>ERZ1031273.214-NODE-214-length-29543-cov-7.749050_pt1 | contig 29543 bp, 28 predicted proteins | sample MGYA00516575_ERZ1031273 | MGnify/ENA primary metagenome ERZ1031273 (study PRJEB33718, sample SAMN03159816) | human skin metagenome | collected 2014-02-25 | study: EMG produced TPA metagenomics assembly of the PRJNA266117 data set (Human skin bacterial metagenome... | reverse complement strand
CCGCGGCCAGCGTTCCCGCCTGTACCGCAAGGCGAAGGAGCAGTGGCTGCACTCCCAGACCTACGCGTACCGCGATCGTCGCGCCCGCAAGTCTGAGTTCCGCAAGCTGTGGATCCAGCGCATCAATGCTGCTGCCCGCATGAACGACATCACCTACAACCGTCTCATTCACGGCCTGAAGCTGGCCGAGGTCGAGGTGGACCGCAAGATCCTCGCTGACCTGGCTGTGAACGACTTCGCTGCGTTCTCCGCTATCTGCGAGGTCGCAAAGAACGCTCTGCCGGAGGACGTCAACGCTCCGAAGGCCGCCTAAGAGCTTTTCGCTTATCGACGCCCCGTTGCTCCCGGTTTCACCCCGGGACAGCGGGGCGTTGTGCTGTAATTGTCTGTGCTCGGCTCAGCGTGCTGCCGTGGGGCGGGCCGATTAGCGATTTTTTGAGCGGCGGCGGGAAAGGTTGGGGCACTCATGGCGTTGCGCGTAGGGAAACCGCCGTCGTCTGGTGCGTGGTTTTTCTTTGAGCGTGCGGTCCAGGCCTCCTCGCGTGATCCAGAGAGGTTCGATCCGGCGGATCCTGCCGAGAAGTGGCGCCGCATTGAAGCCGCACAAGCGTCTCTGCGCTTCAACGTCAAATACCATCTCGCCGTTTTTGGGCTGTGGGCTTCTTTCGCGCTGATAGTCAATGTCATTGCCGTGATCGTCGATGCCGGGTGGGGGCACTGGCTTTCTCGTGGATTCATGGCTGTGGTCACGATTGTCGCCCTGGGCTTCATTCTGCGGTTTCAATTCTGGTGGGTGAAAAAGCGCGCACGGAATGCACGAAGCGTCGAGAAATTGAGTCCGCTGGTGAAGCAAGCTCGGCGCGGAACATTCAATGGGCTTGATGCTCACCCGCACATGAAGACGTACGCTGAGGCGTTCTACCGCCGACAGCAGGTCGGATTGGATCTGGAGAATGCGCTTCCATTCGAGGTGCAGATTGCCCACGATGTCGATATCCGCCCGGGGAAAAGCTCTTCGTTGACGCGGGTGCGGGAAAATGAATTGCGGGCGGTCAAACCGGTCATCTTCTCCGGTTTGGATTTTTCCACTCCGCAGGCGCGGGAAAGGAACCGTTTTCTGGGCTCTCTGATCGAGCAAGCCGAGAAGGAGAAATCCCTTCAGGTGGGCGAGATTATCTCCACCCGTGGCGGAGTCGTCGTCGCGGACATTAAATATTGGAACGGCACTTTGAGTGTGACGCAGCAGGGCACGTTTGTGGATCACAACCTCGGTCTGAAGGAGCTGTCCCGCCACCGTTCGATCAATGCTCTGGCGGAAGCGGCGCGGTTCGTCAACGAAGGGGACATCGCTTTTGTGCTCGTGATTGTCGCCGGAGGAAATGTCGATGGAGGCCTGATTGAAACGACGATGAAGGGCCACCGGGTCGTGGTTGCGGAATGGACAGAAGCCATGGGCGAGCTCATTCATTTAGACGCGAAAAAGACAGTCGTGCCCGCTACGGCCATCGCCGAGATTTTGGACCGGACGCCCATACCAGACGACTAGCCATCAATAACGCGAAAACCTGCCCACACGCAGTGCGTGCGGACAGGTTGAAGCAATCTTCGCGGGGTTGTGCTCCCCTTAGATCAGCGCCTTAGAACAGGCCGTTGTGCGGCTTGCCGAAGTCGTTGACGGTGGCCTTGCGGGAGTCAACGTTCTGGTCGTTGCCGGTGGAGTTGTCGCCGGCGAGACGACCGGTCTGGGTGACCGTCATGTAGTTGGTAAGGCGGCCTTCCTTGGTGTTGCCGTCGCCGAAGGAGAAGGCACCGAGGAGGACGTCGTCACCAGCGTTGACCGGGTTGGACAGGGTGACCTCGAAGGTGCGGACGCCCTTGTCGTGGTTGTAGCCCATGTCGCGGATGTGAGCGCCGTTAGCCTTGGTGGTGGTGATCAGGCGGTCGACGCCCTTCGGGCCGTCCTCGGTGCGGACCTCGACACGGAAGGTGATCGCCGGGAACTCGCCCCAGTAGCGGTCGGTGCCGACGTTCTTGGCGCGCAGAGCGACGGAGCCTGCGAAGCCCTCAGCCTTGGAGCTGGAGGTGGTGAAGTACGGCTCGATGTCGAGCTTCTGGGCATCAGCTGCCGGCTTGTTGGAGTCCTCGACCTTCTTGGTCTCAGTGTCGGCGACAGCCTCGACGGTAACGTCCTTGTTGTCCGCCTTGGCGTCCTTGTTCTCCTTGTCAGCCTTGGCGTCCTTGTCAGCCTTAGCGTCCTTGTCCGCCTTGGCGTCCTTGTTGTCAGCCTCCGGCTTCGGAGCGTTCACGTCGATCTTCTTGTTGGTGACGTCCTCGGAGTCGTTGTCCTTGACCTTGTTGACGTCGTCGAGCGTCTCGCCCTCGTTCATCTTCTCCACGTCGGAGTGGTATGCCGGGTTCGGGTTGTCGACCGGCTCGGTGACCTGTGCGCCCTTGTTCGGTGCCCAGGAATCGGCCGGGGTGTCGTAGTTCTTGACGCGAACTTCGTTCTTGACCGGCATGTTGGCAACCCAAGCGGTCGGGGTAGCCCAGGTGCCGTTCGGCTTGCAGCGCTGCTGGGTGCCGGTCATGGTGACGGTGCGGAAACCGTAGGAAGCCTCACCGGTGTTGCCAGCCGGGACGTCGTACGGGCCGATCTGCTGGCCGACGGTCCAGCTCAGGGAGCCGGAGACATCCCAGCCGAGGGACTTAGCGAGGGAGTAGCCGATGCTGCCCTGCATGCCCTTCTTGGAAGCCTGGCCGCCGAGCTCGAGGGTTTCGGTCTTGGAGCCGTTGATGCTTGCGGAGATGTTCTGGGTGCGGGACAGCTCCTGCTGCAGCGGGATGGACTTGTCGGACAGGTTGGTGGTGGAGATGGTGCCAACCGGCAGGAAGTTGTCGGTCACCTTGTAGACGACGGTGCGGTAGTCCTCGGTGGAGTTGCACACCGGGCGCGGGTTGAGGACGTTTGGCTTGAGGTGGTCGCTGCCGCGGTAGGTGTGGATGATCGGCAGCTTGGCGTTGGTTGCCGGGGTCTCCGGGGCGGACTCTTCGAGGGTCGCAGCGGTTGCGGGGTTTGCGGCGGCGGTTGCGGTCATCAGTGCTGCGAGTGCGGCAGCAGCTGCACGGCGGGTGTAGCGGGCCATGACAGGTTCTTCCTTTCTCGTGTTGAATACTTCGGCAGCGCGTACCGGGGTGGTCCCCGGCTGTGATCGTTGGCAGTGATCGGTTGGACGCTGATGACGTTCAACCTAAGTCGTGCACAGAGCACAAACAAGGAAAAACAAGCCTCTTGGTACCTAAGTTTGCAGGTCAGAGACTTTCGTTCCGCGCGGCTGCGGAGCGACCTGCGGAAAGGAACGAAAGTGTAAGTAGAAGCCGGCCCGTGAATACGGGTGAGTTATTTGCCGCCGAGAACGTGCACGACGAGATCGAGACGCGATGACACTCCGTAGAGAGTGAGCAAATGCGAAACGTGCTTTTTCACCGTCGACTCGGAGTAGCTGAGACGACGTGCGATATCGGAATTGCTCAACCCTTCGCAGAGGAGCTCCAGGACATCGATTTCACCGTCGGTGATGCCGTCGGGGTAGGTCCGCTGTTGCGGTGCGGATTCGACAGGCGTGTCTTCGGGAGAGATATAGCGCACGAGTTTCGTCATCGCGGCAGGGGACACGACTGTTCCGCCGCTGACGGCTTGGCGCACAGAAAGAACGATCTCTTCCGGCGGCTGGCTCTTCAGGATGTACCCGCGCCCGCCCTGGGCCAGAACATCGAGCATCTTCCGGTCGTTCTCCAGCGAGGTGATCGCGAGAAAGGCCGGCGTCTTCGGAAGTTCATTGAGGCGACCGAGCAGAGTCGGCCCGTCCATCTCGGGCATGTAGACATCCGAGAGAACGAGGTCGATCTCCTCTGGGTCGATGAGCTCGAGGGCCTCCGGGCCACTCGATGCTGTACCGACGACATCAATGCCGTCAGCGGAAGTGAGGTAGCGGTTCAGGACATCGCGCACGAGCGGGTCGTCGTCGACGAGGAAGACTCGGATGTGCTTGTCGATACCGCTGCTCATGAAAACCTAAAAAAACAAAGATGAAGATCTACTTCGAACTACTTCTTGCACCACAGGCGACCGATGTAGCCACCGCAATTCAGCATGTCGCCCATTGCGCCGGTGTAGAAGGAGAGAGCCGGGGTATCGGACTCGCCCTCGACGGCTGCGGTATCTGCCTGAATCTGCTCCGACGTGATAGGCGCGGTCTCTTCCGCATGTGCGGACGGCGCAACGATGAGAGCAGCGGTGGCGAGGACAGACGCAGTAAGCGCGGAGATCTTCTTCATGATGTTTCCTTTCGGAGAAATGACAGGGGTAGAAAAAGTATTTCTAGTAGCTCCAACGATTATGAATCCGTAAGAAGCTGAGAACAAGCTTTTAGGCGGTGATTCGAAAAGACGGTACGAAAGTACATTCGTGCGACCTGGGGAAATCTACTTTCGTTCCTTGCTGTTGCCGTGTTTTACGAGCGGGAACGTGAGCTCGCTTCTCCAGGTGGAGTCGACCTTGGAGAAGGACAAGGTTCCCCCGTCGCGCTTTACCAGTTTAACGGCTTCAGTGAGACCGATCTCTGTTGTCATGGCGACATCTGGTGCATGATCGGCGACGGTGTTCTGGATCGCAATGGTCACGACTTCTTCGTCGCGAACTGCAGCAACGATGATTGGTTTGGTTTGGTCTGCGTATTTCAGGATGTTCGTCTGCAGCTCCCTGAATACGGCGTAACCATTTTGGATCTGAATTCCCGATAGGACAGCTTCGTTGATTCCGGAGTCGATGACGGAGAATCCGTGGCTGCGAATTTTGCCCACGATAATCAATAGGTGATTGAGCAGGTCCGACGAACCTTGATAATCATCCGATGCGAATTCAGATTCGTCGTTAGTTCGCATGAAGCGGATCAGTTCTCGGACTTCGCGCATGGCTCGGCGGGCATCTTCGGCGATAAGGAGCGAATCCTGCCGGGAGTCTTCCGGAGCGTTCATTGCCATTGACTCGCTGCGAAGAACAACGGAGGTGAGGGACGCAGCAACGGATCCGTGGAGCGCTTTAACGGCACGGTCGCGCTCGTCTTCAATTTGTTGCTGAAATTTCTCCGAGTCTTTTCTTTTATTGATCAATGTCTCGCGGATGACTAGTCCGCCAGTCCACACCACGATGATGAAAGCACCAAGGATCGCACTGGGTTCAGCATCATCCGGAATAAATTCCCCAGCGCTCACTCGTGTGAGCGCGAGATACCAAAGGGCAACTGCGCATAGTCCGCTGGCCGCAGGACTCAAACACAGAGAAAGGTTCGTTACCACGGCGAGTGTGCCGAAAAAGACTACTGGGCTTTGCAACTCTGTATTTGTTGCTGCAACCTGCAATAAGACAGCAAACGCAATGGTAGAAGGAAGTGGGCTAATTAGTGCGCACACCGCAGCGACGAGAACTCCTACTCGGAGAGCTGTGGCACTGGCTTCTACAGGGGCACCGGCCAGGAGGAGTCCCAAAACTACGAGAACAACGCACACGACAAGGGCGCTCCCCGCGATAAACCACCGGCGTGGTGCCGGCGACTCGGGGAACGCCTTGATCCACTGGCGCAACGATGTCACACGGATAGCGTAATAGCGCTTGCGTGATGCCGCTTATATGCTAGGTCAGCATGAGCCTCGATTTCTCTCAGCCTTTCACTGAACGCACTCCTCGGGTGGTCAACGCGGGGAAGTTGAACAGGGCAGCGGGGCGTCGTAAAGCGAAAGCTTTTTTGGCGGAAGGGGAGAACTCCGTCGAGGCGGCTGTGGCGACGGGTGCTGCGACGGACCTGTTTGTGACGGAGGCGGCGGCGGACCGTTTCGCGGACGTGGTGACGGCGGCGGGATACATGGATGTGTTCACGCACGCAATCACGGACAAGGCCGCGCAGACGCTGACGGACACGGTGCACACGACGGGGATTTTCGCGGTGTGCAAGCCGGTGACGTGGACGCTCGGCGCGATTTTGAAGGGACGCCCGAAGCTTGTCGCGGTGTGCGTGGAGACGAATGACCCGGGCAATGCCGGCACGATCATTCGCCTCGTCGACGCGCTGGGTGCCGATGCTGTCGTCTTCGCCGGTGACGCCGTCGACCCAGAGTCGCCGAAAGTCGTTCGGTCCTCGGCTGGTTCGCTCTTTCATGTGCCGGTTGCCCGGGAGCGCGACATCAAGGGAGTGCTCGGCCAACTGCGGGCAGCAGGCTTATCGACGTTCGCGACCACCATGCACGGCGAGGTGAACCTTGCCGATTCCGGTGGTGTGCTCGACCAACCGACCGCGTGGCTGTTCGGCAACGAAGCCCACGGGCTGCCCGGGGAGGTCCTCGAGTCCGCCGATTACACCGTTTCCATCCCCATTCAGGGTTCCGCCGAGTCGCTGAACCTGTCCACAGCGGCGTCGATCTGCTTGTGGGAGTCGGCGAAGGCGCTCGGCAGTTAGAGGCTTTTCGACCGTCTGTGCCCGGGAAGAATCAATCCTCCCATGGGTTGATGAGCTCAATTCCGGTGTCGAGGAAGTCTTTAGTGTTCCGCGTGTAAAGGGTGGCCTTGTGGGTTAGGCAAGTGGCCGCGATGATTGCATCGGGGTAACTGATAGGTTTGCCCAGTTCCCGACGGCGTGCCCTGACTAAGCCGAATACTTCCGCGCTATCCGGACCGAATTTTAGGATTGTTTCAGGTGGCTGAAGCAGAAGCCATCGTCGAACCGCTGCTTCGAGCACATCGCGCTTTCGACCTTGTTCGAGGTAGTGAATTCCTTGCCATAGCTCAGCGACCGTCATCGCACATACCCCGCAGGTGCCTTTCTGCCCTTGAAGATTGCGCCTCACTCGGGGATCGGGGTTAGGTTTCAGAAACTCGGATACAACGTTTGTGTCCAGAATAATCATGGGAGATTCAAGTCGCGGTCTTCCACGGTTCGTTCAGGCAGCGGTAGATCTACGAAGGCGTTGGCTTCGGCCACAAGTTCGTGGAGTTGTTCAAGGGGATTCGCCGGTGCGGCGGCACTGGAAAGGATCTCACGGGCTTCTGCTTCCATGGAGTGTCCTTTCAAGCGGGCCCGCTCAGCGATTGCTTGTTTGACGTGTTCGTCCAAGTTGCGGACAACTAATGATGCCATTTAGATACCTCCTCTTCATTTGATATCGCAATGATATCGCATGCATGGATAGTGCAGCTAGATGCCGATACGAAGTGATGAGCTGGTAACAGACCTGCCTCAAGCAAGGCAGTGGACAACAGGTATGCTTGTCAGCGTTTTTGAAGCAGACGCACCGCGCGCGTTTTAGGCGGTGGAAAGGCACAGGGTGACCACACGTGGCAGATAACGGCGGGAACGCTCCAGCCCCGGGAATCGAACTGACCGAGGAGAACCTGAACGCGGCGGCTGACGCGGCGATCGAGGCCTTTGAAGCGGCGTCGGATTTGGCCGCACTCGAGGAGGTCAAGCGCAAGCACCTCGGCGAGCAGTCGCCGATCATGCAGGCGCGTAAGTCGCTCGGGTCGATTCCGAAGGAGCAGCGCAAGGATGCCGGACGTTTCGTGAACATGGCGCGCGGCCGCGCCGAAAAGCGCTACGGACAGCTCCACGCCGAGCGTGAGGCGGAGCACCGTGAGCAGCAGCTGCGCGAGGAGAAGGTCGATGTCACACTGCCGACGTCGCGTGCGCAGGCTGGTGCGATGCACCCGATCACGACTCTGAGCGAGCAGATCGCCGACATCTTCGTCGGCATGGGCTGGGAAGTCGCCGAGGGCCCGGAGGTCGAGGCCGAGTACTTCAACTTCGACGCGCTGAACTTCATCCCGGACCACCCGGCACGTACCTTGCAGGACACGTTCTACGTTGGCGAGGAAGGCTCCCGTCAGGTCATGCGTACGCACACCTCACCGGTTCAGGTGCGTACAATGCTTGAGCGCGATCTGCCGATCTACATTGCGTGCCCGGGACGTGTGTTCCGCACTGACGAGCTCGACGCCACGCACACCCCGGTTTTCCACCAGGTGGAAGGCCTCGCCGTGGACAAGGGTCTGACGATGGCACACCTGCGCGGCACGCTCGACCATCTGGCGAAGGTGCTGTTCGGCCCGGAGACCAAGACGCGTATCCGCACCAACTACTTCCCGTTCACCGAGCCGTCCGCGGAGGTGGACGTGTGGTTCCCCAATAAGAAGGGCGGCGCCGGCTGGATCGAGTGGGGCGGCTGCGGCATGGTCAACCCGAATGTCCTCCGTGCTGTTGGTGTTGACCCGGAGGAATACTCCGGCTTCGCATTCGGCATGGGTATTGAACGCACGCTGCAGTTCCGCAACGGCCTGACAGACATGCGCGACATGGTCGAAGGTGATGTCCGGTTCACGCTGCCGTTCGGTGTTCAGGCGTAACAGGGAAGGTTGAAGGAGAGTAGAAAATGCTGATTTCTCAGAAATGGTTGACGTCCCTGCTGAACAACGCCGGTAACCCTGGCTGGTCCGTGAGCTCCGAGGAGCTCGATGCTGGCTTCGTGCGCGTCGGCTTTGAAACCGAGGGCTACGAGCCGCTCCCGGAAGTCACTGGCCCGCTCGTTGTCGGTCGGGTCGAGGAGATCGAGGAGCTCACTGACTTCAAGAAGCCGATCCGCTACTGCCAGGTCAACGTCGGCGATGCCAACGGCACCGGCGAGCTGCAGGGCATCATTTGCGGCGCGCGCAATTTCACACTGAACGACCTCGTCGTGGTGTCCCTGCCAGGCGCTGTGCTGCCGGGCGGCTTCGAGATCTCCGCGCGCAAGACCTACGACCACATCTCTAACGGCATGATGGCCTCCGAGGCCGAGCTCGGATTCACGTCCAAGAGCGACGGCATCATCGTCCTGCCGGAGGGCGCAGGTGTTCCGGGCCAGGATGCCCGCGAGGTGCTCGGTGGTTTCGACGACACGATCTTCGAGGTCAATGTCACGCCGGACCGCGGTTACGCTCTCTCGGCGCGCGGTTTGGGCAGGGAAGTGGCGTCTGCCTTCGGTCTGGAGTACACGGACGTGGCAATGGAACCGCAGATCAGCGGTATTGATCTGTCTGCCGTGCCGGAGCCGATGGGTGAGGTACTGCCGATCACCGTCGAAGAATCGACGAAGGCGCTGCGTTTCGGCGTGCGGAAGGTGGAAGGCATCGACCCGGCTGCGCCGACGCCGTTCTGGATGAAGCGCGCGCTCATGCTCGCTGGCATCCGTTCTGTCAACGCCGCGACCGACGTGACCAACTACATCATGCTGCTGCTCGGCCAGCCGATGCACGCCTTTGACGCGGATAAGATCGCTGGCGGTCTGCGGGTGCACAATGCCTCTGGTGGCGAAGAATTCGAGACCCTCGACCACGTCAAGCGCACGCTCACCCCGGGGGATGTGGTCATTTCCGATGACAATGGCATCCAGTCGCTCGCCGCGATCATGGGCGGCACGACCTCCGAGATCGGCGACGACACCACCGACGTCTTCTTCGAGGCCGCGACGTGGGATCCGCTCACTGTCGCACGCTCCGCACGCCACCACAAGCTGAGCTCGGAAGCTTCTCGACGCTTCGAGCGTGGCGTCGACCCTGCCCTTGTCGAGGTAGCCCTGGATCTGGCATGCGCGCTGCTCGTTTCGATTGCGGGCGGAACTGTCACGGACAAGCGCACGATCGTCGGCGATGCACCGCAGCCCGACGAGATCCGCCTGCGCGCGATGCAGCCATCGGAATTGATCGGCGTGGATTACTCGGTGGAGACGGTAGTCAAGCGCCTGGAGGAGGTCGGCTGCTCTGTTAAGCAGACCGAGGACAATGGCGAGACGGTCCTTTCCGTCACCCCGCCGACATGGCGCACTGACCTGAACGAGCCGGTGGAGTTGATCGAAGAGATCGTCCGACTTGAGGGCCTCGACGAAATTCCGCTTGAGCTGCCGACACCGCGCGGAGGCCGTGGTCTGTCGCCGCTGCAACGACGTCGCCGTGCGGTCACGCACGCGCTGGCCTACTCCGGCTACGCGGAGGTCATCCCGACACCGTTCATGTCCAATACGGTGCTGGACACCTGGGGTCTGGAGGCTGACGACGATCGTCGCCGCGTGGTCACGGTGCAGAACCCGCTCGACGCTGACTATGGTGTCTTGGCGACGACGCTTCTGCCGGCAATGCTCGAAGCAGTCGGCCGCAATGTCGCGCGCGGACGAAACGACCTTTCGCTGTTCTCTGTCGCACAGGTCGCCTACAAGTCGGCTGCTTCTTCGCCGATGCCGAGCGTCGCTCAGCGTCCGGCTGACGCCGAGATCGAAGAGCTCATCGCTTCGTTGCCACTGCAGCACCTTCACGCCGCGACTGTGGCGACGGGCAACACGGAACTCGAAGGTCCGTGGGGTGACGGCCGTGCCTACACTTGGTCGGATGCCGTCGAGTCCGCCCAGGTCGTCGCACGGGCCGCGGGAGTGGATCTCCAGATCTCTTCCGCCGAGGAATTGCCGTGGCACCCCGGCCGTTGTGCCGCACTGTCTGTGTCAGTCGACGGCGGCGACCTCGTGGTCGGCCACGCCGGTGAGCTTCACCCGCAGGTGCTTGAGGCACTTGGCCTTCCTGCACGCACGTGTGCGATGGAGATCGACCTGACCGCGCTGCCGTTGGCTGAGAAGCTTCCTGCGCCGGTGCTGTCGTCCTTCCCGGCTCTGCACCAGGATGTCGCGCTGGTCGTGGACGAGGAGATCCCGGCTGAGTCTGTGCGCCGCACGCTGGGAAACAATGCCGGCGAGCTCATCGAGGGCGTGACGCTTTTCGACGTCTACCGCTCCGAGTCCCTGGGCGAAGGAAAGAAATCGCTCGCGTTCGGGCTCGTGTTCCGCGCGCCGGACCGCACTCTTACCGAGGACGAGGCATCCGAAGGCCGCCTTGCCGCAGCGGAGGCAGCGAAGAAGGAATTCGGCGCAGAGATGCGCGCATAAAATTATTTGCACTGAATTATTTGCAAAGGGTGCGGGTGCTGTGTAGCCTGACGCTATGACCATCAAAGTCGCAGTCGCAGGCGCCACCGGCTACGCGGGCGGGGAGATCCTCCGCCTGCTCGTCGGGCACCCGCGCTTTCTCGATGGAACCTTTGAAATCGGTTCGCTGACCGGAAACTCGAATGCCGGTCAATTAGCTGCTGACGTGCTCCCGCACGTTCCGCAACTGGCGGACCGAGTGATCGAGGAGACGACCGTCGAGGTGCTGGGCGCACACGATGTCGTCTTCCTCGGGCTGCCTCACGGGTTCTCCGCTGAAATCGGCGCTGCATTGCCGGAGTCCACGCTCGTGCTGGACTGCGCCGCGGATTTCCGGCTCCGAAACGCAAAAGACTGGACTGCATATTACGGATCCGATCACGCCGGTTTTTGGCCGTACGGAATTCCGGAAATGCCGGGCCACCGCGAAGAGATCGCGGCTGCCAAACGGATCGCCATCCCCGGGTGTTTTCCCACCGGCGCGACGCTCGCGGCGCTGCCGGCGGCTGCCCGCAGCTTGGTGGAGCCGAAGTTCAACGTCGTCTCGGTGACCGGTGTGTCCGGCGCGGGCAAGAAGGCCAATGTGGACCTGCTTGGCGCTGAGACGATGGGATCGGTGAAGGCGTACAACACCGCCGGCAAGCACCGCCACACCCCGGAGATGGTGCAAAACCTGTCTGAGGTGACCGACGAGAACGTGTTGGTGAGCTTCACCCCAGTGCTGGCGCCGATGACGCGCGGCATTCTCTCCACCATCACCGCGCCGTTGAAGCCGGGCGTGACTGAGGAGAATGCGCGTGCTGCCTACGAGGAGTTCTACGCGGGCGAACCATTCGTGCGATTGCTTCCGCAGGGGCGCCAGCCGCAGACCCAGCACATCGTGGGAACGAATATGTGCCTGATGCAGGTCGAGGTCGATGAATCGGCTGGCGTTCTGCTGGTCACGTCGGTGATTGACAACCTCACCAAGGGGACCGGCGGGGCAGCAGTGCAGTGCATGAACCTCGCCCTCGGATTCAACGAGACGGACGGTCTTCCCTTGGCGGCGGTAGCGCCGTAGACGGGTCGACGCCTTTCATCGCGCGGCTGATTTTGAAGTAAAGGAATGTGACATGGCTACGACAGGTGTGACAGCCCCCGCCGGGTTCTCGGCGGCTGGAGTCACGGCAGGAATCAAGCAATCCGGCAAGCCGGATATGGCGTTGGTGGTCAACAATGGCCCGCGCTTTGACGCGGCTGCGGTGACCACCCGAAACAAGGTCGTTGCGGCTCCGGTCAAGGTCACTCGCAACGCACTGAATAACGGCATGCTTTCCGCCGTGGTTTACAACTCCGGCAATGCGAATGCCTGCAACGGCGCACAGGGCGACCGGGACGCAGTGGAGATGCAAGAGGCGACAGCGCGTGAGCTCGGTGTGAAACCGACTGAGGTCGCGGTGTGTTCCACGGGGCTGATTGGCGATCTTCTCCCGATGGACGCGATCCGATCCGGCATTTCGAAGCTGGGGGAGAACCTGGGCGATCACGGTCATCTCGCGGCGGAGGCGATCCTGACGACGGACCTGGTGTCTAAGGAAGCCATCGTCACACGTGATGGATGGAGTGTCGGCGGCATGGCGAAGGGCGTGGGCATGATGGCGCCGTCGCTGGCGACCATGCTCGCATGCATCACCACCGACGCTGTGGTGAGTTCGGCTGTGCTGGATTCGGCTCTGCGTGAGGCGGCCGGTGAAACCTTCAACACGCTCGATATTGACGGTGCGACCTCCACCAACGACACAGTCATCGCGATGTCGTCGGGCGCATCGGGGGTGCAGCCGACCTCCCAGGAGTTCACCGAGGCGGTCATCGAGCTGTGCGAGGAGCTCTCCCGCCAGTTGCAAGCTGATGCGGAGGGTGTGACCAAGCGCGTCGTCATCACGGTGGAAGGCACCGCCGATAACACGCAGGCTCTCAACGCGGCGCGCACCATCGGGCGCGACAATTTGGTCAAATGCGCCATGTTCGGTTCCGACCCGAACTGGGGGCGCGTGCTCGCCGCCGTCGGAATGGCGGACGCTGAGATGGACCCGGAGAAGATCACTGTGTCTTTCAACGGCACCCCGGTATGCGTCGACAGCACCGGCGCTCCAGGTGCGCGAGATGTCGATCTCAGCGGCGCGGATATCGAGGTCCTCGTCGATCTGGGTACCGGCGGGCCGGGACGCGCGAGCGTGCGCACCACGGATTTGTCGTACTCGTACGTGGAAATCAACTCGGAATACTCGACGTAGGAGCGGAGGTTCGCTGATGAAATTGAGCAATCAGGACCGCGCGCACGTCCTCGCTGAGGCGCTGCCGTGGTTGCAGCACTACCGTGACAAGATCGTCGTGGTGAAATACGGCGGCAACGCCATGATCGGCGATGACTTGAAGTCTGCTTTCGCCGCGGACATGGTCTTTTTGCGCACCGTCGGTGCGAAGCCGGTCGTCGTGCACGGCGGCGGCCCGCAAATCACCGCGATGCTGGGACAGTTGGGACTCGACGGCGGTGAGTTTATCGGCGGCTTCCGCGTGACCACGCCGGAGATCCTCGATGTCGTGCGCATGGTGCTCTTCGGCCAGGTCGGCCGAGACCTGTTGGGGCGTATCAACTCGCACGGTCCGTACGCAGTGGGCACCTCCGGCGAAGATGCCGGTCTGTTCACGGCGCAGAAACGCCACGTCGAGGTCGACGGCGAGAAGAAAGACATCGGTCTGGTCGGCGAGATCGTCGATGTGAACCCGTCTGCCGTCATGGACATCATCGAAGCTGGCCGCATTCCTGTGGTGTCCAGCATCGCCCCGGGCAATGACGGCAATGTGTACAACGTCAACGCAGACTCGGCGGCGGGTGCGCTCGCCGCAGCGCTTGAAGCAGAACGTCTCGTCGTGCTCACCAACGTAGAGGGCCTCTACACCGACTGGCCTAATAAGGATTCGCTGCTGTCCAAGATCACGTTGAGTCAGCTCGCCCGCATGGTGCCGGGTCTGGATTCGGGCATGATCCCGAAGATGGAGGCCTGCATGACAGCGGTGGAAGGCGGAGTCAACGCGGCGCATGTCATTGACGGGCGGATACCACACTCGGTGCTCCTGGAGCTGCTCACCATGGGCGGCGTGGGCACAATGGTGCTGCCGGACGATTATGAGAAAGAGAACTATCCGGACGGAACTGTGTTCAGGAAGGATGATCCGCAGTGACGGCGATAGGCAATCAGGACGCGCTGAACAAGTGGACCGACGTGTTCATGAATACGTACGGCGCACCGCAGCTCCACCTCGTCAAGGGGAACGGCGCGACGGTGACAGACGCTGACGGCAACGACTACGTCGACATGCTGGCCGGCATTGCGGTCAACTCGCTGGGCCACGGACATCCAGCGCTTATCGACGCAGTGTCGACGCAGGTGAGCCAACTCGGCCATATTTCGAACTTCTTCGGGTCGGACGCGGCTTTGAATGCGGCGGCGCGGCTGCGTGAGAAATTCGGCGACCCAGAGGCCAAAGTCTTCTTCTGCAATTCCGGCGGTGAAGCGAATGAGGCGGCATTCAAGCTCTCCCGCTTGACCGGACGGACGACGGTGCTGGCGGCCGAGAACGGCTTCCACGGCCGGACGATGGGCGCGCTGTCGCTCACTGGCCAGCCCGGGAAAAGGGAGCCTTTCGCGCCGTTGGTGCCGGGAGTCGAGTACTACGCTTACGGCGATATCGGGCATGTGCGCGAACTCGTCGACAAGCATGTGGGCGATGTCGCGGCGATCTTTATGGAACCGATCCAGGGCGAAGTGGGAGTGATTCCGGCGCCGGAGGGCTTCCTTAACGATGTCCGCGCATTGTGCGACGAGCACGGGATACTCATGGTCGTCGATGAGGTGCAGACCGGCGTCGGCCGCACCGGAGATTTCTTCGCGTTCACGCAATCGGGCGTGCAGCCGGACATCGTCACCATGGCAAAGGGCCTGGCTGGCGGCATGCCGATCGGTGCTGTGGTCGCCAACGCGAAAACAGCGGAGCTATTCACCCCCGGCGCGCATGGCACGACATTCGGCGGTAACCCCATCGCCTGCGCGGCAGCCAATGCGGTGCTGGACATCGTCGACGACGCATTCTGCGTGGCGGTGAAAGAGAAGGGCGAGGGGCTGGCAGGAGCCGTCGATAAGCTTGCTGGCGTCGACCAAGTGCGCGGCCGCGGGTTGATGCTGGGCGTCGTCTTGTCGTCGCCGGTAGCGAAAGATGCGGTGCGCGTCGGCCTGAAGCATGGCGTGATTCTGAATGCGCCGACGGATAATGTTCTGCGCCTGACCCCGCCGCTCACGATCACGGACGAGGAGCTTGGCCGCGCTGTCGCCGCACTTGAGGCGACGCTGAACGAGTGTGTGGAGGAGACCCGATGACAACACCGAATTCACGCGCCGTGCGCCAGGCGAAGATCCTTGCCATTCTCGACCACACGCGTGTGTCGTCGCAGGTGCAGCTGTCGGAGCTGCTGCTGGACGAGGGCATCGACATCACCCAGGCGACGTTGTCGCGCGACCTCGACGAACTCGGGGCGCGCAAGGTGCGCCCCACGGGTGGCGGACGCTCGTACTACGCGGTGGGGGAGGAAGCCCAGTCCTTCCAGGCTTCCCCGAAAGGCCCGCGCGACAAGCTGCGCCGCATGCTCGCGGAACTCGTCGTGTCCATCGACCACACCGGCAATATCGCCGTGCTGCGCACCCCTGCGGGCGCGGCACAGTACCTGGCAAGCTACATTGACCGAGTGGCACTAGAAAAGGTCGTGGGCACGATCGCGGGCGACGACACGGTGTTCGTCCTCGCGCGCGAACCGCTCACTGGCGCCGACCTCGCCGCTGAATTCATGGGCGAGGTGCAAAACGAGCCCAGCGATGACGACTAGCTGGAAACCCCACGCTAGATAATTGAATTTTTAGACCTGAAATTTCACACTGCTGAATTAAGGAGCATTGACTGTCATGACCAACCGCGTTGTTCTCGCGTATTCCGGCGGCCTGGACACCTCCGTGGCCATCCCATACCTGGCTGAAATGACCGGAGGCGAGGTCGTCGCTGTCTCCCTCGACTTGGGACAAGGCGGCGAGGACCTGGAGTCCGTGCGCCAGCGTGCGCTGGATTGCGGCGCTGTCGAGTCGATCGTCGTGGATGCCCGCGACGAGTTCGCCGAGGAATACTGCCTGCCGACCATCAAGGCGAACGGCATGTACATGAAGCAGTACCCGCTGGTCTCCGCGATCTCCCGCCCGCTGATCGTCAAGCACCTCGTCGACGCAGCCAAGGAGCACGGCGGCACGCACGTCGCGCACGGTTGCACCGGCAAGGGCAACGACCAGGTCCGTTTCGAAGTCGGTTTCGTCAACCAGGACCCGGATCTGGAGATCATCGCTCCGGCCCGCGATTACGCGTGGACCCGCGACAAGGCCATCGAGTACGCCGAGGGCAAGGATCTGCCGATCGAGCAGTCCGCTTCGTCCCCGTTCTCCATCGACCAGAATGTGTGGGGCCGCGCCGTCGAAACCGGCTTCCTCGAGGATCTGTGGAACCCGCCGACAAAGGACCTCTACGCCTACACCGAGGACCCGGCGTTGGGCAACGCCCCGGACGAGGTCATCATTTCCTTCGAAGGCGGCAAGCCCGTCGCGATCGACGGCCGCAAGGTCACTGTTCTCGAAGCCATCGAAGAGATGAACCGTCGCGCCGGCGCCCAGGGCATCGGTCGCCTGGACATGGTCGAGGACCGTCTGGTGGGCATCAAGTCCCGCGAGGTCTACGAGGCACCGGGCGCAGTCGCACTCATCACCGCGCACGAGGCGCTCGAGGATGTCACGGTTGAGCGCGAGCTCGCCCGTTACAAGAGGCTTATCGACGCCCGCTGGTCCGAGGAGGTCTACGACGGCCTCTGGTTCGCCCCGCTGAAGCGCTCCCTGGATGCCTTCATCGAGTCCACCCAGGAGCACGTCACCGGTGATATCCGCATGGTGCTGCACGCCGGCTCCATCACCGTCAACGGCCGTCGCTCCAACCACTCGCTGTACGACTTCAACCTGGCCACCTACGACACCGGCGACACCTTCGACCAGACTCACGCCAAGGGCTTTGTCAAGCTTCACGGCCTGTCCTCCCAGATCGCCAACAAGCGCGACAGGGCAGCAGCTAACGCAGCTGCCCAGGAGAAGTAAAGATGAAGCACGGCACGAACGAAGGCGCCCTGTGGGGCGGACGTTTCTCCGGCGGCCCGTCGGAGGCGATGTTCGCCCTGTCGGTGTCCACGCACTTCGACTGGATTCTGGCCCCGTACGACGTGCTGGCCTCCAAGGCGCACGCCAAGGTGCTCAACCGCGCGGGCCTTCTGACCGATTCCGATCTTGAAGCGATGCTCGACGGACTCGAGCAGCTGGGCCGCGACGTCGCTGACGGCTCCTTCGGCCCACTGCCGACCGACGAAGACGTGCACGGCGCGATGGAGCGCGGCCTGATCGACCGGGTCGGCCCGGAACTCGGCGGCCGGCTGCGCGCGGGTCGTTCCCGCAACGACCAGGTCGCCGCGATGTTCCGCATGTGGGTGCGCGATGCATTCCGCGACGTGGCGGCTGACGTGACTGATCTGGTTGAAGCTCTCTCCAACCAGGCTGCTGCACACCCGGACGCCATCATGCCGGGCAAGACCCACTTCCAGGCGGCGCAGCCGATCCTGCTCGCGCATTCACTGCTGGCGCACGCCCAGCCGCTGTTGCGCGACCTGGAGCGCATCCGCGACCTGGACAAGCGCGTTGCTGTCTCGCCGTACGGTTCCGGTGCGCTCGCGGGCTCGTCGCTGCAGCTCGACCCCGAGGCGATCGCGGCGGAACTCGGTTTTGACTCCGCCACCGATAACTCCCTCGACGGCACGTCCTCGCGCGATTTCGTCTCCGAGGGCGCATTCGTGCTCGCCCAGATCGCCGTGGATATCTCCCGCCTGGCCGAGGAGATCATCGCGTGGTCCACGCCGGAATTCGGCTACGTCACGCTTGACGACGCCTGGTCCACCGGCTCGTCGATTATGCCCCAGAAGAAGAATCCGGATGTCCCGGAGCTCGCACGCGGCAAGACGGGCCGCCTCATCGGCAACCTGACCGGCCTGCTATCCACGTTCAAGGCCCTGCCATTGGCCTACAACCGCGACCTGCAGGAGGACAAGGAGCCGATCGTCGATTCGGTCAACCAGCTCCGCATCCTCCTTCCGGCGATGACGGGGCTGGTGTCCACGCTGACATTCCACGAAGACCGCATGCGCGAACTCGCGCCAGCCGGCTTCACCTTGGCGACGGACCTAGCCGAGTGGATGGTCCGCCAGGGCGTGCCGTTCCGCGAGGCCCACGAAGCATCCGGCGCATGTGTCCGCATCGCGGAGGCCCGCGGGGTGGACTTGGTGGATCTGACGGAAGAGGATCTCGCTGGCGTCGATAAGCGACTCACCCCTGATGTGCGTGAGGTACTCACGATCGATGGTGCCGTGGCATCCCGTTCCACGCGTGGCGGAACCGCTGCTGTTCGCGTCGCGGAGCAGCGCAAGCGTGTCGACGACGCCAATGCCGCGGCGCGCGAGTGGGCACAGACTCCCGTGCGCGGCGCCTAGCCACCGTCTGTTTCACTGCGCGGGGCTGAACGGCACCTTAAACTGTGCCCATGACCACACAACAGGCCACTGGAAGCTCCAACAGCAGTGGGCGCGGATGCTCCGTCATCGTCGGCATAATTTTGGCAATCGTCGCTATTGCCGCGGTCCTCATGGGACGGGGCATGATCCCCGGATTCGGCGGCGATGACGGCGGCGCTGAGGGAGGCCTCGGTGCCAAAGGCACAAAAGAAATCCACGGGGTCATCGGTTCCGAGAAACGCGAGTACTTCGAGGACCCGGAAGTTGTGGAGCGTCTGGCAGAGCTCGGCTTCACTGTCAATATCAGTACCGCCGGTTCGCGCCGGATCGCCACTGAGGTGGATTTGGAAGAGCAGGACTTCGTCTTCCCGTCGTCGAGCCCGGCGACGCAGAAAGTCACCGACCAAGGCTCTGGCTATTCCACCGACTACCCGTTCTTCTCGCCGATGGCAGTAGCGACATTTCAGCCGATTGCAGAACTGCTCGAAGGCGCAGGTGTGGTGCGCCGCGAGGGCGACAGCTACATTCTGGACGTCAACGCCTATATCGACCTGACCAAGGAAGGAAAGCGCTGGCGCGATCTCGGCGACACCTTCCCCTCGCCGCGCAATGTGCAGATCTCCACGACGGATATCCGCACTTCCAACTCGGCGGCGATGTTCCTGTCCATCCTCGCATGGCAATTCGGTGAGCGTGAACCGGACAAAGCCAACGACGTGAAATGGCTGACTGAACAGATCTCGCCATATTTCACGGGCCAGGGCTACACCCAGTCTTCTTCTGCTGGGCCGTTCAACGACTATCTGAGTCAAGGAATGGGATCAGCGCCCATGGTCTTGGTCTACGAGGCGCAATTCCTTGGCGAGAAAATGAAGCCGAATTCGCGCATCAAAGACGACATGGTGCTGCTGCAGCTGGATCCGACGGTGCTGGCCAACCACGGGCTCGTTGGCATCAGCGAGGAAGGCAAAGAGCTCGGCCGGCTGCTGTCTACCGATGAGCAGCTGCAGAAGCTCGCTGCCCAGCACGGCTTCCGTCCGTCCAGTAACGATTACCTGACCACGGCATTGGAAGAGAAACAACTGCCACCGCCGTCCAATTACGTCTCGTCGGTGGATCCGCCCAATTACGACCGACTTGAATCTCTCATCGAAGGCGTGGGCATGCGCTACGGCACCGTGCCGCCCCGCAACCAGGAGGAGCAGGAGAAATGAGAAAACTACTAGCACTGCTGTTGACACTTCTGACCGGAGCTGCGCTCACTGCTTGCGGGCTGACCGGCAGCGGCGACGGTGGCGGCGGCTTCGGTGGCTTCGGCGGCGGCGGTAAAGGTAGCGGCAGCGGGGAAGAACTGAGCATCCTCGCGGCTACTGAGCTAAAGGACCTTGAGCCACTTGTTCAGCAGGCGTCGGAGGAGCTCGGCTTCCCGATCACTCTCGAGTTTCCGGCCGGTACCTTGCAGAATTCGCAGGACCTCAAACACGGCAAATACGACAACGCTATCGACGCGACGTGGCTGGCCACGAACCGCTACATGGATCTGATCGGCGCACGTGGTGCACTCGCTGACGAGACCAAGATCGCGACGAGCCCCGTCGCCTTCGGCGTGCAGGAGTCGAAAGCGAAAGAACTCGGCTGGGACAAAAAGCAGCCGACGTGGGGCGAATTCGCCGATGCCGCGCGTGAGGGCAAATTCACCTTCGGTATGACGGACCCGTCGGCATCGAATTCCGGCTTCTCGGCGCTGGTGTCTGTGGCGACCGCGATGGCCGATACCGGCTCGGCGCTCTCGGACGAAGACATCGCCAAGGTCGGCCCACGTCTGCACGAGCTCTTCCAGGCGCAGTCGATGGTCTCCGGTTCCTCCGGTTGGCTCGCTGAGTCTTTCCAAGCGGACCCCGGCAAGGCCGACGCGATCGTGAACTACGAGTCGACCCTGCACCAGATGCGCAAAGACGGTGCGGCCATCGAGGTGATCGTGCCCGCTGACGGTGTCGTTTCCGCTGATTACCCGCTGTCCACGCTGACTCATCCGAAGCACGAAGGTGCGCAGGACCAGGTCAAGGCGTTGGCTGACTGGCTGTTGGATCACCAGCAGGAGATCGCGGATTCCTTCCGACGTCCGGTGGGCGATGTCGACAATCTGCCGGCGGAGCTCGGCGACCAGACCGTGATTGAGCTCCCGTTCCCGGCGAGCCAGGAGACGGTCGCCGCACTGGTGCAGCGGTACAACAACGAATACCGCCGCCGTGGCACGACCTCGTTCGTTCTGGATACCTCCGGTTCGATGGAGGGTGAGCGCCTGGATTCGCTGAAGCAAATCATGACGTCCTTCATCGACGGGTCTGCGTCGACGGACACCGGCAACGTCGCGCTGCGTGACGAGGAGCAGGTCACGTTCCAGTCCTTCTCTGACACTCCGCATGAGCCGGTCACCGGAACCTTCAGCACCACTGATGCTGCGGCGAAGCAGAAATTCCAGACCTATGTCGACGACCTGAAGGCTTCTGGCAAGACCAATATTTACGACACTCTCATGGAGGTCACCGAAAAGACCGACCCAGCTTCCGGCATCAGCTCGATTGTTCTACTCAGCGACGGCGCGATGACTGCGGGACGCTCCTTCGACCAATTCAAGAAGGACTACGCCGCGGCAACAAATGGCAAGGGAAGCATCCCAGTCTTCGTCATCCTCTACGGTGAGGCGCAGACAGACCAAATGCAAGAGCTTGCCGACGTCACCGGCGGTGCCGTCTTCGACGCGATCAACGGCGATTTGAGCGACGCATTCAAGGAGATCCGTGGTTACCAGTAACCCTTATACTTCCCCTTCTGACAGCGGTCAGGAAAGTGGCGGTAGCTTTTTCACCTCCCGCAAGAACCTGGTCGGAATGACCCTGGCGGTCCTAGTGATTGTGCTGCACCTCGCCATCGGGCTCGGCTTCCTGTGGCCAGTCGCGGCGGCGGCGGCGTGGGGAGCAGGAGTCGCGTTGACGCCGTCGCCCGAGCGAAAGCAGCTCGGGGCGAGCAGCACACCAATGCTGCCAGCGCCGGTGGAATTGGATGGAAAGCTCACCGAGGCTTTGAAACCGCTGTACGACGTGCGCCCGCCGAAACCTGTCGGCCCGCAGGCGCGGGAGCTGGATAAAACCCTGCGCTTCGTCTTGAGAAATTGGGACGACCTCAACTCGGCCCCGCAGCACCAGCAGAATATCTGGGACATCATCAATATTTATCTGCCGGAAGTGGTCACGACCTACCTCGATGCACCGCAGTACCGCAGCCCGGAGGCGGTGAAGGTCATGAGTGGGTCGCTGGGCACGCTGACGTCGGCAGCGGACAAAGTCAGGCAGGGCATTCTCGACCAGAATCTGCGAGCGATGGATTCGCAGGCTCGCACGCTGCGGGAGGCCTTTGGCGACCTACCGGGCCTCGAGGACACCTAAGCAGGGTACGATGAACGACCATGACGGCCGACACTCCGACGCTTGACCCGCAGCTTCTCGATATCCTTGCCTGCCCGCAGGACAAGGGACCTTTGGAATATCTTTCTGAGGAGCAATTGCTGGTCAATCGCCGGCTCGGTGTCGCGTACCGCATCGACGATGGCATCCCGGTGCTGCTTATCGACGAAGCACAGCCGTACCCCGCCGCCTAGCTTGCTTGCGGCACACCAATCCGAATAGTGAATACGCACCCCTTAGTGAACGAGGCTTGAAAGAACTGCTTTATGGCTGACAGCGCAACGATCATCGATGAACTGCAGTGGCGAGGACTGATCAATCAGTCCACTGATTTGGACGCACTCAACGAGGCGACGAAGCAGCCGATCACGCTGTACGCCGGTTTCGACCCGACGGGGCCGTCACTGCACGCCGGGCACCTTGTTCCGCTGCTGATGCTGCGTCGATTCCAGGAAGCGGGCCACCGTCCGATCGTGCTCGCCGGTGGTGCCACCGGCATGATCGGTGACCCGCGCGACGTGGGTGAGCGCACGATGAATACCGCGGATACGGTGAGCGACTGGGCCGACCGGATCTCCGGGCAGCTCAAGCGATTCGTCAATTTCGACGGCGATAACGCCGCGATCATGGTCAATAACGCCGAGTGGACGAACGACATGACGGTCGTCGACTTCCTGCGCGATGTGGGCAAGCACTTCTCGTTGGCGACGATGCTCTCACGTGACACCGTCAAGCGCCGTCTGGACAACGACGGCATTTCCTACACCGAATTCTCGTACATGCTGCTGCAGGCAAACGATTACGTGCAGCTGCGCCGCCGCCTCGACTGCACCCTGCAGGTCGGCGGTTCGGATCAGTGGGGCAACCTCGTCGCGGGCGTGGACTTGAACCGCCGCATGGACGGCGAAGCTGTTCACGCTCTCACGGTGCCACTCGTGACGGATTCCGAGGGCAAGAAGTTTGGCAAGTCCACCGGCGGCGGCTCGCTGTGGCTCGATCCGGAGATGACCAGCCCGTACCGGTGGTACCAGTACTTCGTCAACACCGCCGATGCCGATGTGATCCGCTACCTGCGCTGGTTCACGTTCCTGACCAAGGAGGAGCTGGACGAGCTCGAGACCGAGGTCGCAGAGCGCCCATTCAAGCGCGAAGCCCAGAAGCGCCTGGCGCGCGAGATGACCGACCTCGTCCACGGCCCAGAGGCGACCAAGGCAGTGGAGCTCGCCTCCCAGGCGCTCTTCGGCCGGGCTGAGCTTTCCGAGCTTGACGAGCCGACACTTGCTGCCGCAGTCTCTGAGACCGAGGTCTTCACTGTTGAGCCGGGTGCTCCTCGGACGATCGTCGATCTCATGGTCGGCACCGGCCTGGTCGATTCGAAGGGCGCTGCCCGCCGCGCTATCAAGGAGGGTGGCGCATACGCCAACAACGACCGCATCGAGTCCGAGGACTGGGAGCCGGGTTCAGATGATTTGCTGCACGGCCAGTGGCTCGTGTTGCGCCGCGGTAAGAAGAATTTCGCCGGCGTGAAGATCGCCAATTAATCGACCGATCAGGCATTTAGGGAGGACGTGGAACGCATGAGCTACGACAACCGTGATAACGACCGCCGTGGAAATGGCGGCGGCTCCGGCCGTGACCGTGACCGCGGCCGAGGCGGGGATCGGGATCGGGACGATCGCCGCGACCGCCGACATGGTGGCGACAAGCGGGAAGGGCGCCGTGATGGCCGGCGCGATGACCGCCGCGGCGGCAACAAGGTGCGCCACGACCGCTCCAACCCATACCGCCAGGGCTTCCGCGAGGACCGCATGGCTCAGAAAGAAAACGAGCCGGCGATCCCGGACGATATCGATGTCGCGGATCTGGACCCGTCGGTGCTGCAGGATCTGCGTGTTCTGTCGAAGGACAATGCCGATCGCGTGGCCAAGCACATGATCATGGCGGCGACCTGGATGGCGGACGATCCGAAGCTGGCGCTCAGCCACGCCCGCGCGGCGAAGAACCGGGCTGGCCGCGTCGGTGTCGTGCGTGAAGCAGCGGGCATCGCCGCGTACCACGCAGGGGAGTGGAAGGAAGCGCTCTCCGAGCTGCGCGCTGCACGCCGCATGAGCGGCGGCCCGGGTTTGCTCGCCGTCATGGCAGATGCCGAGCGCGGTCTCGGCCGCCCGGAAAAGGCCCTCGAGATCGGTCGCAGCCCAGAGGCGCGCGAGCTTGACGAGGATACGACGATCGAGCTCGCCATCGTCATGGCTGGCGCGCGCCACGATATGGGCCAGCATGAGTCGGCGTTGGCGACGCTGCAACAGCTCAATCCGACGATGAAGGGCGACAGCTTCGAGCACATCCGCCTGTCCTATGCGTACGCTGACGCGCTCGCGCAGGTTGGCCGCACCGACGAGGCCAAGCAGTGGTTCGAGCACGTGGCTAAGGTCGATTCCGACAAGCTGACCGACGCAGCCGACCGCCTGAAGGAATTCAAGTAGCGCTGACGAAGGGGAGAGACCTGCTGTGAGAATCACGCAGCTTTACGACGCATTATTGCTCGACCTGGACGGCACCGTTTGGGCCGGCGACAACGCGATCCCGAATGCAGTGGAGGCTGTCACTGCGGCCAAGGATGCCGGTCTATCTGCCGCCTACATCACCAACAACGCGTCCCGGCCGCCGTCGGAAGTCGCTGCGAAGCTGACTGCGATGGGGCTGCCAAGCGAATCGGCAGACGTGCTGACCTCCGCGCAGGCCGCCGTGCAGTTGGCTACGAAACACGCCCAACCCGGCGAGAAGATTCTCGTGATCGGTGCGCCCTCGTTCGCGGAACTGGTGCAAGTTGCCGGCTTCGTTCCGGTGGATTCTGCAGATGAGTACCCCAAGGTCGTTGTTCACGGCCATTCGCCGGACAACGGTTGGCGCCAACTCTCCGAAGCAGCTCTCGCCATTGCACAGGGCGCGAAATATATCGCGAGTAACCTCGACACGACACTGCCGATGGACCGCGGACTCATGGTTGGCAACGGCTCGATGGTCGCGGCAGTGACCAGCGCTACCGGCGTGACCCCGCAGGCGGCGGGCAAACCAGAGCCCGCGATGTTCGAGCTCGCGAAGGCGAATCTCTCTTCATCTCGCCCCCTGGCCGTCGGAGACCGTTTGGATACCGATATCGCAGGCGGTGTCGCCGCGAAGATGGATACGCTCCACATCCTCACCGGTGTCTCTGGTCCGCTGGCGCTCATCGCTGCACCGCCAGCTCAGCGGCCGACTTTCATCGCCGAAGACCTGAGCGTGCTCAGTGATGACGTTGACGTGGACGAACTCCGCCCAGCACCGCAGGGCGGATTCACTGCGACGCGCAACGGCGACGAGGTCACACTTGACGGCGGCACTGAGTCGTCGAATCCGCTTCAGGCCCTGCGCACAGTTCTCTCTGTCGTGTGGGCAGGCGGGGGAGACAACGGTTCAGTCGTCGTCAAGCCTGCTTCCGATGTTGCGCGTGCCGCTACCCAGGCCTGGTGGTAAGCGATATGAAACCGTCCGCACCGAAGCCGCACGACCCGCGTACACCGTCCGTCTCCGTCGAAGATGTGCGCGAACAATATGCGGCAGCGCTCACCGATGATCCCCACCTCGTGGAACGTGATGAAAACGGCGAAGAGATAGCGGTCACCGACGAACTAGCGGTGGAATTGGCGCGCTACGAAGCAGCGTACGGCGTGCTCGCATCGGCCCTACAGGACGGGGAGTAGCGCATGCCGCCAGCAAGAAGAAGACTTGACGCCGAGCTCGTCCGCCGAAAAATCGCGCGCTCCCGCGAACAGGCCGTGGAGTGGATCAAAGCGGGACGTGTTGAAGTCGGCGGATTCGTAGCCAAAAAGCCCGCCACGATCGTCGAGCCGGATGTGTCCATCAAAGTCGCGAAAGACGACAACGATGATTGGGCATCGCGCGGCGCGCATAAATTGCTTGGCGCGTTGGAAGCGTTCGAGCCGCAAGGTCTCAAGGTGAGCGGCAAGCGGGCGTTGGATGCCGGGGCGTCGACGGGCGGTTTCACTGATGTGCTGCTGCGTCGCGACGCGCGCGAGGTCGTTGCCGTGGATGTCGGCTACGGGCAGCTCGTGTGGCGTTTGCAGAACGATGAGCGGGTGAAAGTGCTCGACCGCACGAATATCCGGCACCTCACCCCGGAGCTGATGGACGGGCCCGCTGATCTGATGGTCGGCGACCTGTCGTTCATCTCGCTCGAACTCGTGCTGCCCGCGATTGCGGAGTGCATGTCCGATGGTGCGGACCTTCTGCCCGTCGGAGCAGGATATTCGGTGAAGGCGCGCGGAACAGGCGACAGAATTCACAGCACCCGACACTCCGCTGGAAACTAGGCGCGGAACGCCTCCACATCGGCGCGAGCTTTCTCCAGAAGCTCAGCAGCGTGGGCGCGGCCCGATGCGGAGTCATCCATGCCGGCGAGCATCCGGGCGAGTTCGTCGACACGTTCGTCACCGTGCAGCTCTTTCACACCGGACGTCACCGTCTCGTCACCCACGTTCTTGGCCACGTGCAGGTGGTTGTCGGCGTAGGCCGCGACCTGCGGGAGGTGCGTCACCACGATCACCTGGTTGTTCAGGGCGAGGCGGGCAAGACGCCGGCCAATCTCCACCGCTGCCCGTCCACCGACTCCGGCGTCGACTTCGTCGAAGACCAAGGTCGCGCCACCACGTTGCGCGGAGAGAATCACCTCGAGCGCCAGCATAACGCGAGAAAGCTCGCCGCCGGACGCACTCGACGCGAGCGGCTGCGGTTCGAGAGAATCATTAGGGGCAAGGCGCAACTCAACTGCATCAGCGCCATTGCGGTCGTAGTCCTGCTTGTCGACGTTGACGGTGATCCGCGCTTTCGGCATCGCGAGGCCGCGCAATTCCTCAGTCACGGCTGTGCTGAGCTTTTCTGCCGCCGCCGTGCGCGCCTTGGTCAGTTTCTTCGCCCGCGACACCATGGCTTTGTTGTGCTCGGCGACCTTCTTTTTCAGTTGGTCAAGGGCCTCGGCGGAGGTGTCGATCGATTGAAGTCGGGCCTGCGCCTTGTCGCGCCACTTCAGTACACCGGCGAGATCCGGCGCATACTTCCGGGTCAAGCCTTTGAGTTCCTGCTGGCGCTGCAGGAGACGCTCGAGCTCTTCCGGATCACTGGGCAATTCGGAAAGGTACATACCCAATTCACCGGACACCGAGGAGAGGACCGAGGCGACGTCGCTGAGCTGCTCCCCCAGCGCGCGCAGTTGCTCGTCACTCGATGCGGCCAATGCCGCTGCAGCCCGGCCGACGAGATCAGAAGCGGTGTCCTCGTCGGCGCTGAATTCGCCGACGGCGTCTGCGCCGTCAATCGCGACGATCGCTTCCTGCGCTGCCTCACGTAGGGCGTCGACATCCTGAAGGCGGTTGACCGATGCGACCAGTTCGGTGTCCTCGCCGACCTCTGGGGCGACCTCGTCGATCTCGCCCACAGCGAAGGTGAGCCGGTCGACTTCTTGGGCGAGCTCCCGGCGCTTCGTCACCCGCTCCTCGAGATCTTTCGATGCCTTCCGCCACGCGGTGAACGATTCACGGTAGCTCTCCTTGAGCGGCCCGATCCTTGGGTCGTAAGAGTCCAGTGCAGCAAGCTGCTCCGCTGGTGAGAGCAAGCGCAACTGGTCGTTCTGGCCGTGAATCGTCAACAGTTCGCCGGTGAATTCGCTCAATGTCGCCGCCGGCACCGTACGTCCGCCGAGGTGCGCGCGGGAACGACCAGTTGCTTTCACTGTGCGTGCAGCCAAGTATTCGCCATTCTCGTCGGCGGCGGCACCGGTATCGTCGATAAGCGTTGCGATCTTTTCGCGCGACTTTTCGTCCAGGGCGTCGGCGTTGAATGCCCCCTCAACTCCCGCCTCCTGTGCCCCAGTCCGCACTTTCGACGCATCTGCGCGCCCGCCGGTGAGCAAACGCAAACCGGTGACCACCATGGTTTTGCCCGCACCGGTCTCGCCGGTGAGCACGTTGAGGCCGCGGGCGAATTCGACATGCGAATGCGGGATGACGCCGAGGTTGTCGATCGAGATTTCTACGAGCATGCAGACCTTTGAGCTTGTCGGGCGTGAACAGCGTGTCAGTGAGCTTAGCGCCTGGTGACGGAATCAGAATACGAGTTATCGTCCTTGACCACGGGGCCGCGCCAACCATTGACCGGCAAGTGCAGCTTGCGCACGAGACGGTCGGTGAACGGGCTGTCGTCGAGACGCACGAGGCGCACCGGACGGTGGCCGTGGACGACCTCCAGGCGGGAGCCCGGCGGCATGTCCACCTGGCGGATTCCGTCGGCGACGACCTTCGCGTGCGTGGTGGTGATCAAAGACTCCACCGCGACTGTCGACTGCGGCGAGACCACGAGTGGCGTGGTGAACAGCGCGTGCGCATTATTGGGCACGACCAAAATTGCGTCGAGCTCCGGCCACAGGATCGGGCCGCCGGCGGAGAATGCGTAGGCTGTCGAGCCTGTCGGAGTGGAGATGAGCACGCCATCGCAGCCGAACGAGCTCACTGGGCGGAAGTCGACCTCCAAGATCGCGTCGAGAACGCCGCTGCGGTCGATATTTTCCAAGCTGGCCTCGTTGAGCGCCCAGCTTTCCCCCACGAGGTCATTATTGGAATCGTGGACGGTGAGGTCGATGGTCATGCGGTCGACGACGCGATAATTGCGGTCGATCACCCGCCGGATAGCTGTCTCCAGGCTATCTTCCTCCCATTCGGCGAGGAAGCCGATGTGGCCCAGATTGATGCCCAGCACCGGCACGTCTTGGTCGCGCGCCATGCCTGCGGCGCCGAGGAAAGTGCCGTCACCGCCGAGGACGAGCACCAGCTCGCAGTCCTTCGCGGCGTCCGGCCCCGGGTCGACGGTGTCCAGCCCCGCCAGGGCCGGGTAGTTATCGGTGAACGGGACATCGCGGTCGCCGAGCAGGCGCACCGTCAGACCTGCTTCCAACAGAAGCTCGGTCGCGCGGTTCGCGGACGCGATATTGCCTTCGCGGCGGGTGTGCGGAACGAGAAGGACAATGCGGTCGCTGTTGTCGGCGGCGCCTGCTTCCTCGGCGCCGCCAGCGTCGTGAACGACTTCTGCGGCCATTAGTTTTCCGGTCCTTCCTCTACAGCCCGGTGAATGATCCGGGCTAGTTCAGCGTCGCTCGGGGCGCTTGCGCCACCGTCGCGGACGAGCCATAGGAAGTATTCTACGTTCCCGCTCGGCCCGGGAAGCGGGGATGCGGTCGCTGCTCTGCAGCTAAGTCCCAGCTCTGTCTCTTATACACATCTGACGCTGCCGACGACTCCTTACGTGTAGAT
>ERZ1031273.211-NODE-211-length-29768-cov-8.126510_pt1 | contig 29768 bp, 27 predicted proteins | sample MGYA00516575_ERZ1031273 | MGnify/ENA primary metagenome ERZ1031273 (study PRJEB33718, sample SAMN03159816) | human skin metagenome | collected 2014-02-25 | study: EMG produced TPA metagenomics assembly of the PRJNA266117 data set (Human skin bacterial metagenome... | reverse complement strand
GTGTGGGTGGAGTCGACCACCAGCTCGTGGGAGCCCGCAGAAAGGGCGTCCACGCGGCCGTCGATAAGCGTGCCGTCGAGTGTTGCCTCGAAGCTATCCGCAACGAGGTCGAAAAACGTCTCGCCCTCTTTTGATTCAAACGTCACCGTCGTGCGTGCGGTGAAGGTGTCCGTGCCGGTGATATCCAGCGCGATGTCGTAGCGCACCCCGCTGATCAGCTCGGCGCGGTGTTGGGCATCGGATCGCAACAAATTCGTCTTCATGCAAACCAACGTACCCTTGGGGCCATGACTCAAAAAGTGACTTTCTGGTTCGATGTGGCATGCCCGTTCTGCTGGCTGACGTCGCGGTGGATGAAAGAAGTAGAGAAGGTGCGCGACGTGGAGATCGAATGGGTCCCAATGTCGCTCGCAGTGCTTAACGACGGCCGCGATATCCCCTCCGACTACGCCAAAGCCATGGAAGCCAACTGGGGCCCGGCGCGCGTGTTCGCAAAAGTGAAGGACGAAGCCCCGGAGAAGGTCGACGAACTGTACACCGCCATGGGCACCCTCGTGCACCCCGGCGGCGAGGGCGGCAAGAAAGGCTTCGGCGCCTACGACGCGATCATCGGCAAGGCACTTGAGCAGGTCGGCCTGGATGCCTCTTTTGCTTCTGTAGCCAACACGGAGGATTACGACGAGAAGCTCCGCGAATACCACCAGGGCGCCATGGACGCCGTCGGCGACGAGGTGGGCACCCCGGTGCTCAAGCTCGGCGATAACGCCTTCTTTGGCCCCGTGATCACCCGCGTGCCGGAAGGCGAGGAAGCCGGCAAGCTCTTCGACCACGCAGTCGGACTGGCGGACTTCCCGTACTTCTTCGAGCTCAAGCGCTCCCGCACTGAGGCACCGCAGGTCTAAACCCGCGCCGGCGAAGTTCCCGTAGGCTAGGCGCCATGCGTATTTATCTTGGAGCTGACCACGCCGGATTCGAGCGGAAGAACGAGATTGCCGAGCACCTCAAGGCCAAGGGTTTCGAGGTGATCGATTGTGGCGCGCACGAGTACGACGCCGCCGACGATTACCCGGCATTCTGCATCGCCGCCGCCGAGAAGACGGTCGCTGACCCGGAGTCCCTCGGCCTCGTGCTGGGCGGTTCCGGCAACGGCGAGCAGATCGCCGCGAACAAGGTGAAGGGCGCGCGTTGCGCTCTCGCCTGGTCAGTGGAGACCGCGCAGCTCGCCCGCGAGCACAACAACGCCCAGCTCATCGGCATCGGCGGCCGCATGCACTCGCTTGAGGAGACCCTCGCGATCGTCGATGCATTTGTCGGCATCGGCCCGGACCACCGTGTGGAGGAGCGCCACCAGCGCCGGATCGACATCCTCGCCCGTTACGAGGAGACCGGCGAGACCGAGGAGATCCCGGCGCCGAAGACGCTGTAGTTTCTTCGGTCTATCGAGTGGTTAGTCCCTCTAGCTCCTTCGCCTGACCCGCTCCCCGAGGTCTGTCGAGTGGTTAGTCCCGTCCGAATTGCGATTCCCAAAAGACCAGGTCGGCTGTGACTGGTGTGACGCCAAACTGCGACGGGACTAACTTTCCCTACGCTGGCCGCGCGCAACGGGACTAACTTCTCCTGCGCCGGCCCCGCGCGACGCGCAGGCCACCGCCAACCCCACTGGCAGTGTCTACTGAAATGGACACTCTTTCCTCGCGCGACCGGCCTCGAAGAGGAATCATCGGAAAGCATGAGGGGGAAACACAGAAAACAACAGGGGTTGGGCCTAGAAGAGATTCGACAGATCGCAGCCGTCTTTCCACGTGCGGCAGTTACGGGACCAGCGGCCGCGCTCGCACTGGGGCTTCCCACCTTGGGGTGGGTGGAGACGGTAGATCTGCGGTATCTGTCGGGGGCGAAGTCGGGGAAGCAGCCGAAAGACCTGAAAGTGATCTATCGCAGCGGACGGTTGAATCCTGATCTCGTCCAAGAACGCAATGGCATTGTGACTGTGCATCCAATCCAGGTGCTGTTCGATATCTACCGCTACTACGGACGCCTCGAGGCGCTGGTGCCGTTGGAGTATCTGCGTTTTCACCAGCACATTTCGCAGGAAAGGTTGCTGGATGCGATCAAAAGCATGTTGCCCAGGGCTAATGGGATCCGGGGGTTTGAGGGACTGGTGAGGTGGAGCGCGGGGACATCGCAAAGCCCGCTGGAGACGATCGGCCGCGACACGGTGTTACGGGCGAATATCCCGGAGATAGAGAAGATCGAGTTTCAGGTGGCGTTTGAATATGCCGGGCCATTCGGTGAGTATTGCCGGGCGGTCGTTGACATGCTGATCAACGGGTGGCTGGTCGTCGAGCTTGACGGGCGGCTCAAGTACGAAGGCACGTACGGAGCACCCACGGATGTGATGCTTGCGGAGTTGGAGCGCCAGAAGCAGCTGCAAAGTCTGGGACTCACCGTGATCCGCGCGGGCTGGCGCGATGTGATGGGCGGGAAGCTCATCGGGGATATCCGCCGCCTTCTGCGCGCCTACCGCCGAACTGCGTGAGCTAGCTGTGCCACTGCGCGAGCCGCTCGCGCAGTATCCTCTCCGTGTCCTCGTGGGCGGCTCGATTTCCCTCGGCTGTGCCACCGAACATGATCTGCCAGCCGTTCGGCATCTCCTCGGAATTGGGGAAGTACGCGAAAATATGCCCGGCACGGGGGTAGACGTGTGCCTCGATGTTCCCACCCTGCTCCGCTAGCGCACGGGCCGCGACATCGGACTGCCACATCTGGTCGTCTTCGCCGCCGAAGAGCAGAACATTCCCGTCAAAATTGCCCAGATTGATGCGCGCACTATCGTCCGAATTCTCTGCCGCGCTTTCATATGTTGAGCGGTAGGAGACCGGGTATTTCGTGGCCATATCCCACATGACTTTCGCGCCTGCAGTAATGGAGGCCTTCCTGAAGGACGCCCATTCAACCGGCTTGCCGCGGCTGGTGAAGGAGGGCAGGTCCTCGCTGCTGGAGAAATCCAGGCCACTGTACGAATAGTGGCCCGGTGCGAAAGCCACCACATTATCGACGGCGAATCCCTTAGCAGCGAGCAGCTCCGCGAATTCAGCGCCTTTCGACGTGCCAATCACCGTTACCGGCCCTTCATCCTCGGCATTCTCTTTGATGTATTCCCTGACTTCGTCGAATTGGTCCAGCGGAACATTGGCGAGAGATCGTGCCTGGTTGGGCTGGCCGAAGAAGAACAGGCTGAGGACTTCGTAGCCGTCGTCGGCAAGCGCCGATGCCCGGTCGTAGTCCGGGGACCCCTCCGATCCGCCGTAGACCACGATGACGCCTTTGTGCTTCTTCTCCTCTGGGCGGAAATGGAAGCCGTTGAGATACTTGCCCTCAATCGCGGCTATCCGGTCCGAGGTTGCGTAGGAGGATTTGTCGTCGCTGAAGCTCTCGTCGTTCAAGCTTGTGATCGGGTATTTATGTCCGTTGTATGCGCGCAGGCCAAACACCACGAGCACCAGCACTAGCATGGCAGCCAGCACCCAGAGCAGGATCTTTCCGAAGGCCTTGAGGGTTTTCACGGCCTGACTATCTCATCTTCAATAAGGCAGGGCAAGCCATAGTTCTACCAGCCAGCGAAGCGGCGCTCGAGGCGGACCGGTCCGTCAACGAGCGAAAGGCCGAACTCGGCGAGGGAACTGTCGGACCGGTCGAGCGTCCGGGGGCGGGAACGCAAAATGCGTGAGCGGTGCGAGCGGATGGTCAGCGTCGGGGAAGTCGAAGAATGTGAGGGGGAGAGCTGGACGAACAAACCGTCCTTCGTCTCGCGGAGCAAGCGGTGGAACAGCTGGGCGTCGTCGAGGAGGAAGGCGCCGTCGACATTGACCGTGATGCGGTGGTCCGAAATGGGGCCGTAACCGGTCGTGGGAAAAAGACGTACGCGGGGATCGGCCCGGAAGAGGTCGGGGATCTCAAAGGTGGAGTTGAGGTAGATAGTCGCGTCGAGGGCGAGCCAGGAGCTGACCACCAGCTCGAGCACACCGGGGCTGTCGAATGCGGCGTGGTGGGAGAGGTACACGCTGATATCGGTGCTGTCGAAGCGGACGCCCGCCGGGCGAGCGATCGGGTGCGTGATCCGGTGGGCGAGAGCGGTGGTCTCCGCGTTCTTCACGCGGGCTTCTTCTGCGGCATCGGGGAAGCGGCTACCGAAGTCCTCCTCGTCGTGGACGGCCACGGCGGCGGGTTCGTGGACGAAAGTCGCGCCGGCGTTCCAGGCGCGGAACCCGAATTCCCAGTCCTCGCCGCCGTAGCCGACGAAGGTGCCGTCGAAACCGCCGATGCGCTCGAAAAACTCCCTTGAGCAGGTGAGAACGGAGGAGATGATGAAGCGCCAGGAGGTGTCGTCGGGGGAGGAGAGGTGGTGGGTGGTGCGCCAGGCGTCGATAAGCCACTGGGGCTCGGCGCGTTCGGGCCCTGTCAGGCGGGTGCCCACGACGACAGCGTGCGGGTCCGCTTTGATGTGGCGCGCGACGGCGGCGAGGTAACCGGGCTCGGGGACGGTATCGCCGTCGAGGAACGCGAGGATCTCGCCGTTCGCGTGAGCTGCGCCGAGATTGCGCGCGGCGGCGGCGCGGAAGCCGCGGTCCTCTTGCGTGACGACGGTCGCGCCGGGCACGTCCGGCACCTGGTCAGACCCGTCGTCGGCGACGATGATCTCCACCTCGTCGGCGACGTCCTGTGCACGTACCGCAGCGACGACGCGGGCAAGGTGCTCGGGGGCGTTGTAGTGCGGAATGACGACGCTGATCATGCGTGTGTCTCCCAGAGTTCCTTCCACCGCGTGGCGATGTCGTCCCATGTCCACGACGGCGGATCGGCGGGGCCGGGTTCGGTGAAGGCATCGATGGCGGCCGCCCAACTGCCGGGTGCGGACGGGTCGACGAGCGTGATGCGGCCGGGCAGCCAGTTGTCGATCTCACGGGTGTAGTCCGAATCGGTCGCGAGCACGTGCCTGCCCGCCCCCAGCCACGTCATGAGCGACCCAGATGCGGAGAAGTGCTTGTGGGCGCACACGGGCACGGCGATGCGGCCCATTTCAGCGGCGAGTTCGTCGTCGGTGAGCCAGCCGGTGATCTCCGCGTCGAGCCCGGCGTCTGTAGCGCGCCGGAGTAGACCGTCAGCCCACTCCTCGTGCCCGGACGACACGGACCCTAAGAACCGCAGGCGGTAGCCGGTGCCGGCAAGAGCGCGAATGAGGTCCTCGTGGCCCTTGCCTGGGTAGAGGAAGCCGAGGACGCCGACGGTGCCGGGCTCCGGGGCATACGTGGATTCCACACGCGGGATGGGCAGATGAACCACGGAAACGTCCACGCCCTGGGAGCGAAAGAAGCGGGCCTCGTGGTCCGAATTGGTCACGGCCACGCCGCCGGATTCGTTGCAGGCACGCGCCAGGCGCAGATAAGCCGGTGCGCGGCGGGCGAAGCGCTCGTCGCCCTCCTCAGGCTGAGGGATGTCATGGAAGCTGATGCTCAAGCGCTGTTGCTCGATACGCGTGAGAAGGTTGTCCACGGCGGCGGCGGGGTTGTTGCCGAGGAGGTGGTCGGTGAACGTGGTGTGGATGAATCCGTCGGGCAGTTCCGCGTTGCTGAATTCGGCCTCACGGAGGACCTCGGCCTTCGTTGCGGCAGCGAGGGAGAAGGCATATTCCGTCACGCCGTGCCCGTCGGGACCGACGACGAGGTGAGTCGTTCGGATCATTTCGCAGCCCCCAGCAGTTCCAGGTTGGCGATGCGCCCGGCATGCCGATTAAGGCCATGCTGCACCAGCGCAGGCCGGGCGCGGTAGTGATCCAGCTGCGCGGAGACGATCTCATCCCAGGGGATCTCGTCGCCGCCGCGCCGGGTCCACGAGGTGCGGTCAGAAACAGTAACGCCGAGGGCGGAGGCGGCGTGGGCGTCGATCGGCGCGTCGAGCTCGCCCAGCATCTCGTATTCCGGCAGCACGACGTCGCCGCGCAGGTCGAGTGCCTCGCGGGCGCGGGAGGCCACCACAGCCAGGGTCGCGTTATCGGGGTGGTTGACGGTGTGCCAGACAGGAGCGGTTTCCAAATAGTCGGAGACCACGACTGATCCGTGGCGCTGTTCACGGGAGCGGATCTGCTCGACGGACATCGCGGCGGCGCGCACATAGGCATCGTGGAGCGGGCGGTGTGCGACAGGCTGATCGTCGCCCCGAGCAGCGGCAGTAAGGATGCGCAGGTCGTGGTACGGAACCACCGGTGGGTTCAGCGATGAATCCGCCGGGTCGCGGATGATGGCCTGGTAGGGCATCAGGCCGTCGTAACGCATGACGGGGACGACGACGTGGCGCGCGCCCCGGGGCAGCTGCGCCAGCGTCTGGGAGGTGCCCACAGGCAAGCCGCGGTAATCGTCCCGGATGGGTTGGGTGACCAAGATGTCGGTGCGGGCGAGCATCTCCCCGAACCACTCCATATCGGCCGACTCCAATTCATGAACTGGGGGAATACGCGTCGACTCGACGTCGCTGGCAGAGGAGATGAGGCGGCGCAGGGACTCGGCTTGGCAGTTCCCGACGACGGTGAGAAACGGCATGGTGCCCCAATATAGCTGTGCAAATAGGACCCCCGTGCCGACGTGTGCAAAAACGTTTATATTAGGGACGGTATTCGGCCGTGGTCCGCGTGGACCTCGGCCGCCATTTGCGAGTAGCTCGGCGGAGGGACGGTGGGATGAAAGTTCTTTCAATCCCTGCGGAACATGTCTATCCGCAGGCGATCAAGCCTGATAACGCGAGCTTCAATCCCGATCCCGATATCAACGGCAATTGGTGGCCGCACCCGGCGCTGGAGGCGCAGTGGTGGGATGAGCCACGGGATGTCGATGTAGTGCACATTCACTTCGGGTACGAGCACCGCACCCCGGAGCAGCTCCAGGAATTGGTTGACGCACTGCCGGTTCCGCTCGTGCTCACGGTGCACGACCTGGATAATCCGCACCTGTCGGACCCGGACGACCAGGAACGTCACCGCGCGAATGTGGGGGTGCTCGTGCGCGCGGCGAAGCAGGTGGTCACGCTCACCGAGTGCGCCGCGACGACGATCGCGCAGCGCTACGGGCGTGAGGATGTGGCGGTGGTGGGGCACCCGGCCGTCGTCAAGCGCATGCCCGACGTCGAAGCTGTCGCGGATGCCGCTATTTTTGTGAAATCGCTGCGCGCGAATGTCGTGGCGGAGGTCGAGTTTTACCGCGAGATCGCGCAGCATGTGCCCCTCACTGTGTACGCGCACGACGTTGCGGCCACGCGCGAATTGCACACAGAACTTTCGCTTATCGACGGGCTCTCCACGGTCACCCATGACCCCCTCGACGATGCCGCTTTGCACAAGGCCGTCGCGAGCCACCGCGTGTGCATCTTGCCGTATGTGCGGGGAACGCATTCTGGCTGGTTGGAGATGTGTCGCGACTTGGATGTGAGCGTGGCTGTGCCGGACTGCGGCTGCTACGCGGATCAATCTGACGCGCCTGAGGCTGTGGCTGTGTACCGTGCTGGCGACGGCGCCGCTGCCGGACGAGCCGCAGCTGCGTTGCTGGTGGCGGACCCAGTGCCGTACCGCGGCGACCGTGATGCGCAGCTCCGTGCAATCAAGCAGGTGCACGCCGACATCTATGCCGCGGCTGCCGAGACGGGGGCGCGGCAATGACGATCACGCTGCCTGCCACAGGCGATGTGCGAAGCGGCCCGCGTTTGCGGATCGCGTTCGTGGCGCCGGCGCGGTACCCAATCCGCGAGCCGTACGCGGGCGGGCTGGAAGCGTTCTGCCACACAATGGTGATGGCTCTGCGCGAGGAGGGCCACGACGTGGATTTCTTCGCCGCGAAAGGGTCCGACGGCAACGTCAAAGAATACGAACTACCTGGTGTGGACTGGGGCGCGCACCCCGAGGACGCCACGGACACCACATACCCGGCGGGGGAGAAAGAGCGCGAAGAACGCGCCTTTCTACGCTTGAGGTCCTATCTGGTCGAGCAGCAGTACGACGTTGTGCACAACAACAGTCTGAGCCCGGCTATGTTTCCGTCGGTGCATTCGCCCGAACCGCTTCCGATGCTCACGACTTTGCACACCCCGCAGCTTGCTGAGATTCAGCAGGCGGTCGATGCGGCAGGTCAGCTGGCCGGCCGGTTCGCCGCGGTGAGCACGACCACGTCCCGCAGTTGGTGCATGCCCACGCCTGTCGAGGTCATTCCCAACGGTGTCAACGTGCGGCGCTGGGCTTTCGGCCCCGGCGGCGACGGGGCGGTGTGGTTCGGCCGCATCGTTCCGGAGAAAGGTCTTCACCTGGCGATGGATGCGTGCCGTCTCCTCGGTTTGCCTCTGACAATCGCTGGCCGGAAGGGCGAGCACGCGTATTTCCAGGAGCAGATCGCCCCTCGCCTAGACGGCCGACTGATCCGTTGGGTCGGCGAGTTATCGCACGCTGAACTCCGCGGACTGGTCGGCCGCCATGCAGTCTGCGTGGTCACGCCGCGCTGGGAAGAGCCGTTCGGTCTGGTGGCATTTGAGGCGATGTCGTGCGGCACACCGGTGGCGGCTTTCGACCGCGGCGGGATGGGGGAGCTGCTCTCTGACGCGCCGGCGGTGCTCGTCGAACGGGATGACGTTGTCGCCCTAGCGGGCGCGATTCATCGCGCGCTCCACCTCGACCGCGCCAAGGTCCGGGAGTGGGTGGTGGATAACCACAGTCTCACTCAAACGGCGCGCCGCTACGTCGATTACTACCGGGAGGTGATGGTCGGGTGAGCACAGCCGGAAAAATAGTCGGCATTTATGCCCACCACCACGGCAGCGGGCACATTCGGCGCTGCCGGAGGATTCAACGCGAACTGTCGGAGCTCGGGTGGGAGGCCGTGATTGTGTCCACCGCGCCTGACGCGGACATCGTGCTTGCCGACGACGCCGGGCACGGCCACACCGGCCGCGCCATGACCGCAGGAGGCACTCTCCACTACGCCCCGTACGGCAACCGTGGCCTGCGTGAACGCTACGCCACGATCGCATCCTGGGTCGACGAGAACGACCCGGCCGCATTCTATGTCGACGTCTCTGCCGAGGTGTGCATGTTTCTGCGGCTCATGGGCGTCCCCGTGGTCACGTTGGCGATGCCCGGCTTGCGTGATGATGCTCCCCACCAGCTCGCCTACCGCCAGTCCGACGCCATCCTTGCCGCGTGGCCGTCCTGGGTGCCAGTGCCCGACCATCTGCGTACACATTCGGACCGGCTCCACCCGGTCGGCGGCATCACGCTGCTCGACCGCCCCGATGCAGCGCGTGGAGTCGACCGCGATCCGCAGCACGTCGTGGTCATGGCTGGCCAAGGCGGGTCCACCTGGGATCCCGGTGACTGGGACGCAGTAGAAGCCGCCTGCCCCGGTTACCGGTTCACCTTCTTGACCGGTGAGAACCGTGTCGACGACCCGACGGAGTTGATCGCCAGCGCCGGTGTGGTCGTTGCCGCGGGTGGTCAGAATTCCATTGCAGACATCGCTCACCTGGGTGCGCCGGCCGTGATCCTTCCGCAGCCGCGGCCGTTCATCGAGCAGAAAGCCTCCGCGACACTGCTGGCTCGCGAAGGACTCGCTGTCGTTCCCGAGCGCTTCCCGGCTCCGGAGGAATGGCCAGACGTGCTCGCCGCCGCCCGCGAGCTGAATGCCGACTGGTCGCGTTGGGAAACCGCTGGGTCCGCGCGCCGGGCGGCCGAGGTGATCGAGCGAATCGCGGACGACCCGACAGACAGCAAAGCCGCCATCGTCACGCTCGCCAACGCTGGCCGCGCCAGCCACCTGACGCACCAGGTCAATCTCGCGCCTGAGGGCACCGACCACATCACCGTCGCGCTCGCGGACCATGCACTGCTGGAAAAGGCGGTGCCGAAAAGCCACGTTGTGGACGTCGATAAGCATTCGGGCGCAAAAGGCGGGCACCCAAACCTCGCGCGTGCCCGCAACCGTGGTGCCGCTGAGGCGATCGCGCGCGGCAATGACGTCCTCATCTTCCTCGACGCGGATTGCCTCGCCGGCGGCGATCTCGTCCCGCTGTACACGAAAGCGCTCGCCGAGCACCCGGACGCGGTTGTCGCGGGCCCCGTGACGTACATGAAAGAAGGGGAGCTGCGGACCGTGCGGCCGGACCCCCACTCCGCGCGCCCGAACCCGCCCGCTGGCGAGATCGTCGCTGCCGATAATTACGACCTGTTCTGGTCGCTCTCCTTCGCGTGCACGGCGCAAACATGGCAGAAAATCGTCGACACCTTCGGTGGCTTCGACGAGGCATACTCTGGCTACGGCGGGGAGGACACGGACTTCGCGTGGAACCTGCGCGAGCACGGCATCGACTTGCTGTGGGTCGGCGGCGCGCACGCATTCCACCAGTGGCACCCAGTCTCTTCGCCGCCGTGGGAGCACCTCGACGACATCCTGCGCAACGCGGCCGTCTTCCACGAGAAATGGGGTCAGTGGCCGATGGAAGGGTGGTTGCGCGCATTCGAGGAAGCAGGAGCAATCGCGCTTATCGACGGCTCCTGGCAGCGCACCCCTTAACCTTCCTGCTCCTCCATTTCGAGGCCGAGGAGGTCGGCAATACGGGTCAGGTCCTCGTGCAGCTCGCCGAGATCGATGGTGGAGTTCACTTCCTCCGCGTCTTCGGCGGCTTCGGTGTTCTCAGTACCGTCCACATCGTCCGGGTTGTTGAGTTCGGCGACCTGGTCTTCCAGGGAGCGCTGGAGGGAATCGAGGCGTTCCTCAGTGTCTTCGACGAGCTTCTCGCCTTCCTCTCCGCGGTCGGCGGCTGTGTCTTTGACCGCGTCGAATACGGCGCGAGATGCGTGAACCGCCCCGATCGCGTCGTAGACATCGTGTGCCGGCTGTTCGATCTGACGGAGTGCCCCGCGCACGATCGTGTCCATGGTGATGTCGCGCGATTCGATGAAACTCGACTTGTCGATCGTCATCTTGAGCTGCTCTACATCGCCGATGAGCGCGTCCGCGATCTCGCGGCGCTCGCGCGGAGTGGTCGGCTCCTCCGGCTCAGATACCTCCGCATCCTCTTCCGGCCACAGGTCCTTCTCGATCCGGTGAAACCCGAGCCACTCGGTGAATGTCTGGTCGCGCTCCTTCAGGTCGCCGGCCCGTGCGGTGTACTCCTCCTCGCGAGTGTTGATGCGCTCGTCGAGCACGCCGATGGACACTGCCAGCGGGCTGATGCGCATGTATTTCTCGCGGGCGGCGGGGTAGAGCTCCTTGGCGCGCTCATCGTCGCCTGCGGCGTAAGTTTCCGCGAATTCCTCGACTTGGGGAAGGAACTCAGCGAGCTCCCTGCGCGCGAATGTGACGTAATTGTCGCGGGCATCTTCAAGGCGCTCTGCTTCCGACCCTTCAGCGGCGGTGTCCGTATCACCGGTGACGGTGAACCGCGCCGGGCCAATATCGGGTCCGCGCCAGCCGAGTTTGCAGGCGGTGGCGTACTCGCCTGGCTCTAGCGACACCTTGAGGTCAGCTGATGAGCCCGGCATGATCTCGTCCCGGCTGCCGTACACGCGCCCGCCGCCGGGCGCGAGTACGAAGAATGCGAGGGGGGCGCCAGCGGAATTCTCGACAGAAAAGGTCGCCGTGCCCGTCTCTACCGAGTCCTCCGACACCGTGCACGTGGTGTCCGATGCGGTGACTTCGATGGTCTCCCCGGCGGTGTCCTGCGTGCACGCGCTCAGCGTGAAGGTGAGGGACGTCGCCGCGAGAAGGGAAGGGAAGCGCTTCATGGTGCGACTATATCCATTCCCGCGCGGGTGATTAGAACTTCGGCGCGCGAAGCTCCAGGAATGCTGCGACGCCCTCTTTGTGGCCGGGGCTTTGCAGCAGCTCGGTCTGGAAGCGGGCTTCGTTGACCATGCTGTTCGGCAGCTCGGTCAGCGCGACGCGGTTCACCGCACGCTTTGTCTCAGCGACAGCGCCGCGCGGGGACTCAGCGAAGCTCTCCGCCCACTGCTTCGCTTTCTCAAGGGCACCGCCAGTCGGCGCGACCTCGGCGAACAAGCCGAGATCAACGGCGTCGGCAGCAGGAATGCGCTCCTGCAACAGGACCAGCTGCATGGTGCGGTGCCTGCCTATCGACGCCGCCAGCGTCGCCACCGCGCCACCGTCCGGCATCAGGCCGATGCGGCCGAAAGGCAGGGTGATGAATGCGGATTCTGCAGCGACGATGAGATCGCACGCGCAGGCGAGAGATGCGCCGACACCAGCCACAGCGCCCTCGGCAGCGGCGATGACAGGCACGTCGGCACGCGTGATCGAACCGATCATGTGCTCGATGCCGCCTAGCGAGTGCGCAGCGACCTCCGCCGTGCTCTCACCTGTGAATGCCTCGATGTCCATGCCGGAGCAGAAGGACTTCTGGTCGCCGGTGATGATGATGCACCGCACCTCTGGGTTGGCATTCGCCGCTTGGACGGCATCGCCGATGGACCAGTAGGAATCCGGCTCCAAAGCGTTCCGCTTGGCGGGGTTGGAGATGCGGATGAGGGCGACCGCGCCGTCGATAAGCGAAGTGATGTTGCCCTTGAGTTCGCCTGACATAGCTGCCTCTACTTGACGAAGCCCGCGAGGCGTCCGGTGATGATGTCCGCCGCTTCGTTCACGATGCGCGGGACCAGCTCGCCACAGGTCGGGATGTCGTTGATGACGCCCTGGACCATGCCGCAGGACCAGATGCCCGCGTCCAGGTCGCCGTTCTCGTAAACGGTGCGGCCACGCTGGCCGGAAACCAGGTCGCGGACCTCGGGGAACTGTGCGCCAGCATTGAGCTTTTCGACGACCTCGCGGCTGACCTCGTTGGATGCCACGCGCGCGGTGTTGCCCAGCGTGCGGAAGATGAGCTCGGTGTCGAGCTCGGAGCGCTCCACGATCGCTTCCTTGACGTTGCGGTGGACCGGAGCCTCCTCGGTGCACAGGAAGCGGGTGCCCATGTTGATGCCCTCGGCGCCGAGCGCGAGCGCTGCGGCCATGCCGCGGCCGTCGGCGATGCCGCCGGAAGCGACGATCGGGATGTCGAGCTTGTCAGCCGCTGCCGGAAGAAGAACCAGGCCCGGGATGTCGTCCTCGCCTGGGTGGCCGGCGCACTCGAAGCCGTCGACGCTGACGATGTCCACGCCCTTGTCCTGCGCGCTCAGTGCGTGGCGCACGGAGGTGCACTTGTGGATCACGGTGACGCCCGCTTCCTTGAGCATCGGAACGAGCTTCGCCGGGTTAGCGCCAGCCGTCTCGACGATCTTCACGCCCTTCTCGACAGCCACACGCAGGTACTCCTCGTACGGCGGCGGCGTGATCGTCGGCAGAATGGTCAGGTTCACGCCGAACGGCTTGTCGGTCATCTCCCGCATGCGGTCGATTTCCTTGCCGAGATCTTCCGGCGACGGCTGTGTCAGTGACGTGAGAATGCCCAGGCCACCGGCATTCGAGACAGCGGATGCTAAGTCTGCCGTGCCGACCCACTGCATGCCACCTTGGATGATCGGGTGCTCGATGCCGAGCATCTCGTTAACGCGGGTCTGGATCGTTGCTGCCATGTTTCGACTCTCCTTGAATCTCGCCGTGATTGTTCGGACTACCTAATGAGAGCTACATTACACATTGACTAAAAGTGTTGCGTAGGTAACGCGAATTTTGGTCGGGATGAACGCGTTGCCTCCGGCCAGGTTCTCTGAAAGGCCACGCGGAGTTAACTTTTCTGTCAATCCGAGCACATATTTTTCACAGTATGTCTTCCACGTCCCGTCGCACTCTGCTCAAAGCGCTCGCCATCGGTGCGGGCTCCACACTCGTCGCCCCGGCCCATGCGCTCGCCCAATCCAGCAGCGAATCTTCCGGTGGATCTTCCGTGCTTCAGCTCTTCGGCCCTGCCGGCGGGAGGTCGGTCGGATCGTCGGAATCCGGCCTGGTCGTCGGTAATATCGGCTCCAACGGCCGCGGGCGCTTTCTCGCCGGCGATGTTCAAGTGGTCACGGTGACGGAAGATTCCGCCACAATCACGTGGCTGACGTGGGACGCCGAGAATGCCAGCGATAAGGCACCGAAGGGGCTGCCGACCGCCGGCGAACTCCGCGTCTGGCCGGTCGACAACCCCTCCGACACGACCGTGGTGAAAAGCCCTTCCGACCGCTTTTTCCACCAGCTCACGGTCTCCGGTTTGCGCGCAGACACCACCTACGCATTCCTTGCCACCTCTCACGGAACCGAAGCCGCCGCGACGCACAACCGGAAGCAGGAGGACACCCGCCTGTTCACCACCCTGTCGCGTCTGTCGGGGCCAATGCTGGGCACCATTATCGTCGCCAACGACTCCCACATCGGTGAGAACGGCGACGGCATCTGGATGAACAATTTCCCGCCTCCGGCACGTTCCCTACCGGGGGAGCGCCCGTACCCGGAGGTCTCCCTCGATGCAGTGATCGACACCGCGCACTCTGTCGGCGCCAGCCACCTGTTCGTCAACGGCGACGTCACCTCCGAAGCGCGACCATGGGAAATCGCAAAGGCGAAAGAGCTGCTGGACGGCTTCAACGGAAAGGTGCGCTGCACCCGCGGCAACCACGATCGCCCGCACAAGCTTTCCGACGGCCCCGAGTACGCCGACGCCCCCGTCTACGACGACAAGCACACCGATGGCTGGGGTGCCGTTTTCGAGCCCCGCCAGACCGCATGGGTGGAAGATATCCCCGGTGCCGGTGGCGACCTGATCGCGCGCGTGGTGGGCATCGACTCGACCAAACTGGACACCAGCGGCGGAATGATTTCCGACGAGCAGTTCAAGCAGATCCAGTCCATCTTCGACGAGGACCGCTCAACGCCCATCGTGGTCATGCTGCACCACCCAGCCACGCGTCAGGCGGCCTGGACCAATCCCGCTGGCCCCGCTTTTGTTCTCCGCGACATGGACATCATGCGTCTCCAGCGCATGATCGCCGCCCAAGACAACATCAAGCTCGTTCTCACAGGCCACACTCACCGTGGCCGCAATAACCGTCCCGATGTTGCCAAGAACACCGTCTTCTTGGAGACACCCGCGGTGAAAAACTGGCCCACCGGCGCAACCCAGATCCGTTTCTTCCAGGACGGAATGGCGGTCAATTTCCGTCAGAATTCCTCCGAAGAAGCGCTGCGCTGGGCAGCCCGGACCCGCTGGACGATGTTCGGTCTCAGCCCCGAAGCGATGCTCGGCCCGCTCGATTCACGCGCGCTGGTGATCCGCTACTAAAAGTCGAAATCGAATCCGCCGCCATCGCCGAAGCCCCCGAAGCCGTCGAAGAATCCGCCGCCATCGTCGGCGCCACCGCGGGGGCTGCGCAGGAGAAGTTAGTCCCGTTGCAGTTTGGCATCACACCAGTCACAGCCGACCTGGTCTTTTGGGGATCGCGATTCGGACGGGACTAACCGCTCGATTCACGCGCGCTGGTGATCCGTTACTAGAAGTCGAACCCGCCGCCGCCGTCGCCGAAGTCTCCGAAATCTCCGAAGCCGTCGAAGAATCCGCCTCCATCGTCGGCACCACCGCCGGCGTCGCCCATGTCGCCGGCATCCGCGCCGGCGCCGTCTAGCCCGCCGGCCTCAAAGCTGTCCGCGCTGGCTGCGGTGGCCATGCCGGCGAACATCGTGGAATAGAACATCATGGAGCTCGCCGCCCACACACCGGTCATCGCGGCGGGTGCCCACCAGGCAGTGGAGTACCAACCAGCGGGCACTGGGCGGCCGGCGACCGCGCCGCCGGGGTAGTAGTGCGGCGTGGCATTGCTTGCGTAAGGGGAGGCCTGGACTGTTTCGCCGTCGAATTCGGCGCTGCGGGGCTCACTCACGCGGCCAGCCTGGCGCTGAGCTTCAAGTTCGGGAAGCTCTGGGCCGGGCGCCAATCCGATGATCTCGCGTGCGGCGTTGACGTAATACATGCCCTCGAGCGCGGACTCGCGGGCCAGTTGCGCCTGCTTGACGGTCCGCGCCTGGGTCAGCGCGGAGTTGGCGGCGTTATAGCGTTCCGATGCGTCTGCCATCGCTTGTTCCGAGGCGGTGTCTGTCCCAGAAATGGTGAGCACCTGGTGGCCGAGGCGCTCGACCCAGCGTCGTGCGTCCGCAAGCGCGTCCTCGAAATTGGCTCCTTCGACCTGTGCGCGTTGGCTGTTATTTTGCGTGCGGCCGATGAGCGTGACGGTGCCTACGACGGCCGCCGCGACGATGAGCAAGGTGACTAATCCCATGTTCGCTCCTTTCCGTAACTGCTTTCGCCAACGATAACGGCTTTCCCGACATTCCCTTCCGGCGTATTTTTGGAGTCGACCGTGCGGTGGGATACACTCGTTTTCGCGCGTATTCACGCACGTTTACGCACGTGGGAATGTCGTATAGTGGCTAATACCTCAGCCTTCCAAGCTGAAGACGCGGGTTCGATTCCCGTCATTCCCTCCACTTTTGGCCGGTTTCCGTTTTTGCGGGACCTGCTGAAGCAAAGCGAAACGCCCCGGGCATCCTGTCGGATTCTCGGGGCGTTCGTTTATTTCTGGGCAGAGCGCAGCTCCTACTGCTGGTCGGGGTGAAGGTTGAAAATGATGACGTGCTCCGGGTCTGCGCCCACGGCGTAGGTGGTGTCGTCGATGCGGTAGAGGAAGGGGTGGGACCGCAGAACCTGCAGAAGGGCATCGGAGTCAGCGGTCGTCGGCGGGTCGCATGCCCTCTTCGTCAGCAGGATGTCGGTGATGGTCAGTCGGTTGTCGTGCTCGAAGAAGTAGTTGGCGGTGCCGGAATTACAGCCGTCAGCAATGCGCAGGTGGCCCCGCGCGGAGGGCTGCGACCGGAAATCGAGCGACACCAAGTCATTCTTCTGGGCGACCAGATCGCCGTTGAGGCGGCTAGCTTCGGGCGCGGTCAATGGGCGGGCGCCTTCCGGCAGGCTTTGGATCAGGCCGGTTTGTTCCTGCTGGCCGCCGCCGAAGAGTGCGGAGCTCATCTGAGCGAATTGGTTTGCGAGGTCTGGGTTGGAAGACAGCCCCTGGGCGCTTGCGGTGCCGGCGCCGAGCATGCCGGCCGTGAGGGCCGCAGCGGCTGTCGCGATGGACAGTTTCTTTACAGTGCTAGTACTCATGACTCCAAGAGTATGAGCAGTTCACGGCAGGTCAACGGTTCCGAGTGGAAGCCGGAGGCATTGTTATTTACCCGATAGGTTTTGTGTAGGAATCTACACCGGAGATAACGGGGCGGTCACAAAAGGTGCGTCGATAAGCGTCTTGTTGTGCTCAATCCTGACCTTATGATTCAGCAGTCTTTGGGGCACGCGGGATCCGTGTCCCTCAAGCGAAAGGCCCCGGTGGTGAACCGGGGCCTGCGAATGTGGGAAGAGGAGCGTGGACTAGTTCTCCTGAGAAGCTTCGGCCTTGACGAACTCGATGGCCTTGCCCTGGCTTGCCAAAGCGACGGTATTGTCGTCGATCTGGTAGACCGCCGGGTTAGCCTGCAGAATCGTCTTCAGCGCGTCTGCATCGGCGGCGCCTGCGCCTTCGCACAGTGCGAGCGTTTCGGCGAAATCGCTGATGCGGAGGTTATCGGCGGAGTCGAAGTGATAGTTGGCGTTGCCAGCGTTGCAGCCGTCGTCGTAGGACAATGTGCCGTCAGGAGTGCCGGACGGGGTGAACTCGAGGGTGATGTTCTCGTTGTTCTTCGCCTTTAGCGGTCCGGTCAGCGCGGCCTTCGCCTTCACCGGGTCAAGGTGATTGGAACCTTGCGGCAGGTCGACGATCAACGTGGAATCCTGGCCCTTACCGGCATCGTTCTTCGGGCCCTGAAGCGTGGAACTCAGCTGAGTAGCTCGGTCCTTGATGTCGGATGTGGAGGAGAGCTCTTGCGCACCCGCTGTGCCTGCCCCGAGGGCGCCCCCGGCGATGGCCACTGCGGCGGTTGCGACTGTCATCTTCTTCACGGTTGAAAGTGTCTTAGAAACCATGCTTTTCACCGTATTTGCCGCCAACTGGATGACAAGACACTTCACGGAATACCGATGGGGCTATGACCGGCCGGCCACCTCACGGCCAGTTTTGTCTGCGCTGAAACTCAGGCTCTCGCCCTATGTCTGTCTGATCGTAGATAAAGCGTGCGGCAGATCATGTGCCCCCATCGTGGGGAAAGACATTTCGAAGGCGTTCAGTGCTCATTCCGGCCCCCAATGAAACGGCGCTTTTTTGGCTCACGCTAGAATCGTCTCCCGTGAGCCAGCTCGGTCAACAACCGGGGGCTTTCAATGACCTACGGGGCGTGGCGCAGTTTGGTAGCGCACCTGCTTTGGGAGCAGGGGGTCGCAGGTTCAAATCCTGTCGCCCCGACAAGGAGACTTCTTAGGTCTCCTCGACATACTTTGAACGATTCCGCAATCTAGCCAGGAGAGAGTTTCCGTGAAGACTTCCGTGGACAAGCTCAGCGACACTCGCGCGAAGCTGACCGTGACCGTTCCGTTTGACGAGCTCGGCCCGGAAATCGACCAGGCGTACAAGGCCATCGCACAGCAGGTCAACATCCCGGGTTTCCGTCGCGGCAAGGCGCCGCGCCAGCTTATCGACGCCCGGTTTGGTCGCGGCCCCATCCTCGAGCAGGTCGTCAACGATATGCTGCCGACCCGCTACGAGTCTGCTGTGGCAGAAAATGATCTGAAGGTCATCGGCCAGCCGGAGATCGACATCACCAAGATCGAGGACAACGACTTCGTCGAGTTCACCGCTGAGGTGGACATCCGTCCGGAGATTGAGGTCCCCGACTTCTCCAAGATCTCCGTCGAGGTGCCGGCCCTGAAGATCGACGACGAGGCCGTCGACGAAGAGCTCGACAACCTGCGTGCCCGCTTCGGTGAGCTCAAGGACACCCGCCGCAAGATGAAGAAGGGCGACTTCGCGATCATCGATCTCGAAGCCACCATCGACGGTGAGAAGATTGAGGAGGCCTCCACCGAGGGCATCACCTACGAGATCGGCCGCGACGACCTCATCGAGGGTCTGGACAAGGCCATCAAGGGCCTCAAGACCGGCGAGGAAGCCGAGTTCACCTCCGAGATCCAGTTCGGCGAGCACAAGGGCGAAGAGGCCACCATCAAGGTCACCGTCCAGCAGTCCAAGGAGCGCAAGCTGCCGGAGCTGGACGAGGAATTCGTCCAGATGGCTTCCGAGTTCGACACCGTCGAGGAGCTGCGCGAGTCCACCAAGAGCCAGCTCGAGGAGAACAAGAAGGCTCAGCAGGCCGCCGACATCCGCGACGAGGTGCTCAAGGCTGCTCTCGAGCAGACGAAGTTCGAGCTGCCGAACGCGGTTGTTGACGAGCAGGTTCACAACCAGCTCCACCAGATCCTCGGCCAGATGGCCCACGACGAGGCAGCTTTCGCCCAGATGCTCGAGGCACAGGGCACGACCCGCGAGGAATTCGACAAGGAGTCCCGCGAGAACGCCGAGAACTCCGTGCGCACCCAGCTGTTCCTCGATGCCGTCGCCGACCAGGAAGAGCCGGAAGTCTCCCAGCAGGAGCTGACCGACCACATCCTGTTCACCGCGCAGTCCTACGGCATGGACCCGAACCAGTTCATCATGCAGCTGCAGCAGTCCGGTCAGGTCGCCAACCTCTTCGCCGACGTCCGCCGCGGCAAGGCTCTCGCCGCCGCCATCTCCCGCACCACCGTCAAGGACGACGAGGGCAACACCATCGACCCGAACGACTACTTCGGCGAGATCGATGAGGACGAGGTCGCTGAGGCAGAGGCCGCCGACAAGGCAGTCACCGATGCCGCAACCGAGTCTGAGTCTGCAACCGAAGAAGATAAGTAAGACTCTTCTCTGAACCTCCCAGCCGTGTGAACTAATCCACCTCGGCCGGGAGGTTTTTCGCTGTCACGTCGGGGTGAGCGTCGATAAGCATTGAGGTGCCCTTCTACGCTGTCAGCGAACATGGCCCCGCGCGCGGAATCCGCAACTAGGGTGGGGCGTTATCGTAGGCGAGAAACGACGATTGAAAATACTTAAAGGAGCACTTCGATGACTTCTCCGGCAACCGGCATGAATTTGGGCGACTCGGTGTACGAGCGTCTGCTGCGCGAGCGCATCATTTTCCTCGGCCAGCAGGTGGACGACGAGATCGCGAATAAGCTGTGCGCGCAGATCCTGCTGCTGTCCGCCGAGGACCCGAACCGCGACATCTCGCTGTACATCAACTCGCCGGGCGGCTCCGTGACCGCTGGTATGGCGATTTACGACACGATGAAATACTCCCCGTGCGACATCGCCACCTACGGCATGGGCTTGGCGGCGTCGATGGGGCAGTTCCTGCTGTCTGGCGGCACCAAGGGCAAGCGTTTCGCGCTGCCGCACGCGCGCATCATGATGCACCAGCCGTCCGCAGGTGTGGGCGGTACTGCGGCAGACATCGCGATCCAGGCGGAGCAGTTCGCCGAGACGAAGCGTGAGATGGCTGAGCTCATTGCGGAGCACACCGGCCAGACCTTCGAGCAGATCACGAAGGATTCGGACCGTGATCGCTGGTTCAACGCCCAGCAGGCGAAGGACTACGGCATCGTCGACCACGTGATTTCCAGCGCCCAGGGCACGATCAGCAACTAACCGGCAGAGCTACACAGAAGAGGAGATAAACACTATGTCTTTCCAGATGCCCAACTCCCGCTACGTCCTGCCGAGCTTCATCGAGCAGTCCTCGTTCGGCACGAAGGAGACCAACCCGTACTCGAAGCTGTTCGAGGAGCGCATCATCTTCCTGGGCACCCAGGTCGACGACACCTCCGCGAACGACATCATGGCGCAGCTGCTCGTGCTGGAGTCCCAGGACCCGGATCGCGACATCACGATGTACATCAACTCGCCGGGCGGTTCGTTCACGTCCTTGATGGCGATCTACGACACGATGCAGTACGTCCGCCCCGATGTGCAGACCGTGTGCCTCGGCCAGGCAGCGTCCGCCGCGGCGGTCATTCTCGCCGCTGGTGCGCCGGGTAAGCGTGCTGCACTGCCGAATTCCCGCGTGCTCATCCACCAGCCGGCCACCCAGGGCACCCAGGGCCAGGTGTCGGACCTGGAGATTCAGGCCAGGGAGATCGAGCGCATGCGCCGCCTCATGGAGGACACGCTCGCCCGTCACTCCGGCCGCACGTCTGAGCAGGTCCGCATCGACACCGACCGCGACAAGATCCTCACCGCCCAGGAGGCTGTCGAGTACGGCATCATCGACCAGGTCTTCGACTACCGCAAGCTCAACGCTTAAGAAGCATTCGCTTTTCGACGCCCCTCCGTCGCATCCCTCTCAAGGATTCCCGGCGGAGGGATTCGTCGTTTTAGGCGTGGTTATTCGCAGTAGATCATGTTCTCTTTGATTTCCTCGGGAACCCCGAGCTCTTCGATTGTGGCTTTGTCGTAGCACTTGAAGCCGGTCTGGGTCAGGCCTGCTTCTTCGATGTGCACCCACTCGTTTCCATCCCACATGACATAACCGACGGCGTCGGTCGCATAGATCCCAATCTCTGCGAACTTACCGTCGCAGTAAACGGAGACTTCCTCTCCGGGAGCGCCTTCTTCCATCGGCTTCCACTCGCACGGGCCCTTCTCAGAGCCAGCGTCGGGTTCTGCGGCCACTGCTTCTTTTTCTTCCGTCTCGTAAATAGTGGACACGGTGGTCGAGGGACGCTCGCTGGTCTCCTCTTTCGCCGCTTCCGTGGTCGCTGCTGCAGTTTCTTCTGCTGCGGCGGACGCTGCGGGCGGGGACGTCATCTCCGGTTCTGAGAGAGTTTCATCCTCAGCGCCGCACGCAGCCATGGCGAGCGGGAGAGTGAGCGTGAAGAATGCGGCGGTGGGTGTGCGTAGTCATGGCGGGGAAGTCCTTTTCATGGGGGGTGTTTTAACCAACACCCTAGCGTGTGGCTCGGACCAACGCGGGGACCAGCGCATTCGCCAGTTATTGAACCACAGTACGGTCAGGCCCCGTGATGATGAACGATGCGTCGTTATAGCCGCACTCGATGCTTTCCTCATCGGGGACCTGGCACCATCCGTTGAGGTGCTCGAGGCGCTCACCCGGGGCGAGCGCACCATCGCCTTCGGGGATGCCCTCCAGAACGCCCCAGGAGACACCGTCGTCGCTGGCGAAGATCGCCCCAGGGCGCCCGGTGAACGGAGCCCACGGTTGGCCGGGCATGTCCTCGAGGTTCGGCACTGAGTCATCGGGGTTCGCGGAACACGCGACAGACGCTGCGCCGAGGACGCAGAAATAGTTCGTGCCCGCCTTGTCCATTTCGATCACGGCAGTCTCGCCGCGCTCGTCCAAAAACTCAGCGGGGGAGACGAGGGAGTACTCGGGTTCGGTCGTCTCGTTGGCCGTTTCGCTGGCGGTCTCGCTGGGTGTTTCGTTGGCCGTTTCGCTGGCCGTTTCGCTGGCAGTCGAGGTGCTCGGCTCCGGCTCGGCGATGTCCTGGTCCTCGGAGCAACCCGCGATGGCGAGCGGGAGAACGAGGGTGCAGCTGGCGATGGCGAAACGGCGAAACATCATAGGCGCAGTCTACTTCGCCAAAAACGCCAGCAGGGCCTCGTTGAACTTCTCGGGCTGTTCGGCGCCGACTTGGTGGGAGGCATCCTCGATGACGACGCATTGGGCCTCACCGGTGACGCCCGCGGCGATCTCCTGGAGCTGCTTCGGGCCAGTCGAAGGATCCTCGGCACCGGCGATAGTCAGCACCGGAACGCTGATCTCCTGCAGACGCTCGTCAAAGCCCCACTTCGCCAGGGCATCGCCGCATTGTGCGTACGCTTCGGGGTCGACGGATCCGACCATCGCTTTGAACTTATCGACGACACCCGCCTCCCTTTCCTTGAATCCCTCCGTGAACCAGTTGTCCACGGTCGGGTCCACGATGGAATCCATGCCGCTGTCGCGCGCGGTATCGGAGCGTTCCTGCCACTTGCCGGCACCGCCGAGGAAAGTGGCGGTGGAGGCGAAGACAGCGCGGTCAATGCGGTCGGAAGTCGCAGCCAGGTACTGCGCGATCGCGCCGCCCATGGACAGCCCGACGATGGTGCAGTGCTCGATGCCCAACGAGGTCAACGTCTCTAGCACGTCCTGTGCGAGATCGTCGACGGTGGTCATTCCCAAATCGACAGCCGGGGTGGGGGAGTCGCCGTGGCCGCGGTGATCGATGCGCACGACGCGGTAATCACCTTCCAAGGCTGACATCTGCGGCTCCCATGCCTCGTGCGTTGTGCCGATGGACGGGAGCAGAACGACGGTTTTCTCGCTGGATTCGTTGCCGGATACGATGGAATGCAGTGTGGTCATGCTTTTCATTGTTCCCAAAAACGACGCTGCGTGCAGGTGCTCAGCGGGGCCTCCCACTGTGCGTGGCTTCCATCTGAAATAGTGGTGGGAAGGAGAGCTCAGTGGCAGTGTTCGAGTTGTTCGAACGGCCGCATCGGGAATGTTCACCCCACCGGGTAGCGTTGGGGTTCACAGCACGATCCTGAACCGACAAGAAGACGTAAAAGCGAGAAGTAGAACACCCCATGGCAGTTACGCAAGACAGTTCCGACCTGTTGAAGTGCTCCTTCTGCGGCAAGAGTCAGAAGCAAGTGCGCAAACTCATCGCCGGCGGCGGCGTGTACATCTGCGACGAGTGCATTGAACTGTGTAACGAGATCATTGAGGAAGAGCTGGCTGGTGCTCAGTCCCAGGACAGCGGCGAGGAAGGCAAGCTCCCGCGTCCGTCCGAGATCACGGCGTTTTTGGATCAGTACGTAATTGGGCAGGACCCGGCGAAGCGCACTCTGGCTGTCGCAGTGTACAACCACTACAAGCGTGTGCGCACGGACAAGGGCAGTCTGCGGAAGAAGGACGAGGACGTCGAGATTGCCAAGTCCAATATTTTGCTGCTCGGCCCTACTGGTTCGGGCAAGACCTACCTGGCGCAGACGCTGGCGCGGATGCTGAATGTCCCGTTCGCCATCGCGGATGCGACGAGTCTGACGGAGGCAGGCTACGTCGGCGAGGACGTGGAGAATATCCTGCTCAAGCTGCTGCAAGCCGCGGATTTCGATGTGGACCGCGCGCAGAACGGCATCATCTATGTCGACGAGGTGGACAAGATCTCCCGCAAGTCGGAGAACCCGTCGATCACCCGCGACGTGTCGGGTGAGGGCGTGCAGCAGGCGCTGCTGAAGATCCTCGAGGGCACTGTCGCCTCCGTCCCGCCGCAGGGCGGCCGCAAGCACCCGAACCAGGAATTCATTCAGGTGGACACCACCAATATTCTGTTCGTGGTGGCAGGCGCATTCGCGGGCCTGGACAAGGTCATCGCGGAGCGCGTGGGCAAAAAGGGCATCGGTTTCGGCGCGGAGATCGACAGTGCGGCGGAGCGCGAGGAACAGAAAATGCTCGCACAGGTGCAGCCGGAGGACCTGGTCAAATTCGGTCTTATTCCGGAGTTCATCGGCCGCTTGCCCATCGTGGCGGCTGTGGAGAACCTCGACGAGGAATCACTCGTCCGCGTGCTCACCGAGCCGAAGAACTCCCTGGTGAAGCAGTACCAGCGTCTGTTTGCCATGGACGGTGCAGAGCTGCGCTTCACCGACGACGCGTTGTCGGCAGTGGCGAAGAAGGCCGCCGACCGCGGCACGGGCGCGCGCGGCCTGCGCGCGATCATGGAGGACACCCTGGTGCCCATCATGTACGACTTGCCCGACCGCGAAGACGTCGAAGAGGTCGTGGTGGACGCTGACGTGATCAACGGGGCCGGCGAGCCGGAATACGTGCTGCGGAAGTCCAAGAAGTCCGCGTAACAGGGCAGGCCCAGCTATTCGCCGGAGGGGGTGTCGGTGTAGTTGGGGTCGTAGATGTCGTCGACAAGCGTGTCCGCGATGTAGTCGCCCTCGCTGGACTCTTCCTGGCTTGCGGGCTGCGTGACGGCGGGCGTGGAATACGTCAGGTACGACTCGTAGCCCGAATGGGTGATATTCGACGTGAGGAATGTCAGCACCGCGTCAATGGTGAGGCGGCGCATGCCCTCCGTGTTGGTGGGGCTGAGCAAGTTCAAGCCGCCGAATTCATCCATCGTGGCGTGATTGCCTACGCGGAAGAATGTCAGGGACGCGATGAGCACGACGACATCCGTCGCGGAAATGCCCGGACGGAACGCACCCGCGTCTTGTCCCATCAGCAGGAGGCGTTCGATTTGGAGAAGCACCTCCGAATCGTTGCGGGCGGCGGTGAATTCTTCCGGGCTGAGCACGGGATCGAGATTCTCGCGCAGAAACAGACGGATTGAATCCGGGTTCTGGATCATCCGGTTGTACAGCACGTCCACGAAGCGGCGGATGCCCTCGACCGGGACTGCGTAGGAACGGTCCAGGAATTCCTGGGGTGGGATGAAGCTCCACGCCGCGCGGTTGAGCGCCCGGCGGTAAAGTTCGCGCTTGTCGCCGAAGTGGTAGTGCAGCATGCGCTTGGACATGCCGGCCTCGCGCGCGATCATGTCGAGCTTGGTGGCGGCGTACCCTTCCTGCGCGAAATGGATCAGCGCAATGTCCACGGCGCGTTCCAACGCGGCGGTGTCGGCCTTGTCGGCCGGCTCACCGCCGGACTGGGTGCCGGGTTGCGGGGACTCCGTCACAACGTCTCCTTTGAAGCTTGAAAACGGGCTCACGGCGGGGCGCAGATGCCCTGTCTTGTCCTTATTATCGTGCCCAAATGGGGTAGGCCGTGCCGAATGAACGGAAGAAGGTGGGCGCAGAATGTGGAAATTGCCTAGTGCAACGGGGGTAGCATGGGTGATGTTCAGAGAGCCCGCACGCCTATTCGGGGGGACCGCCCACCCGGGTAGAGGGAGCAAAGCGAAGGAGAAGAAATGACTAATCCGCTCGATCCCACGAAGTCCGTCAAGGTAGCCGTCACGGGTGCCGCCGGCAATATCGCCTATTCGCTGCTGTGGCGGATCGGGTCCGGCGAAGTATTCGGGGCAGACACCCTCGTGGACCTGACGCTGCTGGACATTCCGGACGCCGTGGGCACGACTGAGGGCGTGGCGATGGAGCTCAACGACTCCGCGCTGGGCAATGTCCGCTCGATCACGGTCACCGACGAGCCGGCGAAGGCCTTCGACGGCGTCAACGCGGCGTTCCTCGTCGGCGCGAAGCCCCGCGGTGAGGGCGAGTCGCGCGCGGACATGCTCGCAGCCAACGGGAAGATTTTCGTCGAGCAGGGACGCGCGATCAACGACAACGCGGCGGACGATGTGCGCGTGCTGGTAGTGGGCAACCCGGCGAACACGAACGCGTACATCGCCAACAAGGCGGCGCCCGACGTTAGCCCGGAGCACTTCAACGCGCTCATGCGCCTCGACCACAACCGCGCAATCTCGATGCTGTCGGAAAAGCTCGGGGAGCACTCGAGCGCATTCGAGAACATCGTCGTGTGGGGCAACCACTCGGACACCCAGTTCCCGGACATCACGTACGCGACGGTCGGCGGCGAGTCCGTGGCGGACCGAGTGGAGCGCGAATGGTACGAAAACGAGTTCATTCCGCGGGTGGCCAAGCGCGGCGGCGAGATCATCAAGGTGCGCGGCCGCTCGTCGGCGGCATCTGCGGCGTCGGCAGCCGTGGACCACATGCGCGACTGGGTCACCGGCACGGAGGGCAAATGGACGACGTCCGCGGTCGTCTCGAAGGGCAGCTACGGGGTCGACGAGGGCCTCGTGTTCGGCTTCCCGGTCATCGGCATCAACGGCCGTTGGGGCACGGTCGAAGGGCTCGAGCTTGACGACGCACAGCGGGCACGCGTCGACGCCAACATTGAGGCGTTGCGCGTCGAGGCGGAGATCGCCGACAAGCTCTTCTAACACCCTCGAAGCCCGGCTGGGTGCGACGGCTACACTGTCTAACCGTGACTGAATCTAGCGCGACGTACAACGAGCAGCTCATCGGTGCCAGCCGGGCAGACGCCCTGCCGAAGAGCTGGGAACCCCAGGACCTCGAGCAGGGGATCTACGACGATTGGGTGGCCAAGGGCTTTTTCACGGCCGACCCGGCTTCCGATAAGCCCGCCTATTCGATCGTGTTGCCGCCGCCGAATGTGACGGGCCAGCTGCACATGGGGCACGCGCTCGACCACACGTTGATGGATTCGCTGGTCCGCCGCAAGCGCATGCAGGGCTACGAGGTCCTGTGGCTGCCGGGCATGGACCATGCGGGCATCGCCACGCAGACCAAGGTCGAGGCGATGCTCAAGGAGACCGAGGGCAAGGATCGCTACGACTACGGCCGCGAGGAATTCATCTCGCGCGTGTGGGAGTGGAAAGAGAAGTACGGCGGCACCATCACCTCGCAGATGCGCGCGATCGGCGATTCCGTCGACTGGTCGCGGGAGCGTTTCACGCTGGACGAAGGGCTCAACCGCGCGGTCGTCACCATTTTCAAGCAGCTTTTCGACGCCGGGATGATCTACCAGGATTACCGCCTGGTCAACTGGTCCCCGGTGCTGGAGACCGCCGTCTCCGATATCGAGGTCGTCTACAAGGATGTCGAGGGCGAATTCGTCTCCATCCGCTACGGCTCGCTGAATGACGACGAGCCGCACCTCATTGTCGCCACCACCCGTGTCGAGACGATGCTTGGCGACGTCGCCATCGCCGTCCACCCCGATGACGAGCGCTACCAGCACCTCATCGGCGAAGAATTCGACCACCCGTTCCGCGACGATCTGAAACTGAAGGTCATCGCCGACGACTACGTCGACATGGAGCTTGGAACCGGTGCCGTGAAGATCACCCCGGCCCACGACCCGAACGACTACGAGATGGGCCTGCGCCACGACCTGGACATGCCCATCATCATGGACAAGACCGGACGCATCGCCGACACCGGAACCCAGTTCGACGGACTGACCCGCGAAGAAGCCCGCGTGCGAGTTCGTGAAGAACTCGCACGGATGGGAAGAATCGTCAAGGAAGTCCGCCCCTACGTCCACTCCGTCGGCCACTCCGAGCGCACCGGCGAACCGATCGAGCCGCGCCTGTCGCTGCAGTGGTTCGTGAAGGTCTCCGAGCTCGCCCGCATGTCCGGTGACGCCGTCCGTCAGGGCGATACCGTCATCCACCCGAACTCCCTGGAGAAGCGCTACTTCGACTGGGTGGACAACATGCACGACTGGACCATTTCGCGTCAGCTGTGGTGGGGCCACCGCATCCCGATCTGGTACGGCCCAGAAGACGCCGACGGCAACCGCGACATCATCTGCCTCGGCCCCGACGAGGAAGCACCGGAAGGCTACGAGCAGGACCCGGATGTCCTGGACACCTGGTTCTCGTCTGCTCTGTGGCCGTTCTCCACGATGGGCTGGCCAGACAAAACCCCGGAGCTGGAGAAGTTCTACCCTACGACGGTGTTGGTCACCGCCTACGACATTCTCTTCTTCTGGGTCGCCCGCATGATGATGTTCGGCACCTTCGCCGGCACTCAAACCCCTGAAATCCTTGGGGTCGGAGCGGAGCGTAGGCCCCAAGTACCGTTCGACAATATCTTCCTCCATGGCCTCGTCCGCGACGAGAAGGGCCGGAAGATGTCCAAGTCGCTCGGCAACGGCATCGACCCGATGGACTGGGTGCGCGATTACGGCGCGGACGCGCTGCGCTTCGCTCTCGCCCGCGGCGCGAACCCGGGCATCGACCTGCCGATCGGCGACGACAACGCCGCGGCCGCCCGCAATTTCGCGACCAAGCTCTACAACGCCACCAAATTCGCCCTCATGAACGGCGCCGCCGTTGGTCCGCTGCCGGCGCGCGAGGAGCTCACCGACGCAGACCGCTGGATTCTGGACAGGCTGGAAACGGTGCGGGGCAACGTCGATAAGCTTCTCGACGACTACCAGTTCTCCAAAGCCAACGAGGAGCTTTACCACTTCACCTGGGACGAGCTGTGCGACTGGTATCTCGAGATCGCCAAGACCCAGATCCCGCGCGACGGCGAGACCGCACGCGGCCGCACCACCCAGATCGTCCTCGGCCGCGTCCTCGACGTGGTGCTGCGCCTGCTGCACCCGACGATGCCGTTCGTCACCGAGGTCCTCTGGAAAGCTCTCACCGAAAAGGACTCCCTGTGCCTCGCGCCGTGGCCGACCGCAGAGGACACCAACGGCGGCGCCGAGGTCGACGAGGTTGCCCAGCGCCGCATCAACGATGCGATCGCGCTGATCACCGAGCTGCGCCGTTTCCGCTCTGACCAGGGTGTCAAGCCGTCGCAGAAGGTGCCGGCGCGCCTTGATTTCGCCAAGGCGGACCTTGTCGGCCAGGAAGAGATGATCCGCTCGATCGCGAGGGTTGAGGAGCCGGGGGAGGACTTTGAGGCGTCGGCAAGCATTGAAGTGCGTCTCGCCGAAACCACCCTGGACGCGGCCCTGGACACTTCGGGCACCGTCGACGTCGCGGCTGAGCGCAAGCGCCTCGAAAAGGAGCTCGCTGCCGCGCAGAAGGAGCTGGACAACACCGGCAAGAAGCTCGGCAACGAGTCCTTCCTGTCCAAGGCCCCGGCCGAGGTCGTGGAGAAGATCCGCGAGCGCCAGCAGATCGCGCAGGAAGAAGTCGAGCGCGTCACCGCGCGCCTTAACGCGCTGCCGGAGGCCAAGTAGTGGCGGACCGCGAGGAGAGCGGATACGACATCCGCA
>ERZ1031273.209-NODE-209-length-30082-cov-7.652113_pt1 | contig 30082 bp, 27 predicted proteins | sample MGYA00516575_ERZ1031273 | MGnify/ENA primary metagenome ERZ1031273 (study PRJEB33718, sample SAMN03159816) | human skin metagenome | collected 2014-02-25 | study: EMG produced TPA metagenomics assembly of the PRJNA266117 data set (Human skin bacterial metagenome... | reverse complement strand
ATCTACACGTAAGGAGTCGTCGGCAGCGTCAGATGTGTATAAGAGACAGACCTGTACAACCCGGGCGCAACATTGCTGCTGTCTCCTTTGGGTTTGGTGGACAATATCGGCGCGGTTCGTGCCCTGTTCATCCTCGTCAACGCCGCATGCATCATCGGCGCGCTGGCCTGGCTGACACGGCTGGCCGGGCATCGGTTGTCCTCCCCCGTTTTCCCAGGCGCGGTGGCCCTCGCGTTTCTCACAGAAGCAGTGACGAACACCCTGGGCTTCGCCAATATCAACGGCGTTCTCTTCCTCGGGCTCGTCGCCTTCCTCGCCTGGCTGCTCGCCGCGGGCACCGGCTCGTCTTGGGCCGCCGGACTCGTGCTCGGTCTGTGCATCCTGATCAAGCCGATGTTCGCGCCCCTGTTGCTGCTGCCCCTGCTGCGTCTGGATTGGCGCGCGATCATTGGTGGCATCGCTGTGCCTGTCGTGCTCAATCTGATCGCCTGGCCGCTGACCCCTGGGGCGCGCGACTACATCGATATCGTCGCGCCGTATCTCGGCATCACGCGCGACTACGCGAACTCCTCGCTATCCGGCGCCGCGGTCTATTTCGGCATGCCGGGCTGGTTGCACACAGTGCTCTTCGTGCTCTTCGCCGCTACAGTGCTCGTCGCGGTGGTGTTCTTGGCTCGCTACCGCTTCACCGCCGAGTGGGTGTGGGCTGCAACCACCGCCGCCGTTCTGCTCGCCGGCGTGTGCCTGCTGTCATCGCTTGGCCAGGCGTATTACTCGATGCTGCTCTTCCCCGCTGTGTTCACCATCGGCCACCGTCTCAGTGCTTTCCGTTCGCCCGCCGCATGGGCGGGAATAATCCTGTGTCTGTCACCGCTGACCTGGGTAGTGGACGGCCACTACGTCACCGGCCGCTGGCTTGACACCTTCCTGCCTACTGTCGGCTGGGCGGTGTTCATCGTCGCAGTGGCGGCGTGGGCCGTTGCTGTCAGCACTTCCGACCGACTTGAAAGGACGCACCGCCATGGCGGACAACACGAATTACAGCGACTGGACTGAAACTCAGTGGCGTGAGCGCCTGAGCCCGCAGGAGTTCCACGTGCTCCGGGAGGCCGGCACGGAGCCACCGGGAGTCGGCGAGTACACCGACACCACCACTGAAGGCGTATACCGTTGCCGCGCCTGCAATGCAGAGCTGTTCCGCTCCACCGAGAAATTCGATTCCCACTGCGGCTGGCCGTCATTCTTCTCCCCGCTCGCTGGCGACAAGGTGATCGAACGCGAGGACCGCTCGCTCGGCATGGTGCGCACCGAGGTGCTGTGCGCCAACTGCAACTCCCACTTGGGCCATGTGTTCGCCGGTGAGGGGTACGACACCCCGACCGACCTGCGTTACTGCATCAACTCCATCTCCATGACATTGGAGGAAAAGTCGGTGCAGTAAAGCTGCCGGCTCCCGGTAGCTGAGCTGCTTTAGGACAGCGAAAAGCGCCTGTCCCGCGGAGGGTGCGGGAGCAGGCGCTTCGTCGATAAGCGAGTGCTTTATGCGCCGAGGTTTACGGCAGGACCTCGACGATCTCTGCGATATCGGCAACGCGGCGGCCGGAGAAGAACGGCAGCTCCTCGCGCACGTGGAGGCGGGCCTCCGTGTAGCGCATCTTGTGCATCAGATCGGAGATGCGATCCAGCGTCGGCGCCTCGAAAGCGAGCATCCACTCGTAATCACCGAGGGAGAATGCCGACATCGTGTTCGCCCGCACATCCTTGTAGTCCGCGGCGGCCTGACCATGCTCGATGAGCAGGCGGCGGCGCTTGTCCGCGTCCATGACGTACCAGTCGTAGGAACGGGTGAACGGGTAGACCGTGATCCAATCCTGCGGCTCCTCGCCCATGATGAAGGCGGGCAGGTGGCCACGGTTGAACTCTGCCGGACGGTGGAGGCCCACACCGATCCAGAAGACCTCGAGGCACTGGCCCAGCACAGTCGTGCGGCGGAAATCGTTGTACGCCTTCTGAATGTCTTCGAATTCCTCCGCGTGCCACCAGATCATCACGTCGGCCTCCGCACGGATGCCGGAGATATCGTAGATACCGCGGACGACGACCTTGCCCTCTTCCTCGAGGCCGGCGAAGAACTTCTTCAGCTCCGCGATGACATCCTCACGCTCGGTGCCGAGCGCGCCCGGGATCGCGCGGAACGTCGCCCACTGGGCGTAACGCTGAGTGTTGTTGAGCTTTTCAATATCCGGCTGAGTCATGCCGCACATCCTTTCTTCCCCTACCGCGGGGAGGTCCAACAAAAGTTCTATACGCCGATCCTACAGGGCGTGCTTCAACGGATAACGGCGCGCCTCCACAGAATGCGGCCAGGCACTGTCTAGCTTGGAACGCGTGACACATTCGGACCACCCGCAGCTCTCCGCCGCCCCCTCCCCGACCACGAAAACTGCCGCGACCGACGCGCAGAACGGGGAGTCCGCGACGATCCCTGCCGAATTCAACGAAGCAGTGGAGTCCATGCACCGCGCGCAATTGCGTCCGGAGATCAGCCTGGGCACCATCCGTCCGCCGCAGCGCCCCGCGCCGTTCAGCCACGCCGTGGGCCTCGAGGTACAACAGCTTAACGACGACGCGCCTATCCCCACCGACTCCCAAGGCGACGCGTTCGGTCGCCTGATCCTTCTGTACTCCCCGTCCTCCGAAGAGGCGTGGGAGGGCTCCATGCGTCTGGTCGCCTACATCCAGGCGGACATGGACGACGCGGTGGCCTCCGACCCGCTGCTGCCGGATGTCGCATGGCAGTGGCTCGGCGAATCCTTGGGTGAATCCGGTGCCGAATACACCAACCTCGGCGGCACCGTGACGTCCACGTCGTCGGTCCGCTTCGGCGAGATCGGCGGTCCGCCGCGCGCCTACCAGATCGAAATGCGCGCCTCCTGGACCGCCGCCGGCACCGACCTCGCCCACCACGTCGAGGCGTTTTCGAAGGTGCTCGCCCACGTCGCCGGCCTTCCGCCGGAAGGTGTCGCTGGCATCGACGCTCGCCGCTAACCGATGCCTGATACTTCCCGTCGCGCCTCCGGCTCCGGCGCCTATACTGTCGCCACCTCGCCAGAGGAGTACCAGCGTGCCGCTGCGGCGCTAGCTGCCGGACGGGGCCCTTTCGCCATCGACACTGAGCGCGCGTCAGCCTACCGCTACAACGACCGCGCCTTCTTAGTCCAGATCTTCCGCCGCGGCGCCGGCACCTTCTTGCTCGCGCCCGAAGGTCACCGCGATGACTTCGAATCGATTCTCGCGCCCGTGGTGGGCGGAGGCGACTGGATCGTCCACGCCGCACCGGAGGACCTCCCCAGTCTTTCTGAGCTCGGCTTGTACCCGGGCACGCTTTTCGACACCGCGCTCGCCGGCCGCATCGCCGGCTTCGACAAGCCAAACCTGGCCGCCATGGTCGAGCAATTCTGCGGAGTGGTCCTTGAAAAAGGTCACGGCCGCGAGGATTGGTCTGAAGTTCCCCTGCCGGCGGAATGGCTCGACTATGCCGCCGAGGACGTCATCTACCTCAACGAGCTCGCCGAAGCGCAAGCCGAACTGCTCGCCGCCACCGACAAACTCGAGATCGCGGACGAGGAATTCGCATTCATCGTCGCCGAATACGCTGAATGGGAACCGACCGTGAAAACGTGGCGGGATCTCAAAGGAATCGCGCAATTGAAGTCGCGGAGATCCCTCGCCGTCGCACGCGCCTTGTGGGAAGAGCGCGATGCCGAAGCGCGCGACCGCGATAAATCTCCGTCGCAAATCCTGCCCAATAAGGTCGTCCTCGCCGTCGCGAAAGCCCTGCCCCGATCTCCGCGTGATCTGGGCGCAGTCCCCGGATTTCCGCGACGCCGACGCGGCGCTGTGCAACGCTGGTTTAAGGTGCTGCAATCCGTCTACGATTCCGATCCGTCGACCTGGCCGACGCGGAAAAGACGTGCGGACGATGACGAAACCGGCCCGCCCGGGAAATCCGCATGGCAGCGCCACCACCCTGATTCATGGGAGGCGCTGCAAGCCATGCGATCGGCAGTGGCGTATTCCGCGGCGCAGCTCGAAATGCAAGCCGAGGTCCTGCTCACTCCAGCGACGCTGCGTGAAGCGGTGTGGACGGTGACCAATGAGCCCGGACCGTGGAGCACGCACCGCGTTGCGGTGCTGCTGCGTTCGCTCGGCGCCCGCGAATGGCAGATCGCGGAAGTCGCCCCGCTGTTCGGATTGATAGAGGTCTAACTGCTTCGCGCAGCGTTTAGAGGTTCCCGATCCACTCTTCAATAGATGCCTGAGCAGAGGCCGCATCCAAGCCCACTTCCGCGATCAGCTGCGAACGTGACGCATGATTCGGGAACACGTCCGGGAATGCCAGACGGCGCAGCGGCGTATCCACCTCGGCAGCGCTGAGTGCCTCGGAGATCACGGATCCGATGCCGCCGCGGACAATGCCGTCTTCGTAGACGACCACCATGTCGGCGGATGCGGCCATTTCAATCAGCTCCGCGTTCACCGGCACGATCCAGCGCGGGTCCACCACGGTGATGCGCTGACCCTCACCGTTGAGCTCGTTCGCAACACGCACTGCGTTGTCTGCGAACTCACCGATGGCGATGACCAGCACCTCAGGGGTATCGTCGCTTTCCTCGCCCAGCGGCTCAACCAGAATGTCGCAGCCGCCCGGCGTGCGGCGCACCGCATCGATGGCGGGGCCGACGTCGCCCTTCGGGAAACGAACCACCGTCGGGCCGTCCTCGATCGCGATCGCCTCGCGGAATTCTTCGCGCAGACGGTCCGCATCGCGCGGCGCAGCCACACGGATACCGGGAACGATCGATGTGATCGCCATATCCCACACACCGTTGTGGCTCGCACCGTCACTGCCCGTGACACCGGCGCGATCCAGCACCAGCGTCACCGGTTGCTTGATCAGTGCGACATCCATGAGCAACTGGTCAAACGCTCGGTTGAGGAAGGTGGAGTACACCGCGACGACCGGGTGCAGGCCACCCAACGCCATGCCAGACGCGGAGGTCACCGCGTGCTGCTCGGCAATACCGACGTCGAAGAACCGGGACGGGAATTTCTCCGCGAACGGAGTCAGCCCCGTCGGGCCTGCCATCGCCGCGGTGAGCGCGACAATGTCTTCGCGCTCGTGGGCTGCACGGAGAAGCTCTTCCGAGAAGACCGAGGTCCAACCGGGCCCCGCTTCACCGAGCGCCTCACCCGTCACCGGGTCGATGACGCCGGTGGAGTGCATCTGATCGGCCTCATCGTTGACGGCCGGAGCGAAGCCGTGGCCCTTCTCGGTGGCCACGTGAATGATCAACGGGCCGTCGTATTGCTTTGCATACGCCAGCGCCGTCATCAGCGAACCAATGTCGTGGCCCTCAATCGGGCCGACGTATTTCATGCCCAGCTCCTGGAACATCTGCGTGGGCACCACCTGGTGCTTGATGCCCTCCTTCATCGCGTGGAGGGCATCGAAAGCGCGCTCACCGACCCAGCCCATGGATTTGAGGGTGCGCTTGCCCTGCTCCATGACCTCGTCGTAGCCCGGCTGAATCCGAATCTGTGCTATCTGGGAGCGCAGCTCATCCAGGTTGCGGGCGAAGCCGCCGATCGTCGGCGAATAGGAGCGCCCGTTGTCGTTGACCACGATGACGACATTGCGGTCGCTCTCAGCGATATTGTTCAGTGCCTCCCAGCACATTCCGCCGGTCAGCGCACCGTCGCCGACGACAGCCACGACATTCTTGTCGCCCTTGCCGTGCAGCACCTTCGCCTTGGACAAGCCGTCGGCGTAGGACAGCGCCGCGGAGGCGTGGGACGACTCCGTCCAATCGTGCTCCGACTCGCTGCGGTTGGTGTAGCCCGACAGACCGTCTTTCTGGCGCAGCGTGTCGAACTGGTCGGCGCGACCGGTGAGAATCTTGTGAACGTAGGACTGGTGGGACGTGTCGAAGATGATCGGCTCTTCCGGCGAATCGAAGACCGCGTGCAAAGCGATCGTCAGCTCCACCACACCCAAGTTCGGGCCGAGGTGCCCGCCGGTGGCGGAGACCTTTTCGATCAGGAATTCGCGGATTTCATTCGCGAGACGGTCAAGCTCGTCCCTCGACATGTCCTTCAGATCAGCAGGAAAATCGCGGTGGTCAAGGCTACTCACTAGTCGTCTTGGCTCCTTCTCGGCGAATTCTTCCCCCGCCCCGGTTTCTGCCCAGCTCGGGTCACCGTGGACGGACTCTCTCGTTCTGATCGAGTTTACACCGCGTGTAGCCAAAACCATCATTCTCCTGCTTCGGAATTAGCGCGGGATAAGGCTCGTGAGAACTTCGAAGTGGTGGGTGTTCGGGAAGGCGTCGATAAGCGCCATGCGCTCGACTGCGTACCCGCACCCGCCCCACGCTGCGAGGTCGCGCGAAAACGTCGCGGGATCGCAGCCGATGTGAATGACGCGCTGCGGCGCGCGGGCCGCGACGGCCTCCACGACATCCGCGCCGGCACCTGTGCGCGGCGGGTCGAGGACAACCAATCCCGGATCGGGCAGCCCGTCGATGCTCGACTCGACCTTGCTGTTGCGCACCTCCACGTCGACATCCGCCAGCGCCGGTTGCGGATCGCGTGTCGCCGCCGCCGAATAATCGACGCTGACCACGTGCGCCCTCGAGCCGAGCGCATCGCTTATCGACGGCACGAACAACCCCACTCCCCCGTACAAGTCCCATCCGACGGGCCGCGCATAGGTGTCCTCAGCCCAATCGGCGATATAGCGGCAGTACGTGGCCGGAGCTGTGGTGTGGGCCTGCCAGAATGCCGTGGGCGGAAAACGGAAAACCGATTCTTCCATGCCACTGCTTTGCGGCGCGGGAACCGCCTCGGTCACGACGGAATCGCCTTCGATCCGGGTCTCGATGCGCTCGATCCGTTTGCCGCGCTGCGCGCGCTGGGTCTCCACGACATGGCGCGTGCCGCGTGAATCGATCACGACGACGAGCTCCGCGCCCGGAGTGAACCTGCGCGCGTCGGCACCGACGATGCCGTCGAGTGCTTCCTGGTTGACCTGCGTGCAGCGCACTCCCGCGATCACGTCGTGGCTGCGTGCCCGGCGCATCCCGGCGCGCCCATCCGGGCCCACGCCGAGGCGCACGCGCGTGCGCCAGCCGGTCAGCGGCGCGAGTGTGTCCTGTTCGAGATCGATGGCGAGGTCGAAGCCGGTGAGAACACCGCTCGGGCGCGCGAATTTGTCCAGCTGTCCGACGAGAATTTCGCGTTTGAGCCTCTCCTGCGCGGTCGGCGTGATGTGGGAGTAGTCGCAGCACCCGGCGCCCGCTTCCGCAGCGGGGCAGGCCGGGTCCACGCGGTCCGGCGACGGGGTGTCGATGGCCTGCGCTTCCCCGCGCGCCCAGTTCTTTTTCACCTTGGTCAACGCCACCGATGCGGTGTCGCCCGGAATCGCTCCGGCGACAAAGACGACCCGCCCGTCCGGTGCGTGCGCGATCGCCTCCCCGCCGTGGGCCATCGTCGTCGGTGTGAGCGTGAGAGTGTCACCCACGCTCAGTGCTGGTGAATGCGTGGTGGGTCGGTCGTCCATGTCTTGAGTGCTTGATCTAGTTCTGGTTCTGCTGCTGTTGCTGTTGCTGCGCCATTGCCTGCTGCAACTGCGCGGCAAGCTGCGCGGGCAGCTCAACCGGCAGGGAGTTGCCTGCCAGCACCGGGGAGGAGCCGCGGTAGATGAAGGAGCGGGCAATGATCTCGTGCGCGAGCTCAGCCAGCTGATCTTCCTTGCCGTGCGGTGCCGCGAGCGTGACACGGTAGAGCCAACGCGGGCCCTCCACACCGACGATGCGGATGACACCGTTGTCTCCGCGGCCCACGACCTCGCGGCCCCACGGTCCTTCCTCGAAGGTGGCGGGCATTCCCTCACCCTGCATCCCCTCGATGATCTCGTCGCTCGACTCTTCCCACATGCCGCCGGAATTCGGCGCAGCGAATGCGACCGGAGTGACGCGGCCGAATTCGGTCACGACGTGGAGCATGCGCGGGCCCTGCTCGCCCATCTCCACCTGCACCTGGGAGCCCTTCGGCAGCGGCAGCTGGATCGAACCCAGATTCAGGATGCCTTCAGCGAAATCACTGAAGTCGAATTCCTTGATGTCAACGCTGTCGCCGTCGAATGGACCCGTGTCGCCGCCGACGGCGTCGTGCTCGATCGTGACCGGCCCCGCGTAGGCCTGGGTCTGGGACTGAACGTGGTCCGCATCCTCTGCCTTGTCCGCCGCAGCGGATACGAGCTTGGGCTCGGGTTCATTCTCGGATTCGTCCTCCTCGGAAGACTCCTCCTCGGACTCCTTGGAGCTCGCGCCCTCCTGCAGGTCCGTAATGGTGTACTCGGAGCTCGGGTTGCTCGGCTTCTCTGCCTTTTTGGAGCTCGCGCCCTCCTGCAGGTCCGTAACGGTGTACTCGGAGCTTGGGTTGCTCGACTGCTCTGCGTCCTTAGCGTCTGCAGTGAGCTTTTCAGCAGCGTCAGCCGCCTTCTTCTTATTCTTGCCAAACGGCCAAAATCCCATGGTGCTGCGATCTCCTTGTGCTAGTTGTGCTTGATGTAATCGATCAGTTCACGCCGGTTGAACCGTACCCGCCGGCGCCGCGGACCGTCTCGTCAAGCTCGTCGACCTCGACGAAATCCGGGAGTTCCACCCGCTGAACAACGAGCTGCGCGATACGCATGCCCCGGGTGATCTCGAATGGCGTGTCCTTGTCCGTGTTGAGCAGACACACCATCAACTCGCCACGGTAGTCCGCATCCACGGTGCCCGGCGCGTTCACGATCGTGATCCCGTGCTTCGCCGCCAGGCCTGAGCGTGGGTGGATCAAGCCGACGGTGCCTAGCGGCAGTGCCAACGCGATCCCTGTCTTCACTAAAGCGCGCTCCCCCGGCGCGATCGTGAGATCTTCTGCGGAGTGCAGGTCCACACCGGCGTCGCCGCGGTGCGCGCGCTTGGGCACAGGCAGCTCGGGATCGAGCCGCTTCAACGGGATGGGGCCAATTCCCCCACCGGCGGCGCTTTCATTCGCATGATTCATCGCGTGGTTGGTCACGGCCCCAGACTACGTGACCGCTCCATGCTCCCGCCGTGGCGCAGTGTCGCGGCGAGCAATTCAAGGATTGTCCCCGTGCTGCTTAACATGGAAGGCGTGACGGACAACGCCAAAGAGAATGTGACCAGCAACCCCGCCGGGGCATCGCAGACTGCTTCCGGTTCCCCGGAGGTGCTTTATTCAGAACGCCAGTGGGTGCCCGCGTGGTGGTGGATCATCGGCATCGCGTTCGCCGTATTGCTCGGCGCCCAAATGGGCAATAACCGTGGCTTCTGGTGGTTCGCCATCACCTTCGTTCTCGTCGCCGCGGTGATCGTGTGGTTCCTGCTCCACCTGTCGTCCACCGTGGTGAAGGTGGAGAAGGATAGCGATGGGACCCGCTGGCTGGTGGCGGGAGACGCGAACCTGCCAGACAACGTCGTCACGCGTTCTCTTGCTGTGCCCAAGTCTGCGAAACAGAACGCGCTCGGGCGTCAGCTCGACCCGGCCGCATACCTCATCCACCATGCGTGGGTTAAGGAGCTCGCCCTCTTCGTGCTCGACGATCCGGAGGACCCCACTCCGTACTGGCTCGTGTCGTCGAAGAACCCGGAGAAACTTCTCCGGGCGTTCGTCCCTGCGCAAGCGGAACAAGCAATCGCCCCGCTTCAGAAGGGCTAGAAACTACTCGCAGTCCAGGCAGATCTTCGAACCGTCGGACTCCGTGTGGCCCAGACGGTTGTTCTTCTGCACCAGGAAGCAGGACGCGCAGGTGAACTCGTTCTGCTGCTTCGGCACGACGGAGACGTTGAGCTCCTCGCCGGTCAGATCCACCTGGGGCGGGTCGAAGGCATCGACGACTTCGCCGTCGTCGTCCATGCTGCTGCCGGCGACTTCCTCGGCCTTGAGCCCCTCTAGCGAGTCGGTCTCAATCTCATCGTCGAGGCGTCGGCGGGGCGCGTCGTAATCGGTGGCCACTAGTGGGTCTCCTTTGCCATACATCGTCGCAGCATCAACCGCGCTTTTCTGGGTGGAACACCACCCGCTGACGGCCTTTACTGCCTTCTTTCGACGCGATACTAAATCAACGTGTCCCGTCTGTCATGTTTCCCCCGCGCATTGCGTCTCTGGCGTGTCACGCTTGCCGCCTCCCGCAGGACCGCACCGCACTCATAACAGCGGGATGACTAGAATCAGCAACCATGAACACTGGGGTGGCTGAAACCAACGAAAACAACGCGCACGCTGCGAAAGAAACACCGCACGCGCACTGCTGCGGAATTGACATCGGCGGCTCTGGTGTCAAAGGCGCCATCGTGGATCTGACGACCGGCGAATTCGTCAGCGACCGCGTCAAAATTCAGACCCCGCAGCCAGCCACCCCTGACGCTGTCGCTGAGACGACGGCGGAGATCGTGCGCCAGCTCGGTTGGGACGGCCCCGTGGGCATCTGCCTGCCATCGGTGGTCACCGACCAGATCGCACGCACCGCCGCCAATATCGACGACTCGTGGATCGGCACCAACGTCCACGAACTTTTCGCTCGCCACCTACCGGGCCGCGAGCTCGCAGTGCTTAACGACGCCGATGCAGCCGGCTTGGCCGAGGTCGCCTTCGGTGATGAAGCCGCCCGGACCGGTGCCGTCATGTTCCTCACCTTCGGCACAGGCATCGGCTCTGCATTCCTCATGGACGGCGCGCTCTTCCCCAACACAGAGCTGGGGCACATGATGGTCGGCGACAAAGAGGCCGAGCACCAAGCCTCCTCCGCAGTGCGTGACCGCGAAGAGCTGAGCTACAAGAAGTGGGCCAAGCGCGTGGACCGTGTTCTGGCCGAGTACGCGCGACTGTTCAATCCGTCCGCTTTCGTCGTCGGCGGCGGCATCTCTCGCAAGTCAGACAAATGGGTGCCGCTGCTCACCATCGACACTCCTGTCATACCGGCCACGCTCCGCAATCGTGCCGGAATCGTCGGTGCCGCGATGGCCGTGTGGAAGGACATCACTCCGTAACTTCCTCCCCTAAAGCTCCACCGCACACTGAAATTAATGACTTTCACAAGGTGGCGCTCACTGAGTGTGCGTGCGTATGCTGTAGGGTTGTTCAATAACTTAGCGGTTCTAGTGCTGGCAGATGACATTTCTGCTGGGGCTTGTACCGCGCCGTAACACATGGACGCAGGAATAGACTCCGCCTCTCCGCGTTGATACTGACGCCACCGCAGTCCCGTATTGTGGTGACGCACCAACGAAGAGAAGCGGCGAGCTCATGAAAGGTCGTACGTGGCAGCGAGCACCCCATCTAAAAACCAGAGCCCTGAGAACAGCGCTGACGCATCCGGGGACACCGGCGCCACTTCGCCTGCCCGCAAGACCGCCGCTAAAAAGACGACGGCGAAGAAAACTGCCAAGAAAGCAGTGAAGAAGACTGCTAAGAAGACGGCGAAGAAGACCGCCAAGAAAACGGCGAAGAAGACCGCGAAGAAGACGACCAAGAAAACCGCCAAGAAGACGGTGAGGAAGTCCGCCGCAAAGAAGACTGTGCGCAAGTCTGCCGCGGCGAAGGTCGAGGCCCCGGACGAGTCCGATGAGTTCGACGAGAGCGCTGAAGACGACGACGATCTCGACGACGACATGCTCGACGCGGACATCGACGGCGCTGATCTCGATGACGACATGGACGACGATCTCGACGAAGACAACCTCGGCGACGAGGAATTCGAGGACGACCTCGATGACGAAGAGGTTGTCGACGCTGCCATCGAAGACGAGGACGAGGAAGACGACTCCGAGGATGTCGTGCCCGAGCTCGGCGAGGAAGACGGTTCCAAGAAGGCTCCGGCTAGCAGCGACGATGATGACGATGACGACTCTGGCGCGCCGTCTGTCTGGGATATCGAGGAATCCGCAGCCCTGCGCCAGGCGCGCAAGGATGCGCAGCTGACTGCGTCCGCCGACTCCGTTCGCGCCTACCTTAAACAGATCGGTAAGGTCGCCCTGCTCGACGCTGAGCAGGAGGTGTCCCTGGCCAAGCGCATCGAGGCAGGTCTGTACGCCCAGTACCGCCTGGACGAGATGAAGCGCGCCGCCGACGAAGGCGACAAGGACGCCAAGCTCAGCCCGGCCATGAAGCGCGACCTGCGCGCCGTCGCCCGCGACGGCCGCAAGGCGAAGAACCACCTGCTGGAGGCAAACCTTCGTCTCGTGGTCTCCCTGGCGAAGCGCTACACCGGCCGCGGCATGGCCTTCTTGGACCTGATTCAGGAAGGCAACCTCGGTCTCATTCGCGCCGTGGAGAAATTCGACTACTCCAAGGGCTACAAGTTCTCCACCTACGCCACGTGGTGGATCCGTCAGGCGATCACCCGCGCGATGGCTGACCAGGCCCGCACCATTCGCATTCCGGTGCACATGGTCGAGGTCATCAACAAGCTCGGCCGTATCCAGCGTGAGCTTCTGCAGGACCTCGGCCGCGAGCCGACTCCGCAGGAGCTGGCGAAGGAAATGGACATCACCGAGGAGAAGGTCCTCGAGATCCAGCAGTACGCGCGTGAGCCGATCTCTTTGGACCAGACCATCGGCGATGAGGGCGACAGCCAGCTCGGCGACTTCATTGAGGATTCTGAGGCCGTCGTCGCGGTGGACGCCGTGTCCTTCACCCTGCTGCAGGACCAGCTCCAAGACGTGCTCCACACCCTCTCTGAGCGCGAGGCCGGCGTCGTGCGTCTGCGCTTCGGCCTGACCGACGGCATGCCCCGCACTCTCGACGAAATCGGCCAAGTCTACGGCGTCACCCGCGAGCGCATCCGCCAGATCGAGTCGAAGACGATGTCGAAGCTGCGCCACCCCTCGCGTTCTCAGGTGCTGCGCGACTACCTCGACTAGTCAACGCGCACTCGACGCGAAAGCCCGTAGGTCTCTTGAAAATAAGAGAGCCTACGGGCTTTTCTGCTCTGCGGAGTTAGATCCCTACTTCCCCTTTGATGTCGAAACTCCACACGGGGGTGAACTCGTCGTTCTCCTCGTCATAGCTGACAAAGAGGTGCGTTGCATGACGGAAATCGCCTGTGTGAAGGCCACAGTAGGTGAGATCGAGTTTCTCGTATTCCTCTACGTCAGAATGGTGTTTCTGTTGTTCAAGCCAGACCATTTGGCCTGCCGGATTCACGACACCTAGGCCAGGGACACCGAATTCTGCCGCGTTCTTATCCTTGAATTCGCCCACGTTGAGAACCGCATCAACGCATATTTCATCGTCCATGCCTTTGACCGTTTCTACTCCGAACCGGGAGACACTAATATCCCCCAGACTCAGCGTGGCGTTTTTCAAATCTTTCGACTCAATGGGCTCCCTTGTGCCCATCGGAACGGCATCTGGAAACAGTTTGGAGTAGTTTTTCCCAATAATGTTGAATCGAGTGGGCACCGTATCATCGCCATAATCGCTGGGTATCTCTCCCGCAGCGATAGAGGACAGATCAGACAGCTTGCGGGCCATTGGATGCAGTGGTTCACACGACGCGCCCACAGACAAGACGAGATCGGGGTATGCCGGATCATCGGTAGTCATCATGCACCAGGGATCTCCAGGGGTTTCCGAGGTAGTCTCCTCCCAGGCTTCGATGGCGGAGGCGGATACCTTACCTTCTAACGTCTCTGACTGAAGAGAGAAATCGACTCTGATATCGCCTTCGGTCGTTTCAACCCACCCAGAACACGAGTCATCCCTGTCATACGGCAGGAAAACATCTTGCCAGGCGAGGGAATCAAAGAGCTCTTCTCCGAGCTCGCAGCTCACCATTTTGCCGTCAACAAATGTGTGGTCGACGGCACGCTGGTCGATTTCTGAGACTTTGTCCCGCTGAATCCAGACCGCTGCCCCGCCGATCACCGCAATAAGCAGAACGATGGAGAGCACAGGAAGAAGGACTTTAGGCTTCCCGGGTTGCTGCGGTGCCATTGGAGGGCCAGGAGGGATATTCGCATTCTGGGGCGGGAAAGAAATCGGTTGGTCCGGAGTGCCCTGGACCCCGGGTTCTACTGGGTGGTTCGTCGGTTGCTGCGTCTGGTGCGTCTCGTCAGAAGCGACCGGCTGTTGCTGCGGCGACTGGTAGAGCGGGTACGGGGCTGTTGGACGGTCCCCCGGGGAGTATGGGGTTGGCTGGCCGTAATAGATGCCGCCGCCCGGCGGCATCGAGGTCGGCCCCTGCGGGAACCCGGCACCCGGCCCGCGGGAGAAGCCGGGAGGAGTCGGCGGGACATTGCCGGCGTCGTTTCCGTTCGGCCTACCTTCTGTGCCCTGCACTTCTCCTCTTTCCGCAACACGCCACGGGCGCAGTCGTCCGTGGACTGAAAAACGGTTGTGACCACAGAGACATTACCTGGAAATAGCGGAATTCTCTCGGCGGATTTCTCTGCGGTAGCGCGTCAACAGAAGGCGAATAATCCGGGCTAAGTGCTCTCGGTGAACCGGCCATCGGGGTGCTTTTCGATCTGTTCGTTGAACTCGTCCGGGCCGACGGGGGCTGGATCGTCGAAGTCGGTGTAGCTGCCCGGTTCCTCGAAAAGCATGGAGATGAGAATGACGGCGATGAGGATGGAGACGATGATCGCGCACACATTGAGGACGATGCCGATGATGGCGGATATGAGTCCGCCGCGGCGCAGACCCCGGCGTTTCTGGCTGATCCCGATGGCGCCAAAAATGATTCCGACGATCGCGGAAATTGAACCGAGAATGATGAACCACCACGAGGTGAGAATCGTGGCGATACCGATGACGAGAGACGCAATGGCGAAGCCGTTGCTGCGGGGCTGCCCGTTGTAGTAGTGCGCGTAGCCCGAAGGAAGGTATGAATTCGGGCCGTGGGGGTTGTAACGCCCGTACGCGTCAACAGGGCCCTGTTCAAAAGGCTGGCCGTAGCCGTCGAACTGTCCGGCGCGCTCGTGGGAGTAGCCACCGTAAGGTTCGTTCAGTGGATCCCGCGGGCTGCGCGGGTAACCAGCGCCATAAGGATTCGGGTGCACCATGGTGTGGCCGACTTTACCACTGCTGCAGGTACCTGATTCTTTCCCTGAGCTGATCGGCGGAGCACAGTGCGGTAGGCGGACCGCCGCAGGCTTTGCGCACCTCGGTGTGGATCGCACCGTGTGGGCGGCCGGTGCGCGAGGCCATGATGGACACGCGCGTGTTCAACTCTTGCCGGAGCGCGGGGATGTCCTCCGACGCGACACCGCTGCCGCCCGTGGCGCTTGCTGCGCCGACGGGTGTATCCGGTGAGGCCGGTGGACGCGCTTCCCGCTCTTTCGCGGCGGCAGCCTCTTTGGCCCGGCGCGCTTTCTCCTCTGCCTCGCGGGCGTCGAGCTGCTCGGATTGGCGTTTGCGCAGAAGCGTCTTCACCTGTTCCGCGTCGAGGAGGCCGGGCAGGCCGAGGAAGTCTTGTTCCTCGTCGGTTCCGGTCATCGTCGGAGTGCCGTAGGTGGAACCGTCGAAGATGAGGGAATCGAGCTCCGCTGAGGCACCAATGGACTCGTATTTCGAAGCCTCGTCGGGCTCGCTTCGCTTCTGGTTGGCCTGCTCAAGCAATTCGTCGGACCAACCGGATTCGCGGTGCGGCTTGCCCAGCACGTGGTCGCGGGAGACCTCCATTTCTTCGGCGAGGCGCAGCAGGACCGGCACTGACGGCAGGAAGATCGAAGCGGATTCGCCGGGCATACGGGAACGCACGAAGCGGCCGATCGCCTGCGCGAAGAACAGCGGCGTCGACGCCGAGGTCGCGTACACACCTACCGCCAGGCGCGGCACGTCGACGCCCTCGGAGACCATGCGGACGGCCACGAGCCATTCGTCCTGGGAGGAGGAGAACTCGGCAATGCGTTTCGACGACCCCGGCTCGTCGGAAAGCACCACAGTCACGGGAGTGCTGCTTATGGTCTCCAGGATTTTCGCGTACGCGCGCGCCGTCGTGGTGTCCGTGGCAATCACGAGGCCGCCGGCGTCCGGCATGTGGCCGCGGACCTTCGTCAAACGGGTCTGCGCGGCCTGGAGCACCGCGGCGATCCAATCGCCCTTCGGGTCCAACGCGGTCTTCCACGCGCGCGCCGTCTGCGCCGCATCCAGCGGCTCACCGAGCCGTGCGGAGTATTCCTCCCCCGCCGAGTCCTTCCACTGCGCCTCACCGCTGTAGGCGAGGAAGACGACGGGGCGCACCACACCGTCTGCAAGCGCTTCGGCGTAGCCGTACGTGTAGTCCGCCTGGGACACGAGATGCCCCTCGCCGTCTTCTTCGTAGGTGACGAATGGGATCGCGGAATCGTCGGAACGAAACGGCGTGCCTGTCAGCGCGAGGCGGTGATCGACGTCGTTGTACGCCTCGCGCACACCGTCGCCCCAGCTCTTGGCATCGCCGGCATGGTGGATCTCGTCCAAAATCACCAGCGTGCGGCGCGACGACGCCACCGCGTGGTGTTTGAACGGGTGCATGCCCACCTGCGCGTAGGTGACCACGATGCCGTCGTAGGCCGGGTTCACTGCAGACGAATTAGTGAACTCCGGGTCGAGCGACAGCCCGAAGCGCGCCGCGGCCTGCGACCACTGGACCTTCAGGTGTTCCGTGGGCACCACGACGATGATGCGCTCGACGGTCTTCTCCGCGTGCAGCGTGCTCGCCAACGTCAGCGCGAAGGTCGTCTTACCAGCGCCTGGCGTAGCCACGGCAAGGAAGTCCTTCGGCTTCGTGGCGGTGAAAAGGTCAAGGGCCTCCTGCTGCCATTGGCGCAGAGACGGCCCTTTGCCCGGTGCTGCGGATGTCACTTGCGGCGCAGCCCCTTGTAAATGCGCTCGCAGTCGGGGCACACCGGGGAGCCGGGCTTGGCCTGCTTCCGCACCGGGAAGGTCTCACCGCACAACGCGACGACCATGTCACCGCTGATGGCGGAGTGCACGATCTTGTCCTTCTTCACATAGTGGAAGAAGTCCGGAGTGTCATTGCCCTGCGAAGTGTCTTCGCGGACATCGGGCCGTTCAATCGTCTTCGTCGTTGTCTGCGTCACGCACACCATCATGCCTCATTGCCCGGACCATGTTTAAAAACCGTGTTGCTGGCTGCTCGCGGAAGTGCACGCGGCACGTCTACCCTTGGGTGCCATGAGCACAGCAGGCGGACCCAACGATCCTTCCGTCGTCGACGGGGATGCGGTGAGCTCGCCCGGCAAGCGCTTTTCCCGTCGCAAGGCCGCGTTGATCACGTCCGCGAAGCGTTCGCCGCAGGAGAATCTGCGGTCGCGCGAGCGTGCTTACCTGATCATGCAGGGCATGCGCTTGCCGTTCGTGTTCCTGTCCATCGCGGCAGTGATGTGGTGGCATAACTGGGTGCTCGCGATCATTTTCTTCGCTATCTCGATTCCGCTGCCATGGATTTCGGTGGTGGTGGCCAATGACGGCAACGAGGTGCGCGATAAACGTTCGCGGAACGTATACAAGCCCGCCGCCGCCCGCCAGCAACAGCTCGCGGCCGCCCGCCAACAACAGCTCACCGAACGAGCGCACACAGACAACACCCCTGAGACGATCGACCACGAGGATTAAGGAGCTATCCGTGCACCCCACCGACATCGCGGGCGAACTGATCCGCGAATTTACTTCCGCCGGGTTCACCTCGGATTCCATCGCCGCGCACCTCGGCCCCGATGCCATGGAGGCGCTCTTCCGCGGGGAGCCCGGCGCGGTTGTAGAGGCGTGCGATGATTCGCGCTTGTCGGGCCTCGTCCGCTTCTTCCTCGTGCGCGAAAAGATGACAGCGGAACAGCTCTCCGAGTTCCTTCCGGCGCGGCTCGTTCTTTCGCTTATCGACGCCGCCGTGGTCTCCCCCACCCCCTCCGGCGACCTGGAAATCGCATTGGACATCCGGCCCCACATCATTGCCGGGCGCGACCGGTTCATTTTCTCCGATCTGGATGCTTCCATGACCGACCACGTGCCAGGCCCCGACCACGTTCTCGGTGTCGGGGCGGCGAGCTTGTCGTTGCTGTCCGCCACGCCGCTGACTCCCGTCGACTCAGTGCTCGACTTAGGAACCGGCTCCGGTGTGCAGGCTCTGGCGCAGTCGGGTTGTGCTGAACGCGTGGTGGCCACGGATGTCCACGAGCGCGCCCTTATTCTCGCCGATGCCACGATGGCCGGCGCCGAGGTAACCAATGTGGACCTGCGCCACGGCTCCTGGTTCGAGCCCGTCGAGGGCGAGCGTTTCGACCGCATCGTGGCAAACCCGCCCTTTGTCGTGGGCCTGCCCGAGGTCGGCCACGTCTACCGCGATTCCGGCCTCGACTTGGACGGTGCCACCGAACTCGTTGTGTCCTCTGCCCCCGACTACCTGGAAGACAGCGGTTCCGCCTTCATCCTGGGCTCCTGGGTACACACCAGCGAACAGTCGTGGGAGCAGCGCGTGGCCAGCTGGTTCCCCTCCACCGGTGTCTCCGCGTGGGTGCTACAGCGCGATGTCGTGGACCCCGCGCTATACGTCTCCACATGGCTCAAGGACGAGTCCGTCGACCCCCGCTCAGCCAACGGGATCGCCCGCACCCGGCAGTGGCTCGCCCACTTCCGCGAGGAAGACGTTCGCGCCGTCGGGTTCGGCTGGATCTTCATCCGCAAGATCGGCGACGCCCCCACAGAAGTCGTGACCGAAACACTTTCCCAACCGTTCACAGACCCGCTCGGCCCAGAGGTCGAGGAGTATTTTGTGAGAATGGAGTGGCTGCGGGAGACGTCGATAAGCGATGTGCTCGATGCGCGCTATGCGCTGCGTCCCGGCATCGCCCTCGAAGATGTCAGCCTCGCCGACGCCGAGACCGGCATGGGATTTGCCCCCGAGGTCAAACGCATCACGCGTACCGACGGCCCCCGTTTCAGTCACGAGATCGACGACGCGGTCGCCGCGGTCATCGCCGGACTCAACCCCGACGGACTGCCGCTTCGCGACATCGTCTCCCTCTGGGCCGCCTCCCACGGACTCGACGACGACGCCGAAGAAGCACTCGCCCACGATGCCGCCGGAGTCATCGTCGACCTGATCCGCCACGGCTTCGTCCTCCCCGCCGACCTCATCAGCCTGAACAGCTAGCCGAAAGGATCCCCAATGAAAGCCGTGCTCACCCGTGTCACGCAGGCCTCCGTCACCGTCGACGGTGAGACCGTCGGAGCCATCGACTGCCCCGACACCGGCGGGATTCTCGCCCTCGTCGGAGTCGGCAACGACGACGCTGACGACGCCTGGGAGACCATGGTGCGCAAAATCGCCGAACTGCGCATTCTCGACGGCGAAGTATCCGCCGAGGACGCAGGCGCACCCGTCCTCCTCGTCAGCCAATTCACTCTCATGGGACGCACCAAAAAAGGCCGCCGCCCGTCGTGGTCCGACGCCGCTCCGGGCAATGTCGCCGAGCCCGTCATCGCGAAGATCGCGGCCGGTTTGCGCGAGCGCGGAATCCATGTTGAAGAAGGCCGTTTCGGGGCAATGATGGAGGTCGCGTCGGTCAACTCCGGACCGTTTACCGTAACTGTTGAAAGCTAAACGCAACCTGCTAAAGTCCCAATCACGGCAACCGCGCATCCGCTCCCCATACCAGACCCGCAGATGAGCTGCATAAATGCACGCAAAAGCGGCAGGGTCTTACCGCGGGAACAATCTGCTCTTGTCCGGCGTTAGAACGATAGATTCGCAAGACTTGAAGGAGCTTTCATCCATGACTCAGCCCAATGTGGATCCTGTCGATGCCAATGAAGAAAAGGTCGACCGCGGAAGCCGACGAAATCAGACGAATGACAACCCTTCCGCCGACCTCGTGCGCGTCTATCTCAACGGCATCGGCAAGACCGCATTGCTGAACGCTGAGGAAGAAGTCGAACTCGCCCAACAGATCGAAGTCGGGCTGTACTCCCAGCACCTCCTCGACGACCCTGAGGTAGAACTCACCCGCGCCAAGCGCCGCGACCTGAAGATTCTGGCGAAGGAAGGCCGCAAAGCCCGCTCCCACCTCCTGGAAGCCAACCTGCGCCTCGTCGTCTCCCTGGCCAAGCGCTACACCGGCCGCGGCATGCCGCTGCTGGATCTCATCCAGGAAGGCAACCTCGGCCTCATCCGCGCGATGGAGAAATTCGACTACACCAAAGGCTTCAAGTTCTCCACGTACGCCACCTGGTGGATCCGCCAGGCGATCACCCGCGGCATGGCGGACCAGTCGCGCACGATCCGCCTCCCAGTCCACCTGGTCGAGCAGGTCAATAAGCTCTCCCGCATCCGCCGCGAGATGTACCAGTCCCTCGGCCGCGAACCAACGAACGAGGAGCTGTCGGAAGAGTCCGGCATCGAAGAATCCAAGATCGAAATGCTGCTGCGTCAGTCCCGTGACCCGGTGAGCTTGGACATGCCCGTCGGCGCCGACGAGGAAGCCCCGTTGGGCGACTTCATTGAGGATGCTGAGGCCGCAGACGCTGAAGACGCCGTTGTCTCCGTGCTGCGCCACGATGACATCAACGACATCATCGGCGGACTCGAGCAGCGCGAACAGGATGTCATCCGCCTGCGCTACGGCCTCGACGACGGTGTGCCGCGCACGCTCGACCAGATCGGCCGCAAATTCGGCCTGTCCCGCGAGCGCGTCCGCCAGATCGAACGCGAAGTAATGAGCAAGCTGCGCGTCGGCGACCGCGCCGACCGCCTGCGCGACTACGCACAGTAGAGCCTCTGCCCTAAACGCACCGCCCAAACGGCGGTGCGTTCTGGGTTACTATGTGCTCTAGTCAATAGCCGCCGTGTGTAAGGATTGAAGGAAGTCTGAAGTGAGAGATCTCGTAGACACCACCGAAATGTACCTGCGCACGGTCTACGAGCTTGAGGAAGAAGGCATCATTCCGCTCCGCGCTCGCATCGCCGAGCGCCTGGATCAGTCCGGCCCCACCGTCTCCCAGACCGTGGCGCGCATGGAGCGCGACGGCCTCATCGTCGTCGAATCGGACCGTTCCCTTTCCCTGACCGAGCGCGGCCGCGAACTGGCCACCTCCGTCATGCGCAAGCACCGCCTCGCCGAGTGCCTGCTCACCGACGTTTTGAATCTGGATTTGAGCCAAGTTCACGCCGAGGCCTGCCGCTGGGAGCACGTCATGAGCGAAGACGTGGAGCGCCAAATGCTCCGGGTGCTCGACGACCCGACGCGCTCGCCATTCGGCAATCCGATTCCCGCTCTCGACGAGCTTGGCTACACTGCGGCGCCGGAAGAAGACCTCGGGGTACGCGCCAGCGATCTCGAGGTCTCCGAGCCGGTCCACGTGGAGATCGTGCAGATCAACGAAATCCTCCAGCTCGACTCCGAGCACTATTCTTCGATCTGCCGCTTCGGCATCGCCCGCGGAGCACACGTCACGCTCGAGCGCAACGATAATGGCTCACTGGCGCTCGTCACCGAGTCCGGTTCTCGCGTGAACCTCGCACCGGACCTCGAGCACGCGCTTCGCGTCATCCCTGTCCACGGGTAGCAACTAGGCTGACTAAACGTACTAGCCTCCAACCCTGAAAGAGGGAAATTCATGTCCCGTCTCGTCGTCACCGGTGGCGCCGGCTACGTCGGCAGCGTCTGCTCGAAGGTCCTGCTGGAAGAGGGCCACACGGTCACCATCGTCGATAATTTTTCGACCGGCAACCGCGATGCTGTGCCCGAGGGCGCCACGCTCGTCGAGGACGATATCAACGACGTCATCGACGACGTGCTTTCCGACGGCCCCGTCGATGGTGTCCTCCACTTCGCCGCCCGGTCGCTAGTCGGCGAGTCCGTGGAAAAGCCCGACGAGTACTGGCGCGACAATGTGGGCACCACGCTGGCATTGCTGAACTCCATGCGCGATTGCGACGTGACCAATCTCGTGTTCTCCTCCACCGCCGCGACGTACGGTGAACCAGAGCGTGTCCCGATCACCGAGGACATGCCCACTGCCCCGACGAATGCCTACGGCGCGACAAAGCTGGCCATCGACTACGCCATCACCTCCTATGCCACCGCATTCGGACTGGGTGCAACGAGTTTGCGCTACTTCAACGTGGCAGGTGCTTACAGCGGCCTCGGCGAGAACCATGCGACGGAGACCCACTTGATTCCGTTGGTGCTCCAGGTGGCGCAGGGCAAACGCGAGAAGATCTTCATGTACGGCGACGACTGGCCTACCGCTGACGGCACCTGCGTGCGCGACTACATCCACATCCGCGACCTCGCCGACGCACACCTGCTCGCCCTACAATCCAATACGCCAGGCAAGCACCGCATTTTCAATCTCGGTTCCGGCGACGGCTATTCCGTCAAGGAAGTCATCGAGGCGTGCCGTCGCGTCACCGGTCACCCCATTCCTGCGGACATCGCTCCCCGGCGCGCTGGCGATCCAGCAACACTGATCGCGTCCTCCCAGCGCGCGAAAGATGAACTTGGGTGGACCCCCACCCGCACCGACCTCGACCAGATCGTGGCGGACGCGTGGGAGTACACCCAGTCCCGTTAGCTACGCGCTGGCCGCCTGGTCCCCGTATTCCTCGTCGGGATCGTCGAAATCATCGGCTTCGTCATCGTCGCGGCCGAGATCGTTGAACTCGTCGCCGTCGCCTTCGGCGGCGTTTCCGATGATGTGCGCGCACGCCAATTCGCACCCTTGCAGAATCGTGGTGACGAGGTGCTGCTGCTGGCCGGCGGCGAGAATCTCTTGGCAGATCGCTGACATGGAGTGCCTGGGCATGTCCTCCTGCGCGGTCGCCAGCGCCGCCGACGCCCAAGAAGACAAGCCCTTGCTAATGGCGACGATCGCCCACAGGCTCAGCGCATTCGCACGGATCACACCGTCGAATGTCCGGGCCACGGCAAGCAGCGCCGCCGCTGATTGCTCGGGGTACCGCACCGCGGTGCCGATGACGCAGTCCCGCAGCATCGAGCGCGACAACACCGTCACGAGTGCGAAAAGATCGTCGGTGTCTGAGAAAACGCTGCCCAAGCTCGGTCGTCCGTCTGAAGCGATGAGTGGCTGAGCCGGGGCGTTGCGCAGCGCGGCCATTGCTTCCCGCACGTATTCGCCGGGGGTGGACGCGCCGCGGTCGATCTGGCGGCGCAGCGCATCGGCGCACAAACGCGCCTCCCGGATGAACGCCGCGACCTCAATGTCTTCCCCGCCGAGCGTCACCCATCCCGTGTGAGAGTCCTGCTCGAAGTACTCGAATGTGTCGGCACGGTTCAACGCTGGAAGGATCCCGTTGTCGCGCCACGCACGCATCGCCGGCGAGTTGACCACAGACGCCACCGTGCCGCGGTCCCATTTCAAGTCGGGCCAGTTCCGGTTCATGTCTTCCGGGTCGGGCCCGAAGACCATCTCGTACGGGGTGCCCTGGGCGATTTCGGAGACGTGCCACAATACGTCGATAAGCGGTTCGCCGCCTGGACGCGTCAGCTCTTCCAGCCCGTGGGCGGCACTGGTCGCGAGTTCACCGAGCGGCGTCCTGGTCACCATGACGCCGAGGAAGGCGACGCAGCGCTCCACCGGCGCCGTCTCCAAGAAGCTGCCCAACTGGCCGGCGTGCGAGAGATCCGCCCTCATCACCGGCCCCAGCATGAGCTCCCCACCTTTCACGTCGTCCGGGACGAGACCGATCACGACGACGGATTCCTGCGGGTAATAGCCGAGCGTGCCGGGAATGGTCGCGATGATGGTCGCCGGGTCGTCCACGGAACCGATGTCGTCGGTCCACGGATCGAAATTCGGGTTGTTCGAGTTTGTCGGTTTCTGTTGTCCTGAGAATGAATGTGTCATGCCCTATTGGACTTCCCCACCCCCCGGATCGGTTCCCAGGAAAGCAGAACTGGGGAGCGCGGCGGGGGTGCGTCGATAAGCGAAGCTGTGCTTTCCCGGACAATGCGGGATGTGCGTTACCACCTATCGCGTGGGGTCCGTAAGGTGGGAATGAAACCTGACACCCACGGTGTTGTACTGGGTGTTAGTTCACAAGAAGGAGGATGTCACACACATGACGTCAGACGATCAGCGGCACATGTACGAGCTGGAGTACCCGGCTCCCGCCGTGGAAGACGGCGCGTCCTCTGGCCCCACCCTCATCGTGGCCATGCAGGGCTACGCCGACGCGGGGCACGCCGTCGAGGGCGCGGCCGGGCATCTGAAGGACGCGCTCGATTCGCGCACGCTCGCCACGTTCAACAACGACGAGCTCATTGACTACCGCTCGCGCCGCCCCATGGTGACGCTGAGCCAGCACGAGATCAGCGACGTCGACGACATCGACCTAGACATCCGCGTGCTGCGCGATTCCAAGGGCGAGTCCTTCCTGCTGCTGTCCGGCCCAGAGCCCGACCTGCGCTGGGAGGCGTTCTCGAAATCGGTGGCGGATCTCGCCGACCGCTTCAACGTGGACAAGACCATTTGCCTGTATTCCGCGCCGATGGGTGCGCCGCACACGCGTCCGCTCGTCGTGTCCGCGCACGGCAACGACCGCGAACTCGTCGGGAAGATGTTCACGTTCGACGGCATGGTGTCCGTTCCAGGCGCCGCCGCCGTGATGATCGAGCGCGAATTGCACTCCCGCGGCCGCCGCGTTGCGGGCTACACGGCGCACGTTCCGCATTACGTCGCGTCTTCGCCGTATCCGCAGGCTGTCTACCAGTTGCTGCAATCCGTTTCGGATACGTCGGACTTGAAGTTCCCGCTGGGCGCGATCGAGCGCGACATGGAACGCGTCGCGCAGCAGCTCGCCGAGCAGACGAATAATTCCGAGGAGATCGCCAACGTCGTCGGCCAGCTCGAGCAGCACTACGACTCGGAGATGGCATCCTACCGCAAGAAGAATCCGCAGAAGATGATGCCGGGCGAGGCGCAGGTGCCCAGCGGCGAGGAGATCGGCGCGGCGTTCGAGAATTTCCTCGCGGCCATCGACGACCGCGACAAGACGCTCGGCCCGGGCGACGACATCGATATGCCGGACGACGACGAGTAGCCGCGCGCCTTTAGTACCGTGGGTGAGGTGACTTCCAACGCCTCAGCACCGACGCTCGGAGATTCCATTGCGGATCTCGAGAACGTCCCGAGCACGCTTATCGACGACGCAGTCTGGGACTCTTTCACCTCCTGGACCTCCTCGCGCGGGATCTCGCTGTATCCGGCACAGGAGGAAGCGTCGCTGGCTCTGTTGTCCGGTGACAATGTCATCTTGGCCACGCCCACTGGGTCCGGTAAGTCGATGGTGGCTAACGCTGCGCACTTCATCGCCATGGCGCGCGGCCAGCGGTCTTTCTACACCGCGCCGATCAAGGCGTTGGTGAGCGAGAAATTCTTCTCCCTGTGCGAGATTTTCGGCCCGGAGAATGTCGGCATGATGACCGGCGACGCCACCGTCAACGGCGATGCCCCGATCATTGCGGCTACTGCTGAGATCGTGGCCAATATCGCGCTGCGCGAGGGCGCTAAATCCGACATCCGCCAAGTCGTGATGGACGAGTTCCACTACTACTCCGAGCCCGACCGTGGCTGGGCGTGGCAGGTGCCGCTGCTGGAGTTGCCGAAGGCGCAGTTCTTGCTCATGTCCGCGACCCTGGGCGACACGAAGTGGCTCGAAGACGACCTGACCCGCCGTACGGGCCGCACAACTACTTATGTCGGCGGCTCCGAGCGCCCCGTGCCACTGGACTTCCACTATGTGTTCACGCCCGTCCACGACACCATTGAAGAGCTGCTTGCCGACGGTAAGGCGCCCATCTACGTCGTGCATTTCTCCCAGCGTGAGGCGACCGAGCGCGCGCAGGCGCTCACGTCGATGTCCATCATTTCCGCCGAGGAAAAAGACGCGATCCGCGACGCCATCGGCGATTTCCGCTTCACCACCACCTTCGGCAAGACCCTGTCGAAGCTGCTGCGCCGCGGTATCGGTATCCACCACGCGGGCATGCTGCCGAAGTACCGCCGTCTCGTCGAGCGTCTCGCCCAGGCGGGCCATTTGAAGGTCATTTGCGGAACGGACACGCTCGGCGTGGGCATCAACGTGCCGATCCGTACCGTGCTCATGACCGGGCTGGCGAAATTCGATGGGACGAAGCAGCGCATCGTGAAATCCCGCGAATTCCACCAGATCGCCGGACGCGCGGGCCGCGCCGGTTACGACACGGAAGGCACCGTCGTCGTCGAAGCGCCCGAGCACGAAATCGAGAACGTGAAACTCCGCCGCAAGGCCGGCGACGACCCGAAGAAACTGAAGAAGATCCGCAAGAAGGCCCCGCGCGACGGCGAAGTCTCGTGGTCGGAGAAGACGTTCAACCGGCTCACCGAAGCTGAGCCGGAGGAGCTGACCAGCCAATTCACTGTGTCGAACTCGATGCTGCTCAACGTCGTCGCACGTCCCGGCGACGGTTACGAGCACATGAAGCACTTGCTGCGCGACAACCACGACACCCGCGCCAAACAGAACCGCGACATTCTCACCGCCGTCGATCTCTTCCGCGGGCTCATCGCCGCCGAGGTCGTCGAGCGCACCCCGGATTCTCCCGCGTTCCGCCCGTACACGCTGACTGCGGAGCTCGACCGGGACTTCGCGCTCAACCAGCCACTGTCGCCGTTCGCGCTCGCGTTTTTGACGTTGCTCGACCCAGCCTCGGAAACCTACGACTTGGACGTCATCTCCACATTCGAGGCGATTCTCGACGATCCGCGCCAGCTCCTCCAAGCCCAGCAATCCGCGGCGCGCGGCGAGGAAATCGCCGCACTCAAGGCCGACGGCGTCGACTACACCGAACGCATGGCGCTCATCGAGGACGTCACCTACCCGCAGCCGCTGCGCGACGAGCTCGAGGACGCCTACGAGACCTTCGTGCAAGGCAATCCGTGGGCGAAGGAATTCGACCTCTCCCCCAAATCGGTCGTGCGCGACATGATCGAGCACGCGATGACATTCTCCGATGTCATCGCCACATACGGTCTCGCGCGCAGCGAAGGCGTCGTCCTGCGCTACCTCACCGACGCATGGCGCACACTGTCGCATTCCATCCCCGACGCGTACATGACAGAGCGTCTCGACGACATCATCGTGTGGCTCGGCGAGCTCATCCGCCAGGTCGATTCATCGCTTATCGACGAATGGGCCCACATGGCCGACGAGAACACCCCCATCAGCCGCGACGATCTGGAACGCGAACTGGCCTTCGGCGTGGAAGATCCGACCGCTCTGACTGCCAATCGCCGCGCCTTCACCATCATGGTGCGCAATTATTTCTTCCGCATGGTCGAGCTCTTCGCCTTCGAGAAGGAAAAAGAGCTCGCCGACATGCTCGACTACATGGAGCTGGCCGACCAGCCCGACTGGCCTGCACTCATGGACGATTATTTCGACGACTACGATGACGTCGACTTGGACGCCGATGCCCGCGGACCCGAGTACTTCGTGCTTGCCGACACGGACTCCCGCAGCTGGACTGTCACTCAGATCGTCAAAGACCCTGAAGGCGACAATTCTTTCCAATTGCACGGCACCGTTGACCTTGATGCTTCCGATGCCGCCGGCGAAGTCCGCCTGAGCTCTCTTGAAATGCGCCATTAAGTATTTCTGCTATTTTCCCGCACCAACCTATTAATCCTTGTAGTTTTTGAAGATATGAGTAATAAGGAGTACCGCCCGACGCTGGCTCAAATCCGCACCTTCGTGACCATTGCCGAACACCGGCACTTCGGCACCGCGGCCAGCCATCTGCAGATCTCCCAGCCATCCCTGTCCCAGGCACTCGTCGCCTTGGAATCCGGCTTGGGAATCCAGCTCATCGAGCGCTCGACGCGCAAAGTCATCGTCACCCCCGTCGGCGAACGCCTCCTCCCCTACGCCCAAGCCACGCTCGAAGCCGCCGAATCCTTCGTGCAGCACTCCCGCGGCGCCCAAGGCATTCTCAACGGGCAACTCACGCTCGGCATCATTCCCACCATCGCGCCGTACCTACTGCCAGAATTTCTGCGCCTCGCCCAAGAGCGCTACCCGGACCTTGAACCGAAAGTCGTCGAGGAGACGACCCCGGCGCTCATGGAGCAACTGCGCAACGGCCAGCTCGACGCCGCACTCATCGCCTTTCCCTCCGGCACGACCGGCCTCGACGAAATTCCCCTCTACACCGAGGACTTCGCCATCGCCGTGAACGAAACCAACGGCCTCGCCGGCCGTAGCGACGTCGCACTCCCCGAACTCGACGCACTCGACATGCTCCTCATGGACGACGGCCACTGCCTGCGTGACCAGATCATGGACCTGTGCCGCACCGCCAACCTCGACGTAGCCGGAATGACCGAATCCGTCACCCGCGCGTCCTCACTGACCACCATCATCCAGCTCGTTGCCGCCGGTTACGGTGCCACGCTGCTCCCTGTCTCCGCCGTCCCCGTCGAATGCGCCCGCCCCAACGTCGCTGTCGCGCACTTCGCCGACGATGTCACCGCCTCACGCGACATCGGACTCGTGCACCGCTCATCGTCCACGCGCACCGAGGAATTCACTGCCCTCGGGGAGCTGATTGCGGAAGCGTTCCACGCGACCGTCGATAAGCGCGCATAGCCTCCGCACGACGGCTGCTCGCACGCGGGTAGACTCGCGCGTTGACTATGACGAACCCTGAACTCACCCGCGACGAGCTCTACCGCCGCCTCGACGAGCTGCCCATTGCCAGCGTCCGGCGCTTCAAGCGGCGCCTGAAGAAGGCGCGTTCTCCGCACGCGCTTGGCCAGATCAGCGCTGATATGGATGCAGAGGCGGGGAAAGTAGCGGACGTCGATAAGCATGTGCCCGCGGTCGAGTACCCCGAATCCCTCCCTGTCTCCGCGCGGCGCGACGACATCATGGAGCTCATCCGCGACAACCAGGTCGTCGTCATCGCTGGTGAGACCGGCTCCGGCAAAACCACGCAGATCCCGAAGATGCTCCTCGAGCTCGGGCGCGGACGCCGCGGACTGATCGGCCACACCCAGCCGCGCCGTATCGCCGCGCGCACCGTCGCCGAACGCATCGCCCACGAGCTCGGTCAAAACATCGGCGAGACCGTCGGCTACGCCATCCGCTTCGACGACCGCGTTACCGACACCACCGCCGTCAAACTCATGACCGACGGCATCCTGCTCGCCGAAATGCAGCGCGACCGGTTCCTCAACGCCTACGACACGATCATCATCGACGAGGCGCACGAGCGGTCGCTCAATATCGACTTCCTCCTCGGCTACCTCAAACGCCTGCTGCCCGCGCGACCCGACCTGAAGGTGATCATCACCTCCGCGACCATCGACCCCGAGCGCTTCGCCGCGCACTTCGCCGACGCTTCCGGCGAACCCGCGCCCATCATCGAAGTCTCCGGGCGCACCTACCCGGTGGAAATCCGCTACCGGCCGCTGGAGACGGAAGTCGCCGCCAAGGACGGCAGCACCAAGGTCGTCGACATCGACATGCTCGACGGGCTTATCGACGCACTGAAAGAACTCATGCGCGAAGGCGACGGCGACATCCTGTGCTTCTTCGCCTCCGAGCGCGATATCCGCGACGCGATGGAAGTCATCGAGAAACAGCACTGGCGCGGCGTCGAAGTCACTCCCCTGTTCGGCCGGCTGTCCAATGCCGAGCAGCACCGCGTGTTCTCACCGCACTCCGGCCGCCGCATCGTGCTGGCCACCAATATCGCCGAGACGTCGCTGACCGTGCCGGGCATCCACTACGTCGTGGACACCGGCCTTGCACGCATCTCCCGTTACTCCACCCGCACCAAGGTCCAGCGTCTCCCTATTGAGGAGATCTCGCAGGCCAGCGCCAACCAGCGTTCCGGTCGCTCGGGCCGCACCGCCGACGGCATCGCCATCCGCCTCTACTCCGAAGACAATTTCAACGCGCGCCCCGAATTCACCGACCCGGAAACTGTCTCTTATACACATC
>ERZ1031273.204-NODE-204-length-30851-cov-8.222464_pt1 | contig 30851 bp, 28 predicted proteins | sample MGYA00516575_ERZ1031273 | MGnify/ENA primary metagenome ERZ1031273 (study PRJEB33718, sample SAMN03159816) | human skin metagenome | collected 2014-02-25 | study: EMG produced TPA metagenomics assembly of the PRJNA266117 data set (Human skin bacterial metagenome... | reverse complement strand
CTTCGAGTTCATACACGGTTAGACTTCCCCGAACTGCACGGTGGTTCCGTGTCTGGTGTGAGCCGTGCCGCGTGGCAGAATGGGGCGCATGAATTCCCCCGCTGGAAGCTCCCGCGACAACGCCGAAGCCAACGCCGATGCAACGCTGAATCCGCAGGGCACGACGGCTGCGGTGATCGTGACGCATAAGCGGGTGGAGCTGCTGCGGCATTCGTTGGAGCAGGTCGTGGGCCAAACACACCCGGTGGATTGGGTCATCGTGGTGGACAACGGCTGCGAATCTGAAGTCCAGGACCTGGTCACTGAACTCGCAGGCGAGAAAGCCGTCTACCTCCCTTCCCGGACGAACCTCGGCGGCGCGGGCGGTTTCGCGTACGGCTTCCTGCAGGCACTAGCACTGGGCGCAGACGCGATCTGGTGCGCGGACGACGACGGCCGCCCGGCGGACACAAACGTCCTAAAGACCTTGTACGCAGTCGCTCAACGGGAGCAGCTCGCAGAGGTCTCACCGGTGGTGTGCAATATCGACGACCCGAACCGCCTCGCTTTTCCGCTAAGACAAGGCCTGACGTGGCACCGCCGCCGCGATGAGCTGGAGGGGGATTTCCTGCCCCAGTACGCGAGCTTGTTCAACGGCGCGCTGATCAGTGCGAAAGCGATGGAACGGATCGGAGTGCCGGATTACCGCCTGTTCATCCGCGGCGACGAGGTGGAGTACCACCGTCGGCTGGCGCAGTCGGGCTTGAAGTACGGAACGGCGCTGACCACGGCGTATCTGCATCCGGACGGGTCGGCGGAATTCCACCCGATCATGGGCGGACGCGCACACGCGCAGTGGCCGGACAACGACACGAAGCGCTATTTCACCTACCGCAACCGCGGGTACATCATCAATCAGCGCGGAATGCAGAAAATGAAGCTGCAGGAGCTGGTGCGTTTCGGGTGGTTCTTCCTCGTTCAGCGCCGCAGCCCGCAGGAATTCAGGGAGTGGCTGAAGCTATTGCGCATGGGCGCGCAGGAAGACTTCCAGCGCCCCTAAACCGCGGGCTACCGCGGCTCCTCCTCGATGACGACGCGCGAGGGCTCGCGGAAGATGAGCACGCGCTGAAGCACGAAATTGGTGATGGTGGCCACGCCTTGAGCGATGACGAACGAGACGGCATCCTTCCACGGATCAACGAGACCGAGGGCGCGCAGCGGAGCATTGGTCACGGCGTAGAGCACCCATTGCACGCCGAGGGTAGAGGCGTAAAGGATGAACACGGCGAGCGCGCGTTTACCTGTGATTTTCGCCTGGAAGGTGTACTTGGAGTTCAGCAGGTACGCGACGAGCGTGCCCAGGCACCAGCCGAAGACTTTGGCCACGAGGCGGTCGTAGCCGACAACGTGGGTGAGCGTATACGTCAGCCCGAAATCGAGCATGGCGCAGAATACGCCGACAGCGAGGAACCTGACCAGCTGTTTCTTCGCGTTCGCGGGCCGGCTCACTTCAACCTTGGATGACACGCCGGATTACTTTACCCGAAGCAGTGCGCGATAAAGATCAAGCTTATCGACGGCCGACCTTCCCCCCGCCCCATATCCCCCCACGGATGCGAGTCGCACCAGGGAGCCAGCGCAGAGTTGCTGGATCTGGCTGGCGCACAAAGGACTGCCGTCGGCGGCGGACCAGCCGAGGGCCGCCATGGCGGATTCGGTGACGTCATCGGTGGTGGCGTCGTCGACAAGGCAAGACAGGGCGAGGAGCGTGCACCAAAAGGCGTCGCGGGCTTGGGGGGTTTTCTCGCGCGGCAGTGTCTGCAGGATGTCGTCGACGGAGGGGGTGAGGTATGCGGGCCGTGACAGGTCGAGGGCCTGGAGCAGCGGGATGAAATCCATCGCTTTGGAGCGTGAGACGACATCGACGACCTCGGGGCGGACACTAGCCATCACGTTCTCGACAGCCAACGGGCCGAGGAGCTGGGCGTTGATGGCGGAAACGTCGAAAGGCGAGCCCGCGAAATCACCGGCACCGGCGACACAGAGTGCACGCGGAGTGGCGGTGTCGCGGGGATAGGTATCGAGCAGGGTCAGCCTGAAGCACCACAAGCCCCAGTGGAAGAACAATTCGTCGCCACCGTCGCGCAGGAATTCGCCGAGGGTGGCGGTAAGTTCGAGCCGGCCGGAATCAGCAGGGGCGAGGGTGAAGCGGCTCGGGGTGGGCGTGTCCCCCGGCACCGCGAAAGCGATGTGGAGGGCGCGCTGGACATCCTCGAGAGAACTGTCGGAGCAAAGGCCGATGTGGCGGATGATCTCTTCGTCGGCAAGCGATGTGCCACAACGCACGAGCAACGTGCGGCTGCGACGGACGCCGCGGAGGCGGGCGCGAGCTGCGTCGAGGTCGACGACAGACGCCACCTGCTGGCGGCGTCGCGGTCGATACAACGTACTCGGCATAGGCCCCACCCTAGTGCCGATTAACGTGCAGTGGCGCGAGCCTCGGCCTCCGAGCCAGCGAAAATTAGGGCGCCGCCGATGAGGCCGAGCACCGTGTTCGGGCGCTTTGCGCCGCGGCGGCGCAGGGCGTCGGCAAGCTTGCTCTGTACCGCGATGCTCAGGCGCGTACTGCCGACGAGCAGTGCGAGACCGCCGAGGAGAAGGCCCCATGTCTTGGCCGGGCTGCCCGTCTCGGGCGTGTTCTCCACGCGCGCGGTGAGGTCATTGCGCGGGTCCTCGTCGAAGGCGTTGAACGCGGCGACCGTGCCGCCGAACGCCGCAGCGATGCCCACCCAGGCCGCCACGCGTCCCGGAGTCGAACGCACGTAGTCCGGCACCGCCGTGAACGCGACCGCGAACGCGGCCTGGATCAACCGGCCGCCGGTGGTGTTGTCCAGGGCGTTGTAGTCGATGCGCTCCTCGCCTGTCTGCTCCTGGACTGTCTGCTGCTTTGTCTGCTCCGTCATGCCGCCATCCTACCGGGGTGAAAGCCCGCCGTAAGATGGCTCACATGGCCAATCATGATGATTCCCCGCACATCGCCGCCCAGCTCACCGACCTGCCGCTGGATGATTTCATGACGCGTTTGGTGGCGCAGGAACTGCCGCTTTTAGATAGCACGAGCCGCGGCATCGTCTACGAAGAACTGCGCGAATACCAGCAATCGGGCAAGCCGACGATCACGAGCCAGGAGGATCTGCCGGAGCGGATCCGCGAGATCATGGAGCTGTGATTCTTCTCGCTGTCCCCCTCCTCGAGGCATTTTGACCCCCGGGCACCCGAAGTTCCGGGAGTAGGCTGGCCCCCAGTGCCCAAATGGGCAACCACAACCTATGGGGATGGAAGAGATGGAACTTCACACCACCACGAAATCGCTCTACGGCTGGGGCCGCACGGCTCCGACCACCGCTCACGTCCTGTCCACGCCGGATGTGGATGTGATCAAGGAAGCAGTCCGCCAGGTCGCCGAGGACAACGCGACGCTGCCGGTGAACCGTCGCCGCGGCGTCATCGCGCGCGGCATGGGCCGCTCCTACGGTGACCCGGCGCAAAACGGCGGCGGCTTGGTCGTCGACATCCAGGCGCTGAACAAGATCCACGACATTGACCCGTCCACGGGCATTGTCGACGTCGACTCGGGCGTGACCCTCGACCAGCTGATGAAGGCGGCACTGCCGTACGGCCTGTGGGTTCCGGTTCTGCCGGGCACCCGCCAGGTCACCATCGGCGGTGCGATCGGCCCGGATATTCACGGCAAGAACCACCACTCCGCCGGCTCCTTCGGCAACCATGTCCTGTCCATGGAGCTGCTCGTCGCCGACGGCCGCGTGCTGCACCTGGAGCCGGAGGGCTCCACGGACGACCCGGACGGCTCCCTGTTCTGGGCGACGGTCGGCGGCATGGGCCTGACCGGCATCATCTTGCGCGCACGCATCCAAATGACCTTCACGGAGACCGCCTACTTCATCTCCGACACGGTGCGCACCACGACTCTCGACGAGACGATCGAGGAGCACTCCCACGGCCAGGAGGAGGGCTACACCTACTCTTCGGCATGGTTCGACGCGATCTCGGCGCCGCCGAAGACCGGCCGCTCCACGATCTCCCGCGGCTCGCTGGCAACGCTCGCGCAGCTGGAAGAGTACGCACCGAAGCTGGCGAAGAACCCGCTGAAATTCTCCGCCCCGCAGCTGATGACGGTACCTGACATCTTCCCGTCCTGGACCATGAACAAGCTGACGCTGTCGGCGATCGGCGAGGCGTACTACATGATGGGTTCGCCCAGCCAGAACGATATTTTGAACCTGACGCAGTTCTACCAGCCGCTCGACATGATCGCGGAGTGGAACCGCGGCTACGGCAAGGCAGGCTTCCTGCAGTACCAGTTCGTGGTGCCCACGGACGCGGTCGAGCCGTTCAAGCAGATCATCTACGACATCCAGTCGTCGGGCCACTACACCGCGCTGAACGTGTTCAAGCTGTTCGGCGAGGGCAACCGTGCGCCGCTGTCCTACCCGATGCGCGGCTGGAATGTGTGCGTGGACTTCCCGATCCGCGACGGCCTGCATGCCTTCCTCGACCGCCTCGATGAGCAGGTCATGGAATTCGGCGGACGCCTCTACCTGGCTAAGGAGTCCCGCACCTCCGCCGAGAATTTCCACAAGATGTACCCGGAGATGGACAGTTGGCTTCACACCCGCCGCGCCATCGACCCGACCGGGGTCTTCGCCTCCGATATGTCCCGCCGCTTGGAACTCTCCTAGCCCCGCCCTACCTGAAGAAAAAGAGGAAACACAATGCTCAACGCAGTTGGACAGGCACAGAACATTCTTCTTCTCGGCGGCACGAGCGAGATCGGTCTCGCGATTGTCGACGAGATCGCATCGCGCGGCGGCTCCCCGACAGTCACGCTCGCGGCACGCAAGAACAGCCCGCGTATCGACGCCGCCGTGGAAGAGGTCACCAGCCACGGCGCCGGCGAGGTGCGCGTGATCGACTTCGACGCTTTCGACACCGCGTCCCACCCGGCCGTCATCGAGGAGGCCTTCGCGCACGGCGACGTGGACGTGGCCATCGTGGCATTCGGCACCCTGGGCGACCAGGAAGAACTCTGGCAGAACCAGGAGGCGGCGGTCGCCTCCGCGCAGACGAACTTCACCGCTCCGGTCTCGGTGGGCGTGCTGCTGGGCCAGAAGCTCAAGGAGCAGGGCCACGGCCGCATCATCGCGATGAGCTCGGTGGCGGGCATGAAGGTGCGCCGCTCGAATTTCGTCTACGGCGCGACCAAAGCGGGCATGGACGGCTTTTACACCCAGCTCGGCGAAGCGCTGCGCGATTCAGGTGTGACGGTCACCGTCGTCCGTCCGGGTCAGGTCCGCACGAAGATGACGCAGGGGCTGGATGAGGCGCCGTTGACCGTCGATAAGCAAGATGTGGCGAAAGCTGCTGTGAACGCCGCGCTTGCTGGCAAGCCGAACGTGTTCGTGCACAAGCTCTTCGGGCCGATCTCGCTCGTGCTGCAGCACATCCCGGCGCCGATCATGCGCCGCTTGAGCTTCTAATACCGGGAACTGCCCCGCGCTGTGGGAGACTGTCAGGTATGACAGAGCACCTCACCGAGCAGCGCGAACGGCAGTCAGGATCGACAATTGCGGAGCGCAGGCGCGTTTCCGCGTACGCACCAGACGGCTTATCGACGCCAGCCGCCCTGGTGCGTTTTGTCTGCGCCCTGCTCGGCGGCGCCGTTTTCACGCTGGCCTGCTGGTACGTGCTGCACTCGGTGTCGCTCGCGGCGTTCAACGTCTCCATGGTCACCCGCGCGCTTGCGACGGCGTGCTCCCTTTTGGTCGTCGTCGCCGTCGGTGTGCTGATCTGGCTGTGGTTGCGTGACGGCGAGGACCCGCGACCCCGCTGGCGCACGGTGCTGACGGAGATCGTGTGCACCCTCGCCCCCTCCGGCCTCGTCGTATCCGCGCTCGGCATTCCGCTTTCCGCGACAAAGCTGTACCTCGACGGCATCCAGGTCGACCAGGGCTTCCGCACCCAGTTTTTGACGCGCATGGCGGAGACCGCCACGAACCAGGACATGAACTACGTGGACCTGCCGTCGTTCTACCCGCTCGGGTGGTTCTGGCTCGGCGGGCGCCTATCGAACCTGCTCGGCATGCCTGGCTGGGAGGTGTACCAGCCGTGGGCTCTGGTCTCCATCGCCGCTGCCGGTTCCGCCCTGGTGCCGGTGTGGCGCAAACTGCTCGGGTCTTTGCCGATCGCCACGTGCATCGCTATCACCACCACGGCAATCTGCCTGACGATGGTGCCGGACGAGCCGTACGCCGCCGTCGTGGCCATGGGCGTTCCCGCCGCCGCCGTGATGGGCTTCCGCGCAATGCGCGGCTCGTGGGCCTCCACGATCGGGCTGATGGTGTATCTGGGCATTTCCGCCTGCTTCTACACCCTTTTCACCGGCATCCTGGCGCTGATGATGACCACCTTCACCGCCACCGCCATCGCCTCCGGCCCCAGCTGGCAGCGCTGGTGGGTGCCGGTGCGGCAGCTGGCCGTGATCGGCTTCGGTTCCATCGCGATCGCCCTGGTGGCGTGGGCTCCGTATCTGCTGGGGCTGATCCGCAGCCCGGAGGCTGTGAAGTCGACCGCGCAGCACTTCCTGCCGTCTGAGGGCACCACGATCCCGCTGCCGTTCTTCTCGTTGACCGCTATCGGCGCATTGAGCCTGATCGGTCTCATCTACATCATCGTGCGCTTCCGTGAACCGGAGATCACCTACCTCGCCACGGCGGTGAGCGTCTGCTACGCCTGGGTCTTCGGTTCCATGGTCGTCGCGTTGACCGGCACGACCCTGCTCGGCTTCCGCGTGGAGGTGCTCATCGCGCTGCTGTTGTCCACGGCCGGCATTTTCGCGATCGCGGACCTGCGACTCGTCGGCGTGGACTTGCTCTACCCGGATAGGCTCGGCGAGCGTGGCAACCGCATTGTCACGGCTGTCTTCGTCGTTCTGCTCGGCGCCGGAACGCTGGCCTATGTCCAACAGATTCCGGACGAGAACGAGAGCTTCATCGACGAGGCCTACACCGGCACCGACGGCAATGGTGAGCGCGCCGACCTGCGCGAATCCGATGTGGGGCGCTACTACATCCAGATCCACGACTTCATCCAGCAGCAGGGTTACACCCCCGCCGACACCGTGATGTTCACCGACGAGATCAACTTCATGGCCTACCACCCGTACCACGGGTTCAACGCCTTCACCAGCCACTATGCGAATCCGCTCGGCGAATTCGACGCCCGCAACGAACACATCGCGTCGTGGGCCCGCGGCTCGTTTGGCGAGCTGTCGGATCCCGCTGCCTTCACCGCCGCTGTCGATGAGACGAACAACCGCTGGCGCGCACCCGACGTCTTCCTGCTGCGCGGCAGCGAGGACGACCCGGACGAACCGTGGAAGACCCACATCGCCCACGACATCTTCCCGAGTCAGCCGAATGTCCACTATGAGGCGTTGTTCTTCAACCCGAAGGCATTCGATTCCGACGACTGGACGGTCGAGCAATTCGGCCCGTTCGTGGTGGTGGTCCGCAACAAGTGAGCAAGAAGCAGAAAGTAGAATCAGCCGCCGTGAACAAGGTGAGCAAGGTGGAAGAAACAAACCAGGCAGACGCGCGCACCGCGGGCAGCACCCGCGTCGCGTCCACGTCAAAAAGGAGTCCCCGCTGGTTGAGCCGGACGGCGATGCTGTCGGGCATCTTGGCGTTCCTGTTCTTCGTTCTCACGCCGCTTCTGCCGGTGAAGCAGGTTCAGTCGTCTTTCGATTGGCCGCAGAACGGGTCGCTCAATTCGGTGAACGCGCCGCTGATTTCGCTGGCGCCGGAGTCGATGGACCTGACTATTCCGCTGAGCGTGACGGATGCGCTGAACCCGAATCAGACCAATATCTTGTCCACCTTGCCGCAGGATTCGACGGAGGCATTGGACCGCGGCCTGTTCATCACGGTCCCGGAGGACGGCGGGCTGACGGTCTCCTCGCTCAACGAGGTCATCTTCGAGCTCACACCCGATGAGCTGGACAAAGCACGCAAGGCCGAGGACGCGGCGCTGCACCTTTCTGCCACAGGCGACGGCATCACGGTCGAGGTGCCGGGCACGGACTTCGCGGAAGAGACCGACGAAGACATGCGTCCCCAGCTCACAGGCATCTACAGCGAGCTTTCGGAAGAGCAGGCGCAAGAGCTTATCGACGCCGGCCTTTCCGCCCACGTCGACATCAATTCCCGCTTCACCTCTGAGCCCACCGCAGTGAAGTGGCTGGCCATGATCGGCGGCACCTTGTCCGCGATCGTGGCTCTGTGGTCCTTGGCGCGCCTCGACCTGCTGGACGGCAAGCGTCTGCGTCCGCTGCGCCCGGAATGGCGTTCCTTCAAGCCTCTCGACGCCGTGGTCGTCGGTCTGCTGCTGTTCTGGCACTTCTTCGGTGCGAACACCTCCGACGACGGCTTCTTGCTCACCATGGCGCGCGTGGCCAACGACTCGGACTACATGGCCAATTACTACCGCTGGTACGGCGTTCCTGAATCGCCGTTCGGCGCTCCGTTCTACAACCTGCTGTCGCTTCTGGCGAAGGTCAGCACCGCCTCGGCGTGGATGCGCATTCCGACGCTGCTGTCCGGCATCGCCATCTGGTGGGTGCTCTCCCGCGAGATCCTGCCGCGGCTAGGCGCGTCCATTGCCACCCGGCGCGTGGCGTACTGGACCGCCGCGTTCATGTTCCTGGCGTTTTGGATGCCGTACGACAACGGTCTGCGCCCAGAGCCGGTCATCGCTCTCGGCACGATTGTCACCTGGGCATCCTTTGAAAGCGCCATCGCTTCGCGACGCCTTTTGCCCGCCGCGTTCGGCACTGTCTTCGCGGCCTTCACTCTGGCGTGCGGACCGACTGGCTTGACCGCCGTCGGCGTCTTCCTGGTGTGCCTGCCGCATCTGCTGCGCATCGTGCGCGAGCGCACCTCGATCGCTCCTCAGGGAGCATTCGTCCTGCCGTTCCTCGGCTTGGGCTTCGCAGTGATGATCCCGGTCTTCCACGACCAGACACTCGCGGCGGTGCTGGAGGCCACATCTGTCCGTTCGGAGGTCGGCCCTGCACTGGAGTGGTTCAACGAGTACGTCCGCTACTCCACGCTCTTTGAGGCGGCGGTGGACGGGTCGCTGACTCGTCGATACGCAATGTTCACGTTGCTGTTCTGCCTGGGCTTGGTGCTGTGGAGCATGTCCCGCTTCGGCAGCGTGCAGGGCGCGGAAAAGGCCCCGACGAAGCGCATGCTCGCGATCTTCGCGCTGTCCATGTTCTTCCTCATGTTCACCCCGACGAAGTGGACCCACCACTTCGGCATTTACGCGGGCCTCGCCGGCGCCGCAGCTGCTCTCGGCGCTGTCGTGCTGGCCCAGATCGCCGCGCAGTCCGCCCGCGCGCGCACTTTCGCGCTCGCAGCCGTCATGTTCCTCATGGCGCTCTCGCTGGCCGGTTGGAACGCATGGTGGTACGTCTCCTCGTTCGCCGTCCCATGGTGGGACAAGACCGTCCAGCTCAAGGGCGTCGAAGCCAGCTCGGTCATGCTGGCGCTGTGCTTGATCACCGTGATCGTCGGTGTTGTCCAGTCCCTGCGCTACAACCAGCGCCGTGCCGAAGCCGAAGAAGCCGGCCGAGTCGAGGAATTCGAGGCTGCGGAGGCCGCAGAAGGCTCCCGCTTCCGCACCGCCATGACCGCACCCATTGCCGTTGCCTCCATCTTGATCGTGGCGTTTTCATGCCTGACCTTCACCAAGTCCTTTATTGACCAGGCACCCGCCTACTCCGTCGGCATGGGCAACGTCCGCTCCTTGAAGGGCAATACCTGCCAGCTCAGCAGTGATGTTCTGCTGGAGACCAACACCAACGACTCCTTCCTCACTCCCGTCGACGGCGTCCCACTCGGATCCTCGCTCGAATCCGGCACTGTCCGCGGCTTCCACCCCGAAGGTGTGCCCGCCTACATCGACTCGGACAACGAAGGCTCGGCGAGCGTCGGCGCCATCGGCAACGACCCGGCCGCAAACGCCGACACGGGTGCAGGCACTGCTACGGGCTCGGCGAATGCGGCGAATGCCGACAGTTCAGACTCGAACGCCAGCACCGGAACCAGCACGGGCACCGACACCGCCACCGGCTCGAACACCAAGGGCGACGACGTCACCTCCGACACCGTCCAGTCCACCAGCCGCGCCGGCACCCAGGGCAACCGTTCCGAGGACCAGATCGGCATCAACGGCTCTACGGTGCGCCTTCCGTTCAACCTGGACTACAACCGCATCCCGGTGCTGGGCACCTTTGATGAAGAGGCCCAGTCCTCCTCCGAGATCACCACGTCCTGGTTCGAGCTGCCGGAAGCCACCGAGGAAGCGCCGCTGCTGGTCACCTCCGTTGCCGGCCGCCTGGCGCACCACGACATCAACGGCGAGGAGAAGGAAGGCCAGACCATCAAGCTCGAGTACGGCACCCGCAATGAGGGCGGCTCCGTCACCGACATCGGCGAGGTGGAGATGATGGATCCGGGCCCGCGCGTTAAGTGGCGCAACCTCCGCTACCCCATCTCGGACTTGCCGGAGGGCGCGAACGTCGTGCGCTTGGTGGGCGAGGACTTGAACCTCGACCCATACGAGTGGATGGCGCTGACCCCGCTGCGCAACCCGAAGCTCGAGCACATCACCGACGTCTTCGATTCGGAGACCCCGGGTCTGCTCGACTGGCCGGTCGCGCTGCAGTTCCCGTGCCACCGCACGTTCAACCACTACGCCGGTGTTACGGAGATCCCGCAGTTCCGCGTGGCTCCGGACGCCCCTGGCAAGGAGCAGCTCAGCGGTTTCCAGGACTTCATGGGCGGCGGCGCGATGTCTACCGCCGAGGCCGTGAACTCTGCCTACGAGATGCCGGGCTACCTCGACCAGGACTGGCACCGCGACTGGGGTTCGGCCTACCGCTACGTGCTGCGCACCAACTCGAAGGGCGAGGCACCCGCTGAGGCTGAGATCAACCACGAGGAGATCACCCGCTCCGGCTTGTGGAAGCAGTCCGACATGAAGATTCGCGACCCGTACGAGAAGAAGGACTAGGGCGCTAACACATACAAAGGCCGGGAACCGCGTATTCGGTTCCCGGCCTTTCACTACAGTGGGGTCCTATGAAGGACCTTTACCGACTTGTGAACGGACCCTGGCTGGAAAGCCACGTCATCCCCGATGACCGCGGTGTGGACGGCACCTTCCACGGCCTGCGCGACAGGGCCGAGGAGGATGTGCACGAACTCGTCAAGGAAGGTACAGGCCGCGCGAGTGACCTGTACGCGGCGTTCATGGACATTGACGCGATCAACGCAGCAGGAATGAGCCCGCTTGATGACGATTTCGCCCTCCTCAGCGTCGCCGACATCGAAGAACTCGCCCGTAACCTGGGCGCACTCGACCGCCGCGGCATCTCCGGCCCGTTGGCCTACTGGGTGGAAAAGGATTCCGAGGGAGACGAAGCAGTCCCGTACCTGGTCCAGTCGGGCCTGGGCCTGCCGGACGAGGCGTACTACCGCGACCCGGCGCACGCCGAGACACTGAAGAAGTACCGCGCCCACGTCGAGCGCATGCTCGGCTTCCTCGACCCGTCGCGCCTGTTCGGACTCAGCGCGGCCACCGCCGCACAGCGCATCGTGGAGACAGAGAAGCAGATCGCGCACAGCCACTGGGATGTCGTGGCCAGCCGCGACGCAGTGAAGACATACAACCCGAAGCAGCTGAGCGACCTGCCCGCCATCATCCAGACGCTGCTGCGCGGCTCCGGGCTTTCCGACGGCCGCGTCATCGACATGATGCCCTCCTACACCGAGGAGCTGGCGGCGATGCTCCGCCCCGAGACCCTGCCGGACTGGCAGCTGTGGGCGACATGGCACATTCTCATCTCCCGCGCCGGCGTGCTGCCGGAGGAGGTCGGCGCCGCCAGTTTTGAGTTCTACGGCACCGCGCTGTCCGGCGCGACGCAGCAGCGCGACAGGTGGAAGCGCGGCATCGCCCTCGCAGAATCGCTGGTGGGGGAAGATATGGGCAAGGTGTTCGTCGATAAGCACTTCTCCCCGGAAGCCAAGGACGAAATGCTGAAGCTCGTCGACTACCTTGTCGCCGCCTACCGCGAGCGCATCAGCGAGCTCGCGTGGATGTCGCCCGCCACCCGCGAGCGCGCGCTGGAGAAGCTCTCGCAATTCCGCGCGAAAATCGGTTATCCCGACACATGGCGCTCCTACGACGGCCTCGACTTCTCCCGCAGCGGCGCCGATCTCGTCGCCAACGTGCGCGCGGGCGCCGAATTCGAGCACGACTACCAGGTGGCCAAGATCGGCAAGCCCGCCGACCGCGACGAGTGGGTGACCACCCCGCAGACCGTCAACGCGTTCTACAACCCGGTGGTCAACGACATCACGTTCCCCGCCGCGATCCTGCGCCCGCCGTTCTTCGACATCGACGCTGACCCCGCGGAGAATTTCGGGGCGATCGGCGCCGTCATCGGCCACGAGATCGGCCACGGCTTCGACGACCAGGGCTCGCGTTACGACGGCGCCGGCAACCTCAACTCCTGGTGGACCGACGACGACCGCGCCCGCTTCGAAGAGCTGACGAGCAAGCTGGTCGACCAGTACAACGGCCTCGTCCCGCACGTCCTCGAAGGCCGCGAGACCGCCGGCGTCAACGGCGAATTCACCCTGGGCGAGAACATCGGCGACCTGGGCGGACTCGGCATCGCCGTCGTCGCGTACAAGAACTACCTCAAAGACAAGCAGCTTGACGACGGCCCCGCCCTCCCCTTCGACACCGACGGCTCCTCGAAGGAACTGGACGGGAAAGAATTCACCGGCCTGCAGCGCCTATTTTTGTCCTGGTCCCGCATCTGGCGCACCGCGATCCGCCCTGAGATGGCGGAACAGTACCTGGCCATCGACCCGCACTCGCCCGCCGAGTTCCGCTGCAATGTCATCGCCGGCAATATCGCCGAGTTCTACGAGGCATTCCCCGATGTGGACGAAGACTCCCAGATGTGGGTCGCCCCGGATGACCGCGTGGTGATCTGGTGACAGTTTCCCCCGACCACTCCCCCGATTTCGCCGCCGCGCAGGCGCGCATGCGCCACGTCCCGGAGCCCGTCGAACCTGACGCTCCCCTGCCTGCCGGCGACACCGACGCCGCCTACCCGGTCAACGAGCAGCACCTCGAGGACTTCCAGGTCGGCGGTGTGGAACGCTCGCTCCCGCCGGCGGAGCAATTGGCGCAGCTCGTCTCCTACATGGAGAACAGCTACCCGGTGCCGGCGGACGACGACGCTCTCGACCGCTACCTCGCCGCGCTGCCGGACCGCCTCACGCACGCAGCGATGCTCATGCTCGGTTCAGGCTTGGACCACACGATGCCCGGTGTCGCCTACGGCATGGATGTCGACGCACGCGAGCTACCCGAATTGCCCGAGCTGGGTGCCCGCGTGTTCGTGCCCACGGACACCAGCGTCGGCCGCTGGGCTGTCTCGCTCAACCCCGGCTTCGGGCCCCGCGCTGTCGAGCACCACTGGCGCCCGCTGATCGCGGCGATCGCCCAACTGTCGGGCACCACCATCATCGACCTTCCCGACCCGCAGCGGGACGGCGATGTCGCTGCGGTACTGGATGTCGTCGCAAAGCAGCAGCCGGCAACCACCGCGATCATCGCAAAACAGCACGAGGCGCCGGACGGGATTGCGCTGGTCAGCGCGGCTGCGCTCGTCGAGCCCTCCCCCGATTATTCCGCGGCCGCCATCGGGCACCCGGGAACCTGCGGGATCATCGCCACGCCGGAGGAGTACCGGCGAATCGTCCGCGATATCGCGGACCGCCTCCGGGCATAATCCACGCCTCCGCGCCTTACGGTCACCGCTCCACGAACGGTTGTCCGACGGTGTGGAGGCCCCAACGCACCCGTTCCGATGACCACACGGTCAGCGATTCAGCGCCATTCGCGATATCGAGCGCATCGATCGTGTCGCGGTCGACGCCGAAGGACAGACGATTCTTCTCGGACTGGTCGATCCAGGCGTGCACGTCGTCGGTGTGCTCGTCGATATCGCCGTAGCTCATCGCGGCAACGACCCAGTCCGGGCCGAAAGAGACCGACCCGAACGCGGACTCCCGGTCGTCGGCCCACCCGAATTTCGATCCGATTGCCCCATCTATCTGGTCCGTGCCGAAGTCCTGTTTCAACCCGTCTTGGGCATACGGGGCGTGATTCGCCATGCCGCGAATCAGGGGCTCAGCGACGGGATCGTCCATGATCGCCATGACGAATTTCGCCAGGTCGTACGGCGTGGTCTCCGATTTCCCCCAATAGCCGGCGCTGTAGGTTCCCGAAAGCTCAAAATCCTCGGCGACGTCGTTGATCGCATCGGGGTATTTCTCATCGAGCTCGACGGCGAGCAGGTCGTCGGACACGCGGATCATCCGCAGAACTTTGCCCCGTTCCTCAGGGGTGCCGTTCGCTAGGACGTAGTAGCCGAGGTACAGCTTCGCCAACGACAGCGCCGGGCGGGACTCGCGCGCATTCGGCGAACCCGTCCAGTGGCCGTCGGCGTGGTAGACCGCTAGATCAGTTCGTTCCCCGGGGTCGCCGGGAATGACATCGACGGCGTCAGCCTGCGGCACGGCAAACGCGGTGAGCAGGCCCGCGGTCGTTGTCGCGGCGGCGAGGAATCGTTTCACAATGGCTCATTATGCACCGCAACTCACACACTGCGGAATCCAAGCTACAGGTGCAGGATCGAATCGCCTTCGTCGAGGGTCTCTTCGTCGACTGGTTCGTCGACCTCGCACAACATCACCACCGCGCCGGTCGAATCCGCGGCGGTCAGCAGCAGCCCGAACGGCGAATTCTCCGGGCCGCGCAGCACCTCGCCACCGAATTCTTCGATGCGGCTGCGCGTCTCCGCGATATTGGCCACGCCCAGATATGAGCGCCAAAAACTCGGCACATCCGCGGGAATCTGCTCGCGCGCGTCCCAGATCCCGGCGAATGCCGCGCCGTCCTGCATGGCCAGCAGGTAGCCGCCGTTTTCGACGATGTCCCAGTCGAACAGCTCGCCATAAAAACGCGAAAGCTTATCGACGTCCCCCGTACACGTATATTCATGCCACACCGGCGTCCCCGGCTCACCGGCCGCGACGAAGGAATCTTCCCCTTCCGGCTGGTACAGGCCGAACCAACCGCCTTGATTATCCGCGCACAGCGCCATCGTGCCCAAGGACACTTGCTGCGGCTGCGCCAGCACCCGGCCACCGAGCTCGTCCACGCGCTGCGCGTCGCGCTCGATATCGGTGGACAAGAAATACGTCACCCACGCGTCCGGCATGTCCTCTTGCGGCACCATGCCTGCCACCGGCATATTCTGCAGCCGTGCGATGCGGTAATCGCCCTCTGCGACATCCCAGCCGAGAATCCGGGAGTAGAAATACGCCGACTTCCTCGCCTCCGAGGTGAGTAGGTCAATCCAGTACGGCATGCCCTCGCGGGCTTCGAAAGCGGGCATGGGTTAGAGATTCCTCCACTTCTCCGGGTCGAAATCGTCGTTGGCGGTGCGCTCGTCGAAATAATCATCCCCGCCGCCGTCCGCCACCACAGTGGCATTGAGGGAGGCGGAGGGAATGGAGACCACGTCGCCGTCGATAAGCTCATGCCCCCGCGAGGTGACGACCTCGCCATTGACCGCGACCTCCCCCGAAGAAATGAGCTCTTTCGCGTGGCCGCCTGTTTCCGCGAGATTCGCGAGCTTGAGGAACTGGCCCAGCTTGATGCTGCCGCCGCTGATGCTTACATCCATGCCTCTATGTAAGCAGCTCGCCGCTAGTCGAGCCGAACCGCGGTGCCCGTCGCTGCGACGAGCATCATCGAACCGTCCGCACCCATCGGCGAATAGTCCAGCTCAACACCAATGACCGCGTCCGCCCCGATCTGGCGTGCACGCTCCCACAGCTCGTTGAGCGCACTGTCACGCGCCTGAATCAGCTCCTGCTCCCAAGAGCTCGCGCGGCCGCCCACCATATTGCGGAAGCCCGCGCCGATGTCTTTGAACATGTTCATGCCGGTGATCGTTTCGCCACCGATGATGCGCATGTACTCCGTGATTGTCCGGCCTTCAACTGACTGCGTGGTAGTGAGGATCATAAACGCAATGCTAGCGCGGCACACCGTCGGTGTCTTCGACTCAAAGCAGACTCGTAGCGCCCTCTACGAGCATCCACACGACGAGCTTTCCACGCCGCGTTTAACGTTCCGCCTGGTCGCGCGGCATGATATTCATCGTGTCGATATTCACGTGCGGCGGCAGCGACGCCACCCACCGGATCGCCTCCGCGATGTCCTCAGCCGTGAGGTTGAGCTTGCCGTCGTAGACTTCCGCCGCGCGCGCCTTATCGCCGAAGCGGTTGAAAGCGAAGTCCGTCTTCACGCGGCCGGGGTCGATCTCGGTGATGCGGATGGGGGCGTCGACCTCCTCGCGCCGGAAAGCACGCGTGAGCGCGCGCAGCCCGAATTTCGCGGCGTTGTAGCCGGACCCGCCGACGTAGGCGTCCCACCCGGCGACGGAGCCGACGTTGATGACCAGGCCTTCCGCCGCGACGAGCGCCGGGTACAGCGCCTTGGTCACGCGCACGGTGCCCAGCACGTTCGTCTGGTACATCCAGTCCCAATCCTCGGGCTTGGCCTCACGCAGCGGGTCGAGCCCCTTCGCGCCGCCCGCGTTGTTGACCAGCACGTCGACGCGCTCAAGCTGTGCGGCAAGCTTATCGACGCTCCCCTGATCCGTCACATCCAGCTCCACCCCCACACCGCCGATCTCGTCGGCGATCTTCTCGCACAGCTCTTTGCGGCGGGCGCAGACGTAGACGGTGTAGCCGTCGTCAGCCAATGCCCTCGCGGCGGCCTCCCCGATGCCTGCTGATCCGCCAGTGACTACCGCAATCTTCTTCTCGCTCATGGGGTGCAGTGTAGGCGTGCCCCTCGGCGGGCACTGGTTTTTTAACGCGTACCCTTGCGCATATGACCACGCTTGATGATGCGACAGAACACCCCAACTTCGCCGACCTCCGCGCCTCCCGCTGGTACAAGCCGGATTCCGACGAGCTGGAAACTGTCCGCCACGCCGCGTGGGAACGCATCCGCGAACTGAGTTCTTTAGGCAATTTGAATTCTGAGCGTGCGGAAGAGCTTTTGAAAGGCATCCTCGCCCCTGGTTCCGCCATCCCTGAAGTTTTCGCACCGCTACAGGTCGAATTCGGTGCGCACACCACCTTTGGCGAAGGCTGCTTCCTCAATTACAACTGCGTGATCTTGGACGTAGCTGAGGTGAACGTGGGCAAGCGCACCCTGTTTGGTCCAGGTTGCCAGCTCATCACCGTCGAGCACCCGGTTAATGATGCGAAAGAGCGTGCCGACGGCTGGGAGCGCGGCCGCCCCATCAACATCGGCGACGACTGCTGGTTCGGTGCCGGCGCGATCGTCCTACCTGGTGTGACCATCGGTGACCGCTGCGTCATCGCCGCCGGTGCTGTCGTGGCTAAGGACGTCCCGGATGACAGCCTCGTCGGCGGTGTGCCGGCCAAGCTGATCCGCTCGCTGAAACCGCAGGACTAGCCTGACACACTGGCACTATGACCGACAGGTTCGACCTTTCCACCATCGGCGCTGGCCTTCCCGTCGCAGATGTCATCGGCGACCTTCCTGCGCGTGGCCCGCTGGTGGTCGAAGCTCCCCCGGGCACAGGCAAGACGACGCTGCTGCCACCTGCGATCAGCAACCTCACTGCTGACAACGGCGTCACGCTGGTCACCGCACCGAGGAGGGTGGCGGTGCGGGCGGCGGCGCGTCGATTAGCGCAGCTTAGTGGCACTCCTCTTGGCGAGCTCGTCGGCTATTCCATCCGCGGCGAGCAAAAACAAGGCTCCTCGGTGCAGTTTGTCACCCCGGGCGTCCTGCTGAATCGGCTGATCAAAGACCCAGAGCTGACCGGTGTTGGCGCGGTGCTCATCGACGAGGTCCACGAACGCCAGCTCGACACCGACCTGGTGCTGGCCATGGCGATGGAAGTGGCGTTTCTGCGCGACGACCTTTATTTAGCCGCCATGTCCGCGACCCTCGACGCGAAGGCGCTCGCCGCGCACATGGACGCGCAGATCCTGTCCACCGAGGCCGTCACCCACCCGCTGGGTATCAGTTACCACCCGCACCCCGGCCGCGCGGAGGGCTCACGGGAGTTTTACCGCCACGTCGCCCAGCTCGCGGGCACCCCTCGCGAGAGCGACCGGGATGGCCGCACCCTCGTCTTCGTGCCCGGCGCGCGCGAGGTGGACGCCGTGTGCGCGCACCTGCCCAGCGCCGCGCCGCTCCACGGCCGGCTGACCAACGCCGAGCAGGACGATGCCCTGAACGGAAACGCGCAGGTCGTCGTGGCTACATCCATCGCGGAAAGCTCGATCACGGTGCCGGGTGTGAACCGCGTTGTGGATGCCGGACTGTCCCGCGTGCCGCGCCGCGACGCCGCCCGCGCGATGACGGGCCTGGTCACGGTCTCATCCGCGAAGACGAGCGCGGACCAACGCGCGGGCCGTGCGGGGCGTCTCGGTCCCGGCGAGGTGCTGCGCGCGTATTCGCAGTCCGACTACCAGCATTTCAACGCGGATATCGCCCCGGAGATCACCACTGCGGACCTCACATCCGCGGCGCTCACCATCGCCGCATGGGGCTCGCCCGACCTGCCGCTTCTCACCCAGCCGCCCGCGAAAGCGCTGGATGACGCGCAGCGCACCCTCCGCGAGCTCGGAGCGCTCGACGACGGCGGGATCACACATCTCGGCGAGAAGCTCGCCGCCATGCCGCTCGACCCGCGCCTGGGCACCGCGCTTCTTCAGCACGGCTCCGGCGCCGCGCGCACCGTCGCGGCACTCGCGGAATGCACCAGCGGGGATCTCGCACGCGCGCAGGCACCCCGCAAGCAGGTCGAGCGATTCGCCCGCATGGTGCCCGCCACCGGCGATGTCCCCGCCGGCGATGTCCCCGCCGGCGAGGTCATCGCCGCCGCGTACCCGGAGTGGGTGGGCAAGCACCTCGGCGACCGCGAATACCTGCTGGCCAGCGGCACGCGCGCACGACTCGACACCACGATCCCGCCAGCCGACTGGATCGCCGCCGCCGAAATCCAGCTCACCGCGAACGGCGCCGTCATTCGCGCAGCCGCCGCCACCGAACTGCCCACCCACCGCATTTCAGAAACAACAACAGCATCGCTTATCGACGGCCGCCTCCGCTCCCGCCTCATCACCTCCCTCGGCGCCATCGAGCTGACCTCCACTCCCATCAAGCTCTCCCCCGCCGAGGCACAGGAAGCTCTCGCCGATTTCCGCTTCGACTTCGACGCAGTATCGCTGGAGGAAAAAGCGCAGCGCCTCAAAAACAGGCTCGATTTCCTGCGTGAGCGCCACGGTGAACCCTGGCCCGACGTGACCGCCGGCGACTATTCGCCGGAGATCGGGAGGCTGGCAGAGGGGGCGTCGATAAGCAAAATCGACATGCACGCCGCGTTGATGCGGCAACTGCCGTGGCCCGAAGCCGCCGACATGGATGCGCTCGCACCTGAAAGGCTGAGCGTGCCCAGCGGCTCGCATCCGCGCGTGGGTTATTCGACCGGGCGGCCCGTCGTGCGCGTCAAGCTGCAGGAATGCTTCGGCCTATCCGCCTCCCCCGAAATCAGTGGCATGCGCGTGCTGTTCCATCTGCTGTCACCTGCCGGCCGTGAGCTCGCCGTCACCGACGATCTGACCAGTTTCTGGGACGGCCCCTATGTGCAAGTCCGCAAAGAAATGCGCGGCCGCTACCCCAAGCACCCCTGGCCCGAGGACCCCTGGAGCGCGCAAGCCACCGCGAAGACCAAAAAACGGATGTAATCACTCAAAAGCGAAGCTCGTCGGTGTACTTCTTCCGGGCAGATACGTGTATCTCAAGCGGCACTGATCCACTTCCTGATCGCTTCCCTGATGGCATCGGATCGGGTAGCTAACCCCTCAGCTTTCGCCTTCTCCATCACGGCCGCGATCGTCGCCTCATCTAGTCGGACTGGAACAACGGATCCAGGTCCGTCACCAACAGAAGGGCGCCCTGGACGGGCAGGGGGAAGCGTCGCCGGGTCATACCCCGCTTCCGCCTCGTCCGCCCAGGCCTGAATCTGCGCGTCCGTGACCTCTTTACCCTTGATTGTCCGCTTGGCCATAGGCTTATCGTATACGAAATTAACCGGATGTGACTACCCTGTTTTCACAACTTTTGGCTTTTACCCAGTAAGTTAAACCCCTATGAGCACAGCCCAAAGCCAACGCACGCACTCGGTGACCATTTGGACACTGGTGTCCTTGATCATCGGCTCCACCGTCGGATCCGGCATCTTCGCCCTCCCGCAGAACATCGCATCTGTGGCCAGCCCAGGCGCGATGTTGATCGGTTGGGCGATCGCGGGCGTAGGCATGCTGTCCATCGCGTTCATCTTCCAGATCCTCGCGCGACGCAAGCCCCACCTGGACTCCGGCGTCTACTCGTACGTGCGTGCCGGGCTCGGCGATTTCATCGGGTTTACCTCCGGCTGGGGCTACTGGCTCGGCTCCGTGATGGCGCAGGTGGGCTACGCGACGCTGTTCTTCGGCACGCTCGGCCACTACCTCCCTTTCTTCGACCAGGACAACCCGTGGGTCATGGCGCTGACGGTCTCCGTGCTCACTTGGGGGATCTTCTTCGCGCTGACCCGGGGTGTGAAGCAGGCGGCGTTGATGAACCTGGTCACCACCATCGCGAAGCTCGTCCCGATCCTGGCGTTCATCGTGCTCATCGCCTTCATTGGGTTCAGCTGGGACAAATTCACGCTCGACTTCTGGGGCGACAACTCCGGTATTTCCCTGTCTGACCAGATCCAGGGCATCATGCTGTTCACCGTCTGGGTGTTCATCGGCGTTGAGGGCGCGTCGGTGTACTCCAAGCAGGCGCGATCCCGCCAGGACGTCGGCCGCGCCACCGTCATCGGTTTCCTGTCGGTGCTGGGTCTGCTCGTCGCCGTATCGACGCTGTCCTACGGCGTGCTCACCCGCGAGGAGCTGGCGGCACTGCCGGACAACTCCATGGGCGCCGTGCTCGAAGCCGCGGTCGGGCCGTGGGGCGGCGCGCTGATCTCCATCGGCCTGTGCCTGTCGGTGCTGGGTGCCTACATCTCCTGGCAGATGCTCTGCGCCGAACCGATCGTCATGATGGCCGCCGACGGCCTACTGCCCAAGCGCCTCGCCGCGAAGAACGAAGCGGGCGCGCCGTGGATGGCGCAGCTGGTCTCCACCAGCGTTGTGCAGTTCTTCGTCATTCTCTTCTTCGCCAACGAGACCTCGTACAACGCCATGGTGCAGCTCGCCACCATCATGTACCTGCTGCCGTACATCTTCTCGGCGCTCTACCTTCTGCTCCTCACCGTGCGCGGCAAAGGCCTCACGCACCCGCACGCGGGCGAGCGTTTCGACGACTCCGGCCCCTCCATCTCCTCCTCCGACAACCGCCGACACCTGGTCATCGGCATCGTCGGCTTCATCTACTCGCTGTGGCTGATCTACGCCGCCGACCCCGTCTACGTCCTCTTCGGCGCACTCGCTGTGATCCCGGGCCTGATCCCGTACCTGTGGACACGCATCGCCAATAAAGAGAAGATCTTCAACACCTTCGAGTGGGTCGTCGTCGCCCTGGTCATCCTCGGCGCGATCGCCGCGGTCGTGGGCCTGGTCAACGGCTCTCTGGTTCTGGAGTAGCGCTGCCCGCCATCGCCAAGACGAACTCAGCGGACACCACCACGAACTCATTGTCCAGTTCGTGACCGGCCTCCACGAGCGTCAGGTTATCGGGCAGATCCTCCCTGGTCGCCAGGGCTACAGCGAGCGCGGGCAACGCGTCCGAGTCAGCGACAATATGCAACTGCTCGATGGTGGTGCCGCCGACGAATTTCAGGGCAGCGTCCACGATTTCTTCGGCTTTTTGCGTATCGACGGCCGCCGCGTTATCCCCCTCATCCGCAGCCACCGTCACAGCCATAGCCGTTTTAGTTGTGATCATGACCGGAAACTCTAACCTCAGTGACTGGGGAAAGTCTGTGGGCGGGTGTAGGTTCCGCCGAGAGCTTGCGCAAGCTTTAGAGCTGGAACGCCAGATACGTCGACAGCACGATCACCAGTGTGAGCAGCGCGTACCGCACCAATTTCGCTCCGCCGCCGAGCACCGTGCGCGCTCCGATCTGCGCGCCTACGACATTGGCCACGGCGAGCGCGATCGCGAGTGGCCAGTCGACGAACCCGCCCGCGATGAACACCGCCAGGGCACCGAGATTCGTCGCGGTGTTGATCACCTTCGCCATGGCCGCCGACCGCAGGAAATTCTGGGCGAAGATCGCCGTGAACCCCATGATGAGGAACATTCCAGTCCCCGGCCCGAACGTCCCGTCATAGAACCCGATCGCGGCCACCAATCCGGCGGCAGTAAGAACCCGGCGCGGGGTGATAACCGGGGCATCGTCCACCGACTGTGTCGTCCCGAATTCCGGCTTCAACGCCACGAACACTCCCACGGCAATGAGGAGGATGAGGATGAGGGGGCGGAGAAAGGAGGCGTCGATAAGCGATGCGATAAGCGCACCCGCTGCCGACAGTGCCCCTGCGATGAGCGCGTAACCCCACGTCTGGCGGGGCACGCCCACGCGGCGGACGAGCGTGACCGCGGCCGACGCCGTGCCGGAGACCGCCGCGAGCTTATTCGTCGCCAGAATCGCCGCCGGCGGCATCGATGTGCCCGCCATGAGCACCGGAATGAGCACCAGCCCGCCGCCCCCGATCACCGCATCGACCCAGCCTGCGAGAGCTGCCGCGGCGACCAACATAGCGAACATGGACCCCCACGCTACTATGACCAACCGTGGAACAACGCAGCCGGTGGATGATCGTCGCACCCCTTTCAGTGCTTCTCGGATACCTGCTTGCCCGGCTCCACGTGCCCGCCGCGTGGATCCTCGGCGCGATCGTGGTGTCCGGCTTCTCCGCGCTGGGCACAGGCCGCGAGCTGAAAGTCAACGCCAAGTTCTACAATTTCTGCCGCGGCATCATCGGCGTGCTCGCCGCCCTCCCCTTGGCCGGCGTGCCGCCCGCTGAGCTGGTGCACTACCTGCTGCCTGGACTCGCGTCAGCTGGCGTGATCATCGGAATCGGCTTCGTCGGCGGACTCTCGCTGGCGCAATATGCCGGGCGGAAGGCCCGCAGCGGCGAACCGACTGTCAGCCGCGAAACCGGTGTCCTTTCCATGCTGTCGGGCGGCGCGTCCGTCATGATGTCGCTTGCCGACGAGCTCGGCGCCGACATGCGCTACGTCGCCCTCACCCAATACCTGCGTCTACTCGCCGTCTCGATGACCCTGCCGCTCGTCGCGTCATTTCTTCCTCGCCCCGGCGAGAACCACTCCGCCGGACTCGATGTGACCTGGTGGATGTGGCTGCTCGTCATCGCGATCGCCGTGATCGGCGAACCCATTGCGCGGAAAGTTCACCTGCCCGCACCGGCGGTCTTCGGCCCGTTGATCCTCACCGCTGTGATCGCGACGTTGCTCCCTGTCCCCATCGCCCCGCCGGAGCCTCTCGCCGTGGTGGCGTTCATGTCCATCGGCTGGGCTTGCGGCGGCGGTTTGAGCGTGCCGGCGCTGAAGCGCTTTGCCAAGCTGCTGCCCGCCACGGTCACCTTCATCGTCGTGGTCATGGCGTCGTGCGCCGCCATGGGCGCCGTTGTGTCGGCGTGGCTGGACATCACTTTCTTCGAGGGCTACCTCGCCACAAGCCCCGGCGCGATCGAAACGGTGCTGGCACTGTCCTCCGAGGGCGGAGGCGGCCCCGCCGTGGTGTCGCTGCAGCTCATCCGCCTGCTCTGCATTCTGGTTTTCGCAGGGTCGCTGCCGAAGATTCTCCGGGCGATCGACAGACGCTAGCGGCTAGCGGCAGAGTACCTCGCGCGCCAGCATGTCCATCGGCATAGAGCCGAGACGCAGCGCCCGGTCGTGAAATTCGCGCAGGGTCATGCCCTTCTCGCAGGCCTTTTCGCGCAGGTCCATCCAGTCGCGGTAGCCGAGGGCATAGGAGGTGGCTTGGCCCGGCCACCCCATGTAGCGGTCGAGCTCAAAACCTAAGTTCTGCTCGTTCATGGCGGTGTTGTCGCGCAGGAAAGCCTTGGCGTAGGAGGCGTCCCAGTGGCCGGTGCCGTCGGGGGTCTTCTTGCCCAGGTGGACACCGATATCGACAGCCACGCGCGCCAGACGCATGCGCAGGGAATCGAGCAGGCCCATGCGGTAACCGGGGTCATCGAAAAAGCCCAGGTCCTCCATCAGAGTCTCGGCGTACACGGCCCAGCCCTCGCCGTGGGCGGCATTCCAATTCAGGGTGCGGCGCCACAGGTTCAACGTCGAGCGCTGCGTCATCGCGATGCCCTGCTGTACGTGGTGGCCCGGCACGCCCTCGTGACAGATGCGGGCGAGCTCGTGCCAGGCGTGGAAGCCGTCCTGACCTTGCGGGACGGACCACCACAAAATGCCGGGGCGCGCCAGATCCTCGGACGGGGCGGTGTACATCATTCCGCCAGTGCCGGCGGCGTCAACGCGGCAGTCGAGGTGCTTGACCTCCTCCGGCAGGGTGAACATCTCGCCGTCGAGGCGGCTGATCATCTGGTCGGAGACTTTCTGCATCCATTCCACCAGCAGATCGTTGTCGGTGAGGGTGTAGGCGGGGTCTTCGTCGAGACGTCGATAAGCGCCGCGCGCCGTGCACTCCTCGCCGAACAGCTCGTGCGCAACCTTTTGCTGCTTCTCGACGATCTGTGCCAGCGCGTCCAGCGACCAGCCATAAGCCTCATCGAGGTCGATCTCGCGACCGAGGAAGTACTGCGAGAACAGTTCATAACGGTCGCGCCCGACCGAATCCTCGTGGGAGGCCAGCGGCGCGAGCTCCGTCGAGAGCCAGTCCGCCATCTCCGCGAAAGCGCCCTTCGCGTGGGACACCGGCTCTGAATCGAATTCCAACCCCATCGACTCCAGCAAAGAGCCGTCTTCCGCGAGCGCCTCGCACTGGCTGATCACAGCATCGATCTGACGTTGCGACGCCACATCGCCCTGCCCCGCCGCCTCTGCCAACGACTCCCGGTACCCGGCCAGCGAGCGACGCACCCGCAGCATGCGCTCCGCCAGGTTGTCCAGGTCCTCTGCCGTCTCCTTCGGCATGACGGTGAGCGCGTTGCGGATGACCTGCACCGGAGAGGTGACGTTATTGAGCATGCGCAGGTTCTCGCCGCGGTGGTGCAGCTCCAACTCCACCAGCATGCGGTCGCGCAGGATCGCGCCGGTGACGTAGTCCACCTCGTCGAAATCGTCGTCGTCGTCGGAGGCGTCGGTGCCGTCGTGAAGCGCGTCGACGTCCGCGATGAGGTCGCGGATCCGGTCCGCGATGTCGTTCCAGTGCTCCGGGCTGAAATCCTGCAGCTGGTCGTCGTGGCCGGGGATGCCGAGCTCAGTGGCGAGCGTCGGCGAGAGCTCGGCGAGGTCGTAGACGAAATCTTCGCACGTCGCGTCAAGGAGCGATGGGGCGCGTTCACTCATGAGTGCAGAGTCTAACCGTGTCGAGGGTGTTTCCGCATTCGGGAGGCGGGTCCGGCGCTGCCAGAACCCCGCTAATAGTCCGCTTGGTTCAGTGATTTAGGTCCCCTTGTGGACAACATGGTCTAGTTCCCCTCTAAGATGGAATGCATGAAATCCTCGTGGTCTGCGTTCTCACGCCCCCAGAACCCAGCCGCCAAGTGCTTGCATTTGGTGAGGCTGAACACGGTGACGTCGAGAAGCGAGCTTGTTGAAGCGACCGGTCTGTCCCAACCCACGGTCACCCGCGCCATCGCCGCGCTCATCTCCGCCGGCTTCGTCAACGAGCGCATGGACTTGTCGAAATCAACCGGCCGCGGCCGCCCCATCATCCCGCTCGAGCTCGCCGAATTAGAGCCCGTCTTCGCCGGAATCTCCGTGGGCACGACCGCCACGTATATAGCGCTCTTCGACATCAAAGGACGCACCATCCGCGACGTCGACGTCGAACTGCCCGTCGCGCATCTCAGCCAGGACGACTTCATCCAGCACATCATGGCCGGACTCAACCGCCTCATGGCGGACCTCGACCGTCCGCTCGCGACCGTCGGAGTGACCACATCCGGCGCCGTCAGCCCCGACGGCGTCGTCAACGCGCCCAACCTGGGGTGGCACGACGTCAACATCGGCGCGCAGCTGAACGAGCAATTCTCGGTGCCTGTCACCGTCTCGTCGGCCGTCGCCGCCATCATCGGCTCCGAAATCCAGTCCGGCGAAATCATCGGCGATGCGCCCATCATGGCGATCTTCGCCGACGATTCCATCGGCGCGGCCGTCACCGAAGACAAACGCGTCGTGCCCATCGCCGTCGACCGCGAGGACCTCACCACGAACGGTCTGCTCCGCAACATCAGCAAACAAGGGCTTTCGCTTATCGACGCCATCCAGCTCTCCCACACCCACCCCCACATCCGCGCTGCCCTCGACCGCCGTGCTTCACACCTCGGCGGTGTCGCCGCGAGTCTGATGACTCAGTACGGTGCGTTCACGCTGGTCGTCGCCGGCTCCGCCTTCATCGACGACCAGAAAGCCCCCGCGCGTTTCGCTCGCACCGTCCGCCAGACCCTCCAGGACGGCGAGAATGCCCGCCTGCGCCTCATCCCCACCCACCGCGAGATGGTGCGCGATATTGCCCGCGCCGTCGCCCTCGATCTGGTGCTTCGCGAGCCTTTGAAGGTGCAGCTGCCGTAATTCGGCGCTGCCTAGACCACGCCGAGTTCAGCGCGCTGCAGCTCTGCCCACCTGCGGGTCCGTGCGCGGTTGCGCCGCGCCTTTTCCACGAGGGCGTAGATGATGAAGATCGCCAAAAACGCCAGCGCGGCGGGCACGTACATCCAAGAGAAGCCTCGCTCGGGGTTGAATTCCCACAGCAGGTTCGCGGCGACGCTAATACCCACGAAGGGCGAGCAGACAAGGACGAGGGCGCCGACGGACAGCAGCCCCGCGAACTGCCAGAGCGCGGCGTTTCCCCTGGTGAAATGAGCTGCGGCCTGGTTCGCGGCGACGAAGACGCTAACGGCGATAGGCACGATCCACACCCAGTGGTGGTACCAGGTGAACGGGGAGACAAGGCACGCGCCGAAGCCGGTGATGCCGACGGCGATGGGCAGGCAGTCGAGTTTGACGGCCAACCATGCGGCGATGACGACCACGGCGATGGTGAGCAGGACTGTGAGAAGCCACTTGTCGTCGGATTCGATGCCGAGGTTGCGCACCAGCACGGATTTCAGGGATTGGGCGCCGGAGTTGAAGTGGTCGCCGACGCGGCTGGAGTTGAAGATGGCGTCGGTCCAGAAGGCTTTGGCGTCGGGGACGACGAGGAAGCCGAGGCCGACGGTGACGAGGAATGTGATGAAGCTTCCGGCGGCAGCCCACCAGCGGCGCTGGATGAGGAAGAGAATGCCGAAAAACGCAGGGGTGAGTTTCACCCCGGCAGCGAGTCCGACACCAATGCCGGGCAGGCGGTACTTCAGCGGCAGGAAGTCGAGGCAGACGAGCAGCATGAGCACCACGTTGACCTGGCCCCAGAACAGGGTGGCGTGGAGCGGCTCGGTGCCGAGCAGGAAAAACGCGGCGAGCAGCGGAATGATGAGTAGGAAGGACAGTGGGTTGATGTCCACTTTGAGGCGCCGCAGGACCATCCAGATGACGACCATGACGCACGCGATGGTGGTGGTGTGCCAGATGAGGGTGACGGAGGCGTCGTCAAGCATGCTCACCCAGGCGAAGATCATGCCGGCGAACGGCGGGTACGTGAAGGGGAGATCGTTGAAGATATTGCCTTCGTAGAGGTTCACGCCGTCGGTGACGCGTTCGCCGCCGCGCATGTAGATCCACAAATCGAGGGGCACGTCAGTCTTGAAAACGCTGTCCAGGGTCGCGAAGTTGGCTGCGTAGCGCAGCGCGATGAGCACCACAAGCACACTTAGGCTTGCGATCACGGTCATACGTCCTGCCAGCTGTTTCACTCTTTGAACGCTACCCCGGCACGCCCGGGATATGGGTCGACGGCGCGCTAAATGTCGAGGGCATCCAAAATCGCGTCGAGGGCGTCGCCGACGTCGGTGCGCCACACGGCATCGGCTTTCGTGTCTGCGCGTCCGGGCCCGCCGTTGATGACGGCGACGGGTTTGCTGGCGGCGCGCGCGTCGAGCACGAGCCGGTACCCGCTCATCACAGCAAGGGAGGTGCCCACTGCGATCAGCGACGTCGACGCATCCAGCCACTCGCCGACCGCTTGACGACGCCCCCTCGGCACGTTCTCCCCGAAATACACCACGTCCGGTTTCATGCGCCACCCCCCGCACTGCGAGCACCCCACCATGGTGAAGCCGCGGACTGCTTCCTCAGGCAGCTCGACGTCGCCGTCGGGGTTGATCATGGTGTCATCCACCAGGACTGTTTGCAGGTAGCCGGGGTTGGCGCGGTTGAGGCGGGCGTCGAAAAGCGTGCGTGTTTCTTTGAAACCGCAATCGAGACACACGACATGTTCCATGTCTCCGTGGAGCGCGATGACGTTGCGCGAGCCGGCTTGGGTGTGGAGTCCGTCGACGTTCTGCGTGATGATTCCGCTGATCAGCCCGGCTCGCTCCAGCTCCACGAGCGCGAAATGCGCGCGGTTCGGCGAGGTCGCGCGCATCTGGCGGATGCCGACGAACGCGCGCGCCCAATAGCGGCGCACCGACGCCCGCGAATGCGCGAACTCCTGGTACGTCATCGGGCGGCCCTTCGATAGGCGCCCGCCCGGGGAGCGATAGTCCGGGATCCCCGACGCCGTGGACACCCCTGCACCCGTGACGACCAGCGCCGGACCATTCCGCAACAGCTTCGCTAAGAATTCGAGCGCCTGCTGCGGCGGCGTCGGTGTGGCGGTCTCGTGCACCACGCGTTCGATGGAGCGGATGGCGCTGCGGTGCGCGAGCTCGACCGCGGGGTCCGTGAACTCGGGCTCGGGGAACGAGGCGGCCTCCTTGCGGGGCGTCAACGGAACGGGACCTCGCCCTGGGCGCGGCGCAGTTTGCGTGTGCGCAGGCGCTCCGGGTGCTTGGCCAAACGCTCCACGGCGCGCACCGCGCACATCACGTGCGCTTCCTTCGAGTTGGAGTAGAAAGCCTGGGCGGCTGCCGGCAGTTTCGGCACGGCGTGCAGCGGCAGGTCCGACACGGCGAGCAGCGTTCCGTACGGCACCCGGTAGCGGTACCCGTTCGCTGCGATGGTGGAGGATTCCATGTCCACGGCCGCCGCCGTCGAATTGCGCAGCCACTCCCACAGGTCGCGCGGAGCTTGCCACTCCCAGTTGCGGTCGTCGGTGGACAGCACCGTGCCGGTGCGCATGAGCGACTGCTCTTCTTCGCCGTAGATCCTCTTCACGGATTTCTCCAGGGTCCGCTGGATTTCCGGCACGGCGGGAATCGGTGTCTCCGGGTCGATGTGGCTGTGCAGCACGTGGTCGCGACGCTCGTAGGCGTTGCCCAAGATGAGGTCACCGATGCGCATGCGGGCGTCCAGGCCAGCGCAGTGGCCGATCATGATCCAGCATTCGGGACGCAGAACAGCCAGGCAGTCGGTGATCGTCTTGGCATTCGACGGCCCGACACCGATATTGATCATGGTCACGCCGCTATTGCCGTCGGCCACGAGATCGAAGCGCGGCATCTGGTACTTCGAGGCGAGGTTCATGGCCAAAGCGTCGATGCCGTCGACGTCGCCACGCTCGATGCGCGTGCCGTTGGGGAGGATGAGGGCGTGGTAGCGCGTGGCGTCGTCGGCAAGCTGGCTCAACCCGAATTTCACGAACTCGCGCGTGTGCATCTCGTAGTTCGTGAAAAGGATGAATTTCTGCACCGAATCGACCTCGATGCCGGTGTAATGCTCAATGCGCGCGCAGGCGATGTCGAAACGTTGCGGCCCGAAGTGGAACAGGGGCTTCTCGAGGCCGTGGAAGGCGTCCCAGTCGCCGTCGATAATTGCGTCGTGGACGTCGTCGAGCGTGGGGCGCGGAATTGTCGCGTCGGTCCCGCGCTTCGCGCCACGGATGTACTCGGGCGCGATCCCGATGTCGGAGTAACCGACCGAGATCTCCGCGTCGTAATTATCTGTCAGGCACCGCAGTTGATGGCGGAGGTAGCTCGACATGAGGTCGGGACGCGACAACGCCGCCGAATACACGCCCGCTTCGTCGACATAACCGAACGGTTCGGAGCGGTCGATCGGCTTCCATTCTTTGATCTCGACCGCGATCTTGGGATACAGCACCTGCGCGTAATCCCCGCCGCCACGCGCGCGTTCGCAGGCAGCGGCATACAGCTCGATCAGCTTATCGACGGCCCCGTCAACGCTTCCCACAACCTCTAACGCTCCCATGCGCCCAACCCTACTGAAACACAGAAATTGACGGGCTAAAGTTCTTTGCTGTGATCAACACCGCATCTAGGAAACCCCGCTTGGCAGCTCTTCTCGCCCTGTTTCCGCTGGTTCTCGCCTCGTGCTCTGGGCCGTCAGAACCCGCTGCACCCGCTCCGCCATCCGCCCCCGCCTGTCTCTTATACACATCT
>ERZ1031273.203-NODE-203-length-31199-cov-9.011110_pt1 | contig 31199 bp, 20 predicted proteins | sample MGYA00516575_ERZ1031273 | MGnify/ENA primary metagenome ERZ1031273 (study PRJEB33718, sample SAMN03159816) | human skin metagenome | collected 2014-02-25 | study: EMG produced TPA metagenomics assembly of the PRJNA266117 data set (Human skin bacterial metagenome... | reverse complement strand
CCTTCCCCACCGCCCCACGCACGCACAGCATCACGCTCCTTTGCCCTGCAACTCGCTCACGAACCGCCCCGCATCTGCGCACGTTTGCACTCTTTTCTAACTGAGGAGGGGAGCGGCTGAACGATGGGAGCGGAGCGTTCCTCCCATACGAACAAATCGTTGCTCCCATGCCCTCCGAGCGTTTGTACGGAGGTATCGGGGAAAAGTCTATAGGGTATCCGAGGAAAGTCTATAGAGTTTTTCCAGAAAGTCTATAGAGTTTTCTCCGATCGCACTAAACAAACGATCCGATACTTCCCATCCTCCACTTAGTTCCCTTCGTACAAACGATCCGATACTTCCCATTCACCGCTCCGTTGCCGTGGAACAAACGAATCATTGCATCCTATTCCACACTCGGGGTCCCTTGTATAAACTGACCGATACCTTCCATGCGCCCCCCCCATCTTCTTCGCACAAGCGCTCAAATTCTTACCATCCTCCGTTTCATTAGTTCCGTGGTTCCAAGCCGTTTCCTCGCAGCCCGCACCGACATACCCCCAATATACGTTCCAACCCCTGCGTATCTACGATTTGCCACTTCACTGCTCGTGGTGCATTTACCTCGGATTTACCGATCGTTCGTTGTCATTTAATCGTCGATTAATCATTGGTAATTTGTCGGTTTATAAGAAGAGAGAATGCCATTCGCATACATCATTTTTTCTCTCGTAGGTAATCCGAGTTTATCTGACCTATCGTAGCTCGTCAGAAGTGATTGAGTAAGAGCACGGGTAGCCATCATAGGGTATTCGGATGGCTTTTAAGCGAATGAACGGAGACGTGGCTGCAGGAGCGGATACAAGCGTGGTGCAAGGTGTTTTCTTTTATAGGAGAATGAAGGATACTTAGCTATCTATATAGCCGTATAAGTTCGTTTTGCTCTAAGAGATGTAGGGAGGGAAGCTGCACGTGCGGCTCTGCGGTATCCGACTGAAAGGCTCCTGAATATCAGAGGATACAATCAAATGCTTAACTTTGCACGTGGAAGGGTCGTGCCGCATATGTACACTTCAACCTTGGAAGGTAGCTTTGGGGCAAGGCGGAAAGAAAAGGTATTTAAGAAACAAAGAGATATACTTGTATGAAAGACTTCTGGAAAATGTTCCTGGCGGCTTTGCTCGCCATTATTGTAGGTAGCATCGTAACGGGATTGCTCAGCTTTCTGTTCTTTATCTTCACGATGGCTCAGATTGCCTCCTTCAGCTCATTGCAAGGCGAGTCGGAATATGTAGTGCCTAACCATAGTGTACTCAGGTTGGATTTTACGGAAGTAAAGGAGGTTACGTATCGCAATCCGTGGGATTCGTACCTCAATAACGGCAACGATCAGGCGGTAAGTCTTACGCAGCTACTTAATGCGATCGACAATGCGAAGAAAAACCCAAAGATAGACGGAATCTATCTGACAGCTTCGGCACCGGTTGCGGGAATGGCATCGCTATCGGAGATACGCCAACGACTACTGGACTTCCGCAAGAGTGGCAAGTTTGTGGTTGCGTATGCGGATAACTATGCTCAAGCCGGTTACTATTTGGCATCGGCAGCAGACGAACTATACCTCAATCCGCAGGGAGCCGTTGATTTACACGGAATAGCCTCCACAACGCTTTTCTACAAGCAAACTTTGGCTAAGCTGGGGGTGGAAATGAACGTGTTTAAGGTAGGCACCTACAAGGGTGCAGTGGAACCCTATACCAACATGCAACTATCGGATGCCAATCGGGAACAGATGAATTCGTTTACGCAAGCTCTTTGGTCAGAAATTCTGAAGGATATATCCGTTTCGCGTAATATTGAGGCCACCGCTCTGAATGCGATGGTGGACGAAGCGCCTCTCTTCTATACAGTAAAGGAATATATGCAGAACAAATTGGTCGATACCGTTCTCTATTCCAGAGAGATGAAGGGTGTGCTGAACAGCTATCTCGATCAGGACGAAGATGAAAGTATTTCCTTTGTATCTGTAGGCGAGATGAACCGAGCAAGAGCCATTTCCCGGAACAGAGGTATAGATGGCTTAGTCAAGGTGATTTATGCGGAGGGCAATATAATAGACGGAGACGATGGGGTTTCAGGATACGGAAATATTACCCGAACGCTTGCCGGCAAACTGATTCGTGTGGCGGAGGACGATGATATCGATGCAGTGGTGATGCGGGTTAATTCACCGGGCGGAAGCGCCTTTGTGAGTGATGTAATTTGGGATGCAGTTGAATACGTAAAGAGCCGTAAGCCTATTGTAATCTCAATGGGTGACTATGCCGCAAGCGGTGGTTATTATATCTCTTGCGCAGCCAACTACATCTACGCAGAACCGGGCACGATAACCGGATCTATCGGTATCTTCGGCATGTTCCCCTCCTTTGCCGGAACAGCGGAAAAGATAGCGCTTACCTATGATGGGGTAAAAACGAACCAATATGCAGATTTGGGCAATGCTCTTCGTCCGCTAACGGATGGCGAAAAGGCTCTTTTCCAAAAGATGGTGGAACAAGGCTACGATACCTTCATTACGCGCGTAGCTAACGGACGTAACTTAAGCAAGGCAATGGTGGATAGCATAGGTCAGGGACGCGTATGGACCGGTGAGCAGGCGTTGGAACGTAAACTGGTTGATGCAATGGGCGGTTTGGATGATGCTATCGTTAAAGCGGCGGCATTAGCGAAGATGACGAACTACAAAGTGGTTTATAACGATCGGGCAGAGCTATCGTGGAAAAAGATGCTTCGGAGCTTCGGTATAAGTACTACGCGTGCTACGCTCAATGAATTCTTTACGAATGACGAGATTGAAGCTGTTCGTCGTGCACGCCTTCTCCGCTCAATGACCGGTGCGCAAGCTATTATTCCCTATATGGTTAACTTCTAGAGCTCTTTTTTGCGGAAATGCCGACTCGGAGACGCTTATACCTTGCTCCCTTTGCCGCTCTGTATGGAGCGGTGGTTGGCATACGCAATTGGCTGTATAACAATCAAACGCTAAAGAGCCGCTCCTATCCGATACCGATCATTTGTGTGGGGAATATCGCTGTGGGCGGAACGGGCAAAAGCCCGATGGTGGAGTACTTAGTACGCTTGTTAAAGCAGAGCTATCGCGTGGCAGTTGTGAGCCGAGGATACAAAAGGCTTAGTCGAGGATTGGTTTGTGCCGGTAGGGGCAAGGATGCTTCCGAGGAGCAGATTGGGGACGAATTAAAACAGCTTTTGTTGCTACATCCGGATGTAATGGTTGTGGCAGACGGCAATCGCTGTCGTGCCGTTGAGTACCTTCTTTCCATGGAAAGCGACGAACGTCCACAAGTGATCCTTATGGATGATGGCATGCAGCATAGGCGAATAAAGCCTTCCTTTACTATTATGCTTACCGATTATGAACATCCCTTTACCGAGGATGCCCTATTGCCCTTGGGGCGACTGAGGGAAACGCCAAAAGGTAGGTTGCGTGCCGATTGTCTGATTGTAACTAAATGCCCTGAGGAACTTTCTCCCATACAAAAGAGCTTGACAAAGCGCAATCTATCGCTTTTCCCGCATCAACGAGTGTTCTTTACCTCCATTCTCTATAAAGAACCGGAACCTCTCTTTGAGGATGTAGCGGAACGAACTGACAAAAGCTCGTATCAACGTATCAGCGCCATTGCGGGAATTGCCTCTCCGGAGCCATTCTTCCGTCATTTAACAGAGCGGTATGAATGCCCTGTAACACAGCTTTCCTATCCGGACCACCACCGCTTTACGGAAAGCGATGTGCGCAGTTGGAACAATCTTGCCGATGAAAGTGCTACACTCTTCATTACAACAACTAAGGATGCCGCCCGACTTCGTTCGCTTCGGAGCGTGATGAGCGCAAAGCTGGTAGCGACTTTCTTCGTTCTACCCATTGAAATGCGCTTTCTCTTTGGTGAAGAACCGCACTTCCAAAGCTTAATTTGTCAACAACTTCCTCGTAAAAGCAACACTTTATAATGCCAACACCTATATCTAAGTTCGGTGAATTCAAACTAATTAATCGTTTGACCGAAGAATACCGCCCCACTCGCAAAAGCACGCTGAAGGGCGTGGGAGACGATGCTGCCGTTTTAACGGAAGAAAGCGACCGAGTGCGCCTTGTTACTAGTGATATGCTGCTGGAAGGAGTGCACTTTGACCTCGTGTATACGCCGCTGAAGCATTTAGGCTATAAGGCAGTTGTGGTTAACTTATCCGATATTTTTGCTATGAACGGACGGCCGGAAGCGATAACTGTGTCACTCGGTTTGTCATCTAAGTTCTCAGTGGAGCAAATGGAAGAGCTTTATAGCGGTATGTATGCAGCGTTGTTCCGTTATGGCGTTGACCTTGTGGGCGGCGATACTTGCGCTTCCCAAAACGGATTAGTAATATCGATCACCTGCCTCGGTTCGGCAAAACGTAGCGAAGTGGTATACCGACACGGAGCAAAGCCCAACGATCTGCTCTGTTGCACCGGGAACCTTGGTGCGGCCTATATGGGCTTGATGTTGCTCGAACGCGAAAAACGCGTCTTTTTGGCTGACCCAACGCCCTTCTTCGCTCCAAAGTTTGAGGAGAGGGAATATATTATTGAGCGTCAATTGCGTCCCGAAGCGCGCGGCGATATCATCGAAGCATTGAGCAATGCAGGCGTGCAGCCCACTTCTATGATAGATATCAGCGACGGGCTTTCAAGCGAAACGCACCATTTATGCACGGAAAGCGGCGTGGGTGCCGTTATCTATGCCGAACGCATCCCGATGGATACCGAAACTTTTGCGATGGCAGAAGAGCTATCTGTTGATCCTTTTGCCGCAGCCTTGGATGGCGGTGAGGATTACGAACTACTTTTCACTGTGCCTCTTGAGTGCTACAGCGTGATTGAGGCAATGAAAGGCGTTTCTATAATAGGGCACATCACTGAAAAGGAAAGCGGCGTGAAGCTGGTGCTACCTGATGGAAGCGTACAAAATCTCGAACAAGGCGGCTGGGATGCCCGCAAAGCACTCAACTGCGAATAGCACATTACCTATGAATCAGTCTCAGAAAACGCACATAGCTTTAACCCGTGCACTACAGAACATGGGAGAATACACGCTTTTGATGCGACGTGTATTCAGACGGCCTGCCCGGTGGAATATGTTCTTCAAGAATCTTGTGGATGAAATCGGCAAGATCGGGCTCAATTCCATTTGGATTGTGGTCATTATCTCCTTTTTCATTGGTACCGTGATTACCATCCAGCTCTCCATTAATATGAGCAGTCCGCTGATCCCGCGCTTTACAATTGGTTACGCCACGCGAGAAATTGTAATTCTCGAGTTCTCTTCCTCCATAATGTGCCTTATTCTTTCCGGCAAAATAGGCTCCGGGATTGCCAGTGAGCTGGGAACGATGCGTGTTACGGAACAAATTGATGCTTTGGAAGTGATGGGGATCAATTCCGCAAATTTCCTTATTCTTCCAAAGATTGTAGGATTGCTTCTTTTCATTCCTGTGCTCAGTGTAATCAGTATGGCTACTGCTATCGGTGGCGGATTCCTGGCAACTTTTGTAACGCCTAACATAACGATCAACGATTTTGAGTATGGAATGCAGCTTTTCTTCCAGCCTTACAACGTCTTTTACTCAATGATTAAATCCGCTGTTTACGCGTTTATCATCACAAGTGGAGCCAGTTACTTCGGATACACCGTTAAAGGCGGTGCATTGGCAGTAGGACGCGCCAGCACCAATGCGGTAGTTACCGGTAGCGTGCTCATTCTCCTTGCTGACTTGCTGCTTACGAACCTTATGCTTATCTAATGATGCTATGATTGAAGTTAGGAATTTGGTCAAATCATTTGAGGAAAAGGAAGTGCTTAAGGGCATCAATGCTACCTTTCATTCCGGAGCCACCAATCTGATTATTGGCAGCAGCGGCGCCGGTAAAACGGTACTGCTAAAGTGTTTGTTCGGACTTATTGAACCCACCTCAGGTGATATTATCTACGATGGGGAGTCGATCTCAACCATGAACGCGTCAAAAATGAAAAAACTGCGCCTTAATATGGGCGTAATGTTCCAGGGATCTGCTCTCTTCGATAATCTAACCATACTCGGAAATACTATGTTTCCGCTGGACATGTTCTCCAAAGACCGGCGCGAAATACGCAAGCAACGTGCAATGCAGCTCCTTGAGCGTGTAGGACTTGCCGAAGCTGCTCATAAATATCCTTCCGAAATTAGTGGCGGTATGATGAAGCGAGCCGCTTTGGCGCGTGCACTTGTCAATAAGCCGCACTATCTTTTTTGCGACGAACCCAATAGTGGATTGGACCCCAAAACGAGTGAAACCATCGATCGCCTTATTCATGAGCTGACCACCGAGAATAACATCACTACCGTTATTAACACGCACGATATGAATTCCGTGCGTACAATTGGGGACCGCATTATTTTCCTTCACCAAGGTTTGAAGAATTGGGAGGGCACCCATACGGACTTAGATGTCAATCCCACACCTGAGCTGCGCAAATTCATCGATTTCCCCCCATCCGCCACTACGCGCATTTAGTCTAGCTTTACGTATTGACCCATCCGCTACTACGCGTATTTAGTCCTACTTTACGTATTGACCCACAACGGGGGAATCTATTCTTCAGAGGACCCGATATATTCTATTTGAAATAAAAGATTGGTCCCGAATGGCGTGCTATTGCTTTGCTTTCGGAGAGCAAGTAAGCACATTTTCTTCGTCATTACGGGATAAAAGCCGTCAACCTATACATCTACAATAAATGTATTCCTATCCCACTCACTCTTCCTACGAAAGAAGCCGCGTGGCGGATGGGAAGTGAACGAATCGTTTATACGGAGGAAACGGCTCTGAGAATGGGAGAAGTCTGAGCGCCGGTGCAAAGAAGGCGTGGACGGATAGGAAGGTTGCGGATCGGGGGACGGGTGAAGTCGGAGCGGCAAACGGTAGGTAATCGGGCGTTTGTACGAAGGGATCGGAGCGTAGGATGGGAGGTAACGGATCGTTTGTCCAATAGCAACGGGACGGAGGTTTGGGATTTTGTGGCAGAAGATGGGTGAATACAGGTCTGCTGTACGAAGGTATCGGAGCTAGGGATGGGAGGATGCGGAGCGCTTGTACGAAAGGATCGGAGCAGGGGATGGGAGGTAACAGGTCGTTTGTACGGTGCGGTTGGAGAAAAGTCTATAGACTTTCGGAAAATACTCTATAGACTTTTTGGAAATACTCTATAGACTTTCTTGAAAAACTCTATAGACTTTCCTCGGATACTCTATAGACTTTCCCCCTATACCTCCGTACATCCCCTCGGACAGCTTGGGAGCAACGATTTGTTTGCATGGGAGAGTCTCCCCGTTGCCAACGTACGAACGCTCGGACGGCATGGGAGCAATGATTCGATTGTATGGGAGGAACGCTACGTTGCCAACGTACAAACGCTCGGACGGCAGAGGAGCAATGATTCGATTGTATGGGAGGGACGCTACGTTGCCAACGTACAATCGATCGGATGGCACGGGAGGAACGATTTGTTTGCATAGAAGAGTCACTACGTTCTCATCGTACAACGGCTCGGACAGCTTGGGAGAAACGATCTGTTTCCATCGTAAAATCAACCTGACTGTACGCTACAACTGATCTGTTCCTTTCGTATCAACGCTCCGTTTCTGTCGGATAGCTGATTGTATTCATTGGAACTTCCGCTCGGATTACTAGGGATGAGCAATCCAGTTGCTCGGTATAAGCGATTGGGGAGTAGGGGAGTAAGGCGCTACAACGACCCTTGGGTCGGGGCTTTTCCTTTGGATCTGTCTCCTCGGAGAATTAGGGTCTTTGGTCTGTCAGTAGGAGGATTCTCCACGATTAGGAAGTGGTGTTGTGTCAATTGTAATGACCTTCGCTTTCCTATTCGATAATGGAACAGATTTGGTTGGACGGAAGAGTTCGGGGAGGAAACCCGAATAGATCGGTAGAGATAGAGATTACTTCGGGAGAGAGAATGCATGTTTCAGTACCCGCTTTGCCCTTCAGGTTTCTAATTTGGTACTGTGAGCAGATTGGTTCGTACGGGAGAGTTCGGGGAGATGCAGCCTGAATGTTAGGCAGGAAATGGATCTATTGGGCGGAGAGGAGGCGGTCGATTTGCTCTTGGTATCGGTCGTAGAAGTGCGCCCAGTCGGTATAGGAAGTGAGTTCGGTTGCACGTTGCGCTATTTCGCTGCGTTGCTCTAGCGAAAGCGAGGCAATGTATTGCACATTATTGGCTATCGCTTCCACCGCTTCCGTGCGGTTGCCATCGCTCCGAGTTATCACTGCAACGCCGTTTTCTATGCTTCCGTTTGTTCTGCCCAGTAGCGCTTCCATTGCTACGCCAAAGCCGGCAAGTGAGCTACTCACCGTAGGAACACCCAGAGCAAGGCTCTCGTGCGGCGTATATCCCCAAGGCTCGTAGTAGGAGGGAAAGAGGGTTAGGTCGCATGCAGCGGCAAAATCGTAGTAGGACGTATCAAAGATCCCATCTTTCCCATCCAGATAGCAGGGAATGAAGAGCGGATAGATGCTCTTTTGGGTAGCGTCGGAATCGATGAAGCGTATCAACGCCTGCGTCAACGTATCTGTATCAAAGTTGTGCAGCCAGTGGGTCAAGCAAGGTACCTGCATTGCCGTTCCGGGTACGGAAAAGCTTGTTTGGAGCATCTTTTGTAGGTCTGCGCGTGGCTTAGCTACCCAAGCCGGCACGGCAAAGATGGGTACCCATGGGAGCGGAAGGGCTTTCTCTTGCAGATTGTATAGGGTATCGATAACCAAATCGTACCCTTTGTTATGGTATTCGTATCGTCCGGATGTGAGCGAAATGAGCGTCTCAGGGGAAAGCTCCACGCCGTAAAGGGCGGATACGGTACGCAGTATTAGTTCGCGAACTCCGTTGCGCTGCTGTGCGAAGCGTGCCCGTTCCGCCTCGCCGAATAGAGGAAATCCGTTGGGGAGAACAACTGGATCAACCCCAAAGAATCGTTGGCACTCGCGAGCCGTTACATTGCTCACGGTAGCAAAGAGGGATGCGCTCCGGGCAGCGGCTCGTTCAACGCCGTGTTTCGCTTCTACATTCAGCTCGGCTGCCATAATCTTTTCGTCGTATTGATCGAAGTAATGGTAGAGTTCCTTGCCGTTGCTTGCCAAAGATCGCCCCAGTGTTGTGGCGTGGGTGATGAAGATAGTGGGCAGTTTGGGACAGCATTCTTTAAGGCGAAGTAGCGCAGCGCCGACGGTCCACTCGTTAAAGATAGCCACAAGGGCGCGCTCCGAGCGGAAAAAATCATATATCGAAGCCATAACATCGGCAACGTTCATTGAGAAAGAGACGGCTTGTGGGTAATCATCGAAGCCCTTATCCGAGCAAATACCATACCGTTCCCAAAGGGTATAATAGAATGCATTGCGCGCTTCCTCGGTCACTTCGTAGGAAACCAATAGTACCGGTGGGCGTGAGGGTAGTCGCCACGTGCCTATTTGATAGCGAAAGGGTAGTGCGGTGTGGGCGCTCCATTCGGAAAGAAAGGTCACTTCAGCGGGCTCGAACTCTTCCGGCAGGGAGCCATCGGCGGGCAATGGACCGATAAAGAGGATTTGCCCATCGTGCCGAAGCATCATCTCCTCGGCGCGACCGGTTAGAACGGTGTGAATGCCCCCTACTTTATGGCAAACTTCCCAGGAAGTTTCCATGATAAGGGTGGGCTTGTGGGTCAGTGCAAATCGGCTGTTTCGGAGAGCACTGCGCTCAAGCGTTTGAGTATATCCCTGTTTCCCTTGTTCCATTGGAGAAGCCTTTCCTTAATTAGTTCCCTTGTTTGGGGTGTTTCGGCAAGCCGAATCGCCAGATGTAATGCAGAAGGGGGAAGCTCCGGAGCAGTTTCGATAGCATCCAAAGCCCTTCCGATATACTCTAGCGATAGAGGCAATTCCATCAAAAGGCGTCGTGCAAGCGCATTGTACGCCGTTTCCGAAGCATAAGGCGTAGTAGGAGTGGCGAGCAGACTTTGTATAATTGAATCGAAATCTTGCGCCGGAGCCACGAGGTGATAGGCGAGAAGTTCGGCAGCTTCGCGCGACGATACCTCGCGCAAAAGGCGAACAATCTGCACTGCATCGGCATCTTCTTTGGGGAAAAGAAGAATACCAAGGAGCTTCAGTTCACGCATTTGATAAAGAAGCAAGGCATCGGACAACTCGCGAGAAGGGGTATATCCGGTAGCAACTTCCCTAATTTGCGGAATGGAAAGACCCATATTAAGGGCACCTCCGGTTCCTTTTTGGCGCATAAAAGCTGCCGTAGCTCCGTCCCTTAGGCTAAAGACGGTAGCTTTTATCTCCTTGAGTGTCTGCTCGACGGCGGACATCGGTTAGTTGATAGAGGCTATTAACCCGAGGAAAAGCCGTGCCATCCGTTCGCCTGCAGCATTAGCGGCTTCAATCACTTCCTGCGCATCATTAGTGTAATTGCCGTCAAAGTGCCATCCTTCGTTGGTGATGACTGAGATACCGAAGACGCGTATGCCGGCATGGCGCGCTACAATTACTTCGGGTACCGTACTCATTCCAATGGCATCTCCGCCACCGATTTGGTAGAAACGGTATTCAGCGGGCGTCTCGTAGCTGGGCCCGGTTAGAGCTACATATACGCCTTCCTTCAGCTCAATGCCCTCTTTTGCGGCAACTTCCTTAGCTGTGGCGCGCAGTTCGCGGTCGTATGCCTTGCTCATATCGGGGAAGCGTACGCCGAATTGTTCGTTGTTAGGACCGATCAATGGGTTAGGAATCTGGTTGATGTGGTCTCTGATCATCATAAGATCGCCCACTCTGAAGTCGGGATTAATCCCTCCGGCAGCGTTAGAGACAAAGAGGACTTCAACGCCCAACAGCTTGAGTACGCGCACCGGAAAGGTGACAATCTCCGGAGTATAGCCTTCGTAGTAGTGAAAGCGTCCCTGTAGAGCAATTACGGCTTTACCTCCAAGCTTGCCCACAATGAGGTTCCCCTTGTGTCCGATAGCTGTGGACGCGGCAAAATGAGGGATTTGCGTGTAAGGAATAACGGTTGGTTCTTCGATTTTGGAGGCTAATTCGCCTAATCCACTGCCCAGAATGATGGCTATTTTCGCCTTGTAAGGCATCTTAGCGTTGATGAATGCAGCGGCTTCCGTGTAATGATTTTGCGGTATCATATTGGCTTTCGATTGATTTTGTTCTATTCTTTTTGTGTTTCTTTTCTGCTCTTCTTGGCACAAATATACTACATTCTACATAGGAGCGGGTATTCCTACGAAATGAAAATACCTATATTTAGGTATACCTAAGGCGTGTGATGCATTACATTTAGGTATCAGAGAGCTTGATAGTGGGCACTAATTTTGCAGTCAGAAAAGGGATAGTAGCCGAAAGGCATCCCAGTATAAGAGAAAAAGAATATGTACTCAAAGAAGCTAATTGCACTATTGCTGGTGCTACCTTTTGCTTTTTCTGCAAGGGCGCAGCGTAGTGCTATCGAGGAACAGGCCGTGCCACCGCGTTGCACAGATACGTGTCGTTGCACACAAATGCAGGCTACGGATGCCGTAAGCGGTGCTACGCCGCAAAAGAACTTCACGCGTTCGCTTTTAGATCGCATTAGCCTAAGCGGCTACGGAACGGTTAATTACCACAACTACCTCCAGTACGATACGGATCTTTACATGAAGGACAAGCTCTCCTTTGAGCGATTCGTCATGTACCTTAATCTGCGTCTAACGAATTGGATGACGCTGAAGACTGAATTCGAATACGAATACGGTGGAGCCGGAGCTACGATGGAATTCGATTCTCAAGAGGAAGCGGGCGAATACGAGATTGAAGTAGAGCAGGGCGGTGAGGCCAAAATGGAGAAATGTTACCTTGAAATGGCTTTGGACCCACGGATCAACGTGCGTGTGGGGCAGCTCAAACTTCATATCGGGCTGGGACAAACGCTGGATCACCCCACACAATACTTTACGGTTCTCCGCCCTGAAATGGAAAACACAATGCTACCGATGGGTTGGTACGAGCCCGGTATACAATTATTCGGTGGATTCTTCAATAACCGCCTTCAGTACGAGCTTACGCTCTCGGGCGGTCTGGATGCATCCGGCTTTAGTAGCCGCAATTGGATTAAGCGCGGACATCAAACTCGCTTTGAGCAATCAGTTGCTGAAGCCTTGGCATTGAGCGGGCGTGTAGATTGGCACTTTGCTCCCGAGAGGGATAACTTTTTCGGCATGAGTGCCTATTGGAACAACACAACGCCCAACCGTCCGAAGCGGGATATGGATGACGTAAAGGGCAATCTATTTCTTATGGAGGGGCATTTCTCCTATAATCGCGGACCGTTACGATTCAATGCTTCCTCCGTATGGGGTATCCTTCAGAATTCTGACCTCATTAGCCAGCGTAATCGCAATCTATCGAATGCACTCGGCGTAAAGCGTACTCCGGTAGGTCACCAGGCTTTAGGAGTTTCCGCGGAAATAGGGTATAACGTGCTTTCCTTTGCGCCGCGTGTTCAGAAACACAAACTCTATCCTTTCCTGCGGTACGACTTCTACGATACTATGTGGCGCACGGAAGGCGTGATCGTTAAGCAGCCACGTCAACAGCGAAACACGATAACCACTGGGCTCAACTGGCAGATTGCTGATTATCTCGTAGTGAAGGCAGAGTATCAGGATCGCATCTTAGGCTCCGAACACGTTGACCGCGTCACCAGCAAACCTCAGGGACGCAAGCAAAGAGAAAGAACTTTCTCTATAAGTATGGGCTTCGTCTACTAATCAAAGGGTATCACTAACTAAATGAACAAAGGAATCAAATAAAAATAGTATGAAACTGAAACTTATCTCATTAGCAGCCGCTGCAGCGGTATGCGCCCTGGCAGTTTCCTGTCAGAAGGAACCGAAGAAGAGCGACGACACACGCAACGCGCTCACGGTTGAAGTGCTGAAGAACGTTTCCAATAACGTGATTATGGCAACATATACCGATCTTGAACAGCTCGCCGACCAGCATCTGAAGGCGATTAAGGCTTTCCGCGCCACACCAAACGACGCTAATCTAAAGGTCGTTAAGGATACGTGGCGTGCTGCACGTGTGGCATGGGAACAGAGCGAAGCTTTCCTCTTCGGACCTACCGACCAGCAAGGTTTGGACCCCGCTATGGACTCGTGGCCTGTTGATCAGATTGAAATGGACGCTATGCTCAAGGGCAACGATCCAATTACCGCTGAATCAATTGCCGCCAATAACGATACGCGCGGGTTCCACCTCCTCGAGTACATCATTTGGGGCGAAAGCGGCAACAAAGCTATAGCCGATTTTACTCCTCGCGAATTGGAAATGATGGAAGCTGCCGGTGAAGACCTCCACAACAACACTGCAACGCTGAAGACAGAGTGGAGCACATTCGTATTTGGGCTCATCAATGCCGGTATGGAAGGCAATGGTAAGTATCCGTCTACACGTAGCGGTATCCAGGAATTGGTTGAAGGAATGTCGTCCATCTCCAATGAAGTTGCCAACGACAAGATTGACGAACCGCTGAATGGTAAGGGCGATGGAAAAGACGGTAAGCCACACCCCGATTTGGAAGAATCACGTTTCAGCCATAACTCAAAGACGGACTATGTCAACAACATTGAAAGTATCTATAACATCTATACCGGTAGTTACAAGAACCACTCCGGGAAGGGTGTTGCGGACATCCTCATTTCGCTCGGAAAAAAGGAGCTGAACGAAAAAACCATCAAGGCAATCAAAGCCTCACAAGCTGCCATCAACGCAATTCCGGGAACCTTTACAGATGCTATCAAGATCGATAACCCCGATGGGCGTAAAGCTGTTGCCGCTGCGCGTGATGCTGCCGCTGAATTGAGCACAATCCTTGAAACAGAAGTGCTCCCTGCTATCGTTAATGCGCCCGCCGACAAGATTTAAGGCGTTCGCATAGACCACACGATTACTATCCCGGAGCGCGTAGGTCGCTTCGGGGTAGACGTGCATATACGGCACTCGTGCCTACCTGCGTTCTTTCCCTACTATTCAGCTGATAGCTCCCGAGGAAACGGATCGTTGCTTCGCACTAAACAGAATTCTTCTTCGGACCTAACGGGGAAAAGTCTATAGAGTTTCCCGAAAAAGTCTATAGAGTTTCCCGAAAAAGTCTATAGAGTTTTCTCAGAAAGTCTATAGAGTATTTTTTGTTAGATAGGGACAAAAATTCCGATAGCTCTGAACAAAGATTTGATTCGTTGGCATCTAAAGCTCGTTGGAGTGGGAAGGAGTGCTTTTTTGAAACAGAATAATAAATGAAACACAGAAAAGGAAATGAAACACAAGTTACTATTGCTTTTGGCAGTGGCAGGCGCGATAACCGCCTGTGCACCCGATAAGCCTCGTGAGGAAGATCCTTATGACATTGGCTTGCATAGTTATCCCGGAGGGAAAAACGGTACCACGCGTTACGTTGGTAGCCAAGCGTATGGACAAGCTATTGGCGGACTGACTGACGAGGAAGCACGCCTTTTTGACCATGGGGATAAGATATTCGAACAAACGTTCGTTCCTGAAGGCCCCGTCTTCTATGGCTTAGGGCCGCTTTACAACAACACAAGTTGCTCTGCATGCCACCCTCGTGAAGGGCGTGCTAAGTTCCCCGCTAACCTGAACGATATCAGCGGATTCTTCCTTCGTACCAGTATCGGCAATGATCCCATTACCGGTCCTATCGCAACACCTCAATTTAGCGGACAGCTGCAGCAAATGGCAGTGCGTGGTCACGCTAAAGAAGTGCAGTTTGCCGTTCGTTATGAGGAACAAAAGGAGGTGTTCCCCGATGGAACGGTCGTTATTCTGCGTAAGCCGATCTATTCCGTTTACGATACGTATCTTCCTTTCCCCTCCAACGCAATGACTTCTCCTCGATTGGGGATGCCTGTGTATGGGTTAGGGCTCTTGGAATGTATCCCCGATGAACAGATACTTGCTTATGCAGACCCCTATGACCGTGACGGCGATAAAATATCCGGCCGGCCGAACTACGCAATCGAACAGAAAACCGGTAAGACGCTTCTTGGTCGCTTTGGCTGGAAAGCAAATACCGCTACGCTGCTTGACCAGTGCGCTGATGCCTTTACCAATGATATGGGGATCACTCACTATCTGCACCCGGTAGACCTATCCTACGGACAGCCTAACGGTGAAAAGGATAATAAAAAGCCGGTAGAACTGAGCGATTACGACCTTGATGCGGTGGTCTTCTATGCACGAACGCTCGCCGTTCCTGCTCCGCGCGGTCTCGATCGCAAGGAGGTAAAGGAGGGTGCTCGGCACTTTATTGATTTGGGCTGCTCCAAATGCCACGTTCCTTCAATGAAAACCGGAGAAAATAAGTATTGCAAAGCACTTTCAAACCAGACCATCTACGCATATACCGATATGCTAATCCACGATATGGGCGAAGGGCTCGCCGATGACCGCCCCGACTTCCTCGCCAACGGCAACGAATGGAAAACTCGTCCCTTGTGGGGAATCGGACTTACGGAAACGGTGAACGGATACTTCAACTTCCTGCACGATGGCCGCGCCAAGAGCTATGAGGAAGCTATCCTCTGGCACGGAGGCGAAGCGGAAACCGTAAAGGAAAAGTACAAAGCGTTACCCAAAGCCGAACGCGACAAGGTGATCGCTTTCTTGAAAGCCCTTTAATGCAGCGTTACTTTTACATTATCTGAACGCAATATGGGGATGTCCGTTTGGGGGCATCCCTACACTTACTTATTTAGCTTTGAAACCATCTATTTCTAAAATCCGTCGCACCGGGCAAATAGCGACTTTCGTATTGCTCGCGCTCTTATCGCTCATTATGGGCTACGCAACGGTTGTAGAGACCCGTTCGGGGCAACTCACCGCTGCTACCTATATATATGGTACCCCTTGGTTCGCAATCCTTTGGGTGCTTGCTGCAATAGGAATCGTTGTTTCGTTTCTTCCTTTCAAGCGGAAAAGCCCTGCTGCCGTAATGCACGCCGCAATGGTGCTGATTGCCGTAGGCGCATTAACAACCGCAATGACCGCTCGAAGTGGCGGATTAACCCTCGAACGAGGTAAAACATACCACAGTTGTACCGATAAATCCAACCGGACAATGGAGCTTGGCTTTTCTATCCGTTTGGATAGTGCATCAACGCGCTTTTATCCACTCAGTACAACTCCTATGGACTGGGTAGCACACATCACCACCCAGCAGACGGACGAAGCTCCGCGTCAGTCTGTACTTTCGATGAACCAAATAGCGCATGTGAAGGGCGTCCGAGTCTTTCTTCAGGGAACGGACCACGATGGCAACCATATTTACGCCACCTTCTCGCGCGACAGAGTCGGCACGCCACTAGTATATTCCGGCTTCGTGCTGTTTCTTTTGGCTATGATCGCCATGCTGTGCGACAAACGAAGTGGCTTCCGTCGTCGCATCGCCCTCCTTGGGCATACCGCTCCGATACTGATTCTTTTTCTTGTGGCATCGCCGCACGCAAACGCCACCGGATTGGTCGCTCCGGTTGTCTCCAAAAATGAAGCAAAGGCATTGTGCGAACTTCCAATGCACTACAAAGGGCGTGTGGCTCCGATCGCTGTGCTGGCGGGAGACTTTGCGCTGCGTACAACCAACTCGCTCCACCCCGAAGGAATCGATTATCGCCAATATTTGTGGCAGTGGATCTATTGTTTTGATCGTATGAAGGCATTGCCTGTAATCCGCGTTAAGAACGCTCCGTTAAGAAAATACCTCGGACTTACCGATAAGCGTGTTGCCCTGACCGACCTTTTTGACCGATCCAAGGGATATCGCCTTCAGCCGCTCCTTGAAGCATACGATCGTGGCGAACGAAACAAACTCCTCTCCGCAGCGGTTTCTCTACACGAAGCAGTGGAAATGTGCTTCCATCTGCATACCGGCGAGTTGCTGACGCTATTTCCATTTGAGGAAAGCCACGATAAATTCATCTGGCGTGCACCCGGAGACGCTCGCCCCAAATTGATGAGCGATTTGGATGCCGCCTTTACGGAGCAAGCACTAGACATACTCAGGGAAAGTCTCGCAGATGAGCCGAAAGCACTTGATATTATTAGCAAAATAGGGGCATATCAGCGGCTCCAAACCGATAACCGCCTTCCATCCGTCTCAAAACTTCGTGCCGAAAGTCTCTATACAGGCTTCGACTTTCTGCCGTGGGTGGCGCGTTGTGCCGTAATGCTCGGCTTCATTGCCTCACTCTGTGCAGTAATTGCCCTCATTAAAGGGAAAAAGGTGTCGTGGATTGCTCCTGTTGCTCGCACGTTGCTGGGGCTATTCCTTGCAGTAATCCTTGTAGTGGTGCTGTGGCGCACCTATATTATAGGGCGCATTCCCATGGCAAGCGGATACGAAACGATGCTTCTGCTTGCTTTGCTGCTCGCAGCGGCGGCCCTGATCGTTAGCTTTCGAGAGCCGCTCCTTGCATCGTTTGGTTTGCTGATGGGAGGCTTTGCACTTATGGTTGCTACATTCAGTCAAATGAATCCGCAGATTGCTTCGCTGATGCCTGTACTCCATTCGCCGCTTTTGTCCTTGCATGTCAGTTTGGCGATGGCATCGTACGCACTCTTTGCCCTTGCTGTACTGCCTTCGCTCGCAATGCTTTTGGCTGCACCCTTCACTCGCAAGCTTCCGCATTATGAAAGCGTATCGCTCCGAGCCCGCCTGCTTGCCGAAGTACTCCTATATCCTGCTTTGCTGCTCCTTGCGGCGGCAATTGCCATCGGCTCTGTGTGGGCGAATGTAAGCTGGGGTGCCTATTGGAGCTGGGACCCGAAGGAAGTATGGGCATTGATCGCTTTTGTGGTTTACTCGGCATTGTTGCATGCACCGATTGTACGCTTTCTGCACCGGCCGATAGGCTTCCACATTGCGCAACTCTTCGCATTCCTCGTTCTTCTTTTCACCTATTTGGGCGTGAATATGTGGCTCGGAGGAATGCACGCCTATGCCTAAACGTTCACAAATCAAGGGAATAAAGCGAACACTATTCCAAGATATTAGAGGAAAGAAACGTTAGATAGAAGTCCTCTACTGCAAATTCCCTATTCTCATCTGCGTTCTTGGTAGATACGCAGATGAGGATTACAATTTGCTTGGTCCTGTTAGATCTATGTGGTTACATTCTCAAACTCTCCAAAGTAGTGTCTTTATATTTTCTGGTAGCAATGTTTATGCTCCACGTTACATCAAAAAGCTCTCTTCGCCTATCAAAATCATATTCCGTTTGAACGAATCTTAAGTCCTTTGCTTTATGACTAGTGGCTATAGAAATGTCAAGAAATCCGTTGAAATTAGATGAAAATGAAGCACATACAAGTCGTCCATTTAAACTCTACAAAGAATCATTGAACAAGGATTTGCTTGAGTATGGCATTATCTTCAACATAGCAATGGTGCTGTCAGGTTGTTGCTCTACACTGGAAGAACTTTACGAAGAATCCTATTCATAAAGATTTGGTCGGGGTACTTTTTCTTATTACCTTTGCGCCCGGATGAGGGAGGAGAGGTTTGTATTCTCATTCCGATTGTCCCGTGGTGTAATGGTAGCACAACAGGTTTTGGTTCTGTTTGACAAGGTTCGAATCCTTGCGGGACAACAAACTACCGAAAGTATCCTTTTAGTCGTTTGATATCTTTCGTTATTTTTCATTAGTTCTTGTTCATTCGCTTGAGACGGAGTCTTCGTTTGATCTTCTGGAATGAGAGAAATCCGCCACTCCATATATTATAAAAGTCTCTATTTTTCAAGGCATTCAATATTTTAATGTCGTCAGACTGTGTTTATACACAAAGAAAATTACTGTTGCTTTGATCTACAAAGAGAGTATTCTAATTCTGAGAGCTTTATTTACTATTTTTCTGAGACTACTTTGCGGAGAGAGGGTTGTAAACAAACCTTCTAACTCCTTATATCGTAGTTGTTTATATTCCTCTAAGTTTTAATTGTAGCCATAGGGGAGTATTTTGAGATACTTATACTATTGCTGTGAGACTTGCTCGCTTGCATTCCTCGGGTTCAGAGGTACGAATAAGTAGAACAACCTCCAAATATCTGTGAAGAAAATTACTCTAAGTTTCTTTGCTACAAATCCAGTGCACGGTGCAATCCCTAATATATGGAGATAGATAAGGCTTGCACCGTGCACTGCCGGTCATTATATGAGATGCTACTCACTTCAGCTTATCTTATTGTGATGTCCACTTAGACCTATGAGGGAGTATGCCCAAAAGATCTATGAAGGGCTATCGCTATGCAGAGAAGTGTGTTGATGAACATACACTGGTAGAATATTACCAATGAATGTTGTTTAGATATTCGTCTAAAAAGTGCTTTTAATAGGATCTTTGCCGATGATAATTCAACAGTGGAAGAAACCTGAACAAAAATCAATCCGTCAAGCCCGCAAGAGATTGACGATTGTATGTCATTTGTCCAACACTAGATATGATGATGGCTTCGTGTGACAAAGTCAAGCAACTAGCATATGACAGCGGATTAGACTACTTGAACTTTGTAAAGACTTGCAAGTTCCAAAGAAACATTCGGCTCAGTACTTATCAAAGATGTACTGAAGATTTTGGTATGGATACGCTTATTCTGCATTTGTCGTTACGTACGGTTGAATCTTTCGCCTCTGTGCAAACTCATCATGGTAATCAATGTCTTATGGTGCAGAAAGAGGACTTACTACGTATTCTTCGCCATTTTCACCCGCTGGAAATAGATGACACATTATCCAATATTGAACGCCTCATTGAGACCTTCCTGAAAGAGACCGAACATGAGCTACTGAAGAAGCTACTTCCACTTCTAGCTGAAACCTTTCAAACATTGGCAGAATCCTATGGAGACGTACAACCCTAGCACACTCCTCGATGAAATTCAAGGCCTTCGAGAGGAAGTACGCCAAGTTGCAGACTTCATCAAAGAACTCAAAAGAGAGTATAGCGTCCTTGAGGAAAAGATCGAGCCAATTTCATCAGATGTTATGCGTCTATTAGGAATATCAAAATCTTCTCTTGCTCGATGGCGAGATGCCAATACTATCCCATATCGTTATGTATCCTGCAATCATGTCCTTTATCCTTTTAACGGTCTACAAATTAAAAGGTCTGTCATCAAAGATACCCTCTGCAAATCAACGAGTTATGACATGCATTTTCTCAAGTAAAATAAAGACTGCGCTTCCCGAAAACTCGTTTTGCTGTAGGTGTTACTCGTGTTGTTCAAAAAGCCACAGGTAACTACACAGAGCTATTTGATACATTCAGATTGTGCTACTTTGTAAAAGGTAGAGCTCCAAGGGGGATAAGAGTAAGCTCTTGACTTCTTTTCACAGCTCATACCAAGGATTGACGATTGAGGTGGATCAAAATACCCATAAGTGGGGGTTTTATCGAGAATGAATCTGATGTACCTTTGCGATAGTTTTAAGTGTTTATTCTATGAGTAGGTCTGTCTGTAGATTTCTTCTGTCCTATATGATCTTTTCGTTACTCACCTGGGGTCTGTATGCTCAAGGTACTCCTCACAGTCTCAAGGGCATGGTGTACGATGCAGCTACCGGTGAGCCGATAGCCTACGCTATAGTGGTTCTCTCTACTGAGGGACAAAAGGATCTGGCAGTCTATACAGACGATGACGGACGCTTTGCCTTTAACTCCGTACAGGCGGGGCAATACCGCCTACAGGTGCGCTATGCAGGTCTGCGCAAGGAGCTGAAGGGTACCCTGCAACGCGACCAATACCTGCGTATCCCCTTTACGATGGAACGTGCGTTAGGCGAGGTAATTGTGACCGCACAGGAGGGACAACATATGACCAGCTCCACCACGATTGAGCGGGCGGCCATTGATCATCTACAGCCCAGTAGCTTCTCCGACCTGACAGCACTACTGCCGGGTGGCAAAAGTAGCGCGCCTAATATGAAAGGGGTCAACAATCTCTTGCTCCGTGAGACCGGAACTATCAATCCGCAGGGCAAAAGGACGAACAATCAAGACTACGCCATCAGTTCCTTGGGTACTCTCTTTATGGTAGATGGCGCTCCACTCAATACGGATGCGGATATGCAGTATACCTCCTCCTCCTCCGGCTCGCTCTTAGGCGCAGGCAAGGTCAATGTGAATCGAGGGGTGGATATGCGTTCGCTACAGACGGACAATATAGAGCGGGTCGAGTTCATCAGGGGTATTCCCTCCGTAGAGTATGGCAATATAACCTCCGGTGTGGTGCTCGTGCATCGTAAGCAACAAGCCTCACCTGTGCAGAGCCGCTTTAAGGTAGATGGGTACAGTAAGTTGTTCTCTGTGGAGAAGGGCTTTGCCCTCACCCCTTCCCGGCGTCACATTCTCAATAGCGATGTGAGTTATTTATCCGCTAAGCCCGATCCGCGTATTCCCTTTGAGACTTATAGGCGATTGACCGGCTCTCTGCGCTATCACGGTACGAGTAATGACCAAGCGCATAAGTGGGAGGTGAGCGGCGACTATACGGGGACCTTTGACAAGAATAAGGTAGACCCCGACCTCACCTACGGACGCACCGATGAGTTTTACACCGACTACAACCGCATAGCACTCACTTCACGCTATATATATGCACCATCAGACGGCAAGGAGGGCTTACGACGAGTGGAGCTAACCCTCTCGGCTGCACAGCAGTTTGACTACCTACACCAACGCCGACTCGTGGCTCCGGACCGTATGTCTATAACCCCTACGGGCGATCAAGCCGGCGAGCACGAGGCTAGACTGATTGGCCGCGAGTATGTAGCGGACTATGTGAGTGATGGTAAGCCGTTGACGGTTTTTATCAAGGGGCAGACTTTGTATAATATAGCGTGGGGCAAAGCTTCGCATAGATTGAAAGGGGGCTTTAACTATGACTTATCGAAAAACTTCGGTCGAGGACAGGTTTACGATCTCTCCTACCCACTCTTTCCCAAAGCATGGGATACCCGTCCGCGCCCCTACTACCAAATCCCTGCACTACAGCAGATGGCTCTATACGCAGAGGATCTCTACACGCAACCTCTCGGAGCACATACGCTCCAGCTGGAGGCGGGCGTGCGATTCTCTATGCTCTTAGGCTTAGCTTCGCAGTACACGCTGAGCTATAAGCCTTACTTTGATCCACGTGTCAACTTGCGCTGGAGCTTGCCCGCTTGGGATCTATTATCCCGAACGCTTAAACTCTCATTTGATGCCGGCTGGGGAATGACTACTCGTATGCCTACGCTCAACTATCTCTACCCGGATCCCCGTTACGTAGATATAACTCAGCTGGCTTACTACGACATCAATGCTCCCTATGAGCGAAGTCTATACTACGTGCGCACCTATATAGAGGATGCAGCGAACTACAAGCTGCGTGCTACGCGCAACCGGAAGCTGGACCTACGTCTCTCTGCTGAGTGGGGGCGCAATAGCTTCTCTGTGAGCTACTTCAATGAGTTGATGACTACCGGATTTAGATACCGCTCCACGGCACAGGTCTATGCCTACAATAAGTATGACGCTTCAGCGATCGACTATAGCAAGCTGACAGGACAGCCTGACATCAATACCATCCCCTATACTCCTGCTGCGCGTATTGAGTCGACGAGTCGCCCCGAGAATGGGAGTATGATCCGTAAGGAGGGAGTAGAATTTCAGCTTATGACGGAGCGGATCCCACGCATCAACACGAGTCTGATCCTTGGGGGCGCATGGTTTCGCTCTACTTACTCAAATAGTGTGCCGCTCTACTATGCCGTTTCCGGAGTCTACGGAGATGTGATCCTCTCAGATCAATACTTAGGGCTCTACAACTGGCAGGATGGCTCGGAAAATCACTCTCTCTCAACCAATCTGCTCCTCGATACGCAGATTCCACAGTGGGGGCTCATCCTAACGACCGCCGTAGAGAGTACCTGGCTGGTCTCTCGTCGCCGTCTGCCTCAAGATGGTCGCCCGATAGCTTATTTAGATGTGCACGATGGCAAGTTGCACCCCTACACGGCTGAGTCAGAGCGAGACACTTATTTGCAGCATCTTTTGATACGCTATAGTGATACACTCTTTAAGCCGAGTCGCATCCCCTTAGCGCTTGCGGTCAACTTAAAAGCATCCAAGCAGCTGGGCAAGCACTTTACCTTATCTCTCTTTGCCAACAATGTATTAGACTACCTACCCGACTACAAGGTGGGAACGGCTACACTCAGACGTACTGCCACACCATACTTTGGCATGGAGCTTCGCATTAAGATATAACCTTCGTCACAACTCCAATTAGTTCTGTATGAATCGTCTCTTTCAACTATTCTTCATCATATCTGCCGTGATAGCGGTCAGCTCATGCCGCCCTGAGTATGGACGGGCACCTCTTCCTACGGTCTCGTGCGCCTTCATCACGAAGCTCCCCGATGGACTGTCAGATCTCTCGGTACTAAGCGAGGAGGTGCACTTGATGAATAAAGCAACGGGCGTGGACACCCGCTACAACTCTCTAGATAGTGTCGCTGCCAGCGTCGGGCTGTACGATATATCCTATATTGTGGAGTGTACTTTCACGCTCAATGGAGCACAGATGCGGGGAAGGCTCGTCTCTCAGCTCGCTGATGTGGTCCTTACAGAGCAAAAGGACAACAAAGCTGTGCAGCTTCCCTTGACCCTGAGGCTCGTGCCACAGGTCGAGGACTTCGTGATACAGGAAATCTACTTCACCGGGACCCTGACTCCCGCAGGCAAGCAGTATCATGGCGATAATTATGTCGTGCTTTATAACGGCACAGACCATGTATTATATGCCGATGGAATAGCTTTCTGTGAGAGTCGCTTTGTCTCTACGAGAAAGTATGACTACAAGCCTGATATCCGCCATGAAGCTATGGCGGTGCAGGCGGTCTATGTAGTGCCCGGCACTGGTAAAGAGGTCGCTGTACCTCCCGGCGGAAGGCTCATACTCTGTGATACAGGGATAGACCATAAAACGAACAATCCAAACTCTTTCGATCTCTCTAAGGCAGACTTTGAGTGGTATGACGTCTCTACCGTGCCGGCTCATCAAGACTACGACAGCCCCTTGGTGCCTAACTTAGATAAGTGGTACTGCTACACGAAGTCCTTCTTTATCCTCCACAATAGAGGCTTCAGATCGTATATCATAGCTCGTGTGCCTACTACTATTGACAAAGAGACCTATCTGAAAGACTATGTTTACAAGTTTACTTGGGTCTTGACGCATGCCGGAGTCAGCTACGATATGTCCGGCTCTTGCTACAAGATACCCAACGACTGGATCCTCGATGGAGTCAATTGTAGTGTAGAGGCAAACATACAGTGGATAATACTTCCGGAGACGATAGATGCCGGCTATACAAACTGTGGCAAGGCGGATCATCAGAAGGATCGCTACTTCCACTCTGTGCGTCGCAAGTTCCTCGGGTTAGATGCACAAGGCAATCCAATCCTACAAGACACAAACAACTCGACGGAAGACTTTAACCCGATGGTCACACCGGCTCTCGTAGAGGAGCAAGGCGCAGCTATTGATGCCAATGGCACACCCTGCTCGACCAAGACCTATGATGGCGTGATACCTATCGCTAAGTAAAATCTATGATGCTAACGATTAGATCTATGGTCATACGCTTCAAACCTCTGACTCTAGCCTGGACAGTGTTGTGCCTCTTCATCGGCAACTTATATGGACAGCAGGACGAGACTCCGGCTATTCCTACAGACTCAACAGATAGGCCTACTACGCTTCACACGCTACTGGAGCAAAGCCGCCCTGGTTATGATGCTTCAGTATCACCGGCTGTGTCGCCACTTTACTTCTTCTCCGAGCGAGGCTCTCGCACAGACATCTCTATGGGTGGTACTTTGCGTCGAGATGGGGGCGAGGCTATGATTCCCCAGTTGGGCAAGCAAGATATAGATGGGTCAGTGCGCGTAGAGAGTGCCTTGCGTCAGCGTAACAACTTCGCTTGGGGAGCGGCTTCCTACACCTACCGTGCTACGGAGGGGATACGCTTCAACGAGACAAGCGACTACCACCTCCTCGCGCCCTACGTCATGGGAGACACAGCGCAAACGGCATGTCTGCATCAAGATCTTTACACCTTTGGGGCCGGCACGGCACATCGCTTCGGCAACTGGCTTCTCTCTCTAACGGCCGACTACCGTGCTACATTTGCTTATCGCACGACCGACCCTCGTCCTCGCAATCTGGCGACACACTTAGAGGGGCAACTCGGCATCGGCTATCAGCTTACCCACTATGCACTAGCGCTGACAGGAACTATCGGTCGCTACAAGCAAAACAATCAAGTAGACTTCTTGAGTGAGGTCGGAGAGGCTAGTGAGTATCACTTTACCGGCATCGGAGGAGACTACTATCGCTTTAGGGGCAACAATACGTCGCTCTTCTATCAAGGGCTATCTTATGGTATCTCGCTCGGCCTAACCCCTACCAATAGAGAGCGTCGAGGCTTCTATGCTTTGGCTTCGTGGCACCTGCTGACGACCGACCGAATCATACGCAAGCTGAACAACCTTCCCCTCTCAACGCTCTACTGTCACACAATAGATCTGCAAGCAGGATACACAGCCCGCTCGCCGAGATGGGGACGTTGGGGCGCAGCGCTTTACACACAAGGGGACATCCGTCGAGGCGCAGTCCACCTATTTGGTGATCCTAAAGGAAACCTCTACCCACGCATAGCTACCGAGCACTCTTACTATGCTCGCATGCTTGAGATGGGTGGAAAGGGCTTCTGGCATAGTGCGCAAAGTATGCGCTCTTCTTGGACGTGGGGCGCAACCCTCTCTATGGGCTACCGACTACATGAGGAGGATTTACTCCCTAATGCTATGCGTACGCTCTACCATGTGGTGGGGCAGATAGCCCCTCAGCTGGACTATGCGAGAGGGCGCTACATGGCTTCTCTCAAACCTACGTGCGGAGTGTGGCTCTCTGTGGGGCACGGCTCCCAACAACTCTCTCCGCAGCTTCAACCGATACAAACACATCATGAGACCTTAGAGAGAGCCTATCAGATAGCTCGCTCCACACGGATGAGCTACGGTGTGGAGATGACGCACGGCTTCCGGCTCACTCATCGATATGTGCTGTGGCTCTCTCTCCATTACCTGCACACGCAGACCAAGATGTGCAGTAGCGACTACGGAGCTATACGTTGTGGTATCTCTTTCTAATAGAAAACAATAACAACCAAATAAACAATCAAGTATTATCAGTATGCGAAAAAAACTACCCGTATTACTTATGCTCTTCACTCTCCTTTGTACAGCGAGTGTGACAAAAGCACAAACTTCAAATGAGGGGATAGCGAAGAACTTCCTCTGGTACCGTCTTGTCTCCAATAGTGTAGAGCGTATACAAGTGCCTCAGCAGGTGGTTGCCTCAATGGATGGCAATCTCTTTGCGAGCAATATGTTCTACAGCAAGGAGCGCACAGATGCTAGCTCCGTCTTCAACTTTGATGCTTCCGACGATGCAGACAAGGCAATCTCTTATGGTGATGATGGGGAAGCGGCCAATGGCAATGTCGCTATCTCCATCTACAAAATGACTCCAGAGGGCAAGCTCCTCTGGCATATCTACAACAGCCGAGGAGATGTCCGCTCCAACGTCCACTGTATCACGGCAACTCCTGATGGGGGCTTTGTGACCATCTTGATGGCTCGTGATGCTAAGTCCAAGTCAAAGACCGATGTCGACATCCTACGTCTTGTTCAGGCTGACGGCACACCTTACGACATAGAGGTGAAGTCCAAGTTTGTCGGAGCGGGTGAAGATCCCTCTGCAGGGCCTAAGTACCGCAAGATCATGCCTATCCTTGTCAAGGTTAGTGCAGCGGGACAGATTGAGTATCATAAGGCTTTTGAAGTAGATCATAAACCAATGCCTGATGCTACTTACTATAGTTTTGGTACCCCTACGGGCTGTGAGTTCAAGGGTACGACTATAGATCCCGAGGGCAATGTCTATGTCTGTGGCCTCGTTCGTACGGCCATAACAATCGGCGAGACTACGATCAAGGCAAAGAACAATGTCAATTGGAATGGAGATTCACAGAAACAGATGGGAGACTTCTTCATCCTCAAGTTTGACCGCAAGGGCAATCTCGTCAAGCATCTTACCGAGCAGGGGGCTCCAATAGGGCTCTCTATGCTAGGTGTGATCAAGTATCAAGATGGCAAGCTCTATGCTACAGGACGCTTCACAGGAACGAAGGAGAAGACCCCCATCACCATCGATGGGAAGGAACTCATTCCCAGCGATAAGCAGAGCCTTGTCACCCTCTGCTTAGACACAGATCTAAAGGTTTCGTGGATCTCTCAGATTGATGTCAAGGCTGTGCCCGGTAATCCTTGGACGTTTGCTTTTGTCGATGGTGTGGCTGTCGGCAAGGACAAGGTCTACATAGCAGGCCGCTGTGCAGGTGCTCTCTGTGATGCAGAGGGTAATGTAATCCTTGAGCAGAAGCTCAAACAACACAGAGGCTATGCCTTGGCGATAGATAAAGCTACGGGCAAGCCTAATGTGGAATGTCATACGCTACTCCCGGAGAAGGGGATCTCTAACTGCACGGCTATCTCCATTCAGGGAGATCGGGTCATCTTGAGCTCCTACGCTCTATTTTTGCAGACCTATTACCGAGTACTGGACCTCAATCTCTCAGAAGGCTCTATACAAGACTATCCTACGGTAAGCAAGGCTGCTGTCTCATTCGGTGGCGATGTAGTCGCTAATTGCTATGTAGCTACATCACGCTGTCGCCATAGTGCTAAGCTCCTTACGACCGAGGGCTATAAGGATATGACTTACAAGGGCTGGTTTAGCCTCTTTATTGCCCACAAGCTCCCCTTCCCCTCTGTATCTGCCGACCGCAAGGCACTCCACCTCTCAGAGGGTAAAGGCACGCTGCAAGTACTGGCATCAGACCTGACTGCACCTATTCAGGTGGCTTGCTCCGGCGAAGGCTTTACGGCACAGCTCAAGGAGCTACCCGCTACGGGTGGCGCTCTGGAGATACAGTTCAAGACGGCAGTCACCAAGACTCCTGAAGAGCGTATCGGCAAGCTAACCCTCACCTCTGGCGGTGCTAGCTACGAGGTCTACCTCTATGCAATGACTGAGACAGAGCAGTACATTAAGGTATCGGAAGAGGCAATAGACTTTGCTATGATTCCCGTAGGCGACACGAAGAGTGTTGGATTAACCGTCACGCAGAAGAACCTTATGGATGCCATTACCTGCACCATTGAGGGCGAAGGTGCTAAGTACTTCTCTGTGGATAAGAGCGAAATAGCTATTTCCAATGATCCTGCTACGATTAATGTAACCTATACTCCGGATGCCACTATCAAGGCTAATAGTAAGGTTGCTGCTCAGCTTGTTTTGACTTCCGGTGATGTCAAAACAACGGTGATGTTGTCCGGTCAGTCCAATACAGCGGTTGAGGAGATAGCAGCAGTGAAACTCTCTATTGCTACTGCTGCAGGTATGCTCTATCTACATAGCGATGAGGCGCGTCCCGTAGCTATCTACACGCCGGCCGGTAAGATGGTTGCACAGCAACTACTCTCCGGTGATATGGAGATCGCACTACCTACTGGTGTCTACTTCATTCAGACGGATCGTGAGACCTATCGTGTCTACATCCCTGCTATCTAATCAGAGTCTCGTCCTGCTCTCCTCTTTGTATGGGGAGAGCGGGACAAAACTCCCATATGAGCAAGTCAGTGAAGCGCTCACTTCACACTCTATTATCTCAATAGTATAGTTATCAAACCAAAAAAGTATGAACAGCAAACTATCACTCGTGCTATTTGCAGCACTATTCACCCTCGCCTTCGTGGGTTGCAACAAGCAAAAGCAAGATCATACGGCAACCGAAGAGACGGAGGCTCCGGCCTATATGGAGGTGGATGCACTCCTCGCCTCTGCCGATAGTCTCATCGGCAAGACGGTTACCGTACAAGGGGTCTGCACGCATCTCTGTAAGCATGGGGCTAAGAAAGCGTTCCTCATGGGTAGCGACGACACCAAGGTGATTCGCGCTGAGGCTAGTGAGGAGATGGGGGCCTTTGCTCAGGAGTGTGTCAATAGTATAGTCACCCTTACAGGACAGCTTGTTGAGGATCGTATCGATGAAGCCTATCTGCAAAACTGGGAGGAACAGCTCAAAGCTCAAGCCGCCAAGGAGCATGGCGACGGAAAGGCAGGCTGCGCCAATGAGAAGAAGGCTCGTGACGAAACGGCCGATACACCTGAAGGGCGTATTGCAGACTTTCGCAAGCAGATCGCTGAACGTGAAGCGCAAGAGGGCAAGGCATACCTCTCGTTCTATCATATCAATGCCACAAGCTATCAGATAGAGCAGCAGTAACCATCCGGAGCTGACAAGTCTCTATGAGAGTAAACCTCAAGGAAGTAGGTAGGAGTGTGCGTCGCTGGAGTAGATTACTACACCGCGATCTCTCCTATTTACTTGCTTCGCTTATATTCATCTATGCTCTGTCGGGTCTCTATATGAACCACCGAGACTCGATTAATCCACATTACATCATTACTCAACGCGAGTATCAGATTCCTTTAGGCGAGTTGCAAGGTGCTGACCACTTTGACGCAGTGGCCGTCCGCAAGCTTCTGGACGAGATAGACCTATCGGGGAGCTATACTAAGCACTATTACCCCGACGAGCATACGCTCAAAGTTTTCCTAACGGGACGTGCCACCCTGCTTCTTGATACCTCAACGGGGATAGCCGTCTACGAGTCGATCGAGCGACGCCCACTCATTAGCTCTATGACCCGCCTCCACTACAATCCGGGACGCTGGTGGACGATCGTTGCCGATGTGTTAGCCATCGGGCTCATACTCATCACCCTCACGGGACTACTCATCGTGCCTGGGCGACATGGGCTAATAGGTCATGGCGGCATTCTCCTACTAATCGGGCTGGCAGTACCGCTACTCTTCATCTTTCTCTAAATGACAACGATAGCAACACCCACAGCCGAAAAGACGTTCCCTTATATTATAGCTCTCAATTAACATGGACAACTTAATCGAGTGTCACAATTTAACCCACTATTACGGCAAGCGGCAGATCTACCGTGATCTCTCCTTTGCCGTGCCTCGTGGCCGCATCCTCGGTCTGCTTGGCAAAAACGGCACAGGCAAGACCACTACAATCAATATCCTTAGTGGCTTCCTCCGTCCCAAGTCGGGAGTCTGTCGCATCCTTGGCGAAGATATAACCCGTATGCCTGACCGGCTCAGGCAGGAGATCGGACTGCTCATCGAGGGGCACGTCCAATATAGCTTTATGACTATTCGGCAGATAGAGCGCTTCTATGCACCTTTTTACCCAAAGTGGCGCAAGGAGGCCTACTATGAGCTGATGGAGCTACTCAAGGTCACCGAGAGGCAGCACCTTAGTCGCATGTCTTGTGGGCAACGCTCGCAGGTCGCTCTCGGACTGCTCTTAGCACAAAACCCCAAGCTTCTCATCCTCGATGACTTCTCTATGGGATTGGACCCGGGCTATCGAAGACTCTTTGTGGACTACCTGCACCACTATGCAAAGGAGCAGGGAACTACAATCTTCCTCACCTCCCACATCATCCAGGATATGGAGCGACTGATTGATGACTGTATTATTATGGACTACGGCTCTATTCTCCTACAGCGGCCGGTTGCTGAGATTCTAAACGAAGGCCGCCTTTACAGATGCACCCTCACAGAGGATCGTCCTGTGCCTGAGATTGAGGGGCTGTATCACTTTGAGGCGCACCACAGATGCGGAGAGTGCTACTCATTTCTCCCAATGCCTGAGGTTGCTGAGCGGCTCACACGGGCCGGTGTCCTCTACCAAAATCTAACAGCACACGAGACGACGCTCGAAGATGCCTTTATAGGACTTACCGGTAAGTATTAACGCTGTCTCTTATACACATCTGACGCTGCCGACGACTCCTTACGTGTAGATC
>ERZ1031273.200-NODE-200-length-31334-cov-8.003645_pt1 | contig 31334 bp, 26 predicted proteins | sample MGYA00516575_ERZ1031273 | MGnify/ENA primary metagenome ERZ1031273 (study PRJEB33718, sample SAMN03159816) | human skin metagenome | collected 2014-02-25 | study: EMG produced TPA metagenomics assembly of the PRJNA266117 data set (Human skin bacterial metagenome... | reverse complement strand
CATACGATATCAGCCTCGGTCTCGTGGGCTCGGAGATGTGTATAAGAGACAGGTGGGCGAAGTTACCCCCAAGGACTACAGCTACGACGAAACGCGCTGCGAAGAGAACGGCAAGCTCATCGGATTGCTTGTGGACGAAGTGAATGAATCCGATATGACAGACGAACGTATAGAAGAGTGGATCGCCGCTTTAGGCATCTAAATTGATTATGACGGTATCGATGGTAAGCGGGCTCGCCACAGTGGGCGAAGCCGAAGTTAACAGTGGGGAACTGAAGGTATTCACCCATATGCTCTATGAAATCGAAAAAGGGATTCGTCCGCTTGCTCTCCATACCGTCGCCGAATCCTGCGTAGCCGTGGCCATTGCCAAGCTTGCATCCCGACAAATGGCATGGTTCCTTCAGCCGGTTCCGGGCTCCAAGCGCTTTAATCTATTCTTTGGCGAAACGCCTTGCATTACTCTGATGAAACAACTGCTCCGAGGTAGAACCCTAACCGATCTATCGCCTGAGGAGGACTTTATGCTCGGCGCCCTGCTCGGATACGACTTAACGCGCCAATGCGTCCGTTTCATCGACCGAAAAACACACTCGTAATCGTTTACGAATAGTACGTTGAGGCTAAAAAAGCCTACTTCTTATCAAAAATGTAATGCATCCTGCCGTATGGTGGAATGCATTGCTTTGTTCCAAATGGCTCTTGAATCAAGTGAAAGTTAATCTGATTGGGAAAAAAGCCTCCTCTGAGAGAAGCGCAATGGATGGTGACAGCGGAGGAAGAATGGCTTTTTGTCGGGTAAGATGAATGTGATAGATTAGAAGAGGTTGGGGATGATGCGGTCGATGAGCAGTAGTCCGCGATCGGAAGCGACCAGTTTCTGTTCGGAAAGGCGTAGCAAGCCGTTTTGCACATAGGGCTCAGCCGCGGCAAGTAGCCTGTCGGTTTCATCAGGATTGAGTGAGGCGAGAAGTATCCCCTCATAGGTGCGTAAGCCGAGCATCACCTTCTCCTCATAAACTTCTTGCGGCGAAAGCGTTTCACAAGTAGCTACGGGTAGTCGTCCTGCATCAATTTCGCTCAGGTATAGGTCTAAATCGGGCGCGTTCTGCCAGCGTATTTGCGCGTAATCGGAGGGCGTGTCTACAGCGGATTGAAGCGTGGATTCCGGAGAAAGCTGATAGCTCGGCAGTGCTGTATCAGAGCGCTTTTGCTCGGGCGATGGGTAGTGTGGGTGAAAGGAGCAGGCGGAGGGGCCGAATCCGAGGTAGGGGATGCGCCGCCAATAGGCTGAATTATGGCGACTTTGGTAGCCCGGGAGCGCAAAATTGGATACCTCGTAATGCCGGTAGCCCGCTTGCTTTAGCGCATCGGTAATGTACTGATAGGCATTGAGTTCCGCTTCCTCCGGCAGCTTCTCTATTTTCCCGCGTCGGCAGAGGCGTGTGAGCGGTGAGCCGGGTTCGTAGGTGAGTGCGTACGCGGATATATGTTCCGGTCGGAGACGGATGGTTTTATCTACACTTTGACGCCACGAACTATCGGTTTGTAGCGGAAGTGCGTAGATGAGATCCAGACCAATGTTGGCAAATCCGGCTTCGCGTGCGTTACAGAATGCGTTTTGCGCCTGCTCGGCATTATGTCTTCTGTGTACAAACTGTAGTTCTTTATCGCAAAAGCTCTGTGTGCCAATGCTTAAACGATTGAATCCGGCGTGGATAAGATCACGGCAGAATTGTGGGGAAAGATCGTCCGGATTGGCTTCAATGGTCCACTCCGCATCGGGCTCAATAGGGTAGTACCGGCGCAAAGCATCGGTAAGCTGTAGGAGTTGTTCGGCGGAAAGAAGCGAGGGGGTTCCTCCCCCGAAGTAAACGGTGGCATAGGATGGTGCGAAAGGCGATGTAGCGCGGAGCCGAATTTCGGTTAACAGAGCGCGTACAAAAGCATCGCGTTGGGGCAAACGTGTGGTGGAAAAGAAGTCGCAGTACAGACAGCGGCTTTTGCAAAATGGTACATGAACGTAAATTCCCGCCACAAAGTGTAACGTTTATGGGTTGCGAAGTGTGCGCAGGTTCAGTAAAACGGGCGCAGAGGCACGTCCGACGATGCCGAGGGGGGTAGTGGCTTCTACACGGAAATGTATGGTGGCATTTTTGGGAAATAGGTATAGAGGTACCACACATTCGTTTGAGTAGAGCGATGGGTAGAGGAGTGCGTCCGGACCGGGGCGGCCTTTTGCATCATAAATATTAAAGAAAAGGTTGTACCGCAACGAGTTAGCGTTAGAAACGGTCCAGCGGAGATGTAGTTCATTTCCCTGCAAAACGGGACGCAGAAGTGTGGGTTGCGGAGGAACGGGAGCACTCTTTTTGTGAAAGGCGAGGGGGCGGACCGGTGTGGGAAAGTGTTGTTCGAACAGCTCGGGCATACCTTTTATAAATGGACGAATATTGGATTCGCGGTAAAAAGCCACTCCGGCGCAACCGGTTTGCTCTATTGCGTTCATTTGTTGCGCAATCGTTTCCACAGACCACCGGCTCTTCTTTTCCGCTATTCGGTAGGCCGCCAAACCGGGGATAACGGGGTAATCGCCGAATAGAGCGCGCCAATCGTTCAGGAATGGGTAGAAGAGGTCGCCATCGTGATACATCATAGGAACGATAAAATCCACACTTCCCTGACGGAACCAGGCGAGCGGATCCTGAAAAACCGCACCGCGGCAAGTCCAGCCGGATACCTTTCTGCCGGGAATTTCGCGGTAACGCCCGAGGGTTGCGGCACTCATAAGTATATAGGGATTGTGCGCTCTGGCGCTATCAGCTACTTCTTTCACTAATTTGGATATGTTATCGGTGCGCCAATCCGCCTTGTTGCTTTTGCTCCTTCCCGTAGCCCGGAACTGCTTGTCATCGGGGAATCGAGCGTTATTCTCGGGATAACGGATATAATCGAGGTGAATGCCGTCAATGTCGTATCGGCTTGCCAGCTCGGCGGCCAGTGAAGCTATATAGGTTCGTGCCGCAGGAATGGCCGGGTTTAGGTACCATTCTCCGTTGTGCTTCACGCACCACTCGGGATGCTGATTACGAATTCCCTCCGGTGCAAGGCTACGTACCTGCTTATTGGTTCCCAATGGTAGCGTAACGATCCATGCGTGCAGGCTCAATCCGCGCTTGTGGCACTCGCGGATGGCAAACTTTAGCGGATCGTAGTTGGGACGAATGCGGCGAGTTCCGGTGAGAATGGAGCTAAAGGGCTCAATGTTAGAGGGATAAAGCACATCGCCACGCAATCGTACTTGTAGAAAAACGGTGTTGAAATTATCTTTTGCGAGCCGATCCAGAATGCGGCAGAGCGATTCGCGCTGTGCTTTCATTCGGCTTGCCGATGTAGCAGCTGTTTCGGGCCAATCAAGCCCATAAATGGTTGTAAGCCATACAGCGCGCATGGCGCCCCGTTCGTTATAATCCAAAGGTATATACCTTTCCGAGGAACCCGGTGTAACTTCGGTTTGCGGCGTATCATTGTTTTGCTCTCTCCGGTGCTTGTTGCGCAAGCCACAGGAGGTAGCGGCGAGCAAAAGGAATGCGAGCAAAAGGATGCGTGCGGGGGATGTATGCATACGAACGGGGTAATGACGGTTAGTAACGGATATTATCGATGAGGCGCGTTTTACCGCAATAGCAGGTGATACAACCCACGGGATGCTTGGAATCTTCCCAATTTTCAATCGAGTTGAGGGTAGTTTCGTCCACAATGGTAAAGTACTCTACTTCAAGATGTTCGGTGGCGTTTAGGCGGTTCACTACCCATTCGGTTACTTCGGCAACTGATTTGCCTTCACTTTTGAGCAGTTTGCTCTCTTTCAGAGTGGCATAGATGGTTGGTGCCACGGCACGTTCGGCGGCGGATAATAGTCGGTTTCGGCTGCTCAGTGCCAGTCCGTCCGCCTCGCGAACGATAGGAACGCCCACAATCTCAATGGGGAAGCCGTAATGAGCTACCATATACCGTATAATAGCCAGCTGCTGAAAGTCCTTTTCTCCAAAGAAAGCCACGTTAGGCTGTACTAAATCAAAAAGGCGGCTCACTACCTGTGCCACGCCTTCAAAGTGCCCCGGGCGATAGGTTCCCTCCATCGTTTTGTCAAGTGTTCCGAAGTCAAAGTGACGTTCTGTAGAGTCCTCAGTATATACTTGTTCAGGAGTGGGCATAAAAAGGCAATCCACATTTTCTTTTTCAAGCAGAGCAATGTCCGCTTCCTCCGTACGTGGGTACTTTTTCAGATCCTCCGGATTGTTGAATTGACGGGGGTTTACAAAAAGCGATACTACAACCGTTTGGCAACGGCGGCGTGCTTCTCTGACTAAAGTGAGGTGCCCTTCGTGTAAAGCACCCATAGTGGGCACCAATCCAACGGGTGCATCCTGCTTATCCAACGATTCGATGTAGTTAATGAGCGCAGCACGCTCCTTGGCAATAAACATATCTTTTATTCTGATAATGGTGTTTTTTCGGTTGAATGGAAGCTATCTCCCACAAGGAGAGACGCATCTCCGTAGCTGAGAAATCGGTATTCGTTATCCAATGCGTGCCGATACACTTCGCGCCAGCGGGGGCCGATTAGTGCGGCAATCATAAGCAGAAGCGTGCTTTTAGGCTGATGAAAGTTGGTAATCAGTGCATTGATGATTCGCCACTCATAACCCGGTACGATGAGCAAACCGCTCATAAAGTGCACTTCGTCTATACCTAAATGTTGCATCGTCTCCAGCAGATGTGTCAGAACGATGGATGCCTCCGGCGCCGGATCCTCACTTTCGTATGGTTGCCACTGACCTATTTCCGGAACATGGCGCAATTCGTCAGCGGAAATCTGCCCTTCGTAGAGCGCTCGCGCTAAGTGGTACAGGCTTTCGGTAGCCCGAACCGAAGTGGTTCCTACAGCGACAATGCGCCCCATATAGCGCAAAAGCGTTTGAAGGGTATTACTGGTTACGCTGCAAAGCTCACGATGCATTTCGTGCGCCCCTATCTCTTCGCTTTTTACCGGTAGAAACGTTCCGGCGCCAACGTGAAGGCAAACATCGCAAATTTCTACACCTTTGGCGGTTATTTCCTGTAATAATTCGTCCGTAAAGTGCAATCCGGCGGTTGGTGCCGCTACGCTTCCCTCCAAAGAGGCATAGACGGTTTGATAATCGGTTAGGTCGCTTTGCTCGGTAGCTCGCTTTAGATAGGGAGGAATCGGCAATTCACCGATCAATTCGAGTATACTTCCAAAGGTTATCGATGGGTTATCCCACGAAAAACGGATTAATCCGCCTTCGCCCGCATGCTCCATTTGCAGCGTTACCGGCGTTCCGTCCGGTAAAAGCAGTGCTTTGGTTAGTACTTGCGATGCATCTTTCCATCGTTTGGCATTACCGATGAGGCACTTCCACGTAGTTTGGTCTGTAGCGGCAAGAGCACGGTCGTAGGAGGAAGGCGCTACCGGTGAGAGGCAAAAGAGCTCGATCACGGCTCCGGAAGGCTTCTCGGCAAAAATACGAGCCTTGATTACTTTAGATGTATTCCGCACGAGCAACGCATCCGAAGGCAATAAGCGGGGCAGATCGGAGAATAGATAATCCGCGCAACCGCTTTTACCCGGTACGAGCAACTTGCAGGCGCTTCGGTCCGCAAGAGGATGCTTAGCGATGCGTTCCTCCGGTAGCGGGTAGTTATAATCGCCTATGGCAACGCGTTTTGCCGCTGTTAGTTTGCTCATTGATGTAAGGTACATCCGGCGCAGCGCGCCTTGATCTGTTCAAAAAAGTCGTTTCCTTTGTCATCCACAAGGATAAAGGCGGGAAAGTTCTCTACTTCAATTTGCCAAATCGCCTCCATTCCCAATTCGGGATATTCCAAGCAGGTCACCTTTTTGATACTGTTTTGCGCTAAAATAGCCGCAGGGCCGCCTATACTGCCGAGGTAGAATCCACCATACTTACGGCACGCATCGGTAACTTGTTTGCTTCGGTTCCCTTTGGCAATCATGATTAAGCTGCCGCCGTGCGCTTGGACCGGCTCTACGTAGCTATCCATTCTGCCCGCCGTTGTAGGGCCAAAACTGCCGCTTGCCATACCTTTTGGCGTTTTGGCAGGACCGGCGTAATAAATGGGATGTTGTTTCAGATAATCAGGCAGTTCCTCTCCGCGATCCAAACGCTCTTTTAGCTTTGCATGCGCGATATCTCTACCCACAATGATGGTACCGTTTAGCGAGAGACGTGTGGAAACAGGGTAGCGCGACAGCTCTTTGCGTATTTCGTCCATAGGTCGGTTTAAATCGATTCGTACCGATTCGCCCTCGCCCGCTTCGCGTAGTTCCGCCGGAATGAACCGTCCCGGGTTAGTTTCCAACTTTTCGATCCAGATGCCTTCCCGATTGATTTTGGCGCGAATATTGCGGTCCGCCGAGCAGCTAACGCCCATTCCCACCGGACAAGATGCTCCGTGCCGCGGCAACCGAATAACGCGTATATCGTGCGCAAAGCGTTTACCGCCGAATTGAGCGCCAAAGCCTATTTTATACGATTCTTCCAATAGTTGCTTTTCCAGCTCTGTATCGCGGAACGCCTGCCCCCATTCGTTTCCTTCGGTGGGTAGGCTGTCGTAATACTTAGCTGATGCCAGTTTAACCGTCTTTAGATTTGTTTCCGCGGAAGAGCCTCCGATCACGAAAGCAATGTGATAGGGTGGACAGGCAGCTGTGCCTAATGAGCGCATTTTGTCCACTAAAAAGGGCAATAACTTCTCACGAGTGATCAAAGCCTTGGTTTCCTGATACAGATAGGTCTTGTTGGCTGAGCCGCCCCCCTTGGCGATGCAGAGAAACGTGTATTCATCTCCGTCCGTGGCCATTAGGTCGATTTGAGCCGGTAGATTGGTGCCGGTATTCACTTCGCGGTACATATCGAGCGGAGCGTTCTGCGAGTAACGCAAATTTTCACCCGTGTACGTGTCGTAAACGCCGTGTGAGAGCGCCTCTTCGTCCCCGCCGTGTGTAAACACGCGATTACCTTTTTTCCCCAATATGATGGCAGTACCCGTATCCTGGCATACCGGTAGCAGCCCTTTGGCGCTCACTTCCGCGTTACGCAAGAAGGTCAGTGCCACGTACTTATCGTTGTCGCTCGCCTCCGGATCCGAAAGAATTTCCGCAACCTGACGTTGATGCGCCGTGCGCAGATAGAAAGCGCAATCGTGAAAAGCCGCTTTCGCCAATGCGCGGAGCCCTTCCGGTTCTACCATAAGTACCTCTTCGCCATTCAGTTCCGTTGTGGAAACGTACTCTTTTGTGAGCAGATAATATTCCGTTGTATCCTTGCCGGTTGGAAATGTGGGCTGATACTTAAATTCCTTTTGTGCCATTTTGTTGTTCCCTTACTCTTCTCTTTTGTGCGCTTGCTTAGCGGCGTTTTTCTCTATTCTTCGCTTCGTAACCGCCGGAGCTCGCTATTTTCCTGTAACTGGCGGCGTGCCAAAAAGATACGGCTCTTGACCGTCCCCACGGGCAGACCCAATTTTTCCGCTATTTCCGTGTACTTGTTTCCGTCTAAAAACATACGGAACGGAACGCGGTTCAGTTCGTTCAGTTCGTCGATATAGGCGTTTATTTCCTTGAGGTTGAATGCCGCATCCGGAGCGTAGTGGCTCCCCTCGGCAAGAAGTGCCACATTGTACACATCGACGCTGCTATCAATCATTTCGCGCTTGCGACCCGTTCGCTCCATATTATTGAGGAATATGTTGCGCATCATAGTCATAATCCACCCTCTGAAGCTGATGTCTTCCACAAATTGTTTGCTTTTGTCCAGCGCGCGCAGCGTAGTTTCCTGCACTAAATCATCCGCTTCCGAGCGATCGTTCGTAAGCCTGAGAGCGGAGCGCAGCATATCGTCCTGCAATTCGAGGAGGCGCTTTTCGAACTCCTGTTTACTCATTAATCGCTGCTTTTTCATCTCTTTACACCACCTTCCCCATCTACGACCTGCCGCCGAACCGCCCGCGCGTCTCAACCGATCCGCCCTTGTGTCCCAGCCGACCCGCCCTTGCGTCTCAACCGAACAGAGTCCTTTCGCGGCAATGCCTATAGCGCTACAAAGTTACCATATTTCCAAGACTTATCGGCATTCATCCCTTTTGAACGGCATCCCGCACCCCCTCCCGCAATACCTATATACGTTTCACGTAAAAGGTATATACCTCTCGTGCGAAACTTATATACCTATCATCCGAAACCTATATACCTTTTGCGCGGTGCAGCGAGTACGGCTATAGCCCGAATGGCGTTGCGGTTGTACGGGAGCCAATCCGCCCCAACCCGAGCCAATCTGAGCCAATCGGAACCAATCAGAATCAATCAGAATCAATCGGAATCAATCGGAGCCAATCAGATTATTTCCGATAAACTCCGATAAGTTCTGATAAGCTCCGATAAACGTATCCTACGATACAGTTTAATACACTACGATACGTTAGGATACGTTTCGATACAGTTTGATACGTTTCGATACACTTCGATACACTTTAATACGTTTCGATACAGTTTGATACACTTCGATACAGTTTGATACACTTGGGGGTTGCGTCGCGTTGTATCTTTGCATCGTTCCTCAGGGAATAGGCGGTAGCCGCGCGGAGCAAGCTCTGTTGGGATGATTACGATGCTTTTTGCTTATCTTTGTGCGCGTATCCCTTCGAACGAAGTCCCTATCGGCGGAAATGTATGCCGGGGCATCGGAGAAGAGAAAAAGTATAGAGAAAGGGGCACAGAGGATTGTCGGCAATAGAACGTATATACATACCCGAGGGCGGCGACACCACCCAGTTGTACGGTGTGAACAGATGTAATCTGACGCTGCTCAAGCACCTATTCCCCAAAGTGCGGATCTATGCCGCGGAAGGCGTATTGAAGCTGTTGGGGCATGAAGAGGAGATTGAGCGGGTAGTCAATGTATTGGATGCCCTCTCGGAGCATATCGAGCGGTACAATACGCTGGAGGAAGAAACCATCCGTCGCATTGCCGCCGGTGAGCTCACCACAGCCCCCACGCCACCCGAGCACCATATTATCTATGGCGTGCGCGGGAAGAGTATCTCCGCTCGTGGGGAGCATCAGCAAGCTATGGTGCGTGCCTTTGAGGAAAAGGATATGCTCTTTGCTGTAGGACCGGCAGGAACCGGCAAAACGTACATCGCTATTTCGCTCGCCGTTAAGGCACTGAAAGAGCGCAAAGTGAGGCGGATAATCCTTTCCCGACCGGCAGTGGAAGCAGGAGAGAAACTCGGCTTTCTGCCCGGCGAGATGAAGGATAAATTGGATCCCTACCTGCAACCGCTCTACGATGCGTTGGAGGAGATGATCCCCTTTGCCAAACTGAAGGACTATATGGAGCAGGACCGCATCCAAATTGCTCCGTTGGCATATATGCGCGGACGCACGCTGAGCGATGCGGTGATCATTCTGGATGAAGCTCAGAATACATCGGTTCATCAGATGAAGATGTTCCTGACGCGTTTAGGCTTCAATAGTAAGATGATCGTTACGGGCGATATTACCCAAATCGACCTTCCCCGAGGCGTTCCGAGCGGGCTGATGCATGCGCTGAAGGTGCTGGGGGGTATTGAGGATATTGCGGAAATTAGCTTTACACGCGAGGATATTGTGCGGCACGCCTTAGTGGGCAAAATAGTGGACGCCTACGAACGCGCGCAAAATAATAATAAAGAACAAACAACAGAATAGAATAAAGCATATGGCAACAATGAGAGAAACGCTTACCGAGACCAACTTCACGTTCCCCGGCGAGCAGAAGTGTTTTCACGGCAAGGTAAGGGATGTATACTTCTTTAAGGACCTTGTCGCCATGGTCGTAACGGACCGAATCAGTGCGTTTGACCGTATTCTTCCGAAAGGAATACCCTTTAAGGGCGAAGTGCTGAACAAGATAGCGGCTTACCACTTGGAAGCCACCAAGGATATTGTACCGAACTGGATGATTGCCCTACCGGATCCTATGGTGACGATAGGACGTTGCTGCAAACCGTACAAATTGGAAATGATTATCCGCGGCTATATAGCCGGGAGCGCATGGCGCGCTTACGAAAAGGGCGAAAGAGAGATTTGCGGGGTAAAACTGCCGGACGGGCTGAAGGAAAACCAGCGTCTGCCGCACCCGATTATCACGCCTACCACCAAGGCGGATAGCGGTCACGACGAAAATATTTCGCGTGAGGAAATCATCCGCCAAGGCATTGTGAGCGAAGCGGAATACACGCAAATGGAGGATTATACCTATCGTCTTTTTGAACGCGGTCAGCAGATGGCTCACGACAAAGGGTTGATCTTAGTCGATACCAAATACGAATTCGGCAATTATAAGGGTGACGTGATGCTGATAGACGAAATTCACACGCCCGACTCCTCGCGCTACTTCTATTTGGAAGGCTATGAAGAACGCTTCCAAAAAGGCGAAGCGCAAAAGCAGCTCTCCAAGGAATTTGTACGCGAATGGCTGATGGCGAACGGCTTTAGCGGCAACGAAGGCGAAACGGTTCCGGAAATGACGGACGAGTTCGTTATGTCCGTTGCGGATCGCTACATTGAGCTCTACGAAAAGATGACGGGCAAGCACTTCGAAAAAAGCGGTAACGAGCCGCTGGCAGCACGCATCGAACGCAATGTGAACAGCTTCCTGAAGCAACACAAGGCTTAAAACTATGGCGAGGAAACCATTTGAGCGCGCTAACACCGGAGAGATGTTTGATGATATAGCGGGGAACTACGACAAGGTGAACAACCTGATGACCTTTGGGTTGTGCAACCAGTGGCGCAGTTCCGTGGTATACGCATTGGGCGATGCGCGGCCGCGACGTATTTTGGACGTGGCTACCGGTACCGCCGGCTTGGCGATTCGGATGGCTTCCTCTCTTCCCTCCGTACGAGAAATCGTGGGAGTGGACAACTCAACGGAAATGCTCCGCATAGGTACGGACAGAGTACTGCAGGCGCAGCTCGATAAGGTGATTCGTCTTGTTCCGAGCGATGCAGCACAATTGCCGTTTGAGAACGATACATTTGATGCAACGGTATGTGCCTTTGGAATACGAAACTTTCCTCATCGCGAGCAAGCGCTGCGCGAAATGCTCCGCGTTTTGCAACCGGGAGGAAGGCTCTGCATCCTCGAGCTGAGTATTCCGCGTAACCCCCTACTGAAATTGGGCTACAAAGCTTACGCGGAAAACTTTATTCCTTTCCTCGGAAAATATGTAGCAAAGAACGAGGAGGCGTATCGCTATCTGATTAAATCGATTAAGGCAATGCCGCAATACGGACATATGGCCGCGGTTATTCAGGCGTGCGGATTTGAAAAGGTCAGCTTCAAACCGCTCACCGGAGGCGTAGCAACGCGCTTTGATGCCGTTAAGCCTATGCCGATTGCTCAAATTGAAGGGTAAACAGAGAAACGATGAAAGAATATGCGCTTATAGGTCATCCGGTGGGGCACTCCATGAGTGCGGATTTCTTCAACGAAAAGTTTCGTGTAGAGCATATTGATGCGCGCTACACGCTGATTGATCTGCCCAACTTAAAGGGGTTGCGCAAGCAATTCCTACTCCACCCATTTTTGGCGGGGTTTAACGTAACCAGTCCGCACAAAGTGGCTATTATGTCGCGCCTGAACGAGATTGACGAGGAAGCTCGCTATGTGGGTGCCGTGAATACGGTTACTATTCGGCGCGGTTTCTTTGGCAGACGTATCCTCAAAGGGTATAATACGGATGTAGAGGGATTTATGCAATCCATCGAACCGTTGTTGCAGCCGTGGCACAAAAAGGCGCTTATCCTTGGTACCGGAGGGGGTGCCCTCGCCGTGGAACGCGCTTGCCGCAAGATGGCAATTGAGTGCCGTATGGCAAGCCGCCGTATAGGGTATAAGGATACCATCGGGTACGACAAAATCACTCCGGAAGTGATGGCGGAATACAAGATTATTGTCAATACTACCCCTGTGGGGATGACCCCTCACGTACTGGTAGCTCCTCAAATTCCGTACGAAGCAATTACGCCGGAGCATCTGTGCTACGATTTGATCTACGCACCCGAGGAAACGCGTTTCCTCAGATTAGCCAAAGAGCAGGGTGCTATTGTTAAAAACGGCTTGGATATGCTTCTTATTCAGGCAAATGAGGCGTGGAAGATATGGGAACAAGCGTAATCAGTTTCGGTCGGAAGGGCACCGTTACGGCGCTCCTTGCGCTACTCGTTTTGCTCTCCGGCAAAGCCTTTGCCGCAGATTACACGATTATGCCCGATTCGGTAGTGAGCAATCCGCACGGAGCTGGCTTCGACACCACCTATATGTTCGCACTTCCGAACGTAACGGTAGTGCATCGCTGGACCCCCAAATATGCGCCCTTCACCTATCAGGAGCAATCCACCTACTGGCGGCGTATCCGTGACGTAAAAATCGTTTTACCGTATGCGGAAATGATCTCCTCTTACATCATTGAAACGTACGAGTATTTGGAGCAACTGCCCAATAATCGTGCTCGGCGCAAGCATCTCAAAGTGTTTGAAAAAGAGCTGATGGAAACCTATAAGCCGATCATGAAAAAGCTCACGCTTCGCCAAGGCAAACTGCTGATTAAACTGGTGAACCGCGAAACCAACAGCACCGGCTACGAAATCATCAAGGCTTTTTACGGCTCTTTTAAGGCTTTTTGGTACAGTGCTTTTGCCGAGTTTTACGGAGGCGACCTCAATGTGCGCTACGATCCTCGGTATAATGCTGACGATGCGCTAACCGAACGCGTTATTTATCTGCTGCGGCATCATATGCTGTAGGCATTGGGCTGAAGCGTTATACGGATGAAAATCGGTACCATCGACCTCGGAGCCGAGCCGTTGTTGCTCGCACCTATGGAGGACGTTAGCGACAGCCCTTTCCGTCAATTATGCCGCTCGTTTGGGGCGGATATGGTCTATTCCGAGTTTGTCAGTGCCGACGCGCTTATTCGTTCCGTTCGCGGAGCTGAGTGCAAGCTGGCGATTGCCCCTTCGGAGCGTCCGGCGGTGATTCAACTCTATGGGCGGGATGTGGATACGTTAGCCGAAGCGGCGCGTATTGCCGCCGAAGCGAAGCCGGATCTAATAGACCTCAACTTCGGCTGTCCGGTTAAACGCGTGGCCGGAAAGGGTGCCGGTAGCGGATTGCTCCGCAATATACCGCTGCTCCTCGCCATAACGCGAGCCGTAGTTCAGGCGGTTCCCATTCCGGTAACGGTAAAAACGCGTCTCGGTTGGGATGCCGAACATATCATTATTACGGATCTTGCCGAGGCACTGCAGGATTGCGGCATTGCGGCGCTTGCCATACACGGACGCACCCGTAGCCAAATGTACAAGGGCGAAGCCGATTGGCGCCCGATAGCTGCCGTGAAGAATAACCCGCGGATGCACATTCCCATTATTGGGAACGGCGACCTTACCACGCCCGAAAGCGTGCGATACGCATTCGATACGTATGGCGTGGACGGGGTAATGATAGGGCGAGCCTCCATCGGTCGCCCCTGGTTCTTTAACGAAGTGAAGCAGTATCTCCGCACCGGTAGCGTAACACCGATACCCAAATTAGAGCAACTTGAGGTACTGCGCACAATGATACGCAATAACATCAATAAGTTAGACGAGCGGCGCGGCATCCTTCATTCCCGGCGTCACTTAGCGGTAACGCCTCTGTTTAAGGGTATTCCGGACTTCCGCGCTACACGAATTGCGATGCTGCGTGCCGAAACACTTGAGGAACTTGATGCCATCCTCGCGCAATGCGTTCCGTTGCTCCAAGAGCCGGAACAATGAAAGAATACATTGTTTTGAACAATTGGAATGAGCATCCCGAACGTTTCGGGTTCCTTTTCGTCTCGGATACCTATTTATTGGTATAATAATAGTATCTTTGGGGTGAAATAGAGCGGTACTTTATGCGCTGAGTGGGTGCCTGTGCCGCAGAGAAGAGTAAGAACAAAAGAACAACGACAATCGATAACTAAAACCATTATGTGGCTTTCAAATTCTTCTGTAGGTAGAAAGGTTGTGATGAGCGTGACCGGCTTGGCGCTGGTTCTCTTCCTTATCTTTCACATGTCAATGAACCTGGCGGCACTCTTTAGTGCTGATGCGTATAATCAAATTTGCCTCTTCTTAGGTGCAAATTGGTATGCGTTGGTTGCCTCCTTAATGCTTGCTGCTTTGGCAGTGATACACATTTTCTTCGCTTCGTGGCTCACACTGATGAACTTAAGAGCGCGTGGTAACGACCGCTATGCGGTTACGGCACGCCCTAAGGGAGTGAGCTGGGAATCAAAGAATATGTTCGTGCTGGGGGTAATCATCTTTCTCGGACTGGTACTGCACCTGTTTAACTTTTGGTCGAAGATGCAGCTTGCCGAACTGATGGGTACGTACGAATTGGGTATTCCCGGTGTGGAAGGCCCGCACGATGGCGCAGGGCTGATCCGCTATACCTTTAGCAATCCGCTTTACGTAATCCTCTATATCATTTGGCTGGTTGCCCTCTGGTTCCACCTGAACCACGGCTTTTGGAGCGCATTGCAAACCTTGGGTTGGAACAACAAAATATGGCTTAAACGCATTCAGGTTATTTCCACTGTGGTATCCACCATTGTGTTGCTCGGCTTTGCTGCGGTGGTGTGCTACTTTTTCTTTGCAAATCTGGGAGCAAACGCGCTTTCATTCAGTAACTTTTAACCGCTTAGTGCTACAGAACCATGACTAAATTAGATGCCAAAATACCCGCCGGCCCTCTTGCCGACAAATGGACTAACTACAAGGATCACCAAAAGCTGGTTAACCCCGCCAACAAACGCCGGTTGGATATTATCGTGGTAGGTACCGGCTTGGCCGGCGCTTCAGCAGCCGCTTCGCTGGGCGAAATGGGCTTCAATGTGCTGAACTTCTGCATACAGGATTCTCCCCGACGCGCACACTCAATTGCGGCTCAGGGCGGTATCAATGCAGCAAAGAACTACCAAAACGATGGCGACTCCATTTATCGTCTTTTCTACGATACGATTAAAGGGGGTGACTACCGTGCTCGCGAAGCAAACGTATACCGCTTGGCGGAAGTGAGCAATGAGATTATTGACCAGTGCGTGGCGCAAGGCGTACCCTTTGCACGCGAATACGGCGGTCTTTTGGATAACCGCTCGTTCGGTGGCGCACAAGTATCTCGTACCTTCTATGCACGTGGTCAAACCGGTCAGCAGCTCCTTTTGGGGGCCTATTCGGCGCTCAGCCGTCAGGTTGCCAAAGGAAGCGTAAAACTCTATACGCGTCACGAAATGCTCGACCTGGTTCTTATCGATGGTAGGGCACACGGAATCATTACGCGTAACTTGGTTACCGGTAAAACGGAACGCTTTGCTGCCCACGCCGTGGTTATCGCCACGGGCGGATACGGCAATGCCTTCTTCCTCACCACCAACGCAATGGCATCCAACGGCTCTGCTGCTTGGCAATGCTATAAGAAGGGTGCCTTTTTTGCCAACCCCTGTATGGCACAAATCCACCCCACCTGCATCCCAAAGCACGGCGATTATCAGTCCAAACTCACTTTGATGAGCGAATCGCTTCGTAACGACGGACGCATTTGGGTTCCCAAAAAGCTGGAAGACGCCAAAAAGCTCCAACGCGGTGAAATAAAAGGGCACGACATACCCGAAGAGGATCGCGACTACTACCTGGAACGCCGTTACCCGGCTTTCGGTAACTTAGTGCCGCGTGACGTAGCAAGCCGTGCCGCCAAAGAGCGGTGCGATGCCGGATATGGGGTAAACAACACGGGCCTTGCCGTATTCCTCGATTTTGACGATGCCATTGCTCGTTTGGGCAAAAAGGTGGTCGAAGAAAAGTATGGTAACCTCTTCCAGATGTACGAAAAGATTACCAACGATAATCCTTACGAAACCCCGATGATGATTTTCCCCGCCATCCACTACACGATGGGCGGGCTGTGGGTCGATTACGAACTGCAAACCACCATCCCGGGCCTCTTCGCCATCGGTGAAGCTAACTTCAGCGACCACGGAGCCAACCGCCTCGGCGCATCTGCTCTCATGCAGGGCTTGGCCGACGGATACTTCGTATTGCCCTATACAATGCAAAACTATCTTGCCGACCAAATCAGCATCCCGCACTTCACTACCGAAGCGAAAGAGTTTGACGAAGTCGAAAAGAGTGTTAACGACCGTATCCGGCGGCTTATGAGCTGCAAGGGGCACCGCTCGGTGGACAGCCTCCACAAGGAGCTCGGTAACATTATGTGGGAACACGTTGGCATGGGTCGCGATAAAGCCGGTCTTGAAGAGGGCATCCGCATGCTCGAAGATTTGCGCAGCCGCTTCTACAAGGAACTGCATATACCGGGCGATACGGAAGGCCTCAACGTGGAATTGGAAAAAGCCCTGCGCCTCGAAGACTTCATCGGCATCGGTATCCTTATGGCGCACGATGCCCTCGATCGTGAGGAAAGCTGTGGCGGGCACTTCCGCCTCGAGCACCAAACGCCGGATGGCGAAGCAATGCGCGACGACGAACATTTCGCTTATGTATCCTGCTGGGAATATAAGGGCGAAACGCAAGCTCCCGAAATGCACAAGGAAGAGCTTGTTTACGAGTTCACCGAACGCCTGACACGCAATTATAAGAGCTAATTAGGACACACTTCGAACCATTATGGATAAAAATATAGATATCACCGTAAAGGTATGGCGGCAAAAGGGACCCAAAGAACGTGGTCACTTTGAGACTTATCAGCTCAAACAGGTTTCCCAAAGCGCTTCATTCCTCGAAATGATCGACATACTCAACGAGCAGTTGGTCAGCGAGGATAAGGATCCGGTGGCATACGACCACGATTGCCGCGAAGGTATATGCGGTATGTGCTCGCTCTATATCAACGGGCATCCGCACGGACCCGATACCGGCATCACCACCTGTCAGCTGCATATGCGGCACTTTAACGATGGCGATGTAATCACTATTGAGCCGTGGCGCAGTGCCGGATTCCCCATCATTCGCGACCTTATGGTGGATCGCTCGGCTTACGACAAAATCATCCAAGCCGGCGGTTACGTATCGGTCAACACCGGTGGGGTGCCCGATGCCAACTCCATTCCCATTCCCAAGCATAAAGCTGAGGAAGCTATGGATGCCGCAGCCTGCATCGGCTGTGGTGCCTGTGCTGCCGCCTGTAAGAACGGCTCCGCAATGCTTTTCGTTAGTGCCAAGGTGAGCCAGCTCGCCCTGTTGCCACAGGGTAAACCCGAAGCGGCTCGGCGCGCTAAAGCGATGCTCGCCAAAATGGACGAACTCGGATTCGGCAACTGTACCAATACGCGCCAGTGCGAAATGGAATGCCCTAAGAACGTATCCATATCGCACATCGCTCGTTTGAACCGCGAGTTCATCAAGGCGAAGAACCGCGACTAAACCGCCCTCCAACCCCTCACCGAGCAACTACCGCCTACTGCGGTTAGTTGTGTCGGGAGGGGGGGGCACCGCTCCGCCAACCTTCCCCGTTGGCTTAATGCGGATTATCCGCACCCCTCTGAGTTTCTCAAAACTTATCCGAGCTTATCCGAACCGGCTGACTTTCTCGGAGCTTCTCAGAACTTATCAGAGTTTATCAGAACTTATCAGAATTAATCCGATTAGCTCCGATTGGCTCCGATTAATTCCGATTAATTCTGATCTAACCGGTAGTACCCAATGCACCGCACTGCCGCGCACCCGCTGCTTATCGCAACGGACACCCCGCGCTGACGCGCACCCGATACCGCTTTATCCGAACTCATCGGAACTTATCAGAGTTTATCAGAATTAATCCGATTGATTCCGATTAGCTCCGATTGGTTCCGATAACCTCGGATGGCCGCAAAGGCAATAGTAGCTCCGGAGCCAGCTGTCGCAGCCGACAGCCGTTGGAATCCCCCTTCGCGCGGGAGCTATTACAATATGTCAAAGAACGCCGTCCCTCGGGGTGGCGCATCGGCACTACTGGTACTACTCATCCGCTGATGTAATAATCAGCCGGTGGTAATGCCCGTCGGTGCTTTTGCCCCGAGGCGGTAGCACGCTGCCGGAGCTCGCTTGCTCCGTGCGTCTACCGCCTATTTCCCTGAGGAACGATGCAAAGGTACAACGGGGCGCAACCCCCAAATGTATTAAAGTGTATCGAAGTGTATCAAACTGTATCGAAACGTATCGAAGTGTATCAAACTGTATCGAAACGTATTAAACTGTATCGAAACGTATCCTAACGTACTAAAGTGTATTATAGTGTATCGTAGGCAATAGGAATTTATCGGAACTTATCAGAGTTTATCAGAATTAATCCGATTGATTCCGATTAGTTCTGATTGTCTCTGATTAATTCCGATTGATTCCGATAAGCATAAATGCCGGTTGGAGAGGGGAGGCCCGCCAAGGGCGGCTGTGGCGGTGTAGCGCGGGGCGGCGGGATAGCGCAGGGCGGTGTTAGCCGCACTGGTAGCGGCGTTGATGGGGTAGCACCGAGCGAATGGCAGCAGCGTCGGGCAAAATAAGGCAGTTTCGTTTGCATCGTTTAACTTTGTAAGAAGAAAGGTTGATTCGGTAGACGTTTATGAAAAAGTTTTTTTAGCTGCATTGCGCTTTCTACCCAACTTATAGCGTTGCTCGGCACCGCCTGCACACGGGCGCATCGTCCGCTCACGGAGCGGGAGCGCAGCGTAGCGGATAGTATGACGCGGCGCATTACCGATACGGATTCCCTATTGCGCCAACAGCAGTCGTGGCAGGAGGAGGGAAAACTGCTGGAAAGCATGACGGCACTGCGCCAAATAGGGAAAATATACCGCGAGCAGAGCCGTTTTGCGGATGCACTGGTGGCGCACAGCAGCGCACTGAAACAGGCGGAAACGTTGGGCGATACGCTCAGCATTGTGCTCTGTTTAAACGATTTGGGTACCGACTATCGGCGTCTGGACCGTATGAGCCCGGCAACCGAATATCACTTCAAAGCGTTAAAGTTAAGCGAAGCGTGCAGCGATACCACCTTTCAGGCGCGCAAAAACCGCGTCATATCGCTAAACGGATTAGCCAACGTGTACCTCACCGTGGGTAACTACGAGCGTGCCGATAGCGCTCTGCGCATTGCTCTGGCGGGCGAACGCGAGTTGGGCAGCCCGTTGGGTCAGGCAATCAACTATGCCAATATCGGCTCCATATTTGAACATAAGGGCGAATTGGACTCGGCGCGTTTCTATTACGAACGCTCGATGGAGTGCAACCGACGCGCAAAGAGCGACTTGGGTATCGGCCTCTGCTATAACGACTTCGGCTCGTTGTACGAAAAAGAGGGTAATTTTTCCGAAGCAATTGAGCAGTACACGCGCTCCTACGATATGATGAGCCGCACGGGTGACGATTGGCATACGCTGAACGCACTGCTGGCACTTGCCAACATTTACGAAAAAACCGGACAAAAGGAGCAAACGCTTGAGCTATTGGATCGCTCCAAACGACTTGCCGAGGCAATGCACTCGCACGGGCATCTTTCCGAAGTTTACCGCATCTACTACCACTATTATCTCGGTCAGGGCGATTATCGCTCCGCGCTGAACAGCTATGTACACTCCTCCGAGCTATCGGACAGCGTGGTAGATATGCAAAAGATCAACCGCATCCAGAACATTTCGCTCGATATCGAACGGACGCAAAAGGACGAACAGATAGCGCAGCAGGAGCAAATTTTGGCACAGGAGCGCCGAAGCAAGCAAATAGGCTACGCAATAGCGGTTATTTTGGTGTTGCTTTCCGCGGTGGGCGTCTGCTTGTGGCTATACGTATCGCGTTTACGCAGGCGTACCTACCGGCAACTAAAAGCATTGAGCAAAATGCGGGAGGAATTCTTTACCAACGTAACGCACGAGTTCCGCACGCCGCTCACCGTAATTGGCGGCTTGAGCCGCGAGATAGCGGATAACGAACAGCTCACCGATGAGTTGCGCGAGGAGGGACGCACCATCAACCGTCAGAGCAATACGCTGCTACAACTGATCAATCAATTGTTGGACATCGCCAAGGTGAAATCCGCCACCGGTAGTGAGAATTACCGCCGCGGCGATATCTTTGCATTCCTGCAGATGGTACCCGAGGGCACGCGTGCCTATGCGCAACAGAAAGATATAGAGCTGGTTTGCCAAATCGATGGGCACGAAATTGTGGATTTTGTACCGGATTATATGGTCAAAATAGTGAACAATTTGGTTTCCAATGCGGTCAAATTTACCCCAAAAGGAGGGCGTGTGTGCGTGGAAGCACGCAAGGAGGCGGACAAACTGCACCTCACGGTGAGCGATACCGGCATCGGCATTGCGCCGGAGCACTGCGCGCACCTGTTCGAACCCTTCTATCAGGTAAATCAAGCGAAGCAACCTAACGGCTCGGGGATAGGGCTTGCATTGGTATACCGCATCGTCACATCGTTAGGCGGCTCCATAGAGGTACAGAGCACGCCGGGAGAGGGTTCCGCCTTTACGGTATTGCTGCCGCTCGCATCCAAGAGCGATGAGGTGGCGCCGCTCGCTCCCGATACCGCCGAACCCCTCGATTTGCCCGACCTCGATACCGAACAGCCGGAAGACGAAATAACCGCCATCGACGCGGAAAGCAAGCGCATCTTGGTAATTGAGGATAATGCGGACGTGGCGCGCTACATAGGCAGCCAGTTGCCCGATGGATACGATGTGTACTACGCTCCGGACGGCAAAACGGGCGTTGACCGCGCCGAGGAGCTGATCCCCGATGCCATCATCACCGATATTATGATGCCGGGCATGGACGGGTACGAAGTTTGTCGTGCCATACGCCAAAACGAACTGACCAACCACATCCCCATCGTGGTGGTTTCCGCACGCGTTTCCGATGCGGATCGTATAGCGGCGTTTGACGCCGGAAGCGATGCCTATCTCACTAAGCCCTTCAATAGCGGTGAGCTGCAGGCTCTGCTGGCACAACTGCTGGCGCAGCGCGCGCTTCTGTATCGTAAATATTCCCTCTTCCCCAACGAAGATTTGGCCGCTGAAGCGATACCCCTTGACGTAGACGAAGCGGAACGCGTTGAGGAAGAGGAGCCCAACGACATTGAAGCCGCCAATACGGCTTTCCTCAACAAGATGGTGGATGCCGTCTTCCTGCTTGTAGCCGCCGGCGAAAAGACGGATGTTCCCGTGATTGCCGAACGACTCTTTATGAGTGAAAGTCAGCTCTATCGCAAGGTAAGCGCGATAACCGGTATGACTCCGGCGGGATACATTCTCCAAATTAAGTTAACACGCGCCAAACAGCTGATGCAGAAGGATACGCAAAAGAGCTTAATCGAAATATCCGAAGTGGCGGGATTTACCGCTTACTCCGGCTTTGTGCGTGCCTTCAAAAAGATGTACGGCATCACCCCCTCTGCATTCAAACGGGACAGCGATTAGCAACCTCCGCTCCAATAGGTATATAGGTTTCGCACGATACCTATATACCTTTCGGGGAGCACCAATACCGCTTTCCTTACACAATAATCACCCCCTGCCGACCGAGCGGCAGAGGGCGATTCTCAAAGACATGAAATTTAGATGAAGAAACTGCTTAATAAATCACGTTGTTGGTGTGCTTTTGACTTATCCACTTACTTGATGTAAAGGGGATTATCCGTACCGGTTCCGTAGAATATGGTACCTCCGTACTTCCCGCTTCCCTTTGCGTTATCGGTGGAGGCGGCTACTTTGGTAACGAATTTGCCGCTAACGGTTTCCACCGTCGCTTTACCCGTTTCAGTAGGGCGCCCGGCTGAACGCGGATAGCGATAGCGCGAGGGCTGTAATTCCAATTAAATGCTTCATAATTTCACTTATACTTAGTTCGTTTCTGTCCTATTCGGCAGGACGTTCCATTCTTATATTTTGCGTAAACCAAACCGCAGGACGAGGCAATGGGTATAGCGGAGCCGATGAGGAATAATCCTTCCGAGCGGAAGGTGGGAGTGAATTTGGAATCGAACCCCGTATACCTTCATTGCCTCAATGCCTTGCGTTTTGTTACTTTCGTATACCGGTACTTCCGTGCTTTTGTATGTTATTGCATCAGTGCCCGGCTACATTCCTGCCTTGGCGCGGAAGAGCTGCGGCAATAGGTATATAGGTTCCCGATGAAAGGTATATACCTTTCGTTTGAGAGGTATATACCTATCGTTTGAAACCTATATACTTTTTGCATCATAGTTAGACACTCGGTTATCGTTGGATGAGGAGGCGTTGCGCGTCGTCACCCACGCGGAGCAGATAGGTGCCTTCCGCATAGGCGGATAGGTCGATCTGCAGCGTGCCGTCGGCATCGGTGCGCGCTTCGTACCGCAGCAAGCCGTTCGCATCGTAGAGGCGTACCAAGGCATCCGCCTTTGCGCCCTTCACGTTTACGTACGTGCTTGCCGGATTCGGGTAGAGGTGTACGGAGCTACTTTCCACTACATCCGCAGCGGTTTTCTTGGTGAAAGTGGCTTTCACCTCGGTAGCACCGGTAACTACAACCTTTTTAGTAGCGAGGATATCGGTACCGTTGGCGGTAAGCGCTTTTAGCTCGTAGCCGGCTGCCGGGGTAGCTTCAATCGTCAGCTCGGTGCCAAAGGACACAGCGTTGAGATCAGTGGCTCCGGTAGCGGTGATTGTTCCTTCGCCCTCTTTCGTCAGCGTAACGGCATAGGTTTTCTTTGCGAAAGTGGCTTTCACTTCGGTAGCTGCTGTTACGACAAACTTCTTCGTTGCGAGGATATCCGTTCCGTTGGCGGTGAGTGCTTTTAGCTCGTAGCCGGCTGCCGGGGTAGCTACAACCGTCAGCTCGGTACCCAAAGGAACCGCGTTTAGGTCAGCGGCACCGGTAGCGGTGAGTGTTCCTTCGCCCACTTTCGTCAGCGTAACGGCATAAGGAATAGGCTCTTCACCCTCATAGGCCACAAATTGATCGTCATCGGTATTATACTTTTACAATCCAATTTTTCCCCTTGGCAATAGCCACATCTGTTTTTAGGCATCGGTTGCCTTCGGGGGCGGGTTCTTGTACCACGATAAATTCGCCCGCTTCCTTGTCCGTACGGTCCGGTAGGCTCTTCACCAAGCGGGTTATCTCCTCGCCTTTGATTTGATTACCGTAGCACCTAAGCCATGTCAACGCGGTATTCTTTGACAGATCCAATGCGGTTAGTTGATTCCCGTAGCAGAAAAGCTCTGTCAACGCGGTATTTTTGGATACGTCCAATACGGTCAGTTGATTCTCGGAGCAGGAACACTCTGTCAACGCAGTGTTGTGGGACAGATCCAATACGGTCAGTTGATTGTTGGGGCAATCAAGAGTCTTCAACGCAGTGTTGTGGGAGAGATCCAATGCGGTCAGTTGATTGTCGGAGCAGTAAAGCCATGCCAACGCAGTGTTGTGGGAGAGATCCAATGCGGTCAGCTGATTGTTGGAGCAGTAAAGTTCTGTCAACGCAGTGTTGTGGGAGAGATCCAATGCCGTCAGCTGATTTACGGAGCAGACAAGCATTGTCAATGCGTTGTTGTGGGTCAGATCCAATGCGGTCAGTTGATTGCAGTAGCAATCAAAATAGGTTACATCGCCGGTGATGGTAACGGTTTGCGATGTGAGCGTATAGGTTACCTCCTCCCCGCTCACGGGTGTACCGGTCATACCGGTCAGTTTGGGCTTGTTACCTTTATAAGTCATCGTGAGCTTTACCGTCTTCCCAACCGCTTTGGCGGTGGTAAAGGTGATCACATTGGCTGCGCCGGAGAGCGTAATCACGCTGACTAATAGGGCGCACAATAACAAGATTCGTTTTTTCATGACAACTAATGTTTGTTTGTATCTCGGGCTTCTGCGCCTGCAGTGTAGCCGCGAGAGAGGTTTATATTATTTTTTCGGTTATTCTTTTTACGAAAGCGAGTAGCGAATGCACGTAAGCGCTGACCCAGGGGGCATTTGCCCCTGGGTGGTGTTTGTTGCTTTTGGGCGGTAAGAGTATCCATACGTTTATCCACTTCTATATTTACAATTTCAGTTATGGTGTGGAGCAGCTCGAGACGCTCTTCCGCGTTTTGTTGCATTTTTCCCTTCGTCATAACTTTTTTGTTCTACTTTCACCGGCAAATTTAGGCACGATAAAACCAATTATACCTTGCAAATTCTGTCAAAATGCGCCAAAAATCTTGCAAATCCTGTCAATCTTCATTTTGGGCGACCTTGCAAATTCTGTCATCGCAAAGTTGTAATTCATTGAACCACAGCGAGTAATGTCGGAAAGTGATGACAGAAATTGCAAGATTTGCCGAAAAGAGCCTTTTTTGCCCTTTCGAACCTTTTTTCGGCGAAACGCCGACGCGCCAAAAAGGAAGAAAAAAAGGAAAATATGGAGTCGATTTTGGGAAGATTTGAACTTATCGGATGCCATAAGATTTTATCCGAACCAATCAGAATCAATCGGAACTAATCAGAACCAATCGGAACTAATCGGAAGCAATCGGATTAATTCCGATAAACTCTGATAAGTTCAGATAAGTTCCGATAACCCCAGCCTACGATACACTATAATACACTTTAATACGTTACGATACACTTTAATACACTTCGATACACTTTAATACATCTGGGGGGTATGCCGTGTTGTACCTTTGCATCGCTTTCCACTTCGAGGCACCGCTAATCGCATCGCTAACGCGTAACAGCGGTTTTGCCGAGTGGAGTGGTCAATATGGTGCGAATGTGAGTTTGAAAGGGTTCGTTTTGCCTACTGCACTTAGCACAATGCAGATTTGCCGCTCTATATTTGTATGGTATAAATGGCAATAATGCATATAATATTTGTGCCTTTGCATAGCAACGGTATATACGTTATGCGCTGATAGTGTTTGAGTTAGCAAAATAAAAGTACTCTCAAAAAGGTCAAAATATGCATCTTTATCAATATAAAGTATTACCTTTGTACAGGTGACGGGAAAAACGCCGAAAACAAATAGTAAGATGAGAAACAGGGCGCAAGCCCAAAAAGGAAATAACCACTAATAAAGAAAGGAAACAGAGTTATGATGACGAGAGATGAGTATATCGAAAGTCTGAGGAAATTAGACCTTAAGGTGTACTTTATGGGGGAAAGGATTAAGAATCCTGTTGATCACCCGATGATCCGCCCCTCACTGAATTCATTGGCTATGAGCTATAAGCTCGCCGAAATGCCTGAACACAAGGAACTGATGACGGCAAAGAGCCATCTGACGGGACACACGATTAACCGCTTCTGTCACATTCATCAAAGCCCGCAGGACCTTGTAAATAAGGTAAAGATGCAGCGGTTGCTGGGTCAGGAAACGGCAAGCTGTTTCCAGCGTTGCGTGGGTATGGATGCCTTTAATGCCATCTATTCCACCACATTTGAAATGGATAAGGCACTGGGAACGGATTATTTCGAACGTTTCAAAAAGTGGCTCATAATGGTTCAGGACAAGGACCTTGTTGTGGACGGAGCTATGACCGACCCGAAGGGCGACCGTAGTAAGGGCCCGAGCGATCAGCCGGATCCGGACCTGTACCTCCACGTTGTAGAAAAGCGCCCCGACGGGATTGTAGTTTGTGGCGCAAAGGCACACCAAACGGGAGCCGTTAACTCGCACGAACACCTCATTATGCCTACCTGCAGCATGAGAGAAGCCGATAAGGATTATGCCGTTTGCTTCGCTATTGAGGGCGATGCTCCCGGTGTAAGCATGATTTACGGTCGTCAGAGCTGCGATACGCGTAAGTTGGAACAGGGTGCCGACATCGATTTGGGTAACAGCCAGTTTGGCGGTCACGAAGCGTTGGTAATCTTTGACCACGTATTTGTACCCAACGAACGCGTGTTTATGTGCCAGGAATACCAGTTTGCCGGTATGTTGGTAGAACGCTTTGCCGGATACCACCGTCAGTCCTACGGCGGATGTAAAGTAGGTGTGGGCGACGTATTGATCGGTGCCGCCGCATTGGCAGCCGATTACAACGGCGTACCCAAGGCATCGCACATCAAGGATAAGCTCATCGAAATGATTCACTTGAACGAAACCTTGTACGCTTGCGGTATTGCCTGCTCGGCAGAAGGAAAAGCAACCGAAAGCGGTGCTTACCTGATTGACCTGTTGCTGGCGAACGTCTGCAAACAGAATGTAACGCGTCTGCCGTACGAAATTGCTCGTTTGGCGGAAGATATAGCCGGTGGTTTGATGGTTACGATGCCTGCCGAACAGGATCTGCGCCATCCGGAACTTGGGCCTATCGTACGCAAGTACTTGCAGGGCGCAACCGGATCGGATACGGAAAACCGTATGCGCGTACTTCGCTTGATTGAAAACATTACGTTGGGTACGGCTGCCGTAGGCTATCGTACGGAATCGCTCCACGGAGCCGGTTCGCCGCAGGCACAGCGCATTATGATTTCGCGTCAGGGCGATATCGAAGGCAAGAAGAAATTGGCACGCAAAATTGCCAAGATAGATACTTCGAAGGACCACTTTGAAGTACCGGCAAAGAAGAAGTGATCGGTTGCAGTGAGTCAACTGACGTATAAGAAGGTAGCGGAGCTGCTCGCTGAGCGGGTGGCTCCCTATCTTGCCTCCCACGGAGGCTCGATTGAGTTACTCAAGGTAACGCCGGAAGGCGAGGTGCACATCAGCTTCCATGGAGCGTGCGCCAATTGTCCTTCGCTGGGGGATACCATATCCTCGGCAGTAGAGGGGCAGCTTACGGAGGCGTTTCCCGGGGAACCGGTCAAAATAGTGGTGGAAAATAATATAAGCGATGAATTGTGGAGTATGGCAAAGCGCATACTTCGGAAAGAGCAAAAAGAGGAATAACCTAAAGGTATGGTAGACTACACGAAAAAAGTAGTAACGGCAGACGAAGCCGTCCGTCAAGCGGTGCACGACGGAGATATGATTATAATGGCACATGCGGCGGGCGCGCCCAAGCCTCTTGTAGAAGCTTTGGCAGCCAACTACAAGCAATTCCATGACGTAAAGATATTTCATTTGGTCACTTTGGGCGAAACTCCCTACTGTGCCCCCGAAATGGAAGGGCACTTCCGCCTAATGGCAGGTTTTTTGGGCGGTAATACGCGTCCGTGTGTGGAAGCGCATCGTGGCGACTTTATACCGGTTTTCTTCCATCGCTTGCCTTTCTATTTGCGTGAAGGGCTTATCCCCTGCGATGTGGCTTTTATACAGGTATCGAAGCCTAACGAAGCAGGAATGTGCAGCTTCGGTGTCTCCTGCGACTATACCAAGCCCGCTGCCGAAAAGGCTCGCGTGGTAGTTGCGGAAATGAACGAACAGATGCCGTTCATCGAAGGCGATAACTTTATCAACGTAAAGGATATCGATTACATCGTTGAAAGCGATCGTCCGCTGTACGAATTGCCTAATCCCAAGATCGGAGAAGTGGAAATGGCAATTGGTAAAAATGTAGCCGCATTGGTAAACGACGGGGCTACGTTGCAGCTCGGCATCGGCTCCATTCCGGATGCGGTGCTCAGCTTCTTAGGCGAAAAGAACGACCTCGGGCTCCACACCGAAATGTTTTCCGACGGCGCCGTGCCCCTTATCGAAAAGGGCGTTATGAACGGTAAATACAAGCAAATCGATAACGGTTTGCACACTGCTACGTTCCTAATGGGAACCAAGCGTCTGTACGATTTTGCCAATCATAACGACAGCGTGAAAATGGCACCGGTGGATTACGTGAACAATCCTGCCGTGATTGGCAAATTGGATAATCTGATCAGCATCAACAGCTGTATCGAAGTGGATCTTCAGGGCCAAGTAAACAGCGAAACGATGGGTCTGCGCCAGTTCAGCGGCGTAGGCGGTCAGGTAGACTATGTACGCGGAGCCGCCATCTCCAAGGGCGGAAAGAGCATTATGGCTATTCCCTCCACGGCGCGTAAGGGCACCGTATCCCGCATTGTAGCTAATTTTGCGCCCGGAACAGCAGTTACCACCAGCCGAAACGATGTGGATTACATCGTAACCGAATACGGTACCGCCCGTTTGATGGGCTTATCGCTGCGCGAACGCGCTAAAGCACTGATCGGAATAGCCCACCCCCAATTCCGTGACGAATTGGAAGAAGAGTGGAAAAAACGCTTCAACTAATACTACGTAAAACTAAGTAATAACACGATATTTGAGCATATGCAATTGTTTAAGTTATCCACAAAGCTGCACAGCTTTGATACGTTTGCGGAATTCGCTAAGGAGTTTGCCCTCGGTAAGGGCGACCTTGTGATTACCAACGATTTCCTTTATCAGCCCTTTATGAAGGCGCTCAATTTGCCTTGCACGTTCATCATGCAGGAACATTACGGCAAAGGCGAACCGAGCGACGAAATGATTAACCAAATATTGCGCGACATTGCCGGAACGCCCTATAAGCGTGTAATCGGCGTGGGCGGCGGCACGGTAATCGATATATCCAAGATCTTCGCTTTGGAAGGATTGAAGGACGATGTTCTTCCCGCTTTCGATAAAAAAATACCCATCGTAAAGGGCAAGCAGATTATCATTCTGCCCACCACAAGCGGAACCGGTAGCGAAGTGACCAACATTTCCATTGCCGAAATTAAGAGTCGTGGTACCAAAATGGGTCTGGCAGACGATGCCATCGCTCCCGATGATGCCGTATTTATTCCGGAACTGCTTAAGGGTTTACCCTTCCCGTTCTATGCGGCCAGCTCCATCGATGCGCTGATACATGCCGTTGAATCGTATGTATCGCCCAAGAGCAACGAGTATACACGTACTTTCAGCCTGAAGGCCATCAGCACCATTATTCCCGTATTTAAGGCAATTGCCGAAAAGGGCGAAGAGGAACGTCACAAGCATCACGGTGCTATGCTGGTAGCTGCCAATATGGCAGGTATCGCATTTGGTAACGCCGGTGTGGGTGCCGTACACGCTCTTTCCTATCCGTTGGGCGGTAATTATCACGTGCCTCACGGCGAATCCAACTATCAATTCTTTACCGAAGTGTTCAAGCGCTACCACGCTAAGAACCCGAACGGAAATATCACGGAAATAGAAGCCTACCTCGCTAAGGAATTGGGCTGCACTACCGCTAACGTATACGAAGCGTTGGACGGCCTGCTCGGGCAGTTGATCCGTCGCAAACCGCTCCACGAATACGGTATGAAAGAACCTGAAATAGAAGGCTTTGCCAAGGCGGTTTTGGAAACGCAGCAGCGTCTTCTCAAAAATAACTATGTACCTTTCTCGGAGCAGGAAATAGCTGAAATATACCGCTTCCTGTACTAAAAGCGAAGCTACTTAAAAGAAACACGATTTATATTTGCGGATCGGTACCACACAGGCCCCGGCTTGGCGTGGTAACCGACTGCGTACAAAGCGATTAATAACCTATTCATAAAACACAGTTCACAACGTAACGTATGGAAATTAAAGAAATGGTTGCGCTTGCCCGTAAAGCTCAACAACAGTATCAGGCTACGCACGACCAAAAGTCGGTAGACAATATCTGCCGTGCTGCCGCTAAAGTAATTTACGAAAACGCTGAAGTTTTGTCCCGCGAAGCAGTGGATGAAACCGGCATGGGGGTATACGAAGATAAGGTATCCAAGTGTAAAGGTAAATCAAAGGGTGTATGGTACAATCTGCACGATAAAAAGTCCATCGGTATCCTTAGTATCGACGACCGCACCGGCTTGATTGAAATCGCTAAGCCGATGGGTGTGGTAGGCGCGGTTACGCCCACAACCAACCCGGTGGTAACGCCCATGAGCAACATCATCTTCGCGCTGAAAACCTGCAACGCTATTATCATTGCGCCGCACCCCCGTTCGAAGAATTGCTCCAAGCATGCCGTTCGTTTGATTCAGGAAGCGATTGCTCCGTTCAACGTACCCGAAGGAATGGTTCAGGTAATTGAAGAACCTTCCATTGAAAAAACTCAAGAACTGATGGCTTCCGTTGACGTTGTGGTTGCCACCGGAGGTATGGGAATGGTTAAATCGGCATATTCGTCCGGTAAGCCCTCCTATGGTGTTGGTGCCGGTAACGTACAGGTAATTCTCGATAGCGACATCGATTTCGATGCAGCTGCCGAAAAGCTCATCTCCGGTCGTGCTTACGACAACGGTATCATCTGCACCGGTGAACAGAGCGTTATCTACAACAAGGCGGATAAGGATGCCGTATTTGCTGCACTCAAGCGTCACGGTGCCTACATCTGCAACGACGAAGAAGGCAAAAAGATACGCGAAGTTCTTTTCCACGATAATGGCCCCATCAATAAGGATGTAGTAGGTCAGGGCGTACAAAAGATCTCCAAGATGGCGGGTATCTCCGTACCTGAAGAAACGCGCGTAATTATTGTGGAAGCAAAGGGTGTTGGCGCTGAAGACAGCATCTGCCGCGAAAAAATGTGCCCCGTAATGTGCGCTCTTTCGTACAATCACTTTGAAGAAGGGGTGGATATTGCGCGCCGCAATTTGGCAAACGAAGGTAACGGACACTCCTGCGCCGTTCACTCCAACAGCCAGGCTCACATCATCCTTGCCGGCTCTGTGCTCACGGTATCGCGCGTTGTGGTTAACGCACCTTCGGCAACTACCGCCGGCGGTCATATCCAGAACGGTCTTAACGTAACGAACACTTTGGGTTGCGGATCATGGGGGAACAACTCCATCAGCGAAAACTTCACCTACAAGCATCTGCTGAACATCACCCGTATTGCGCCGCTTTCCGATAAGATTCGCGTACCGAGCGACGAAGAAATCTGGAAAATGTAACCCGCAATTAACCGACTGCCGCGCGTGAGCGGCAACCGATCAGTGCGGGGTTTCCGTACAATTGTGGTTATCCGAACGCTGTCGGAGCATTGTGCTCCGGCAGCGTTTTTTTATTCCCGATAGGCGCAGTGGGGCACCGCGGCAGATCGTCCGCTCAAAACCTATATACCTCTCAACCAATAGGTATATAGGTTTCCGTTGGGATGTATATACCTTTCAATTGAGATGTATATACCTTTCGGCAGCTAGGTATAGCTCTTTCGCCGCACTCATCTCGAGCGTTGTTGTATCCTCGTACCGGGTGGGTCTGTCTCTTATACACATCTGACGCTGCCGACGACTCCTTACGTG
>ERZ1031273.197-NODE-197-length-31489-cov-7.501145_pt1 | contig 31489 bp, 25 predicted proteins | sample MGYA00516575_ERZ1031273 | MGnify/ENA primary metagenome ERZ1031273 (study PRJEB33718, sample SAMN03159816) | human skin metagenome | collected 2014-02-25 | study: EMG produced TPA metagenomics assembly of the PRJNA266117 data set (Human skin bacterial metagenome... | reverse complement strand
CTGCCTGGGTGAAACGGAAGATGTTGTCGATGAACAGCAGCACGTCCTGGTTCTGAACATCGCGGAAGTACTCCGCCATGGTCAGGCCGGACAGGGCCACGCGCATACGGACCCCGGGCGGCTCGTCCATCTGGCCGAAGACAAGGGCGGTGTCCTGAAGGACGCCCATGTCCTCCATCTCGAGGAAGAGGTCCGTACCCTCACGCGTACGCTCGCCGACGCCGGCGAAGACCGACGTACCGGAGAACTCGCGTGCAATACGGGTAATCATCTCCTGGATGAGAACGGTCTTGCCCACACCAGCACCGCCGAACAGGCCGATCTTGCCGCCCTTGACGTACGGGGTGAGGAGGTCGATGACCTTAATACCGGTCTCGAGAATCTCGGTCTTGCCCTCGAGGTCCTTGAATGCCGGGGGCTCGCGGTGGATACCCCAGCGCTCGCCGTCCTGGCCGACCGACGGGTCGTCCAGGCAGTCGCCCAGCGCGTTGAAGACGTGGCCCTTGACCTGGTCGCCGACCGGCACCGAAATCGGGTTGCCGGAGTCGACGACCTTGGCGCCGCGGACAAGGCCGTCGGTCGGAGCCATGGCGATGGTACGGACGAGGCCGTCGCTCAGGAACTGAGCGACCTCGAGAGTAATGGTCTTAGCCACTGCCTCGAGCTCGATGTTGGTCTGCAGAGCGTTGTAGAGCTCCGGCAGCTCGCCGCGCGGGAACTCCACGTCGACGACGGCGCCGATGACGCGCACGACGCGGCCGTTCTCGGAGCCCTGCGGGTTCTGCGTGCTCTCAGCGCTACGAGCCTGGGTGGCATTATCAGCGGCGTTCTCGACGGCACCGGAGGCTGCGACGTTGTCCTCAGCCCCGGTCGGCTCGTCGTTACGCCCATCAAAAGATTGAGCTGTAGTCATGTTCTAGTCACTTTCTCCGCTACCGGACAACGCGCCAGCGCCGCCGATAATCTCGGTGATTTCCTGGGTAATCTTCGCCTGACGGAGCTGGTTCGCTTCACGCGAAAGCTCGCCGGCAAGTTCGGTTGCGTTATCGGTCGCGTTCTTCATCGCGGTGCGTCGAGACGCGGACTCCGCTGCCGACGCCTCCAGGAAGATCGAGTAGAGCGACCTGGAAACGTACGCGGGAAGCAGCTGCTCCATGAGCGTTTCTGCATCCGGCTCGAAATCCATGTCCGGCAAAACGGCACCGGACGTGCTCAACAGATCTTCCTGCTCGAACTCGACGTCGTGGAAGACGGGCTCGATCGGAAGCAACTGGTGAACAGTAGCTTCTTGCGACAGCATCGACACGAACTTCGTGTACACAACGTGCACCTGGTCAAAGCCCCGGACAGCCTGCCCCTCGGTTCCGCGCAGGCCGTTACGCCACTTCGCCTCACCCTCGGAGCTAGCTTCGAAGCCCTGGATCATGTGCTGGCGGACGTCATGGGTGGACTCCCACGACGGATCCTGGGACCAGCCAGTCCACTCTCCCGCGATCTCCTGATCACGGAAGTCGTAGTGGCTGACGCCCTTGCCGCCGGTGATAAAGCGGACCACGTCGTAGCCGTTGTCCCGGAGCATGCGCTCCAGTTCGCCAGCCTTCTTGAGCACGTTGTGGTTGTAGCCACCGGCCATGCCGCGGTCGGATGTGACCACGAGCATCGCCGCCACCTTGCCGTTTTCGCGTTCACGAAGCATCGGGTGATCCAGGTTGGTCGCAGAGACCAGGCGCTCCATCATGTCCTGCATCTCGTTGGCGTACGGCTGTGCCGCCTCAACGCGTTGCTGGGCTTTGGTGATGCGCGAGGTCGCGATCAGCTCCTGGGCCTTGGTGATCTTCTTCGTGGAATTGACTGACCTGATGCGGTCACGCAGTTCGCGAAGTGTAGCCATGGTGTGTGCTCCTCCTTTCTCTTAAGTCGTAGTGAGTCGTATTCGCTCGTCTAGTTCGTCTAGCTTGCTCTGGACTGAACTAGTCGCGCTTCTGCGACTTACGAGAAACGTTGATCTGGTGCTTCGACACATCCGACTCGTCGAGGGGCTTTGCCTCCGGCTCGCGGACGACGTGCTCCTCATTGGTCGGCTGGAAGGTGCGGGCGAAACGATCGTTGACCGACTTGAGAGTCTCCTTGGACTCGTCGGACAGCGCGGTGCCGCCTTCAACCTGCTCGTAGACCTCCGGAGCCTCAGCACGGACCGTCTCGTGCAGCTCTGCCTCGTAACGGCGGACATCTTCGACGGGAACGGAGTCGAAAGCGCCCTCGTTGGCGAGGAAGATCGAGATGATCTGGTACTCGACCGGCTGCGGCGAGTTCTCGGACTGCTTCAGCAGCTCGACGAGGCGCTGACCGCGCTCGAGCTGACGCTTGGAAGCGTCGTCGAGGTCGGATGCGAATGCTGCGAAGGACTCGAGGTCGCGGTACGCGGCCAGGTCCAGACGCAGGTTACCGGCGACCTTCTTCATGCCCTTGGTCTGCGCTGCGCCACCGACACGGGACACGGAGATACCCACGTCGATAGCCGGGCGGACGCCCTGGTTGAACAGGTCGGACTGGAGGAAGCACTGACCGTCGGTAATCGAGATGACGTTCGTCGGAATGAAGGCGCCCACGTCGTTCGCCTTCGTCTCGATGATCGGGAGCGCGGTCAGGGAGCCGGCACCGAGCTCGTCGTTAAGCTTGGCTGCGCGCTCGAGCAGACGGGAGTGCAGGTAGAACACGTCACCCGGGTATGCCTCGCGGCCCGGCGGGCGACGAAGCAGCAGCGAGATCGCACGGTACGCCTCAGCCTGCTTGGTCAGATCATCGTAGATGACCAGGACGTGGTTGCCCTGGTACATCCAGTGCTGGCCCAGCGCAGCGCCGGCGAACGGTGCCAGCCACTTGAAGCCCGCGGAGTCGGACGCCGGAGCAGCCACGATCGTGGTGTACTCCAGTGCGCCGTTCTCCTCGAGGGTGCGGCGCACACCTGCGATGGTCGAGCCCTTCTGGCCGATGGCGACGTAGATGCAGCGGACCTGCTTCGTCTTGTCGCCGGTCTCCCAGTAGGCCTTCTGGTTGAGGATGGTGTCGATGCAGACCGCGGTCTTACCGGTCTTGCGGTCGCCGATGATCAGCTGACGCTGGCCACGGCCGATCGGGGTCATGGCGTCGATCGCCTTGATGCCCGTCTGCATCGGCTCCTCGACCGGCTGACGGTCGAGCACACTCGCGGCCTGAAGCTCGAGCACGCGCTCTTCTTCGGCCTCGATCGGGCCAAGGCCGTCGATCGGCTGGCCCAGGGGGTTGATTACGCGGCCGAGGAATTCCTCTCCGACCGGGATGGACAGGACCTCGCCGGTCCGTACAACTTTGTCGCCCTCAGTGAGGGTCTCGAAATTACCCAGCACCACAACACCGATCGTGTCGGTATCGAGGTTCTGTGCGACGCCGATGACGCCGTTCGGGAACTCAAGCAGCTCGTTGGTCATGCAGCCCGGCAGCCCGGAAACCTGGGCAATGCCATCTGCAGCCGACGTCACCACGCCGACCTCCTCACGGGAGGCCTCCGCGGAGTAGCTCGAGGTGTAGTTCGCTATCGCGCTACGGATCTCATCGGAGGAGATCGTCAGCTCCGCCATGTTCTTCCTGCTCTCGGTAGATTGTTCCAGCATTTTTCGTCGTTAGTAAGCCGTGTTGGCTGCCATGTCGGCACGCAGGCGCTGCAGTTTGCCGCGCGTGGAGCCGTCGATAAGCTCGTCGCCAACGCGGATGGTCACACCGCCGAGGAGGCTGGGGTCAACCTCGGAGTGGATGGCCATCTCGCGGCCGTAAATCTTGCCTAGCTTGTCTGCCAGTGCGTCACGCTGCGCATCAGTCAGCTCTGTCGCGGATGCGACCTCCGCAACCGTCTTGCCCGTCAACTCGGCGGACTCGCGGGAAACTGCGGCGATGTCGTCGACCGGGTTGTGCTCGGGGCGACCAATCACCTGCAGCGCAAGCGCCTCGGTGTACATGGTCACCTTGCCGTACAGGACGCTCGCCAGAAGCTGGCGCTTCTGGTCTGCGGTTGCGCGGCGGTCGGACAGCAGCTGGGTCAGCTCACCCTCGCGCTCGAGAAGGCGGGACAGTGCGAAGAGCTCGTTTTCAACGTGCTCGAGCTTGCCCTCGTTCTCGGCACCGCGGAGGAGCGCCCGGCGACCCAGGTGCACGAGTCCCTCGCGGAACTCGCGCGGGGTCGACCAGTCCTGCTCAGCGGCCTCCTTCAAAACGGTCAGGGTGGCATCCCCCACCTTGCCGTTGAAGACGTCGCTGATCATGCCTGAGCGCTGCTCCGGCTTCAGGGAGGCGTCTGCCACTGCGACACGCAGGGGGCGGTGGTTTTCGAGCTGGTCCACAACGAGGAACAGTTCGGTGCCCACCTGCGCTGCGGTGGAGACGGTGTCGCCAGCGTTGCGCAGAAATGCGTCCAGTTTCTCGGCAACCCGAGTCTGTGCTTCGCGGCTAGCTGCTTTCATGGACTACCTCACTTCCGCGTCGCCGAGCGGGCGGAGACGGTATCCAGCTGGCTCAGGAAGGAATCGATGGTGTTGGAGCGTCGGGTGTTGTCCGACAGTTCCTCACCAAGCAGTTCCTCTGCCAACGTGATGGAGTTCTGGCCCAGGTCGTTGCGAAGATCAGCGATGACCTGCTCGCGGGAGGCCTGGAGCTGCTTCTCGCCGTTTGCGACGATGCGGCGGGACTCTGCCTCTGCGTTGGCGCGGGCTTCTGCCTCGATCTCCTTGCCCTTCTGGCGGGCGGCTTCGCGGATTTCGGCGGCTTCGGCGCGTGCCTCAGCGAGCTGTGCGTTGTTCTTCTCCAGAGCAGCCTTGGCCTGCGCCTGAGCGGACTCGGCGCGCTCAATGCCGCCCTTGATTTTGTCTTCGCGCTCGGCGAGGACTTCCTGGAACTTCGGAAGCACGAACTTCCAGAAGAGAAGGAAGACGATGAGGAAGACAACGAGGGACCAGACGAGGTCGTAGTTCTTGGGCAGGAGGATGGAGTTTCCGCCCTCGAGCGGAAAGTCCTCGGCCTCCTCGGCCGCAAGTAGGTAGATGACGTTCGTCATTGGTTGCTCCTGTACTAAAAGGTTTACGAGTTAATGTGCGTGTTCTTTTAGAACAGGAAGCCGGCGACGAAGCCGATCAGGGCAAGCGCCTCGACGAAGGCGATACCCAGGAACATCGTGGTGCGCAGCTGGCCAGCCATCTCCGGCTGACGTGCCATGCCCTCGACGGTCTTGCCGACGAGGATGCCGATGCCCAGGCCCGGGCCGATGGTGGCGATGCCGTAGCCGATGGCGCCGAGACCGGTGTACTTGGTGGCGTCTGCTGCCTGCGCGAGGATGATGTCGTTCATGGAAAGTCGTTCCCTTTCTTGGTGCCCGTGCCGTCTGTGGCCCGGGCTTTGACGTTGTGAGTGGGGTTATTCAGTTGACCGTGTGTCAGTTCGCGCCTGACTAGTGCGAATCTGCGTGCAGCGCCAGTTCGATGTACACCGCGACCAGAAGGGCGAAGATGTACGCCTGCAGGAAGATGACAATCAACTCGAACAGGGTGAACAGGACCGCTGCGACCAGTGTGAGGCCACCCATTGCCGTCCAGCCGTTGAGCTGCCAGAAGAAGAAGTTCGTGGCGGAGTACAGCATGACGAGAATGATGTGGCCGGCCAGGAAGTTCGCCATGAGACGAAGAGCCAGGGTGACCGGACGCAGAATGAATGTCGAGAAGAACTCGATCGGCACCACCAGGAGGTGGAGCACGGGTGGCAAGTTGGGGATCACGAGCGAGTGCTTCACGTATTTGCCGAATCCGTAGCGCGATGCGCCTGCGTAGATCATGGTGAAGTATCCCACCACCGCGAGCACGATCGGTAGACCGATTCGCGAGCTCGGCGAGATGTTCAACCCCGGAATGATCGTGGCAACGTTCATGAAGAGGACCGTGAAGAAGATGGTCGCGATTACCGGAAGGAATCGGCGGCCTTCTTTCTTGCCCAAGATGTCTTCGGCGATGTGCAGACGGACGAAGTCCACTGCGAGCTCACCGAAGTTCTGCAGACCTTTGGGAACCAGCTGGGGTTTCCGGAAGGCCAGCAGGAAAAGGATGATCAGGACGGCCGCCATGAACAGGCGGACGATCATGATGCGATCCAGCGCGAACCAACCACCGAGGAAGTCTTCCCCGATGATGTGGCCGTAGTATTGCCCCGGGAAAAATTCTGGGTCCAATTCGGGTGCGTGGAAGCTGCCCTTCATGGCCAAAGTTGTAACGCTCAGCGTTCTCTCCCGTTCTCGGGCCGCACTCTTTGGAAGTGCGGTGCGATGGACGTCTTCATTTCTGCTTTCCGCGGCGGATTCCGTCGCACATCAGCTACCGCGGTGCAGGGGACTTTTAGAGGTGATTACCCCATTAAGGCGTAGCTCTCCTCTTCTAACCCGCGATTAGCCTATCAGCAGATGGGGCGAATCGGGCACGTTGGGGGGAGGTTGTTGCGGGGGTTTATTCAGGCTGGGCGTATGAGCAGGTGTGGGCACCATTCAGGTTGCTGTTAGCTGAGTCACAGCTACCCGACGTACATAGCCCGAGTCGTCATGATTCCCCAGACTTCAGAGGCAAGGACGACAACGAGAGCTGCGATGGTGGTCACCCCGAATGCGGCGGTGTCGTAGAAGTCCATCGTGCGCAGCCACATCATCAGGCCAATCAGGACTAAAAGCTTGACTAGCCAGCTTCCGAGGACGACAGCCATGGTCGTAGACGGCGTGGTGTTCGCGGTCGCGAGGACGGAGATGACGGTCGAGAGGACGAAGCCGCCGCCGACGGCTGCGCCGAGGAGCACTCCCCAGATGCCAGGCAAGTCACGTGCTGCACCCCAGGCCGCGAGAGAGACGAGGGTGAGGACGATCAGAGCCCCAGTGCCCAATTTCAGTGCACGCTTGAGCGGAGCTTGGGGGTCTTCGTACTCGGGGACGTCTTTAGCTTCTGTATTCACAGATGCTCATGCTACCGCGCGGGTCCGATCTTTCCTTTCATCGCGGGCACGGCGGTAGCGGCGGCGGCAAGCAAGATCGCGGTGATGAGCAGCGCGGCGGCATAGCGCGACGGAATGACGGAGAAGCTAACTGCTCCGAACGCGATCGCGGACACCCACATGTACAGCACGAGAACGGTACGGCGGTGAGTGTGGCCGAGCGCGAGGAGGCGGTGGTGAATGTGCTGACGGTCAGCGGCGAACGGACTCTTGCCCTGGGACACGCGGCGGATAACTGCCATGATGAGGTCGATGACAGGCAGCGCGACAGCGGCGACCACCACGATAAACGGGCTAATGAGGGCGACGAAGTCGGCGGTTCCGTAGAGCGACATGTTGATTTTGCCGGACGCAGAGATCGATGCGGCGGCCAGCAGCAGACCGATGAGCATGGCGCCTGAGTCCCCCATGAAGATCCGCGCGGGTTCGTAATTGTGCGGCAAGAAGCCGGCGCACATGCCCACGAGCGCGGCGCAGATGATGGCGGGCGGATAGGCGGAGACGGCGCCGCCTTGATCGTGGAGCACGGTCAGCGAGAATACGAGGATGGCGGCACCGGCGATCATGCCGAGTCCGGCTGCCAGTCCGTCGATGCCGTCGACGAAGTTGAAGGCGTTGATGAGCATCACGATGATCAGCGAGGACACAATAACGCCCTGCGCCGGGTCGAGAATCAATGTCGTTCCGCCGCCGAACGGCAGGTAGAAGACATTGAAGGACAGCCCCATCACCGACATGGTCACTGCGGCGACGACTTGGCCGAAGAATTTGGAGAGGGCGCCGAGCTCGTAGAGGTCGTCGATAATTCCGACGACCACGATGAGGAAGGCGCCCACGACCACGGCCGTCATCTCGGGGGTCACGGGAGCGAACCCGCGGGTGAGCGCCGGCAATTGCATCGCCAGGTACACAGCGGACAAGAACCCGGTGAACATGGCCACGCCGCCGAGGCTCGGGGTGGGCTGGGTGTGCACGTCACGCTCGCGGATCTCCGCGATCCGGCCGGTTCGAACGAGGACGGAGCGAATAGGACCCGTAGCTAGGAAACTGAGCACCGCAGCGACGAGGATGACCAGCCCCAGCTCTCGCAGAGGGACGCCTGATCCGGTCACCGGTCTTTCCGCCTCAGTTGCTCCGGGTCAAGGTTCAGGACCTCACCAATGCGTTCCGGGCTCACGGCGCCCTCGCGGAGAATCACCGGGGCGGGACCGGAGATGTCCAGGATGGTCGACGGCTCCCCCACCTGCGCGGTGCCTCCGTCGAGGTAGGTCTGTACGGCCTCACCGAATTGGTCGCGTGCGCCAGCAGCGGACACCGGCGGGGCCTGCCCCGAGATATTGGCGCTCGACACAGCCATCGGACCGACTTCGCGGAGCAGCTCGATCGCAACGGGCTGCAGGGGCATGCGCAATAGGACGGTGCCACGGGTGTCGCCAAGATTCCACGGCAGCGACGGCGCCTCAGGCACAACGAGGGAAAGACCGCCGGGCCAAAACGCCTCGACCAGCGTCTTCGCAGTATCCGTGAACTCGCGCACCAGCCCCTGAATCGTGGTCCACGAGCCCACGAGAACAGGTACAGGCATATCAGGGCCGCGACGCTTTGTAGCAAGGAGCTTTGCGACGGCATCCGGATTGAACGCGTCCACCCCAATCCCGTAGACCGTGTCAGTCGGCAACACCACGCACTGCCCCGCGCGAACTGCCTTTACGGCGGCGTCAATGCCGTCCTTGCGCCCCTGGGGGTCAAGGCAGTCGTAGATTCTGCTGGGCATTGAAGTGGTGCTCCTTAAGAGATGGAAGAGGTCAGTTTGTCCGTAGCTTACTCGCCGTGACGAAACGGTCGCGCCCCGTGAGGTCGGGCATGTTGCGGATATCGTCAAAAGAACCGTCAGCTTCGACCAGTTCGCGGGTGAGCGCGGCTGTCGTGTCGTCGTGCTCGATGCCGAGTTTCCCGCCAGGGGCGAGCAGCCGAGCCGCGACAGGAATGAGCCCGCGGATAGCGTCCATGCCGTCGTCGCCGGAGAAGACGGCTTCCAGTGGGTCGCGGTAGACCTCCGGTTCAAGTTCCCCGGATTCTTCCGGCACGAACGGCACGTACGGCGGATTGGCGACGATGAGGTCGACGGTGCCGGTCAGCTCGAATAGCAGGTCCGGGTCAGTCATGTCGCCCTCGATGATCCGCACGTTGGAATGCGCGGGGGCGTTCTCGCGGGCAGCTGCGATGGCGACGGGAGATTTCTCCACACCGATGACGAGCTCGGGGCGTGCCCGCTCGGCGATATAAATCGCCAGCGCACCGGAACCGGTGCCGAAGTCGACGACAGTTCCGGTGGGTGCCTGCTCCACCGCCCACTCGGCGAGCACCTCGGTTTCTGGGCGCGGGATGAACACGCCCGGGCCGACCTTCAAATCGTGTACTCCGAAAGGCGCGGTGCCGAGAATGTGCTGCAGCGGCTCACGCTCGACGCGGCGGGCGATGAGGACCGCGTAGTCCGTCTCGAATTCAGGCGTCGGCTCGGCCAAAACCAGCTGGGTCGAAGGCACACCGAGAAGGTGGGCGGCGATGAGGCGGGCATCGACTTCGGGGGAGGCAACGTGGGCGTCGATAAGCGATTGCGTTGCGTTATCGATCGCTGAGCGGAGGCTACTCTGCTTCAAGTCGCTCCTGGCGCTCGTGGGTCTGGAGCGCGGTGATCAGGTCGTCCATGTTGCCGTCGAGCACGGAGTCGAGGTTGTTCGCCTTGAAACCGATGCGGTGGTCCGAGATGCGGTTCTCCGGCCAGTTGTAGGTACGGATGCGCTCCGAACGGTCCATGGTGCGGACCTGGGAAGCGCGGCCTTCCGCCGCCTCGGCCTCGGCCTTCTCGCGCTCGGCCTGCTCGAGACGGGCCTGGAGAACCTGCATCGCACGCGCGCGGTTCTGGATCTGGGAACGCTCCTTCTGACACGTGACCACGATGCCCGTGGGTAGGTGCGTGATGCGCACGGCCGAGTCCGTCGTGTTGACGCCCTGGCCGCCCTTGCCGGAGGAACGGTACACGTCGACGCGGATATCCTTCTCGTCGATCTCGATCTCGCCGACGTCCTCCGTCTCCGGGAAGACATACACACCGGCTGCCGACGTCTGGATGCGGCCCTGCGATTCCGTCACCGGAATGCGCTGCACGCGGTGGACGCCGCCCTCGAATTTCAGCTTCGACCACGCGCCGTCACGCGACGGATTCTTCATAGTCACCGAGACAGTCATGTCTTTGACGCCGCCCAGGTCGGACTCTGCGACGTCGAGAACATCCCAGCTCAGACCCGCCTTCTCGGCGTATTTCTGGTACATGCGGGCCAAATCGCCGGCGAAGAGCGCGGCTTCTTCGCCGCCTGCGCCGGCCTTGATCTCCATGATCACGTCGTCGGCATCGTGCTCATCGCGCGGGGCAAGCAGGTCAGCAAGCTCCTCTTCGAGGCGCACGATCTCGCCTTCAAGGCGCGTGGCCTCCTCGGCGAACTCCTTGTCCTCGCTGGCCATCTCGGCGGCGGCCTCGTGGTCTTCGCGGGCCTGGTTCAGCTCGTTGTTGACGTTGATGATCGGCTGCAGTTGCGCATAGCGCTTGGACAGCTTACGGAAGAGATCCTGGTCGCCGACCACTTCTGGGTCGCTCATCTGGGCTTGGATGCCCTGATACTCGGAGACGTAGTCGTCGACAAGCGAAACCTGCGATTTCTCTGCCATTACTGGTATTCCTCCGTCTCCTGGTCCGCGGCCATCGGTGCGGATTGTGCCACGCCGACGAGGAATTCGCCGTTGTTCTTCGTCTTCTTCAGCTGCTTGATCAGCATGTCGATCGACTGCTGCGGGTCGAGCGCGGAGAGGATGCGGCGCAGCTTGTGCATGATGCGCGCCTCCTCCGGGCTCATGAGCAGCTCGTCCTTGCGCGTGCCGGACGGGTTGACGTCCACGGCCGGGAAGACGCGGCGCTCGGCGATCTTGCGGTCGAGCTTGAGCTCGGCGTTGCCGGTGCCCTTGAACTCCTCGAAGATAACGGTGTCGCCGGCCGAGCCGGTCTCCACCATGGCGGTCGCGATGATGGTCAGCGAGCCGCCCTCCTCGATGTTGCGGGCGGCGCCCAGGAAGCGCTTCGGCGGGTACAGCGCGTTCGAGTCGACGCCGCCGGACAGGATGCGGCCCGACGCCGGCGACGAGTTGTTGTACGCGCGGCCCAGGCGGGTGATGGAGTCGAGCAGGACAACGACGTCCTGGCCCATCTCGACCAGGCGCTTCGCGCGCTCGATCGCCAACTCCGCCACGGCGGTGTGCTCGCTCGGCGGGCGGTCGAAGGTGGAGGCGATGACCTCGCCCTTGACAGAGCGCTGCATGTCGGTGACTTCCTCGGGGCGCTCGTCGACAAGCACGACCATGAGGTAGCACTCCGGGTTGTTATGCGCGATCGCGTTGGCGATATTCTGCAGGATCGTCGTCTTACCTGCCTTCGGCGGGGAGACGATCAGCGCGCGCTGGCCCTTGCCGATCGGCATGACCAGGTCGATCACACGCGTGGTGAGGATATTCGGCTCGGTCTCCAGACGCAGACGCTGGTTCGGGTACAGCGGGGTCAGCTTGTGGAACTCCGCGCGCTGCTTCGCCTCGTCCACCGTCATTCCGTTGATCGTGTCCACGCGCACCAACTGGTTGTAGCGATGGCGATTACGGCCGTTGCCGTGCGTGTGCCCCTGACCGTTCGCGCGGACCTGGCCGATCACCGCATCGCCCGAGCGCAGGCCGCAGCGGCGCACCAGGTTGTTGTTGATGAACACGTCCGCCTGGTTCGCCCGGTACCCCGTCGTGCGCACGAACGCCGCGTTGTTGTCGACGATGTCGACGATGCCCGCGACCTCCTGCAGCTCCTCCGGGTCCAGGTCCTGGCCGTTGTTGTGGTTCTGGTTGTTGCCGCCACCGCCGTTGTGGTTCCTGCGGTTGCGGCGTCCGCGACGGCCACCCCCGCCGCCATTTCCGCCGTTACCGCCACCGTCGTGGTTGTTTCCGCCGCCGCGGTTGTTGTTACCATCTCCGCGGTTGTTCCGGTCACCACGGTCGTCGTGGTTGTCTCGGTTGTCACGGTTGTCGCGATCGTTCCGGTCGCCCCGGTTATCGCCGCCACGGTCATCATGGGAGTCGCGGGAGTCGCGGTCGTCGTGGGAGTCCCGGTTAGCAGAGCCGTCGTCAAGCTTCTGCTCGTGCTTCGCGCGGTTGCGGCGCGCGCGGCGAGCGGCGGAGCGGGATTCGTAGCGCTGCTCGTCGCCCTTGTTGTCGTCGCTCTTCTCGGTCTTTTTGTCGTCGTTCTTCGGAGCTTCAGCAGCGCCGGCGTTGTCTGCGGCGGCTTGCTCGCTGGCGCGCTGACGTGCGCGCTGCGGGACGGTGCCCGTGGTGATGGCTTGGATCAGCTCGCCCTTGCGCAGGGCGGACGTGCCGCGCAGGCCTTTTTCGGCGGCGATCTTGCGCAGCTCCGGAAGCTTCAGCGATGCGAGGTCCTGGCTCGCGGCGTTACCCGTATCGGTCACGGATGTCCTTTCGTCATATTCGTGCGACGCTGTGTTTTCACGCGGTTGTCCCCACTCTCGGCCGACAGGCGATCAAAGCCCGCAATATATAAGGGGCGGAGGTGGTGCACGCTAGATCGGAGACGCGCTACATGCGGAAAAGCTAAGGGCATGGGCGGAATCTGGAGGCGAAAAGCGCCTCAGCTCGCGATCTTGTCCGACAGTGTAGCGGACGCGCGCAAAATGCGGTTCACCAACCCGCGCTAAAGGGGGCCACGGTAGAGTGAGCTGCATGCTTTCCACCATGCAGGAAGTGCCGTTTTCCGTCGGGCGCATTCTCGAATACGGGGCGTCGGTGCACGGGAGCACGAAGGTGACCACGTGGCGCAACGGCGAGGCGGAGGAAACCACGTTCGCGGCGGTCGGTGCGCGCGCGGCGGCGTTCGCGCATGCGTTGGAGGACCACCTGGGCATCGACGGGGACCAACGGGTGGGCTCGTTGTTGTACAATTGCGCGGAGCACCTCGAGGTGATGTTCGCCGCGTCGGCGAAGGGGTCGGTGTTCGTGCCGCTGAACCTGCAGTTGATGGAGGACCAGATCGCGTACATCGTCAACCACGCGGAGATCGAGGTGCTCATCGCGGATCCGCGCCTCGCGCCGAAGGTGGGCCGCATTGTGGAGGAATGCCCGACGGTGCGCGCCGTGTGTTTCACGGGGCTGACAGATTTGAGCGCCGAGCGCACCGCGGTCCCGGACGGGGTCGAGGTTTTCTCGTACGAATCGCTTCTCGACGGCGCGTCTACCCTCTACCCCTGGCCCGAACTCCCCGAGAACACTGCCGCGGCGATCTGCTATTCCACCGCCACCAGCGGCCCGCCGAAGGGCATCGCGTACTCGCACCGGTCGATCTGGTTGACCGCGATGAGCCTGCGTGCCACCGATTCGCTGGCGATCACCCACGGCGAGTCGTTCTTGTGCTGCATTCCGATCTACCACGTACTGAGCTGGAACGTGCCGTTCGCCGCATTCTTGGCGGGCACTCCCCTGGTGCTGCCGGATTCGGACGTCTCGGCGCCGACACTGGCGAAGCTGATCGCCGGCACGCACCCGCGCGTGGCGCACGGCGTGCCCACCTTGTGGATCCAGCTCATGGTGCATTACCTGCACAACCCGCCGGAACGCATGTCGCTGACAGAAATCTACGTCGGCGGTTCCCCTGCCCCGCCGGCGCTGATCAAGGTGTGGGAGGAACGCTACGGCGTGGACATCATCCATGTCTGGGGCATGACGGAGACCTCGACGGTGGGCACGGTTGCCCGTCCCCCATCGGGCGCGTCCGGCGAGCGCCGCTGGGCCTACCGCATCTCGCAGGGCCGCTTCGCCCCGTGGCTCGAATACCGTGTGGTCAACGACGGCGGCATCGTCTCCCGCACCGACCGCAACGACGGCGAGATCCACGTCCGCGGCAATAATGTCATCGCGTCGTACTACTGGCCGTCGAATCCGGAAGCAGCAAAGCGCGTATCGACGTTCCGCGGCGAGCCCGTCCCCACCTCCGACGACTCCTTCACCGAGTCCGGGTGGCTGCGCACTGGCGACGTGGGCACTGTGACGTCCGACGGCTTCATGACTCTCTACGACCGCTCCCGCGATGTCATTCGCTCCGGCGGCGAGTGGATCTACTCCGCCCAGCTGGAGAACCTCATCATGGAGTCCGATGAGGTCGTCGAGTGCGCCGTCATCGGCTATCCCGATAAGACATGGGGCGAGCGCCCCCTAGCCATCACCGTCCTCCACGCCGACGTCACCCCGACGATCGACGTGGCGAAGAAGCTCCGCAAGGACCTCGCTGGCGAGCTACCCACCTGGATGGCGCCCGAGTACTGGACTTTTGTCAGCTCGATCGACAAGACATCGGTGGGCAAATTCGACAAGGTGGATCTGCGCTCGCACTTGGCCAAGGACGAATTCGACATCATCACCCTGCCCGGCCCCGGCACCCGAGCCACAGAAGATTCTGACTCCAGCTCCGACGCGGCAGCCCCCGATTAGTCTGGCTCGCCTGCCGACGCTTCGCCGGGCAAAAACGCAGGACTTCATCGAGTTCACCACCAAGGTCGGTCTACCCAATGCCCTGACCGAGATCGGCCTGACCCCCGAGGACACCGACGAGCTCGAGGCCGTGGCCAAGGCCGCAACCGCCGATCACGAGACCATCCACAACATGCCGTTCCCGGTCACCCCGGAGATGGTCATCGAGTCGCTCATCGCCCTCGAGCGCATCTCCCGCCGCGTCCGCGAGGACCGTGGCCTGCCGGAGCCCGTCAAGTACGAGGCCAAGCACTAAGCAGCTTTTCGCCTATCGACGCCTAAACCGCCCCGCTCCCAGTCTCCCTGGGCACGGGGCGGTTTCGTCTGTTTCCAGCAGTCTGCCTTCTCTGGCCTTGGTGTCCCCTATGCTGTCTGCACTATGCGATGCCGATTCCCGGCGAGCCACGACCTGGGCTTATACAGATCGCATACTGGAGATCGCATAGTGCACATCGCATAGTGCAGCCGCTTCCGCCCCGCTTCTACGCGTACGGGCTAGTGCCCGGGCCGTTCGGATTGTTTGGTCCGTACGGATTGCCCGGCCCGTTCGGGGTACCTGGGCCGTGCTGGCCAGGCTGACCTTGTGGGCCAGGCTGACTCGGCTGACGATACTGCTCGGCCTGACCGAACTGAGCGGTGGAACCACCGCGCGGATCACGGTGGACATCATCTCCCGCATCGACCCGGGACGTTGCACCCTTGTTCTTCCTGCGCAGCAGGAACACAAGCAGACCGATGAGCAGCAGAAGCAGCAGACCCGAACCGATCACCAACGGAAGCAGCCACGACGGCCTACCGGACTCATCGTCAGCGGCACCGGCGCCATCATCGTCGTTCTCGCTGTCCTTCTTGGAATCGTCATTCTTGGCGCTATCGAACTTGATCGGCTCATCCGACGGCTCCGGACCATCCTCATACGTCGGCTCCCAATCCGGACCACCATCAGCCGGCTCACCATCAAGTGACACAGCAAACTCATATGGCTGCTCTACACCAGTGACTTCGCCGGTTCCTTTAGTTTCCATGCCGAACCAGACGTAATAGAAGCCTTGCTGAACTTCCCGGTGCCACGCAAAATCAGTAGGAGCAACGGGGCCTTCTTCATCCCCGTCAAGGAAAATCAGACTCCCGTCAGCGAGTCCTTTGCGATACGGATTGTAGATGCCAAATCCCATTGAATCAGCTTCCTTGACCACCGACTTCGGTGTCTTCGCCTTGATCACCGGGCGCTGACCCCACTTCACTGGAATCTTGTACATCCGGAACTCGCCCGGGACGATCTTGTCGGAATACGACCCCTCAGTGATCTCCACTGCATCATTGAAACCAGAACCACCGGTGATCGCCTCAGGATCCTCAATCTCCGGCACTTCGTCAGGCTCACCCGGGGAAGAGATCTTGCGGTCTTCCCATTCCTTCGCCTGCTCCTCATCTGGAAGGGGCTCGTAATGCACAGCAACTTCAAGATTGACATCATCAGTGATCTCGTCACCGTTCTGGTACACCTGCACTGGGATGAGCCACGAACTCATATCGCACCGGTTTTCCTTACCCTTCAAATGCTGTTGTTCTGCGCGATCCAGCACAATGTGATACGAGTCAATCCCGAACTTGGGAGTGATAAAGTTTGACGCGCTCGCCAAAGTCGTATTAGTGCTTCCGCAGGACTCGTCATTCTCATTAATGATGTCACTGGTAGTGATGAATAGCTGGGAATCCTTGTGCTCACCGTTGCCCTGCACCACCGGGGTGATGATGATTCGGGCGTTGTGCTCCTCCGGCACAGAGACACGGAAGTAACGATCCTTCTTCGCGGTCCTGTCCGGGGTCACCTTCGTCTGGTACTGACCCTCATCCAGCCACTTCGCATCCTCAGGACTATCCGCGAACTCGAACTTCGTGCCCTTGAGCTGGTACTTACCCACATCACGCTGAGTCAGGAACTTCAAAGAATCAGCCAAACTACCGGCATCATCGGCCTCCAGGAACTGTCCCTTGCCGGCATCAGCAATGCACTGCAACTCCTTGCGGGCATCTTCATCAACCTTGAACCCGACAGTGTGAATAGCAAGATCCACACCCTCCTCGGCGAGCTCCTTAGCCACCTCACACACCGGCGGCGGCGCACACGAATCAATACCGTCGGAAACAAGAATGATGGAACGCTCGCCTTCGTCGCCAAGCTCCTTGGCAGCCTCACGCAGCGAGTTGCCCATCGGGGTATACCCCTTCGGGGCCACACCCTCAATCGCCTTGACGTACTCCTCCTTGTCGACCTGGTCGACCTTCGCCAACGTCTCAATATCCTTGCACCCCGCCTCGCGGTTATCCGGCGCGTCGGACTCCTGCGCGCCGTACACCATCAAACCCAGCTGGGCGGTCCCGGGAAGAGACTCGATCAGGTCCTTGGAGGCCTTCTTCGCGGCGTCGATACGCGGACCATCAGCATCGTCCTCCAGCATCGAGGACGACGCATCCAAAATCAGCATCGCCTTACTGTCCGCACTCCCCTCGCCACCGGAAGCCGAATCCGACTCCGAGGAATCCGGAGAATCCGTGGAATCAGACGACTCGGAAGCCTCAGACGACGATTCGGACGACTCCGAGCCACTCTGCGCGAACACCACCGGCGCCCACGCCACACAACACACCACGGCAACAAAAAGGGCGAGGACAACCCCCGCCCGCAACCGCGACGACAACGCCTGCATAAACTCGTCCCTTCTGCACTGTGGCCAACGTCACTAAACAAATCTAAGGGAAACAAACAACCCCCGCAGGCTTCGTTACCAGTTTGTGTCGTCTAACTACCGAGCCTCCTGTCTCTCGTTCTCGACTTAACTAGTCGTGCAGCGCGAACAATGACCTATGCGGTCAATCCTCCCCTACCTGGAACTGCAGGAACCGCATAGACCATGGCGTTTCCGGGGCTGCTTACGCGTACGGGTTACCGCCGTAGGGATTACCGTTCTGGCCCTGAGCCCCTCCGGGGCCATGCGGACCGGCCTGACCATGCGGGCCCTGCTGGCCGTGCTGGCTGTCCTGCCCAAACTGGGGGGTCGAGCCATTGCGCGGATCGTGGCGGAACTCGTCACCCGCGTTCACGCGGGACGTCGCTCCCTTATTCCGGCGGCGCAGCAGGTACACCAGCAGACCGATGAGCAGAAGAAGCAGCAGACCCGAACCAATCACGACCGGCAACAACCAGCCTGGCTTCCCGGACTCGTCGTCGGCGGCACCAGCGCCATCTTCGTTGTTCTCGCTGTCCTTCTTAGATTCGTCCTTGTCAGCACTGTCGAACTTGATCGGCTCAACCGACGGCTCCGGACCATCCTCATAACTCGGCTGCCAATCCGGGCCACCGTCAGTCGGCTCACCGTCAAGCGTCACCGCGAACTCATACGGCTGCTCCACACCAGTGATCGCGTCCTCGCCGTACTTGGTTCCCATACCGAACCAGAGGAAGTAATAACCCTGGCGTGGGCTCTTAGGGGCGTACCATGCGTAGTCACTCGGAGCGACTGGACCAGCTGTTTTCTCGTCATCGTAGATGTTCAACGCGGCAACACCAGCCTGGCCCCGGAACGGGGTTTGAAAGCCGAACCCGATAGAATCGACGTCTTCAGTCACGGACTTGGGCGACTTGGCGCTTACTACCGGGCGCTGTCCCCACTCGACTGGGATTTTGTACATCCGGAATTCGCCGGGAACGATCTTGTCGGAATAGGCCCCTTCAGAAATTTCCACCGCGTCATTGAAGCCGGAGCCACCCGTGATCGCTTCGGCGTTCTCGATTTTTGGCTCATTCTTGGGTTCCCCCGGCGAATTGATTTTCCGGTCGTCCCATTCCTCCGCCTGTTCCTCGTCTGGCAGCGGTTCATAGAACACGTTGACTTCCAGATTCACATCGTCAGTGATCTCGTCACCGGTTTGATAGACCTGCGTGCCGATAAGCCAGTTGCTCATGTCGCACCGGTTTTGCTTGCCATTCGTGGTCAAACTGTCGGAACGATTCAAAGTGATTTGGTAGGGATCGATACCGAAACGTGGAGTCGAAAAGTTTGACGCACTCGCCAACGTCGTTTCTGACCTACCGCAGTCGGGGTCGCTTTCGTTCGTGACGTCGCTGGTCGAGACGAACAACTCGCCGTCATGGTGGGCACCGTTTGTCTGCCATACTGGGGTGATGGTGATGCGGGCGTTGTGCTCCTCCGGCACAGAGACACGGAAATAACGATCCTTCTTCGCATTCCTGTCCGGGGTCACCTTCGTCTGATACTGGCCCTCATCCAGCCACTTCGCATCCTCAGGACTATCCGCAAACTCGAACTTCGTACCCTTCAACTGGTACTTACCCACATCACGCTGAGTCAGAAACTTCAACGAATCGGCAAGAGAGCCGGCGTCGTCAGCCTCGAGGAACTGACCCTTACCGGCATCAGCAATGCACTGCAGCTCCTTACGGGCCTCCTCATCAACCTTGAAACCCACAGTGTGAATAGCAAGATCCACACCCTCTTCAGCCAACTCCTTAGCCACCTCACACACCGGCGGCGGCGCACACGAATCAATACCGTCAGAAACCAGAATGATGGAACGCTGCCCCTGGTCACCAAGCTCCTTCGCCGCCTCACGCAACGAATTACCCATCGGGGTATACCCCTTCGGGCTCACACCCTCAATCGCCTCAACGTACTTGTTCTTGTCGACCTGGCCGACCTTCGCCAAAGTCTCAATATCCTTACACCCCGCCTCTCGGTTATCCGGCGCATCAGACTCCTTAGCGCCGTACACCATCAAACCCATCTGAGCAGTCCCCGGCAGGGACTCAACGAGGTCCTTCGATGCCTTCTTCGCAGCATCAATACGCGGACCATCAGCATCGTCCTCCAACATCGACGACGACGCATCCAAAATCAACATCGCCTTACTATCAGCACTCCCCTCACCGCCGGAAGCACCAGAGGCTTCCTGTGCCTTGGAGGAATCAGCAGAAGCCGACTCAGAAGATGACGCAGGAGACGACTCACTCGACTCGCTCTGCGCCAACGTGATAGGCGCCCACGCCACACAACACACCACGGCAAACAAAAAAGCGAGGAAACCCCTCGCCCGCACCGATGAAGACAACGCCTGCATAAACTTCGTCCCTTCCCAACTGTGGTAAACGTCACCAAACAGAGTAAAAGAAACGCAAGCCCCACGCAGGCTTCGTTACCTATTTGTTTTATGCACGAAGCAGTTCAGCGGTGATCGGGCCGGCGACGTCGAGTTCGAGGACGCGCAGGCCGTCGTCACGCGCGGAGTCGAGGATCTTCGGGTCGACGGGTTCGGTAGACAGCACCATGGCGGTCGGGCCAGCACCGGAGAGGTAGGCAGCGTAACCGCGGTTGCGCAGGCGGTTCACCCACTCGGCGGTCACGGGCAGGACGTCGGCGCGGTACGGCTGGTGCAGGCGGTCGCGGGTGCCCTCCCACAGGAACTGCGGGTGGGTCTGAATCGCGACGGTCATCACAGCGGTGCGGGAGACGTTGAACCGGGCGTCGGTGTGCGTGACGTGCGACGGCAGGACTTTGCGCACGGCATTCGTCGACGCGTGGAAGTCCGGGACGAGCGCGGTCGCGATGATGTCCTTGTGCACGGTCAGCGGCACCGCGCGGTACTCGGGCTGCGAGACGCCGTCGACGGGGATGTCGGTCCACGACACCACTGCCCCACCGACGACGCTGGCGGCGGCGTTGTCCGGGTGGCCCTCGAAGGCGGAGCTGAGCTGGATGACCTCATTGGTGCTCAGCGGATCACCAGCAAGCGTGTTGGCGGCGACGACACCGGCGACAGCAGCAGCGGCGGACGAGCCGAGACCGCGGGACTGCGGGATGCTGTTGTGGCAGGTGACCTTCAGGCCCGGGGCGTGGACATCGGCGGCGTGCAGGCCGGAGTTGATGGCCTTGACCACGAGGTGGGAAGAATCGCGGGGCAGATCGTCGGCGCCCTCGCCGAAGATCTCCACTTCGAGGCCAGAAGAGGTGACCAAGACCTCGACGGTGTCGTAAATGCCCACGGCGAGGCCAAGAGTGTCAAAGCCAGGCCCCAGATTCGCGGAGCTGCCGGGAACGGTCACGCGGGCGCGCAGGCCCACTTCGAGATCAACGCTCATTGTCTACGCGCCCAGACGGATGACGGAGTTGATCGACTTGACCTCGTCGATGTCGCGAAGCTCGTCGACGATGCCCGCGAGCTTGCGCTCCAGCGACTTGTGGGTGACCACGATGAGGCGGGAGTCTTCGCCGGACTCCTCCTGGCGCACGGCGGAAATGGAGATGTCCTGCGCGGAGAAGCGCCGGGAAATCTCGGCGAGGACGCCGGCGCGGTCCACGACGGACATGTCGATGTGGTAGCGCGTCGGCACGTCGCCGAAATCAGCGACCGGGTAGTGCGCGTACGGGTTCTCCGCCGGGGCACGGCCACCGAGAATCTTGTTGCGTGCGGCACCGACGAGGTCGCCGAGCACAGCGGACGCGGTGGGCGCACCGCCGGCGCCATTGCCGTAGAACATCAGGCGGCCAGCAGCTTCCGCTTCGACGAAGACAGCGTTGTAGGACTTATCGACGCTCGCGAGCGGGTGGTCATTCGGCACCAGCGTCGGGTGGACGCGGGCGGAGACGGAGGTGTTGCTGGCGTCGTCGATAAGCCTCTCGCAAATAGCGAGCAGCTTGATGGTGAAGCCGGCTTCGGCTGCCGCTTCGATGTCCGCGGCGGTGATATTGGTGATGCCCTCGGCGTGCACGTCGTCGTAGGTGACGCGGGAATGGAAGCCCATCGACGCCATGATCGCGGCCTTGGAGGCGGCGTCGTGGCCTTCAACATCGGCGGTGGGGTCTGCCTCGGCGTAGCCCAGGCGGGTGGCCTCAGCGAGGGCCTCCTCGTAGCTCGCGCCGGTGGACGCCATCGCGTCGAGCACGTAGTTCGTCGTGCCGTTGACGATGCCGGAGATGCGCTGAACCTGGTCGCCGGCCAAGGAGCGGCGCAGCATGCCCACGACGGGGATCGCGGCGGCCACGGCGGCCTCATAGTAGAGGTCGACGCCTGCCGCGTTGGCTGCGTCGGAAAGCTCGTCGGCGTGCGCGGCGATGAGCGCCTTGTTGGCGGTGACCACGGACTTGCCGGCGTTGAGCGCGGCGAGGACCAGTTCGCGCGGGTAGTCGATGCCGCCGATGACCTCGACGACGACATCGATATCGTCGCGGTCGATGAGCTCGCGCGCGTTATCGGTGAGCGTGATATCCGGGAATTTGTCCAGGACCTCGCGCTTCTTGCCCAGGTCGGACACGGCGATCCCGCGGACGTCGATCGGGCCGCCGATGCGGTTTTCCAGGCTGCCGGAGAACTCGTTGATCAGGCGCAGAACCTCAGTGCCGACGGTACCCATACCGAGCACGGCGACCCCCACGGGTTGCCCGATGCCCTTGCCCGGGTAGTTTCCGTTCCTTCCTTCGGCGCTCAGCGCAGTCATGGTTCTCCTATGTCTAGGGGGTGGACAGCAATGGCCTACGAGTCTACAAAAACCTCCCGCGCGAGTAGATCCTCAACTGTTTCGCGGCGCACCATCGGAGTGGCTTCGCCCTCGCGGACACTGACCACTGCGGGGCGGCCGAAGCAGTTGTAATTGGACGCCATGGAGAAGCAGTAGGCCCCGGTGGCGGCAAGGGCAATGAGGTCGCCGGGGGCAATATCGTCAGGCCAGAGGGCATTATTGATCAGAATGTCGCCGGATTCGCAGTGCGATCCAACCAATCGCGTGGCGTGCGGAGCGCCTTCGGTGTTGCGGTTGATCACGCGCGCGTCGTATTCCGCGCCGTAGAGCGCGGTGCGAATATTATCGCTCATTCCGCCGTCCACAGCGATGTAGCGGCGGGTGGCATCGTCGGTCACATGAACGTCTTTGACGGTGCCGACCGAGTAGACGGTCACGGCCGCCGGACCCGCGATCGCGCGGCCGGGCTCCACGATGACCTTCGGCGGTGTGAGGTCCAAGTCCCCCGCCGCATCATTAACGGTGCGCAGCAAGTCGCGAGCGACGGCATCGACATTGAGCGGCTCCTCGTCCACGGTGTAGGCGATGCCGTAGCCACCGCCCAAGTCGAGGTATTCCAACTCCACGCCGAGCTCACGGTAGATCTTCGCGTACAGGCCCAGCACGCGGGACGCGGCGAGCTTGAAGCCCTCAGCATCGAAGACCTGGGAACCGACGTGGCAATGCAGCCCGGTCAGTCGAATATTCGACGCGGCGTGAGCGGTCTGCGCCGCCAGGAACGCAGAACCGGAGGCTAATGACAAGCCGAATTTCTGGTCTTCGTGGCTGGTGGCGATGAACTCGTGCGTATGCGCCTCCACGCCAGGCTTGACACGGATGAACACGTCCTGGACCACGCCCTCTTCCCCGGCGATGCGCTCGAGGGTGTCCAGCTCCTGATGGGAGTCGATCACCACGTGGCCGACGCCGCTGGTCACGCAGCGTCGCAGGAAGGAATCGGACTTGCTATTGCCGTGGGCGGTGATGCGCTCGGCCGGAAAATCGGCGGCCAGCGCGATCAGCAGCTCGTTCTCGCTGGCGACGTCGAGTGCGAGACCTTCCTCGGCGACCCATTTCGCGATGCGGGAGGTCAGAAAAGCCTTCGCCGCGTAGTGCACGTGCGCCGGATCGCCGTAGGCGCGGGCCATGTCGCGGCAGCGGGAACGGAAGTCGTCCTCGTCGACGACCATGACCGGGGTGCCGTATTCCGCGGCAATGTCCGTGAGCGGAACACCGGCGATGGTCACGGAGCCGTCGTCGCGGCGCTCGGCGTTGCGCGGCCAGACGTGCGCGGGCAGGTCATTGAAGCAGCCGGCTTCGTCGTGACGCACGCGCAGTAGATCATCGCGCGACAGGTTCGCCGTATTGAGGACGGGATCGAGCACGAATTACATCCTTTCCGGCGCAGTGATGCCCAGCAGACGCAGGGAGTTCGCGAGCACTTGGCGGGAAGCAGCAGCCAGAGACAGACGTGCGGCGTGGATCGGCTCCGGGTTCTCGCCGGCCTTCGGCAGAATCTGGCACGCGTCGTAGAACTTGTGGAAGACGCTGGCCAGTTCCTCGGCGTAGCGGGCGATGCGGTGCGGTTCACGCAGCTCAGCGGCGGCCTTCACCACTGCCGGGAATTCGCCGAGGGTGCGGATCAGGTCGCCCTCCTTCTCGTGGGTGAGCAACGACAGGTCGGCGCCGTCGGCGGTCACGCCGGCTTCCGCAGCCTTGCGTTCGATCGACGCGAGGCGCGTGTGGCCGTACTGCACGTAGTAGACAGGGTTGTCGTTGGACTGCTTTTCCCACAGGTCCAGGTCGATATCCAGGGTCGAGTCCACGGAAGAACGCACGAGCGAGTAGCGCGCGGCGTCGCGGCCGATCAGATCGACAAGGTCGTCGAGAGTGATCACGGTGCCGGCGCGCTTGGACATCTTCACCGGCTTGCCGTCGCGCACGAGGTTGACCATCTGGCCAATGAGCACCTCGACGGCCTCCGGGTCGTAACCCAAAGCCTGGGCGGCGGCGCGCAGACGCGCAATGTAGCCGTGGTGGTCGGCACCCAGCATGTAGATCGCCAGCGTGTGGCCGCGGTCGAATTTGTCAGCCACGTACGCGATATCGCCAGCGATGTACGCGGCGTCGCCGTCGGACTTGATCACCACGCGGTCCTTGTCGTCGCCGAAGTCGGTCGAACGCAGCCACCACGCGCCGTCGGCCTCATACAGGTTCCCGTTGTCCTTCAGCGTCTGGATCGAACGGTCCACAGCGCCGGACTCGAACAGGGAGTTCTCGTGGAAGTACACGTCGAAATCCACGCCGAACTCGTGCAGCGACTCCTTGATCTGCGCGAACATCATTTCCACGCCTTCCGCGCGGAACGCTTCCTGTACCTCGGCGTCAGTGCCGTCGAGAGCATCGGGGCGCTTATCGACGACCGCGCTAGCGATCTCCCCGATGTATTCCCCGCCGTAACCGTCCTCGGGCGTCGGCTCATTCTTCGCGGCGGCGACGAGGGAGCGGGCAAAGCGGTCGATCTGGCCGCCGTGGTCATTGAAGTAGTACTCACGGGTCACCTCGGCACCGGAGAACTCCAGTACGCGGCCGAGCGAATCGCCGACAGCGGCCCAACGCGTGCCGCCCAAGTGGATCGGACCGGTCGGGTTCGCGGAGACGAACTCGAGGTTGATTTTCGCATCCGAGAACAGGTCAGATGAACCGAAAGATGGACCCTTTTCAAGGATGTCGGAAACAATGCTTCCGGTAGCAGCTGCACCCAGGCGGAGATTGATGAAGCCGGGGCCAGCGACCTCGGCGGAGTCGATCTCGGGGCGGGCAGACAAGGCGTCGATAAGCCAGCCCGCGAGCTCACGCGGATTGGTGCCCGCCTTCTTGGCCACCTGCAATGCGATATTCGTCGCGTAATCGCCGTGCTCCGGGTTACGCGGACGCTCGACGGTGACCGTCTCGGGCACGACCGAGGAATCGAGGTCATGTTTGTCGAGGGTATCGACGGTGATGGTGCGGACAATGGAGGTGAGGTCTGCAGGCGTCATGGGAACGGAGTTTAATTGAACCTGGCCACTGCCCGGCAACTTACCCAGAAAGGAGCCAATCAGTGCGCGTAGCCCTGTTTTCCACATGCCTCGGGGATGCACTGTTCCCCGATGCGCACAAGGCGGCCGCTCTCGTCCTGTCCCGACTTGGATGCGAGGTCGTCTTCCCTCCGGAGCAAACCTGCTGCGGACAAATGCATATCAATACCGGGTACCAGAAAGAGACGGTGCCCATGATTGAAAATTACGTCGACGCATTCGCCGACGATTCCATTGATTACGTGGTCACTCCGTCCGGCTCCTGCACCGGTGCCGTGCGCGAGCAGCACACCCGCATCGCCGAGCGCTACGGGTCCAAGGAGCTGGTCGCCGGCACCAAGAAGACCACGAAGAAGACCCTCGACCTCTCCGAGTTCATCGTCGATGTCATGGGCACGACCGATGTGGGCGCATTCTTCCCGCACCGCGTCACCTACCACTCCACCTGCCACTCCCGCCGCTTCATCAAGGTCGGTGACCGCCCGACGGACCTGCTCAAGGCCGTCGACGGGCTGGAGCTCGTGGAGCTGCCCAACTCCGAGGAATGCTGCGGCTTCGGTGGCACGTTCGCTGTGAAGAACGCCGATACCTCAGCCGCGATGGTCTCCGACAAGGTGCGCCACATCAAGGACACCGCCGCGGAGTACGTCACCGCAGGCGACTCCTCCTGCCTGATGAATATCGGCGGAGCCATGTCCCGCCAGCACACGGGCATTCGCGCAATCCACATCGCTGAGATTCTCGCCTCGACCCGCGAAAACCCGTGGACGCCCGAGTCCGCCGCGTACACGAAGGAGAAGATGCTGTGAAGGTCGGACTTGGTAACCCGACGATGCCGCCCCACGCGCCGCACGACCTGGGGCACTTCCGCGAATACAACAAGTTCCAGAAGAACGCTAAGACTGAGCTGAACAACTCGACTCAGCGCCGCAACCTGAACTACGCCACGACGCAGATCCGTCTGAAGCGCCAGGGCGTCGTCGACGAGCTCGACGATTGGCAGCAGCTGCGCGAGGCCGGCTCGACCATCAAGCGCGACACCTTGGCGCGTCTTCCCGAGCTGCTTGAGCAGTTCGAGGAGAACGTGACCAAGCGCGGCGGCCACGTCCACTGGGCGCGTGATGCCAAGGAAGCGTCCCAGATCATCACTGATCTGGTGAAGGACACCGGTGAGACTGACATCGTCAAGATCAAGTCGATGCTCACCCAGGAAATCGCTCTCAACGACGTTCTCGAGGAAAACGGCATCAACGCCCGCGAGACGGACCTGGCGGAGCTCATCGTCCAGCTGGGCGAGGACTTCCCCTCCCACATCGTGGTGCCCGCGATCCACCGCAACCGCGCGGAAATCCGCGACATCTTCACCGAGAAGATGCCGGGTGCGCCGAAGGACCTGACCGCGGAGCCGGCCGAGCTGGCCGAGGCGTCCCGCACATTCCTGCGCGAGCAGTTCATGAAGGCCAAGGTCGCTATCTCCGGCTGCAACTTCGGCATCGCGGAGACCGGTTCGGTCTCGATCGTCGAGTCCGAGGGCAATGGACGTATGTGCCTGACCATGCCGGAGACGCTGATCACCGTCATGGGCATCGAGAAGATCCTGCCGTCTTATGAGGATCTGGGTGTGTTCATGCAGTTGCTGCCGCGTTCGTCGACAGGCGAGCGCATGAACCCGTACACCTCGATCTGGTCCGGTGTGACGGAGAACGACGGCCCGCAGGACTTCCACATCGTGCTGGTGGACAACGGCCGCACCGCCGCACTGTCCAACGAGATCGGCCGCGAGGCACTCAAGTGCATCCGCTGCTCCGCTTGCTTGAACGTGTGCCCGGTCTACGAGCGCGCCGGCGGCCACGCCTACGGTTCGGTCTACCCGGGCCCGATCGGCGCGATCCTCACCCCGCAGCTCGCGGGCATGGACTCCGCCGACGACGTCACTGCGTCGCTGCCGTACGCCTCCTCCCTGTGCGGGCGTTGCGACGAGGTCTGCCCGGTGAAGATCCCCATCACCGACGTCCTGCTGGAGATGCGCCACCAGAAGGTGGAGAATCACCGCCCCAAGATCGAGGGCGCGATGTTCGATGTCATCGGCCAGGTCTACGGCCACTCGAAGCTGTGGGACAAGGCCGTGCGTATGGTTGCCGCCGGCCGCATTCTCGGTGGCTTCAACGGTGTCATCAACAAAATGCCGCCGCCGGTGTCCGGCTGGACGGACTACCGCGACGTCGCCGTGCCCCCGAAGAAGTCCTTCCGTCAGTGGTTCGAGTCCGACGAGGCCAAGCGCCTCATGGCCGAAGCCAAGGCGGAAGGCGTCAAGGGCCACGCCGCACCGGATGCGACCGGCACCACCGGAGCCGAGGAGACACCCGCCCCGGGCGATTCCTGGACCCGCTACAACCGCAAGGAGGACGAGAAGTAATGGGTACCGCTAAGGAAGACATCCTCGCCCGCATCCGCGACGCGCACAAGCTCGCCGACTCCCCTGCCAGCGTCGAGCACGCCCACGAGTACCGCACGGAATCGCCGCTGAACCGCGACGAGCTGCGCGAGATGCTCGTCGACCGCCTGGTGGACTACAAGGCTGAGGTGCAGACCGTCTCCTCCGACGAGCTGCCCGGCGCGGTCGTGGACATTCTTCGCGAGCACGAGTGCAACGAGGTCCGCTACGCACAGGGCCTCGACGCCGAGCTGTTCACCTCCTTCGACGGCAACGCGCAGCCGGACGACGTCACCATCGATCCGCGCGAGCTTAACGACGTCGACGCTGTCGTCACCGGCTCCGTCGTCACCTCCGCCCAGACCGGTACCATCTGCCTCCAGTCTGAAGGCGGCGCCGGAAAGTGCGGCCGTCGCGCACTGAGCTTGGTCCCCGACCGCCACCTGTGCATCGTGCACATGGATTCCGTGGTCTACGGCGTCCCGGAGATGTTCGGCAAACTCGACCCGGAATTGCCGTCCACGCTGATCTCCGGCCCGTCGGCGACCTCCGATATCGAGCTCGTCCGCGTCGAGGGCGTTCACGGTCCGCGCGACCTGATCGTCCTGCTCGTGGACTAACCAGCCAGCCTTTCCGCGGGGCGACATCACCGCCCCGGAATGCTGCACCCACCGAGAAAACGGCCCGCTCTTCTGTATCAGGAAGGGACGGGCCGTTTCACATTCTTCAACGCCTGCGTCCAGCCCATGCGAAGACTATGATCAGTGACTGTTGTTTTGAAGAACTTCAATAGAACCTGCTGAATTGGGAGGCTGCGCTGTGTTTCGCAAGAAAACACCGTCACTGAAACAGACACCGTCACGCGAACGGGAAAGGAGCACCGCCCCACTTCTGGCAGCAGTCGGCGTGGCGGCATCGCTGATTGCCGCACCCTTTAGCACCGCGACGGCGCAGGCGGATCCCGCACCGGCCCCGGAGGTGAAGTGGGGACCGTGCCCCGCCACGGTCGACGCCCCGGGCGCTGAGTGCGGTGAGGTTCCTGTGCCGATGCGTTACGGCGATCCGAAGAGCCCGAAGATCTCTGTCGGTTTCGTCCGTGTCCCGGCCGCGCAGCCGGCAGCAAAACGCGGGGTGCTCTTTGGCAACCCCGGCGGTCCCGGCGGCGATGCCTACACCTACGTCGGCTCTGACTCGATGGGCTTTACTTGGCCGAAGGAGATCCGCAACGAGTGGGACATGGTCGCAGTTCAGCCGCGCGGATTGCAGCACTCCACGCCGTTGGTGTGCGAGCCTGCGGCACCGGCGAACCAGCTCGACGCGATGAGCAGCCAGCTAGAAAGCACGGTCAACGCCGGTGCTATGTCCCGTCAGATGTGCCAGAAGGAGCATCCTGGCCTGGCGGAGTCCATCACCACCGAGAACAACGCCCGCGACTGGGAAACGGTGCGCCGTGCACTCGGCTACGACACGGTCTCCATCATGGGTCTGTCCTACGGCACGTACCTCGGTTCCGCTTACGCATCCATGTTCCCGGATCACACTGACAAGGTCGTGCTTGATTCCGCGATGAATCCGGACCAGCAGTGGAACAAGCTGATGATCGAACAAGAGGGCGGCTACGAGCGTGCCCTGCACGACTACTTCGACTACGTGGCACGCAATGACGCCACGTACCACATGGGCGATACTCCGCTGAAGGCGTACCAGTACTGGTCCGCGAAGGTTGTGCAGGAGACCGGAACCAACCCCACGGTCGTCCCGCCGCCAGCTCGCGTCGGTGATCTTCCTCCCGGGCTCGAGTTCGCGGGCCAGGCAGGTGCCGACGCCATGACGGCGACCGGTAAGGCGCGCGTGGAGGCAGATGGAATTGTGAGCCGGATGCTCAAGCCCGGTGCAACCCAGTTCAACTCCCAGCTCCTGCAGCAGACAAAACTGATCATCCCCGCACCCAGCGACTGGGACACTCTCGCGCGGATGACCAACGGCACCTTCAAGCCGAAATCCACTCCGTCTAAGCCTGTCGTCGACGAGCTCATGGGCGCAGACAAAACCCGCCTGAACCTGCTGTTCATTCAGATGTGCAACGAGAATGTCACGCCGGCGGACTACTCGCTGATTCCGCGGGCAATCTGGACCAACAATATTTCGCAGGACGTTTTCGCGGCAGCACACACCCTCATCGGAAGTGGCCTCGCGTGCAACGGTGCCGCTCCAGTGGCGAAGCCCATTCCGCTCAACGGCGGCGGTCTGGCCGCGCGCCCGCTGCAGATCAATGCGACCAGCGATCCGCAGACCCCCTACTCCGGTCGCGGTGTGATCCAGAAGGAGATGGGCACGCAGCTGGTCACCGTCCACGGTCCGGGCCACGGCCATGTCGCTCGTGGTAATGCGGCGGTAGACAAGATCGTGATCGATTACCTGCGCTCCGGCAAGGTCAGCCAGCACGACGCTCCCGGCTACCACGCTCAGCAGCGTTAGAACTACTCCGCGCACACAAATCGGCCCGCACCTTCTCGTTGGAGGGTGTGGGCCGATCTGCTGTCATTTTCCCGTGCCGCGCTTGTCGCGCGCAAGAACAACTATGGGCCATAAACCGTTGAGGGCAATGACGAACCAATGCCGGTTCCATCGGGGTTGCCTCAGGGTTGGCTGGCAATGGTGCTGGGAGGCAGACCGGGCTGTGTGTCTGCCCCGCGCCGTCGATAAGCTGCCAGCATGGACATTAGGATGCAATCTCCTGGAATGGACATTAGGAAGCTTGATCCGCTAAGCATCCGCCCGCAGCTCAAAGACATGCTCGTCGGCATGGGCGCGATGGTGGCTGTCTACGCGTTGCTCATTGGCTCAGCTTTCGGGTTGAGTGGTCTGGATCTCGGCGACATGGTCGAACCACTCTTGCCGGTGCTTATTATCTTGTCGCTGGTCATCCCCACCATCTTCTTGGTGGTTTACCTCAAACGCCGGGGGCTTCCCCTCGGGTTTCGGCCGTTAGGCAAGCGGGGCTGGCATTTGCTGTGGCAGGTCCCCCTCGCGATTATCGCGGCGGCGTTGTGCACGGGGCTCTTATCCTCGCTCCTCCACGTTGAATCGAAGGGCCCATCGGCCCCGTCTGGCGCAGGAGACATGCTCGTGCTGTTCACGTTTGCCGCGTACTTGCTGATCGGCCCGTTCCTTGAGGAACTCGTGTTCCGGCGCCTCCTCATGGGGTACCTGGATACCCTCCTGCCGGCTTTCTCCAGCGTGCTGCTCACCTCGCTGGTATTCGGGCTGATGCACATCGCGCCACCCGTCGTGATTTACACGTTCTTCGGCGGCCTCGCCATGGCTCTGCTGACCCGCTGGCACCGTTCGCTGTGGGCGGGATTCATTCTGCACATGTGCAATAACACGTTGGTGCAACTGCTCGTGTTCGGCTTTGAGTAATCGCCCCCTGCCCCTCCCCCGGACTGGCCCTGCCGTTACGATGAACGGGTTTTCTTCCGCTTCTCGCGGAGGGTTGTTTCGGTATAAGGAGGTGGCGTGTGGCGCGGACGAACGATGCGGTAGATCTGCGGCCTGTTGTGCTCGTGCTGATCGGGTCGCTGGGCATCCAGTCGGCGGCGATCGTGTCGTCGACGCTTTTTGCTGAGCTGGGCACCGTGGCGGTGTCGACTTTTCGACTGCTCATCGCCGCCGTGATGCTACTCGTCGCATTCCGCCCGGCAGTGCGCACATTCACCCGCCAACGCTGGA
>ERZ1031273.195-NODE-195-length-31726-cov-8.494459_pt1 | contig 31726 bp, 35 predicted proteins | sample MGYA00516575_ERZ1031273 | MGnify/ENA primary metagenome ERZ1031273 (study PRJEB33718, sample SAMN03159816) | human skin metagenome | collected 2014-02-25 | study: EMG produced TPA metagenomics assembly of the PRJNA266117 data set (Human skin bacterial metagenome... | reverse complement strand
GCCGAGGTCGCCCCGGAGATCAACGCCGGTGGTTCCGGCCCCCGCTGCGTGAACTAACTTCCCGCTCACCCGGCCGAAGCGTTTTCCCTACGATGGGTTGCCATGAGCCTGCTCACGCCGATCGTGTCCACCGACCCTGCCAGCCCCCGGCTGACGGTCTACGACGAGACCGCCGGCACGCGGATGGAGTTCTCCGGCGTGACGCTGGAGAACTGGGCCAACAAGATCGCCAACATGCTCGTCGAGGAATTCGAATTCGACGATCCCTCCGCCGCACCCACGATCGTCGTGGACCTTCCCATCTCCTGGCAGGCCGCCGTCCTGCCCATCGGCATCTACAACGCCGGCCTGACCTTCACCGTCAGCCCGGGCGCCGGCGACGCAAACACCGATGCCAGTGGCACAAGCACCCCGAACCCAAACCTGGTCTTCACCACCGTCGACCGGGTGGAGAACTGGCCGAAGGGCACCGATGTCGTGGTGGTTTCGAGTGATCCTTTCGGCCGCGGTGTGACGGAGACCGGCGGGACGCTCCCGTCCGGCATCGTCGACTTCGGCCCGACCGTCCGCTTCTACGGTGACCAGTACTTCGGCGACTCCCCCGAGCTCGCCGACTGGATCGCCCCCGCAGGCGGTGAATCAGCAACGGGAACGACAGCCGAACGCATCCTCATTCCCGCTTGGACATCGCGCGAGGAATTCGACGCGAATGTGATGGCGCCGCTGGCCGCTGGTGGCTCCGTGGTGGCCATCGCCGGGATGGCGTCCGCCGACCGCATCGAGCAGATCGCCGAGGCCGAGAAGGTCACCATCCGCCGCGCCTAGTCACCACCGATTGAGAAGCAGCGTCTACCGCCCGAACCAGCGACGGACGAGCTTGCGCCACACCACCCGTGCGGCGGAGTGCGGGACGGCGATGATCTCCCGGGAGTAATTCTTCAACCGGGACGTCTTCGGCGTCGGCGCAGCCACTACCGTGATGGGCACGCCGAGGTGGGCGGCCCAGACTTTCGTGCGCGCGACATGGAAACCGTTGGTGACCACGATAAGGCGCGCGGCATCCGGAAAGAGCTTCCGGGAATTCTCCAAGTTCTCGTTGGTGGAGGTCGCCTCCGGTTCCTCCACGATGCGTGAGGCGGGCAGACCATGCTCGATGAGCCAGCGCGCCATCACTGCTGATTCTCCTTTCCCCGTCACCACGACGGGGGCGGTGGAATGCGTCGACGCGACAGACAGCGCCGTGGCCAGGCGTGCTTCGAGCATGCGCGACGGCCGGCCGTCGATAATGCGCGCCCCGAGCACCACCACGGGGTCGGGGGTGCTACTCACTGCCGCCGAGGAGACGCTCGCGCAGCGCCTCGTCCTTGCGCTCGACCTCTTGGGCCATGGTGGCCTGGTAGTCGACCATGCGGCGCTGGATCGCTGGGTCGGAAGAGCCGAGAATGCGCGCGGCGAGCAGGCCGGCATTCTTCGCGCCGCCGATGGACACCGTGGCCACGGGCACACCACCCGGCATTTGCACGATGGACAGCAACGAGTCGAGGCCGTCCAGGTCCTTCAACGCACGCGGAATGCCGATGACCGGCAACGGCGTGGCGGCAGCGACCATACCCGGCAGGTGCGCCGCACCACCAGCGCAGGCGATGATGACCTGCAGGCCGCGCTCATGCGCACCCTTCGCGTACGCCAGCATTTTCTCCGGCGTGCGGTGCGCGGAGACGACCCCGACCTCGAAGCGGATGCCGAACTCAGCGAGGATCTCCGCCGCGGGCGCGACAGTGTCCCAGTCCGAGTCGGACCCCATGATGATTCCTACCTGCGGTTCCATGTGCGCTCCTTATGCGTCCTGCAATGTCCTAGTCTTGCCCGGCAGCACCACTGCCGTTAACGATGATGTCCGCCGCCGCGGTCGCCCGCTCCAGCACGGTGTCCAGGTCCGTGCCGGAGACATTGACGTGCCCCATCTTGCGTCCCGGGCGGTGGCCCTTGCCGTAGAGGTGGACCTTGGCGTCCGGGTAGCGGCGCATGACCTCGATGACGCGGTCTTCCATCGGCTCCTCCGGCTCGGTGTCAGCGCCGAGGGTGTTCACCATGACGGTGTACGACGCGGTGGTCTCCACCGAACCCAGCGGCCAATCCAGCACTGCGCGCAGGTGCTGCTCGAACTGGCTAGTCACGCAGCCGTCCTGCGTCCAGTGGCCAGTGTTGTGCGGGCGCATGGCGAGTTCGTTGACGATCACGCTCTTGTCCTCATCCGCGCATTCGAAGAGCTCCACGGCAAGTACACCGGTGACATCCAACTCGGTGGCGATCTTCTTCGCCAGCTCGCGGCAGTACTCTGCCTGCTCATCAGTCATGCCCGGCGCGGGCGCGATCGCTTCGACGCAAATGCCGTCGCGCTGGCGCGACTCCACGACCGGCCACGCGCGGACCTCGCCGGATGGGGTGCGCGCGACCATGGCGGAGAGCTCGCGGCCGAAGTCGACTTTGCGCTCGGCGTACAGCGGCGTGCCCTTGTCCAGCAGATCCGCCACGAGGCTTTCCGCTTCCTCGCGGGTGGCCGGGAACCACACGCCGTGGCCGTCGTATCCGCCGCGGGTGGCCTTGAGGCACATCTCGCCGGCGACGGACTCGAAGAACTCACCGGCATCGGCCGCCGACTCGATCGGCGCGAATTCCGGCACCGGCGCACCGATCTCTTTCATCTTGCGGCGCTGCTCGAGCTTGTCCTGGGCGTAGATCAGCGCCCGCGGCTGCGGCTGCACGCTGACACCCGCCGCGATGAGTTCGTCCAAGAACTCGTTGGGCACGTGCTCGTGGTCGAAGGTGGCCGCCGCTGCCCCGTCGACGACTGCCTTCAGGTCGTCCAAATTCGTGTAGTCGCCGATGCGCACGTCGCCGAAGACCTGCGCCGCCGACGCGTCCTCCGCACCGGCCAGCACACGCGGCGCGAGTCCGAGCTCGATCGCCTCCGTGTGCATCATGCGGGCCAATTGGCCGTCGCCGATCACCGCGATGATCGGCAGTCCCTGGGCATCTCTTTGCGTGTTACTCACGCTTGCCCACTGTAGTGAACAAGCAGGTACCGCACGCCATCGGTCACCGCGCTCGCGGACGACAGCGCGACAAACAATCCACGGGAGATAGCTACCATCGGCCATATGACTACCTTCAGCCGCCACACGGTTTTCCAGAACTCGCTGATGTCCGCGCTCCTCGACGGGATCTACGACGGGGAGATGACCATCGGGCAGATCCTGTCCAAGGGCAATTTCGGCCTGGGCACGTTCGATGGGTTGGACGGCGAGATGATCATCCTCGACGGCACGTGCTACCAGCTGCGCAGCGACGGCACGGCGACTATCGCTGACCTTGACCAGAAGAGCCCGTTCGCGCAGGTGACCAATTTCGTGCCGAAGATCGTGGAGCCTGCGCCAAAGGGCATGAGGCGCAAGGAGCTCTCCGCGTTCATCGACGATCTCGAGCCGTCGGGCAACTACTTCCACGCGGTGCGCATTTCAGGCACGTTCACGAACGTTGTCACCCGCACGGTGACGAAGCAGTCCAAGCCGTACCCGCCGATGCGCGATGCGGTGGGCGACGACAAGGAGATCACGTTCGACAACGCCCGCGGCATCATCGGCGGTTTCCGTACCCCGAAGTACGCGAAGGGCATCGGCATCCCGGGCTGCCACGTCCACTTCATCGATGAGGAGCGCACCTCCGGCGGCCATGTCCTCGACTACACCGTCGACGACGCAACGATCGAGCTGTGCCCCGGCACCGACATGGAGCTCCACCTGCCGCTCACCGCGGACTTCGCCGCCGGCAACCTCTCCCCCGACGACATCGACGAGCAGATTCACACCACAGAGGTGAAGAGCTAGTCTTCTCGCTTCCACACAGAGGCATCAGGATCCCACACGCCGCCACGTAGAGAAGGATCGTTAGCTAACACTGGGTCGAGTAATCGCCCGGAGATTGCCCCACTGAAGTCCTGATGTTTCAGAACGCCCTTCGGAAATGAACGGTTGATGGCTTCCGACGCATTTTGCATAGCAGTTTTAAGCTCTTTGGACATCAACGTGTCGCTCCGGAGGACCTCCGCAATTTCCCTGAATGACTCCCTAACAGGCTCAAGGCTTCGCTCAATCGCCGCGGCGACACGGGGATCAATCTCCTCCGGACCAAGATGATCCGCGAGCAGTTGCCGTAGTCCCGCCCTATCCCCTGCTTCCAAGCCAAACGAAGCTTCCCTGCCGTAGAGAGCTTCAAACAAGGAATCTAGGTCGACCAGTTGCTTCTTCCCTGTGTCGGACACCATGTCCAGCAGGTGATCAGCTTCATAGCCAGCATCCGCTAGATCGGCAATGGTGCGTGCAGGAGAGGTCACCGGGAGCCCGGCCTCCGGATGAATCTTCCAGTCAGTTTCCGCTAGGTCGGCTCGATGAAAATGAACCTCCGGCTGGCGGCTTCGGCGCCGTTTCTGGACCGTGAAGTGGTAGCCGTCGGACCACAGGTCACCAATCCCCCAAAGATCTGCGGCAGTGGTGTGAGAGACAACGGCTTCACCGGCGAGCGAGTTGTCCCGAAGTCGTTCCGCAGCCATGATGTCTGGCCGGATAGCTAACCACTGGGCTTTGAGTTCGATTTCGGCAGATAACGCAGTCCCCGCAATTGCGTAGACCCCGTGACGAATGCGTTCCAGTACGCCAACTTTTTCAAGCCGCAGGAGGTCCGGCGAGGCGATTTCAAGCCCGCCGGCCTGAGACGACGTGAATAGGCCCCACTGTTGAGACGCCAGATCCCCCAACAGTTCGGTCGCCTCGCCACTCTCCATGGCACAAAACATATCAAATAGACACTTTTCGTGCCACCATCTGACCGATAAGTGGCACAAAACCTACTCGACGCCTAAACCAGCCGCTCCGCGATCATCGCCTCGACCCGCTTCGCACGCCCGACGTCGGGGAAATGCACGGCCTCGCCGTAGCCGAGCAGGCCGATGTCGATGCCGCCGCGGCGTCGGCGCACGTCGCTGATTTGGGCGAAGGGGATGGATTCGGTTCGCCCGCGCCCACCAGGGACGAACATGACGCGCTTGTTGGTCACCATGAAGCGTTGGCGCCGCTGCCGGATGAGCGGAAGCAGAAACCGCCAGAGCACAACGAGGAACCAGATGCCCACGACGGCGTTGCGGATGCCTGCGTCCATGCCGGCGGCATCCATCCACCCGATGAGCATCCAGAACAGGGCGGTCGCGATGATCAGCTCAAGGAAGGGATAGATCACGCCGCGCAGCGGCGGCGCCATGTCCGCCAGGACGACTTCTCCCCTACCGAGCTTGATCTTTGCCACGGCCAAGAGATTAATCGCTCGTACGCAGGTGCGTCACGTCGCCCGTGGAGTAGCTGACACCATCGACGACAATCGCGCCACGCTTATCGACGTCCCCCGCAACCCCTTCCACGATCCCCTCCACCGTGTCGAGCCGCACCGTCTGGCCAAGCGTGGCCGACACCGCGCGGTAGTCGTCCAGCAATGTTTCGTCGCGGTCCTGCCACTGCTCCAAACGGCGCCCCAGGGCCTTCAACAGATCGATAGTGAACTCGTCCCAGTCCACGTCGATGCCTTCGAGGTTCAGCGCCGTCGACCAGTCCGTGGGCAGGTCCTCCTGGCGCCACGCCACATTCACGCCGAGCCCCACCACGAGCTTCGGGATCTCCGCAGTCGTGTCGATCTCGCCGAGAATGCCCACGAATTTCTTGCCGTTCAGCAGCACATCGTTCGGCCACTTCAGCTGCGCGTTCGGGATCACATCGGTCACGGCCAGTCCCGCCGCCAATGACACGAGCCCCAGATCGTCGGTGTGGACCAGTTCGATCGCCACACTCATGAGCAGGCTCGCCCCAGCAGGTGCTTCCCACACGCGTCCGAGCCGGCCCTTGCCGCCGGTCTGCTGCTCGGCGATGAGCACGTGCCCCGGATCCCCCGACGCCATCAGCTCCGTGTTCGTCGACGACGCCGTTTCCACGTAGCGCACCTCACCCCAGTACTGGGCGACTTCAGATTCAATTCGGGCAATGTCCTGAACTGTCATGCGCACCAGAATATCGAGACATCGAACCAAGGCGTGCACCGTCACCACCGCACTCAGGAAGTTCAACGACAACCGCTACTGCGCCGACTCCGCAATGCGGAGTCCCTGCGGTTTTATACATCACCTGCGCTGAATCGAATCTCCGTTCCCCTTCTCACCCCAATGATGTCGAGGTGAAATGGGACAGTGGCTACAGAAACACCCAGCAGCCAAGGAGAACGCAATGGCCCTGCCGCGCATGAGTAAAGAAGAGAAGCTCTTAGTCATCCGAGCGCTTCAAGAGTCCAACGACGTTATGGATTACCCCGGCTTCAACAATCATGCGGAACGTTACGGCCCCTATGTCGTCACCGAATACTGGAGCCCCGAGATGGACGAATTTCCTGGTTACCAGGTCATCGGCCCCGGCCCAGTCATTGTGGACACGCGGGACTACTCGGTCGACTTCCTCGGCTCCATCCCCACGCACTGGCCGGATTGGCTGAACGACAACAGCCTGCCCCGTGGACGCGTCAAGCTTGCCGACGAACCGTTCCCCGGCCACCCCACCTCCGATTTACCCGACGACGATTCCTGAGCCGACTCCGCACTGCGGAGTCCCTGCGGTTTTGCATCCACTCCGCAAGAACTCCGCAGAAGCACCGCAGACGCACCACCAGATCTACACTGGGCGCCATGTCGGACCTGAAGCTTTTCACCATCGGTTATTCGAAGAAGAGCGCGGAAGAATTCTTTGACCTGCTACGCGAAAACGGCGTGAAGCGGGTGGTGGACATCCGTCGCCACAACACGAATCAGCTCGCCGGCTTCACCAAGAAAGACGACCTCGCGTGGTTCCTTAAAACCATCGCCGACATCGCTTACGAGCACGTTCTGGAACTCGCGCCGAGTGAGGAGCTCATGCACGCCTACAGGAAGGAAGGTTTGCCGTTCGACGAGTTCGCGGACAAGCTCCGCGCACAATTCGACGACCGGGAGATGCCCACCAAGGCCACTTTCGACCGCGCGGCCTTGCTGTGTTCCGAGGCCGACCCCTCCACGTGCCACCGCATCGTGGCTGCGGAGTACCTGGCCGAAAAGTGGTCCGGCGTGAATGTCGTCCATCTGTAGCGGACCGGCCCTAGCCTCTAATTCATCGACCCCACCGGGCGCATTCCCCCAGCAACGTTCGGCGCCTCGTGCAAGAGTGAACTCAAGGAACCGACACGAGGGGATGCAATCATGCCGTTGCCTGACCTGACCGACGAAGAGAAACAGGCCATTATCCAGGCGCTCCAGGAAGCGAACATCAATTGGCCTGGCTTTCAGCCCGAGGCCCGCTGGTACAAGGACTATCTCGTCGTCAGTTACTGGTGCCCGGAGATGGAAACTAACCCCGACATAATTGTTCTCGGCCCCGGCCCCGGGATCTTGGACACCCGCGACCTTTCGGTCCAGTTCTACGGCTCCGCACCCGTGGGGTGGACGGACATTGTCTTCGCCGACGACTATCCCCACGGGACCGTTCAACTGTCCGACAAACCGATCCCCGGGTACCCGGATATCCCGCGGGAGCCAACACCTCCACGCGAGGTCAGGTCATCGCCGCGGAACGCCTGGTGGAAATTGTGGAAAAGAGGTCGGGGCCGCAGTTAGGCACCCCGCCCCCGTGAGGAACTAGAACTTCAGGAGATCACTCACCGAGGACGTCCTCGACGAGTGCGCGGACTTTCGCGTCAATGTCGTCGCGGACCAAACGCATGCGCTCCATCCCCTCAATACCGCGTGTCGACGGCTCGTCCGTCACCCACCGCTCGAGAGTTCCGCTCGCATCGTCGGGCAGTTCAAGCTGTGCTTCTTCACCGATGACTACGACACGGTCCGCAGTGCGGAGTAGCTCCGGGTCGATCGCTTTCGGGTGACCGCCCGACATGTCTGCGCCGACCTCCTCCAGGGAGGCGGCCGATTCAGCGTTGATCGATGTCCCCGGTTCCGTGCCGGCGGAGTGGATGTCGAGCTTGTCCCCCGCGTGCTTTTCCGCCAATGCAGCAGCCATTTGGGATTTGCCGCCGTTGCGGACGCAGACGAACAGGACCTTCGGAGTGGATTCCATCATGAGTCCTTTCTACGCCGAAGTGCTGACCGCGGTTGTCCGATTAGGCAACGTCGGGTCGCCGGGGAACATCTTCGGGCCAATCCCCCTCATGACGTAGACGAGACCGACCAGGATCGGGATTTCGATCAGCGGGCCGATCGTGCCGGCCAGCGCCTGCGCCGATTCCGCACCGAAGGTGCCGATGGCCACTGCGATCGCCAGCTCGAAATTATTACCCGCAGCGGTGAACGCCACCGATGCCGACTGCGCGTATCCCATCCCCGACATCTTGGATGCGATGAGCCCCACCGCAAACATGCCGACGAAGTAGATCAGCAACGGCACTGCCACCCGCGCCACCGTCCACGGACGGGCGATGATCTGCTCACCCTGGAGGGAGAACAGCAGCACGATCGTGTACAGCAGGCCGATCAGTGCCAGCGGGGAGATCGCCGGAAGGAATTTCTCCTCGTACCAATTGCGCCCCTTGGTCTTCTCCCCGATGATGCGCGAGAGCACGCCAGCAAGCAGTGGAATACCCAAGAAAACCAACACGGAGGTCACGATCGCCCAGAAGGAGAAGTTCACCGACGTGGTGGACAGTCCCAGCCAGTTGGGTAGGATCTGCAGGTAGAACCAGCCCAGCACACCGAACATGAGCACCTGGAACACCGAGTTGATCGCCACGAGCACCGCTGTCGCTTCCCTGTCCGCGCATGACAAATCCGACCACACCAGGACCATCGCGATACAACGCGCCAGGCCGACGATGATCAGGCCCGTGCGCAGCTCCGGTTCATCAGCGAGGAAGATCCATGCCAGCGCGAACATGACCGCCGGGCCGACGACCCAGTTGAGGATGATCGACACCGTCATCAGCCTCTTATCGGTGGTTATCTCTTTCGTCTTGTCGTAGCGCACCTTCGCCAGCGGCGGGTACATCATCACCAACAAGCCGAGCGCGATCGGCAGAGAAATCCCGCCGACCTCCATGCCCTGCAGCGCCCCGCTGAGTCCAGGGAACCAGTTCCCTAGCCCAAGCCCCAGCGCCATCGCCAAGATGATCCACACAGGCAGAAATCGGTCGAGAAATGACATGCGCGCAGGTTCCCGCGCCGCAACTGGGTCGGACATAGCCCACCTTTCATATCGACGACTATCAATACGAAACGTAATGCTATTATTGATCCCTGTCAATATGAGAGAGTGAGAATCATGGCCGCCCCGAACATCCCCCCAGCAGCAGATCCGACAGCCTGCTGCTCGCTGAGCGCCGGTCCACTCACCAATGTGGAAGCCGACCGCTACGCTCAGCTCTTCAAAGTGCTCGCCGACCCAGCACGTCTACGACTCCTCTCCCAGCTCGCCGAAGACGGCTGCGGCCCGATCAGCGTCTCCGAGCTCGCCGAGCAATCCGGCCTGAGCCAACCCACGGTCTCCCACCACCTGAAGAAGCTCACCGACGCCGGCCTACTCACCAAAACCCGCCGCGGAAAAACCGTCACCCACAGCGTCTGCCCCGCACCATTCGCCGAGCTGCGCACGGTGCTGCAGATGGACTAGCCAGCCACCCGTCCGACCTCGTCCACGCCGGCCACCACGACCCCGGGGACTCCGCACTGCGGAGTTCCTGGGGTTTTCGCGTGGGCGCCGCATTCCCGTCGATCACATAACGGGCCGAGCGGTCTACATTTTAAGACCACAAATGAATTTAAACCCTAGCCATGAAAAACCAGCGCACATAGCGTGGAATTCACTTAACCGAACCCAACACAGACTGAAAGGTCTACTTTCATAGCTGAAATCCCCCTGATCACACTGACCGACAAAGACCGCGAAAACCTCGACCGCTTAGCCCAGTTCCCTCTTTTAGACGCCATCAACGGCCGTCGCTCCCGCCGCTTCCCTCTCGGCGGCCACGTGCCGGCTGGCCCGCTGGCATACAAGAGCAAGCACAACATCCAGCCGCTGAGTGATCTGGAGCCCGCGATCGTCCTTGCCACCGTCGCGGGCGTGACCGGCTGGCACCACAGCATCACGCGCCACCCAGGCTATGCGCCGAAGCTGCCGGACTATTCGGGCAGCGCCGCCGGCCGCACATGCCCGTCCGCGGCCGGCTTCCACATCGCGGGTTTCTTCTTCACCAACGAGTCCGGCACCTACGCGCTGTCCACACGCGACGCGACACCGGAAGTCCCGTTCAACGAGAACGAGGGCTTCACCGAAGCGCGCCTCAATTCAGTCCTGCGTAAAGTGCGCAAGCTTAGCGACGAACGCCCCCACATCCCCCGCGAAGAGCCCTACCTCGAGGGTCACAACACCTGGATCGCCAACCACCCCGGCTCACTGCTGATCGCACCAGTTGCCGACCTGGCACAGCACACCTTGGCCAACCTCGCCTTCTTCACCCGCAACAAGTACGTCATTCACGACGACATCAACGTCTGCGAGATCCCCGGCATCACGGAATTCAGCGCCATCACGCGCGTCGACACACCGGGCCCCGCGGACCGAGAGCCGCGCCATTCCCTCAGACTCCGCCACCCCCTACGAGCGTTTCACCGAACTGATAAAGCTCCAGGCCAACTTTATCTGGGATGTCTTCGGCAAATTCCCCGGCACCATCCCCACGGTCTGGATCATGAACTTCCTACAAGCCCAACATCTCGACACCGACTGCTACAACGAGATCTTCAACCCCGGCGCGTACCTCTCACTCACGCCGAGCACCAAAAGCGGTGGCTCCAAACATCAGAGAACAGACCCGCAGGGACTCCGCGGTGCGGAGTCCCTGCACGAACTACAAGCCTCCGTTGCTTCACTTTCCCTTGACTCTCAGCCAGTGCGCTTCCCAAATCTATAGCAGTTAAATATCACGCCTCCTCAATAGCGACGATCCACCCTCAGCTATAAATCTGTCCTCCATTTTCCAACAGGAGTCCTTCTCCAAGAACTGCACAAAGTTTTGTACCGAATACGCCTCGCTTATATAAGTCAGGAAAATTCCCGACAGTTCGAAAACTGCGCCCAATAACCCCATAAATGTCAGGGCAAGAAGCGCCGTCAACAACAGGGTGAACATCGAATCACCATAAGCAATCTTCCAGCTTTCCTCCCCCAAGAAAAGAGCAAGAACTGCCCCCGGAAGGTAAAGACTGACTTGTCTAAGCGCCATCTCTGTTCGTGTTTTGTACAGGCCTATTGCCTCTTTCATCGATGAAGGAGGGATCGATTCTTGAAGTACCGCAAGTTTGAGAGATGGAAAATGATGGCTCACATATTCGAGTGCACCTTGCCTCAAACTCAAGAGCGGTCCTTCGCGTCGGCTAGGAAACTCTTTCTTGCGGATATCTGAGTCCCAAAAGGTTAAAGCACCGATTTCAAACTTCCGAGCTTCCGATAACTGAATCCTAAGCACCAACCGTCTAAAGGGCGAGACTAGAACCATCCCCATAAGTAAAAGAAGTGGGATTGCCGTGTGCAGACTTTCCCCTACTGGCAAGCGCGCATCACACTTCGAGAAGGCCTCCAGCCCGTAGACATGCGAATCACCGAACGGATCGCCGCATTCAAAAAAGTAGGGTGCTCCCAATGCAAGAGCAAACGCGCAGAAGAGCCCCAACGCTAGCGCCACCAGGTATTCAACAATGAAACGCCCATGGCCAGAGGTTAAGAACGCATATCGACTTACAGCGCTCTCAAACATTTCCCAATCCATCGGCCCACGATGCTTTCTAGGAACTGCAGCAAAGGCTTCGATGTGTTCGTTCACCCCTCTCAGATCCTCAGTTCGATGAGACGAAGTACGTCTTGGAAAAAGATAATTGAAAAGCGAAAAAAGTATAGGTATGAGGGCCACTACGAAAGTGAGAAAGCCTAGAAGCATTTTGGGTACCCACACTCCATTTCTGTCTTGCTAAAAGGTCATAGCCTTTTCAATGAAGCGTATTCCCCCACCTATCCGCCTTCGCAGTATGAGGTTACGAACAAGTTAATCAGCCATCTGCTCGTTAGTACGCTTAGATGAATGGCAATGATCCATGGCGCTGGGCCCTGATCATGCCCCGGCGCCCCTGATTCCAAAAGATGTACGTGAGTTGTCCGCGATTCGAATTAGACTGATTTCAATTGTTTAAACGCCACTCAGAGACCAAAACCTTTAGATCAGTCGCCTTCCCCACAATTGCTCTTCAATGATGACGAAATCCTTTCCCCGTTTGGACCGCGCGACGATGTGCCGGAACCTCGACCAGTTCAAAACCCGCTGGCGCACACGCTTGGACGAGTGGGGCGCGAGCGGGCAGGGGGCGCTTGAGAAAAAGTACGCGCAGAGCTTTTGGGCGGAACTGTTTGAGTGCTTTGGCGTTACCGCGTCGCGTATGGATTTGTTTGAGCAGGACGCCCGCCGCGCTTCTACCGGCCAGTCGGGGTATATCGACTTGTTCTGGCCCGGTGTGGTCATTGGTGAGGCGAAAAAACCCGGTGTGGACCTCCAAGTCGCCGTAGACCAGGCCCGCGACTATCTCCTTGGCGGGACGATCAGAGACGCCGAACAGCCCCGCTATATCATCGCCAGCGACTTCGAGCACGTACGGTTGGTGCGCCTGGGCGACCCGGAGAAACGCTTCGACGTCGCTTTCCCGCTGGGTGAGGTCACCGACCATGTAGACGAGCTACGGTTTTTGACCGGCTACGACGAAGACACCACGGTCGTGGAGCAAGAAGCAGCCTCTATCCAAGCATCGCAGCTGATGGCTGACCTGTTTACCGCGATGGTGGGTGACGAGGTAGACGAGAACGTTGGTGATACCGCGCCGACGAACCCGGATGATGAGGGCGCCGCGGTTCAACAAACCTCGATGTACCTGACTCGCCTGTTGTTTCTTCTCTTCGGAGATGATGCGGGCCTGTGGGAGCAGGACTTGTTCTACCGCTTCGTGTTGGAGCACACCAACAGTGAAAACCTCGGTAGTCAGCTCGCTGCCTTGTTTGAGGTGCTGAACACCCCGGAGTCGGCGCGGCGTCGGGTGCCTGATTCGTTGGCCAGGTTTCCGTATGTCAACGGCACGATTTTCGCCGAGTCGATGCCGACCCAGTTTTTCACCCCGGATATGCGCGACGCGTTGCTGAATGCTTGCCGGTTTAGGTGGACCCAGATCAGCCCGGCGATTTTCGGGTCGATGTTCCAGCTCGTGAAGTCGAAAGAAGCCCGCCGAGGCGACGGGGAGCACTACACCAGTGAGAAGAACATCCTGAAAACCATCGGGCCGCTGTTCCTGGACGAGCTACGCGCCGAGGCCGACCGACTCATCGGGGCGAAGTCCACGCCGGTGGCGAAGCTGCGGCAGTTCCGCGACAGTTTGGCCGACATGGTGTTTTGCGACCCCGCCTGTGGGTCTGGCAACTTCCTGATCGTGGCCTACCGTGAGTTGCGCCGAATTGAGACCGACGTCATCGTGGCCATTCGCGAGCGTGAGGGGCAGACAGGTATGGCGTTGGATATTTCGTGGGAGCAGAAGTTATCTATTAGCCAGTTCCACGGAATTGAGCTGAACTGGTGGCCCGCGCGCATCGCCGAGACGGCCATGTTCCTGGTCGACCACCAAGCCAACCGCGACCTGGCCGACCGAGTGGGACTGGCACCGGAGCGGTTGCCGATCACGGTCACCGCGCACATCGTGCACGCGAACGCCCTGGCCGTGGACTGGCGGGAGATCCTGCCCGAGACCAGCGGTATGACCTACGTTTTCGGTAACCCACCGTTTATCGGCCAGTACACCAAGACCGCCGAGCAGACAGCCGATATGAAACGCGTCTGGGGCACAGACTACGACGGCTACCTCGACTACGTGACGGGTTGGCACGCCCAGGCGATGATGCTGCTGGCGGATCGTCAGGGTGAATTCGCCTACGTGACGACGAACTCGATCACCCAAGGCCAGCCGGTGCCGGCTCTTTTCGGGCCGTTGATTCGGGAGGGGTGGCGGATCAAGTTCGCGCACCGCACGTTCCAGTGGGATTCGGAAGCGCCTGGTAAAGCTGCGGTGCACTGCGTGATTGTCGGGTTCACACGCAACCGCGGCGTGAAGCAGCGCCTGTGGAACTACCCCGACATTCGCGGTGAAGAGGTTGAGCAGAAAGTCGAGTACGGCGTCAACGCCTACCTGATTGACGGTCCGAACGTCCTTGTGCGCAAACGCTCACAACCATTGGCAGATATCCCTCCGGCTCGATTTGGCTCGAAACCAACGGATGGAGGAAACCTGATTGTAGAGGCCGCAGAATACGAGGAGGTTGTCGCTGATCCGATTGCAGCAAAGTATCTACGCCCGTTTCGTGGTTCAAGAGAACTTATTAGAGGACTAGAACGATGGTGCTTGTGGATGGCGGATGAAGAATTTGACCCCAGCGATCTTGCCAAATCATCTGTTCTGAAACACCGGGTGGAGAGCTGCAAGGAGTTTCGTGAGCAAAGCACCCCTACGGGGGATGCTTTTAAGCTGAAAGGCATCCCGCACCTGATGCGTCCGAACAAAGACCGACCCACGGTCGACTACTTGCTTATCCCTTCTGTGGTGAGCGAAACGCGACCGTTCTTTACAGCGCAGCAAGTATCTGGTGATGTGATCGCGAGCAACCTGGCGTTCACGGTTGAAGATCCCACTGGTTTCTCCTTCGCACTGATTTCGTCTTCGATATTCATAGCGTGGCAACGCGCAGTTGGCGGTCGGCTGAAGTCTGATCTTCGGTTCTCGAATACCTTGACGTGGAACACGTTCCCCGTTCCTGAGCTAGATGAGAAGACGCGGCAGCGGATCATTGACGCCGGAGAAAAGGTTCTGTGGGCGCGCGAACTTCACCCGGACCGTTCACTCGCGGAGCACTACAACCCGTTGGCGATGGACCCAATCCTGCTCAAGGCTCACGACGAGCTGGACCGAGAGGTGGATAAGGCTTTCGGTGCGGCACGCAAGCTGACTACTGAGCGTCAGCGCCAGCAGATACTGTTCACGAACTACGCGCGAATGACCGGAGCGTGATAAATCACATAAATAGTGACAGACGATGTGTTCGCCGGAGTGGCATCGGGGTGCTACATGATGCTCTCTCCAACGCTACGCAATCGTTACCACGGCCCTGCAAGTGGAGGGGGCTAGAACTAATTCCCCACGGATATAGGTGCACGAATCGTCCAGGAATCAGCATCCCGCGCGTTGTTATCAGCTTTTTGCTGACGGTGAACGAAGCTAAAAACCTAGTCAGGCTGGGAGGGGTGATTTCCAGCTTTTAAGCTGAGCGATGACGGTGGGAGCGTTGCGCACGAGAGTGGTTCTCCATGACAATTTGCCCTCTTTTTGAAGCCTCCCAATCAGGGTGATGGGATGAACCTCTAGGTAGTCGGCTTGTTCTTCAATCCAGGATGAGTGCACACGGTTAGGAACCGCCGGTAAAGGGCCAGAGATCGCGAGCTTGCTGGCCAGCTGGTCTGCTTCGGCCTCATTATTGAAACTGTCAACTGATAGGTCGTCGAGGATGACCTCGCCATTATCTGCAAGGTGGCCCAATAAGATATGGGCTACTTCATGAAGGATGGTGAATAGCACCTTATCGAGCCGTTTCCCCCGTCCTGATATGCCAATCACGGGGTGTCCGTCGACCATCATGGCGCAGCCGTCGAGTTTTCCTCCCGGGAAAGCCTCCACATAAACAAGTTTCACCCCCACCCCGGCGAACAGAGCCTGGAACTCAGCAAACGCCTGCGGGTCACGCGCTCTACTCGACAGCGTCCGGGCGAGGTCTTTTAGTGCCTCACGGGAGTAGGAGGCAGCGTCGAGGGCGCTGGCAGTTGCCCTAACGCAAGCTGCCCACGCTTCTTGCAAAACGGTGACATTTTCCTCCTGGTTGCTACGGCGGGCGGCGAAGCTTATCCCCAAGGGGTCTTCAAAGGATTCCTTGCCGAATAAGTTCAGCACCTCACGAGTCTGTCCCTGCATGTCGGCGGCTGTGATGTATCCCCGCTTGGCGAGCAGGGAGACGGGGGCTAACTCTCGTAACTGTGCGCGGGTTTTCACGGCGTTGAGGTTGTCCCGCGTTCGGTCGTCTTGGGACTGCTGCCATAGCAGATAGGCGTCCTGGAGGTTGAGCCAGAACTCCGCAGAGGTACCCAGGGCAGCGCCAATCTGGGCTGCGGATTCGCGCGTGATCTCCTTTTTCCCGGAAATAATCTCCGAGACAACCTGTGCCGGTCGTCCGAGCACCTCGGCAAAGTCGGCTTGGGTCCAACCGCGTGCGTCCAGCTCGTCAGCGAGGATTTCTCCGGCTGGGAATAGCTCCGCCGCAATTGGGGTATTCATGAGTTCACCTTCTCTCAGTGGTAATCCACCATTTCAATAACGATGACCATGCGGCCATCGCTGTCGGTTGCGAATTTGAGGATGAGCCGAAACTGCTTGTTTAGGCGGATCGAGGAAGTTCCGGCCCGATCGCCTTGCAGTTGTTCCAGATGTAACGACCGCAGGGCCCGCAGATCGCGTTCATCCACGGCCTGGGCCAGGATATGGATTTTCTTGCGGTATGCCTTGACGATGTTCGAGCCCCATTGTTTGGGGGTGTAGGAGGCATCCTCGGCCACGCGTCGAAGTTCGTCGTCCTCGAAGAGGATGCGCACCAAGTCCACCCCGTCCAGTTTCCTAGCGCCGCGCCCATCTGACGTGACCCATCCTTCTTTGCTCGTCTAGGGCTCATCACCCTTTGTGTGAAGTATTATATACTAGTAGCACTGGTTTCGCAAGGTCGGGACCAGGTACGAAAGAGGGTCACCTCGCTGCAACGAGGTGACCCTACCGGCAAGTCCCGAGCACTGTCAGAATCCATGCATCTTCCGACAGTAGCGGAGTATCCCTCCTCTCGGGCTGATCAACCCGAGAGGAGGCAAGATGGCAACCACTCGACGTCAGGTGCGCACGGTCCGTAAGGGGCCGGTGACCGTCAAGTTCACCACCACTGTGAAAACCCGGACCGCTACGACCAAGCTGCGCAAGCTGGGTCGCTAGCCGTCCGGGCTCAGGAACCATTCCGCCTGTCAGGAAGGAGGGGGGGAATGGCCCGCAACTCCAAGCAGACCAGCAGGTCCGCGGCGAAGGCAGCCAGTAAGGGGTGCTGTTGCAAAGTTGGGCGGAGAGCAGCGAAGACTCAGTTTCTCATTCCCTGATGGCCGCTGCGTGTGGGCGTTGTTAGGCCGTCTCGAAGACCCGGTTGACGATCACCGCGTCCGGGTTCGGTTGCCCGTAGGCAAACATCGCGCCTTGCCCTTTCCGCAATGAGTGCATCGCCTCCATCCCTTTCAACGTCCGATATGCAGATGTCCGGTTCTTAAACGCGCCTTTCGGCCCGAGGATCCGCTTCAGCCGACCATGGTCGCCTGCCGCATCAGCCGGGCGGTGCGCTTGTGATTGAGACGGCCGCCCTTGCCCCGGTCGTTGACGGGATCGGAGTTGATCGCCGCAGTCACTCGTTTCGCGCCGTAGCAGCCGTTCTCGGCGTTGTAGGTGGTCTTGATCTGCGCTCCCAGCACCGCGTCATCGACGAGGCGTTGCTGGCGGGCAGGGGCAGCTGATTTCCAGGCGTAGTAAGAGAACCGATTGATTTTCAGGACCTGGCATAACCGCTTGACCTCGTAGAGGTCTCGATGGTCGTCAACGAACCGGAAGCGGTTCACCAGTTCGTCTCTTCCGCGAAATACTTGGCCGCCTTACGAAGGATTTCTCGTTCCTCGCGGAGTTTGGCGCTTTCGCGTTCCAGTACGCGGATGCGCTCGGCGTCCGACAGTCCTGAGGCAGCGGTGGCGGAGTCCGACCCGGCGATGGGGCTGGCGACTTTCTCACCGTTGGCATTGGTTTTGGTGCCGGCGCCGAAGGCATCGAGCCAGCTGCGCAGCGAGTTGCGGTTGGCCCCGAGATCGGAGGCGATCGCGTTGATCGTTGCTCCGGGAGTCGACTCGTACAACGAGACTGCGTCACGCTTGAACCGCTCGGTGTAGGTCTTGCGCGGCATGGTGGAAAGGTACCTTCCCCAGCGACATGCTGGTTTCAGCGTGTCCACCACCAGGGGGTCAGGTCCCACTTGCACATCCCTTCGCTGCGGAATATGGGCGACGAGAAAATAATAGAACTCGTCAGATTGATGCAAACTAGCCAGCTCACTGAAGGCGCCACTGGCAGAGTAATGGTGTTCGCAACGGCACCAGAACTCCCCATAAAGGTCTCTGGCTCGATTCTGAAAGTTAGGTATGTCTAAAAAGCAAAAAAGCAGCACTCAACGAGGCAGCCAAGACCGTAAGGTGATGCATCCTGGGATATACGCAGAATTAAATGAAACCTTTTACCGAAAGCGGCCAAGCCTATTTTTCGTGCTCCAACTCGTGACGCTTACTTCTTGGGGCGTAGATGCAGAAGCTAGGCAAGCGTTCATTGAGCGAGAGAGAAAATTTGGATCTTTCACAATTGGCGGCATTCAAATGCCAGACGAGGATGAGATCAATGGATTTCTGGTAGCCCAGGGCGTTATCGCATTTCACCACGCAGCCGAAACGGCACTTCGCTACTATTTTGCGCATCACTCAGGTGCAAAGTCCCCGTGGTTGCACATGTCGAAAGAAACCAGCTTTGTGAAGTTCAAGCGAAAAGTTGAAAACGAGGTAAAGAACGGGTTTGGGCATGACGACATAGCCCGCGTTTTCTATGGTGGTACCACCAGTAAGGAATCTGCACTCGACTCAACAGAAGAACAGTTTGAAGAGTCTGTTGAAGCCCTTGGAAAACTGCTCTGCTTCGCAGCGGAAAGATACCTATCCGAGTCTTTCCTTTACAACGCAGCGAAACATGGGCTGACGGCAATCCCCGCCTCTGGGTTTAGCAGCCTGCACTACACCAGTCCAGAGGGGCAGGAATTTGACCTTTCCTACGGTTACCCGCTTACCCACTTGCATACGAAAGATAAGCCACAAGGAGTCGAGTCTGATACCGGCTATGTGACGACAACATCGACACTTTTTGACCAGGACCTTGTCGTCGTTTATCTCCTAGCCCGGGCACTCGATACTATCTGGATAAATGGACGACGGAAGCACTTAGGGCAACCTGGACGCGTAACGATGTTCACGAATGACGTTGTCGACGTTGCCCTCTATGGTGCGATTGAGTCAGCACGTCAATTGGCCCGCTCCATGACCTGGGAACTGCAAAGCATCTTGAAGGATGGTACCATCCCAGGAATGCACGGCTCTCTCAATATCCAATTTGTTCCAGAAGATTGGAAAGGGGCGACTGGAGAACCTCTAGGGATGGGACTTTGGGAGACTTCGCTGGAAGTTCGCCCAACTGACGAGGAAAACGCAAAGCTTGAGCAGAACGCGAAGCTTCCTGACGGGCAACATCTTCTCCCATTCTGAAATCTTTCCCCCCGGGCATCAATGAGGTACACCTTAAAGCGACACAGCGTTCGCTAAAAGCCGGCCTATTTCTTTCTTGGGTTTTCGGCGCTTCTCCCCATCTGGGTGAACTGTCGCGCAGATACTATGAGCTTAGAGAAACAACGGGTAGGAAACATACCGGCTTCAATTCAGTCTGCCGACGGTAAAATACTTGGCTTCGGCGGGGTGCAGAGGACGTTTAGGTTCGCAAGCGCCCCAGTTCCGAAACACCCGTCGGCCAAAGAAAACCTGTCTCGAACGGAGGCCACGAACCGTTTTTGCTGCCTTACTACCGCGTTCTGAGTTCCCGCGTCACCGCACCATGTCCCAAATGGTCACGCCGACGATGAGCACGCCCATCACGCCCACGAAGATGGTGTCGGGGCGGTTGGCATAGTGCTTGTAGGCGGTGGCCTTGCGGAAGAGCAGCGTGGGCACGAGGTACACGAGGAAGGCGACGAAGATGCCACCGACGACGGAGATCAAGGTCATGATCGACGGGTTGAACACCGCGACTAGGGTGCCGGTGATGAAAATGAAGGCGTTGATAACCCAGCGCATGGTGTTCTCACTGACGCGCTGGGCGAAATTCGGGGCGGCGACGCGCAGCAAGTACGTCGTGCCTTCTTCCGTGCCCATCATGTGACCGAAGTAGGACGAGGAGATCGCGCAGATCGCCACGATGGGGCTCAACCACGCCATGATCGGCGTGCCTGTCTCGTTCGCCAGGTACGACAGCACGGGAATGTTCTGCTCGGCCGCGGCATCGAGGCCGTCCGCACCGAGTGCGAATGCGCACGACCAGACGAAGAACATGGTGAATAGAACCAGTGCGGTGACCGCGATCAGTTCGATCTTGGTCACGTCTTTCTCCGTTTTGGCCACGTCGTCGTCATGCTTCTTCTGCACGTCGCGGGCGAACTGGGACAGCGCCGCCATGTGGCTGAAGGAGAACACCAGGACCGGCAGGAGCAGCAGGAGCGACTGCCAGATCGGGGTATCAGACTCGTACGACATGAAGCTCTGAATGTCCCACCGCGGGATCAAGTAGAGCGACACCCCCGCCAGCGCGACGATGAGCGGGTAGACGAGGAAATTCGCAATGGCCAATGTGGTCTTCTGCCCGAATGCGAATGCGCCGGTGAGAATGCCCACACAGATGGGCGCCAGCACCCAGCGGCTGATCTCCGGGCCGCCGAACTGGTTGGCAATGAAGCTGTCGATGGTGTTGGTGATGGACACGCCGTAGATCAGCACCGTCGGGTAGACCGCCAGCCAATACACCAGGGCCGTGATGAAGCCGCGTGTGCGGCCAGTGAGCGCGGTGACCACCTGAAGCACGTCCAAGCCGGGCATCGGCGAGCCGGAAACGATGCGCGCGTACGTGCGGTGCGAGAAGAACACCAGCGGGCCGACGAATAGCGTGGCGACCAGCAGCGGCCAGAAGCCGAATGTGCCGGCGTCCAAAGGCAGGAACAAGATGCCGGCGCCGACGGCGGTGCCGAATAGCGTCATCGCCCAGGCCATGACAGTGCCGTCGGGGACCTCGTCGGTAGCTACCTGCTCCTCGTACTGCTCCCGGTCGGCATCGGAAAGATGATCGAGTTCGAACTCGTCGCGGGCTTGCTCGAGGTGCTCGTCGCTGTGCAGCTCCGGCAGTTCGTCGGCGTCGCTGTCAGGCGAATTGGGGGTCGGTGTACCGGAAGCGGTGGACATAGACGGCGGCCTTTCATGGGTGGATTAGTAAAACTTTATGCCTCTTGTGCCGCGATTCCCGCTTTGCCCGCGCTTTTTGTTTCATCGACTCGGCTGTGATGCTGGGGGTGGGTCGGAGTGTGTCGTGGTTGTCCTTTGGATGCTGTGCGAGTGCCGTTGGTTCGCGGGTTTTTCTAGCTGTTGTGGCGGATTCGTTGAGCGCATTGGCTCTGGCTCGCTGACCTGCGGTTACTAAGGAAATAGTTAACGGTCTGGTGTTTTGAGCGATAAAAGCTTCGAGTGTGACGGCGATGTGACGATCCGTGACGAAGGGGTAACGGTATCTCCTTAGGCATTCACAATGGTTCCCCTTGCAATTAGTTTTCGTGGCATGAGACACACCACCAGAGCAATCGCAAGCATCGCAGCTGTCGCGACACTGGCGACGGGCTGTGCCACCACCGACGAGATCACCGAACCGAACGAGACCGCAATCACCGATCCGCCCGCCGACACCGCCCCGAGTGAAGGCGCGGACAAGGGGGCAGATGGCAGTGCCCCAGTCGAAACTGTCACTGAAGAAGTCGTCGCCGACGACCCTGCCGGACCTCCTGCCGACGGCAACGAAAATGAACAGGCACCTGGCGCGCCGGGCGAGGAAGCACCCGGCGGCGGCGAAGAGTGCGCCACACTGCCGACGGACCCGCGGGAGCAGTACCCCAGCGGAACCGCGCCGGGCCGCATGCCAGGCCTTGGCGACGAGACCGGCGAGGACAGCTACTGGATCGAAGACATCGAGAACAACTACGACCCGTGCATGCCTCTCAGCTGGATCGTGTTCCGCGGCAGCCTCGGGCACGTCGACCGCCCGGCGGGAACCGCCGCATCCATGACCGACGGCATCGCGTTCTACATCAACGGCACGCCCGTGAAGGGAATGCAGCTCTTCACCGCCGTCGAGGACGTCACCAGGAATGCGGATGACTCGGTGAACTTCGCCTGGGGCGAACTCGGCGAGACGACGGCCGCGGGCATCACCGACCACTACTCGGTGACGCTGCGCATCGAAAACGGAGAGCTCACTGCTGTCGACGGCGACGTCGATCAGTTCTACGGGAAATGGAATGACCCCCGCAAGCAATACCAATTGGGCCACGGCTAGGCCCACTTACGACGAAAGGATCACTGCAGCCATGAAAACCCATCGCACACCTCTCCTTGCCGCTGTCGCGGCAGTAGCGACACTCGCCGCCGGTTGCTCATCGGTCGGCTCGGACGACCAGACAACGAACACCGCCACGGCCTCTTCCGCGGTTGAATCCGGCAACGACGACGTGGTCACCGAAGCGGTGTCGTACGAAGCAGCACAAAAGAAGAGTTCATTTGGTTTCAGTCAGTTCGGATTCCCCGGCAAGCCCCATTCGTCGGGCGAGTCCGACAAGCAGACCGGCTCGTGCGCAGCCCTGCCGAACGATCCGCGGGAACAATACCCGGACGATACCGCGCCAGGGCGGATGCCAATCGTGGACCCTGCCTCCGATTTCAATTACTGGATCTCGGACATTGAGAACCACTACGACCCATGCGCAAGGGTCAGCTTCATCCTCTTCCACGGAAAGACCGGCTCTGCCGAACGGCCATCGATGAGGGAAGGCACTCGTGACGACGGCGTGGCCTTTTATATCAACGGTGTGCCTGATGGCGAGATGCGCTTTTTCGGGGTCATCGAGGATATTCACGTCAACGGCGACACCATTTATGTGTCCTGGGGCGAGCGCACCGGTATTAACGCCGATGGCCCCCTCTTGCACCGTTCGGTCACTCTCAGCGCGGCAAGCGGACACATCGAAGCAGTAAGCGGTGACGTGGACAGTTTCAACTCGTTTTGGGATAACCCGTCGTATCAGTACATGCTGGGCACGTACGACTAGGCGGTGCCCCCGGCCTTCCGTGTGATTGGCCGGTTGTCGTGCGTTTTCACGGCCGAGCACTACACTCAAACACCATGAGATCCCGCCACGCTTCGGTCCTTGCAGCTGTGACTGCTGTAGCTGCTCTTGCCACTGGTTGCTCATCTGAGGGCCTGGAAGAACCGATGATGAACACCGTCGCGGTCCCCTCCCCCGCGGATGCAGCCGAGGATGGCGTGGTCACCGAGGTCGTGACGCGTGAGGCCGCGCCGGACAAAGATTCAGATGATTCCGGTAAGTCCGGCTCCTCGGACAAGTCCGATAAGAAGAAGGGTTCGGGCTCGTGCGCGTCCCTGCCGAAGGACCCGCGCGACCAGTACACGGACGGGACTGCACCGGGGCGCATGCCGGTCGTTGAGCCTGACAGCGATTACAACTACTGGATCGCCGACATTGAGAACCACTACGACCCCTGCGCCGAGGTCAGCTGGATTCTCTTCCACGGAGAGACCGGATCTCCCGAAGGTCCAGCAATGACCGCAGGCGCGCGTTCCGACGGCGTGGCTTTTTATATCAACGGGGAGCCGGACGGCGAGATGCGTTTGCTCACGTCCATCGAGGATATTTCCGTCGACGGCGACACCATTGAACTGTCCTGGGGCGAGCGCACCAGCTACACCGCCGATGGCATCACCGCGCACTATTCAGTCACGCTCAGCGCGGCAAGCGGACGCATTGAAGCGGTTGACGGTGAAGTGGGCAAATTCAACGACAGGTGGAACGAGCCATCGTTCCAGTACATGCTGGGCACCTACGACTAGTCCGGCCACTGAGACGTGATCGTGCGGCCCGGAGCGGTCGCTACACTCAAAAGGTATGAGATCCCGTCGCGCTTCGGTCCTTGCAGCTCTGACTGCGCTCGCTACTCTCACCGCTGGTTGCTCCACGTCGGAGAACTTGGCGGAGCCTGAACCGCAGTCAGCACCGCTGAGCACGGTGTCAGCACCGTCTGAGGACGAGGGGGCGGAAGAAGAAGTGGTCACGGAGACGGTGACCAAAGCTCCGGCGGAGAAAGAAACGAAGTCGGAGAAGCCGAAGAAAAAAGAGAAGTGCGCCTCCCTGCCCAAGGACCCACGGGACCAGTACGAGGACGGAACTGCTCCGGGGCGCATGCCCCGGGTGGGCGATAACCCTCACGACACCCATTATTGGATCGATGACATCGACAACTTCTACGACCCGTGCGCGCCCGTCAGCTGGATCATCTTCTACGGTGGACGCGGCGGTATAGACGGCCCGGCGTATACCGGTGCCTCCGTTTCGCAGGGCATCGCCTTTTATATCAACGGCGAACCGGACGGAGAGATGCGCACATTCCGTCGGATCGACAACGTTTCCCTCGACGGCGACACCATCAGCTTCGACTGGTACGAACGGCAACAAGACCTCATGGGCAGCGTGAAGCTGGAAAACAGCGTCACACTTGCTTACGACAACGGGCACATCGAAGCAGTCGACGGAGACGTCGACGCATTCAACCAGTACTGGAACCGCTCTGACCAATACATTCTCGGCCACTACGACTAGGGCAATTCGCTCCTGCCGCGGGGATGAGGGGATTCGGGGTGCAGGGTGGGCGTCGATAAGCGCTTCGCGAAACATTGGGGACGCGCCGACCGATAGGCGGTGTGGAACCTGATGAAGAGGCTGTGAGCCCGTAAAGTGGAGCGCTATGACCGACAAAAAGCCCGACCTGACCACGACCGCTGGCAAAATCGAGGACCTGCGCAACAGGCTCGCTGAATCGCGCGAGCCGATGGGCAGCGAAGCAACCCGGGCTGCGGGAGAAGCGGGGATTTCCACCGCACGGCAGCGCATCGAGGCGTTGCTGGACACCGACAGCTTCCTCGAAACGGACGCGCTCGCACGCCACCGCGTCGAGGAATACGGCATGGGACGCACCAAGCCCGCGACCGACGGCGTTGTCACGGGCTACGGGCTTATCGACGGCCGACGGGTCACCGTTTACGCCCACGACGCTTCCATCTTCGACGGTCAGATGGGCGAGGTCTACGCCGAGAAGATCCTGAAGATCTACGACTTGGCTATCAAGACGGGTGTGCCGGTCATCGCAATCCACGACTCCACGGGCGGGCGCCTGCAGGAAGGCGTGGTCACCGCGGCGATGTCCGCGAAGATCCTGCGCAAGGCCACGGAGGCATCCGGTGTCGTGCCGCAGATCTCCGTCGTGGCGGGCGAGGTCGCGTCCCTGGCAGCGCTGCTCGTGCCGGTCAGCGACATCACCGTGATGGTCAAGAATGCGACTATGCATCTGACGTCGGTGAGCGCCGTGACGAAGGTGACTCGCCGCGTGGCCACCGCGAAGTCCCTGGGTGGTTCCGACGTGCACTCCAAGGTCACCGGCATCGCGCACCTGGTCGCCCCGACGGACGTGGAGGCGATGTCGACGGTCCGCGACCTGGTCGGCTTCCTGCCGGAGAATAACCGCGCGGCCTCCCCCATCAACGAGAGCTCCACCGAGCCGGAGACCGGCGACCTGGACACCTTCATCCCGAACTCGGACGCGGAGTCCTACGACGTCCGCGAGATCATCACCCGCGTCACCGACAAGGGCCTGACTGAGCTGAGCCGCGGTTACGCGGACAATATCGTCACCGGCTTCGCGCACATTTCCGGTCGCGCTGTCGGCATCGTCGCCAACCAGCCGAGCGTGCTCGCCGGCTGCCTCGACCACGCCGCCGCGACAAAGGCCGCGCGCTTTATCCGCGTGTGCGATTCCTTCAATATCCCGATCGTCGAATTCGTCGACTCCCCCGGTTTCTTCCCGTCCGAGGAAGAAGAGCACTTGGGCTCCGCCACCCACGGTGCGGCGCTCGCCTTCGCGTACGCCGAGGCCCAGGTGGGCAAGATCACCGTGATCACCCGCCGCGCGATCGGCCCGTCGTACGTGACCATGGGTTCGAAGGACCTGGGCGCCGACATCGTGCTGGCATGGCCGACCGCGCAGATCGCGCTTGCCGACGCCACCACTGCCGCCGAGCTCCTGTCCATCGACGCCGATGAATACGCCGCGACCACCATGACCCCGTACGTGGCCACCGAGCGCGGTCTCGTCGACATCGTCATCGAGCCGTCCCAGACCCGCACCCAGGTGCTCGAAGCGCTGCGCCTGCTCGAGCGCAAGGTCATCTACTCCGTGCCGAAGAAGCACGGCAATATCCCGCTCTAGTTCCCCGTTCTGTCTGTTTCCCCCACCCTGTTAGGAGGTCACACCTGCGATGTCCCAGCCCACGGCACAACCACTGTTCACCGTCGTCAAAGGCCAGCCCACTGAGGAGGAGCTCGCCGCACTGACCCAGGTGCTCACCGACCTGCAACAGGCAGCCAAGTCGCGCACCTCCGGCGGCCACCGCAACCTCTGGGGCCGCCCCACCCCGCGCGATCACGGCCCGGTGGTGTACAACCCGTCCGCGTTCAACTCGCAGACGCTGTTTTAGGTTTCGCTGCTCTGGTCTAGGTTCTCTCCTGCTTATGCGCCTCGTTCTCGCTTCCCAGTCCCCGTCGCGTCGGATGATCTTGGATAACGCCGGTGTGGATCCCGTCCAGCACCCGGCGCACGTCGACGAGGACGCGATCATCTCGTCTCTGGCGGGTGCTGCCCCGGCGGATGTGGTCTCGGCACTGGCCCGCGCCAAGGCCGATGCGGTCGCGCCAGAGTACCCCGATGACATCGTGGTCGGCTGCGATTCCATGCTGCTGTTGAACGGCCAGCTGCAGGGCAAGCCGCACACCGTCGAGGCCACCATCAGTCGCTGGCGGGAGCAGCGCGGGCAGACCGCCGAGCTGATCACCGGCCACGCCATTGGTTACAAGGGCACATGGGTCGTGGACACCGTGTCCACCCGCATCCACTTCGGCGACGCCACAGACGCCGATATCGAGGCCTACGCCCGCTCCGGCGAACCACTCGAATGCGCCGGCGCCTTCACCCTCGAGGCCCTCGGCGGCTGGTTCATCGACTCCATCGAAGGCGACCAGACCAGCGTCATCGGTCTGTCCCTGCCACTTTTGCGCAAGGCCCTTTATTCCTTCGGGGTGAACGCCTCGGATCTGTGGCGGTGAATGGGCCTAGGCTGGGCAGCATGAATATTGACAGTCCCGGCCACCTTGTGAAGAAATCCCTCGTCCCGCTGCTCGCCGGTGCGGGCGCCCTTCACTTCCTCAAACCCGAGCCCTTCGACGGGATCGTCCCGCCGCAGTTGCCAGGCAGCCAACGCACGTACACCTACGTCTCCGGGGCCGCGGAACTTGCCACCGCTGCGCTTCTGGCTATCCCCTCGACCCGCCGCACCGGCGGTGCTGCAGCGGCCGCGCTATTCACCGCTGTGTGGCCGGGCAATTTCTACATGGCCTATCTGTGGCGGGACAAGCCCTGGCACAGGCAGATCATCTCGCTGGGCCGCCTGCCTTTGCAGATCCCGCTGATCCGCGCCGGAATCGACATCGCCCGAGGCGTCTAGCCGCTGTGTCTGGCACTCGCCTTCGGCGGTTGCTCCTAACCGCTGACCTCCTCCCCCTCCCGGGCCGGTTCGTTCCCGCCCATGATGCCCGTGCGCAGGAAGCTCTCTGACTGGGCCTCGATGGACAGTTGAGCACCGTCGAGGCGGCGGAGCTGGTAGGAGAAATCGTCGGCGTCGATACGCCCGGCGTCGCGGTCCGCGACGAGTGCCTCGCGCTGGGCCTTCACGCGCGCGATGCCGTAGTCCGCGAGCTGCTGCGGAATCGCCTTGAGGTCCACCTCTTCCTCCTCGTCGGCGGCCGCGCTGAAACCGTGTGGATTGCGGAGCACGCCGAGCAGGTCCTCGACCTTCGCCGCGTGAATCTTCTCCTCCGACAGGCCGCCGTAGCGCAGAGCGCGCTCCAGATCCGCCGGAACCGGCACGGCAGTCGCCGCGTCGCGGAGCAGCGTGCGCTGACGCTGGCGTTCCTCCCACGAACTCGGCTCGTCCTGGCCGGGGTTGACTACGTCGACAAGCAAGCCCAGTGTGCCGCCCTGGACAATGAGCGACGCACCCGCGACGATGAACGCGACGAGCACGAGGAAACCGCGTCCCTCCGTGTCGTGCGGAAGCGTCTGCGCCGCGGCCAGAGTGATCGCGCCGCGCATGCCCGCCCACACGATGACGGAGCCGGCGCGGAAACCGAGCGATTTCTCCGCGAAATAGCGCGCATCACCGTAGCGGCGGCTGACCGTCTGCTGCGCTGAGCTGAGGCGCCGCTGCGCACGCTCGTTCTGCATCCGCGGGTCAGCGGAGACCTCCTGGATGTGGCTATCGAGAACGTCGAGGCGCTCCATGCGCTTAAGCGTGCGCTCCGCCTGCGAGCGCATCACGTACATCATCGGGGTGACCGTCAGCGTGCGCACGACGAGCACCGTCGCCCAGCACGCCATGGCCACGGTGAACGACATCATGAACGTGTAGCCGGATGCCCGTGCGTCGTCAATCAGGTGCGGCATCTTCAATCCCATCAGCACGAAGACCAGCGACTCCAGAACGAGGCCGAGCGTGTCCCAAGTCTGCGCGTCGGACATGCGCACCGACGGCCCCAGCACCCCCACGCTCTTTCGCGCCACCACGAGACCGGCCACGACCGTGCCCACCAGGCCCGACGCGCCGATCTCCTCCGTCGGGAGGAACGCCGCGAACGGGATGGCCAGCGAGAGCACCGTGTTCGATGTCGGATGGTGGACGAACCGGCGCAGGAACATCGCGCCGTAACCGACGAGCAGGCCCACGATCACCGCGCCGGCCACCGCCCAGAAGAAGTTGGCCAGCACTTCCCCCGCCGTCACCTTCGACCGCGCCGCCAGCAGCGCCGTGCCCAGGGTGACCAGTGCGGAGGCATCGTTGATCAAGCCCTCGCCGTCCAGGATCGCGATGATGCGCCTATTCACACCCGCCTTCTTCACAATGCCCACAGCCACCGCGTCCGACGGGCTGACCACGGCACCCACCGCGATCGCGATCGGCAGCGGGATCGCCGGGACGATCAGGTGGATCACCCAGCCCACCGACACTGCCGTGAGCACCACGAGCACGACCGCCAACAGGAAGATCGAACTGAAATTCCGGCGGAAATCGTGCACCGGCATGCGCATCGCCGTCGCGAACAGCAGCGGCGGCAGGATCAACTCCAGAATGATCTCCGGGTCGATGACCACCTCCGGCACCTGCGGCACGAATGCCACCGCCGCGCTGAGGACAAGCAGAAGTACTGGAGCGACCACCCCGATGCGCTCCCCCAACGGTTCCGCGAGCGCGATGACCGACAGCATGATCACGATGAGCAAGATGATGAACGTCACGGTCACAAATTCTAGTGGCGCACACAAAAACCGCCCCGCTCCCCCGTGAGCGGACTGTTTGTCCTTACGGGGGTGCGGGGCGGCTCGGTTTGATGCGCTGCGGTTCAGCGCAAGGCTGCTACTTCCGCGCCTCGCCCTGATCCACCAGTTCGGTGGTGTTCTGCGCGATGCGGACCACCGAGACGAGGACCTCGAGCATCACACGCGAAATCACGACCTGGAACAGCGCCCAGAGGGTGCCGAAGATCAGCCAACCGATGAGCATCAGCAGACCGATGCCCGCGCCCTGAGAGAAGCCGCTGAACGCGGCGATCAGGCCGCCGACCCACATGAGGGCAGCGAAGACCAGGTAGATGATGTAGATGATCTTGACAAAGTCAATGGTGACAAAGCGGCGGAACTCGAAGTCGAATAGAGCACCGAAGAAGCCGTCCTTCTTCTTGCCCGCAGCCGCCTGTGCATCCTGCGGGAAAGCGCCAGCACCGAAGTTCTGGTTCTGAGCCTGGCCCTGACCGAACTGGGCGCCCTGTGCCTGGCTGCTCTGCGTCTGGCCGTACTGCTGCTGACCGTACTGGTCGCCGTAGTTCGGCTGCTGGGAGGTCTGTGCGAAGCTGCCAGTTGCTGCGGAGGCGTTGCTGGAGTCGGTCGCACCGTAGGAGCCGAAGCCGGAGTTGGTGTTGGCTGCACCGGTGGATGCGGTGTTCTGGCCGGTGGAAGCAGCGCCGGTGGAGCCGGGGCTGGATGCACCGAAGCCAGAGTTGTTGGACGCGCCGAAGCCGGAGTTGGTGTTGGCTGCACCGGTGGATGTGGTGTTCTGGCCGGTGGAAGCAGCGCCGGTGGAGCCGGGGCTGGATACACCGAAGCCAGAGTTGTTGGACGCGCCGAAGCCGGAGTTGGAAGCACCGGCAGACGATGCGCCGTAGGAACCGAAGGAATCGGAGGACCCGTAGTTACCCGGGGCGCTGTGGGCGCCGGAGCCGGTGTTCTCCGCACCAGAGGACGACGGAGTCGAACCGTAATCCGGGGTGGAGCCGAAATCCGGGTTCGAGGAATTTTCAGGGTTGTACGGAGTAGACATGTGCAATCCTTTTCAAATTTCGCGGTCAGACCTAAGACAGTCTACGGTTCAGCACGGATAAGCGCTCGTCTTATCGCTATCGTGGTGGACTTGTGCCCTTTTTCGGCACGAAACACCAGTCTTTTTCCGTTTCCCAAATGAATATGAAGGAGCAACAGTGAGCCCCGACGCGTCGCGCGCACGAGCTTCAGCCCCTACAAAATCTAAAACCGATACCAATCAGAACAAGGACACTGAAGGGATCGACGTGGAGAGCTTCCACGACGAAGCCCACGAAGAACTAGGCGCCAAGGGATACTCCCGCGTCAACAAACCAGTCTTGCCTCCGGCATCCTGATCGTCGGCTTCGTGCTGTGGGCCGCAATCTTCCCGGACCAGACCGAGAACATCATCTTCGGCTCCATGGACTGGATCGGCCGCACTTTCGGCTGGTACTACGTCCTCACCGCGGCACTCATCGTCATCTTCGTGCTCACCGTTGCGTTGAGTAAATTCGGCGAAATCCGCTTAGGGCCCGACCACTCGCGGCCGCAATTCAGCCTCTTCACCTGGGCATCGATGCTTTTCGCCGCCGGCATCGGCGTGGACCTGATGTTCTGTGCCATCTCCGAGCCGGCCACGAACTTCCTCACCCCGCCGGACAGCAAGCCGCTTTCCGACGCCGCCGCGCAGATGGCGCCAGTGTGGACCATCTTCCACTACGGCATCCCCGACTGGCCCATGTACGCGCTGATGAGCGTGGCACTGGGCCTGGCCGCTACCGCTAACACCTGCCGCTGTCCATCCGCTCAGCTGATCGCCGGCGAAGCATAGCCCCCCGCCGACCGGACACGTAAAAGAGCCCCGGGCTTCCCCACCATCTAGAGGGGAAGAGTCCGGGGCTTTTGTCAGCTAGAAGCGAGCTGTCTTAAGCGTGCTTCGCCTCGACGCGGCCGATGGCCTCCTCGGCGACCATTTCCTGGATGCCCATGTCCAGCTCGGAGGTGAAGCCGACGCAGGAGCAGTTGATCT
>ERZ1031273.194-NODE-194-length-31756-cov-25.690041_pt1 | contig 31756 bp, 32 predicted proteins | sample MGYA00516575_ERZ1031273 | MGnify/ENA primary metagenome ERZ1031273 (study PRJEB33718, sample SAMN03159816) | human skin metagenome | collected 2014-02-25 | study: EMG produced TPA metagenomics assembly of the PRJNA266117 data set (Human skin bacterial metagenome... | reverse complement strand
AGTGATTCTCGCAGTTGCTCTGGTGTGGCACTGTTAATGCGTTGTTCCAATTCCACGATTTGTTCTGGTTCATTCACTTCAGTTTTAGGGAGTTTGTCGTCGATAGTTTCGTTGATCTTGTAAATGACTTCGCTGATGCCTCGGGCCGCGTAGCTGTTTTCTATACCGATGTAGAGCATGTGATCCAAGTCGTCCACGTCTCGCGCGATCTGGTGAAGTGATTCTCGCAGTTGCTCTGGTGTGGCACTGTTAATGCGTTGTTCCAATTCCATGCGTCCTAGCTCCTCTTCGATCTTTAGGCCGCCAGTTACTCACCTCTAACCCTTAAAGGGCCTCTTCCTACTTTAACAAAATGCGTAATGGAGGTATACCCCATAGACACCCTATTGTGGAGGATGAAACAACGAGTAAAAGGACGTGCGCATATGAGTGATTCGACAGAACTGTTCACTATGCCTAAACAAGCTAGGCACGGAAAAGTTATCGGTTATGTGCGTGTGAGTACAGCTGACCAGAACGCAGATAGACAGATCGAGGCACTAGGAAACGTAGACAAACTGTTCATTGATAAAGCGTCTGGAGCGACACGCCACCGACCTCAGCTTGAAGCTTTGCTGGAGTATTTTCGCGATGGTGACGTGATACGTGTCAAGAGTGCTGACAGACTGGCGAGATCAACTGCGGACTTGCTTACACTTCTCGACAAAGTGCGCGACGCAGACGCGCATATCGAATTTGTTGATACGCCTGAGCTGAATACAGACTCCCCACAAGGGCGGCTCGTTATCACCATTTTGGGTGCAGTTGCCGAACATGAAAAAGCAATCATACGTGAACGGCAACGCGAAGGAATTGCTATCGCAAAAGCTAAAGGAGTGTACCGTAAGCGGCGCGCTCTTGCTGACGACGATGTGGAACTTGCCCAAAGCTTAATTTCACTCGGCATCCCTATTGCTGAAGTCGCACGAAGGCTTGAGGTGAGTAGACAAACTGTGTACAACGCTATCGGCGCAAAAGGTGCCTACTCGATTACTGAACGCGAGCAATGAACTGGTAAACCACCTTTCCTCTGCGTCTCACCCGGCCACAGACAGGTGAGCCAGTATCTGGTAACACGGCGCACATAGGTGAGGGACTGACGTGAGCACACGGTTAGTCGCGGTAGCCCCTCCCTATGGCAACCGAAATGACGGAGCGGAGCGGAGGCATTTTGGGCGGCAGAGCAACCGGAGACCCAAGCGAAGCGCCGGGTCGAAGGGCGGTAGCCTTACCTGCCCAACAACCTCTAGCGTCTCCATACATTGACAATGGCACGTTCGACCAGCTCTGTGATTGAGTAACCCAGGTAGGTGCGAAGGGCGCGGAAGTACGCCCCGGTCATGCGTTCCATGTGAGCTCCAGGTTACTTTTTGTGCTTCTCCACGACTTCCCAGAAGTCCGCATCGGGGTCTACCACGTAGCGGTACCCATCGTCTGTGAGGATGTCATCTGCAATCGCGTCAATGTCATAGTCTCTGTACGCGCTTTCGGTTAGCCCCTCAACCTCGATAGGCTCGACAATCTCACGGTTGACGGTGTCTCTATACGATGCCTCGAACCGTGCGATCGTAATCGGGTGCTGATAGACGGCTTCCAGATATGCTTTGACATCTTCAAGTACAGGTATTCGTGGATAGTCAGAAACAATCCGTCCGTCCCACATTTCATAGAGCTCAGCACCGTACGCGACCCCAAGTTGTCGTGCGTCTTCTTTATTAGCGATACCGAGTGGTTCTGCAAATTGGGGACGATATGGGGTGCGTGAACTTCTTGCCAACTCAGCATGCCGCTCTAAAGTCGCTGGCGATTCTTCCCATTCATGCGTGAACGTGTACAAGTGCAAACCGATAGCAGGGTGTAGCGTTTGGCTCCATGCGTTCCACAGGTCCGCAAAGATGGTGTGACGTGCATGCCATTGGTCAGTGCTGGGGTTCTGGTATACCCATTTACCGGGCTTTCTCAGGTCATCTACGAGTGCGTCGGTAATCTGACACAGCGGGTGGTCAATAATCCCCGTGTGCTGAATGGGGTCGATCACTAAATTCTGTATCGCTGTATCACGGCGGGAAAATGACCGTGATAAATAGTTGGTGTGAAGGTACGGCCACCGAATCCGGTGGCGACTAAGAAGTTCGTCAACCTCATGCTGAGTCATGGATAGGAAGAAGCCGTCAGAGCTATGCTGTATGGCTTCACGTGCAACAGCATCTAACTGGTAGTTGAGGTGCAGGTCAGGGCCTTCTGAACGTGGGAAAATGATTTCGCTTTGTAGAGCGCCATCCCACGTGGGGTAGAACTTTGTCATGTCGATTTCCTTATCGTTTGTGCGGTCTGGGTTACCGGCTTGGTGCTTACATTTATATTCTATGTCGCAAAATACGACATGTCAAGTGTGAGAGTAACAGTGTTACCGCTGTTCGCTTTCAGGTCTGCATCAGGTAGGTTGGCCATCCAAGCTCTCGCAGAAGAAACACGACGCCCCACACTGCAAGAAGGGCACTTCCGGTCGCTGCGATCGCATGCCCAACTGCGACGCTGCCTTCACTGCGAGCCTTCTGCATTACGCCGCAACCGACGCCTACAACGGCGATTCCAGCCGCGAGCCAAAGGGCCAAAAACATCTCGATCATTGCTGTTCACTTTCAGGCATGCGTGCAATCAGGGCCGATAGGTGCTCTTCTAGTCGCTCTCGGTTGGCCGTTTCTGAGTCTATCCGCTCGCGCAGCGGCGTGTGTTGGAACTTTCGAGTCGTTGTTGTGTGTCATTTTCGATCGTCCTATCGTTTGTGCGGTCTGGGTTACCGGCTTGGTGCTTACACTTATATTCGATGGCGTAAAGTACGACATGCCAAGTGTGGAGTTATTCCGGTGGCACGTATTCGACTTGGCAGTTAATGCCAGCTTCATATAGGAGCGCAAGGATGTGCGCTTGTGCGGCCGAGTGTAGATTGACTGGACGGGTGAAACCTGCCTGGGTAGCCGAGTTTTGGTTGACGTATCGCGATAGGTTGACGACTCGCGGGTCACCTGACTTTTCGGCTTCGTCGAGCACTGAGTCCACCACTGTGGCGACAGTAGTGGTGAGCCAGTCTAAGCACTCCAGGTAATACTGCTCTGCGTATGGTGGTATATCTTCTTCAGACGCGACTGATTCCCAGCGCTGCACAGTCCTGACGTTGATATTGAGCGCGTCGGCGATGTCGCGGTGCGCGAGACCGCAAGCCTCGCGCACCGTCCTAGCTGTAGCTGAATTCATTTAGTCTCCGCGTTGATTTTTTCCATGAAAATGTTTCGAATGTGGGCATCGTAGACATGGCTGGCGTATCTTTTGACAAGATACAAGGTGATCTCCGGCTTTTCGATGTGTTTGGACTCATCAAAAAGAATCCAGAGTGTCTGCCCTGGCTCAACCGAAAGGCCCTCTACTTCTAAGAGTTCTTCCGCCTCATCTTCCGTGGCTTCAATTTCTGCCATGAGTTCAGGGCCAGAAGAAAACTCGTAAGAGAAAACATCGGCTTCGATCTGCTCCACGAGCTCAATAAGCGTGCCAGTGTACGTGAAGTCCTCCCGCTGCATGGGTCTGTGAGTGACGGTCATCGTGTACACGGGGTTTTCCGACAATTGTGCATCCAGCCACGCGGTGAGCTGATCCACAAGGCAACTCACCACATCTGTGGTGCCTTGTGCGTGGAACTTTTCATCCGCCATGTCGTAGTAGACAGACTGCACATAAGCGCGCCGATTCGATAGGCTACCGTGCTCCTCTTCGTAAGCCGGTAGGGTCGCGACGGCCACGTTCCCTGTCTTGTAAAAGCTAATCGACCCGCCAGCAAGCTCATAGGCGGTTTCAACGTCTAGGTAGATGCGGTGTTTACCGTATTTTTTCCATTCGAGCCCGCCAGCGTCAGTAATGGTTGCGATGATGTCCTGCGTCATTTTCGATCTTCCTATCGTTTGTGCGGTCTGGGTTACCGGCTTGGTGTTTACACTTCTATTCTATGTCGTAACATACGACATGTCAAGGGGGAGGGCGGTAGCCTTACCTTTCTGGCCCTCGGTGGTTTTTCTGTGTTGGCGTATCCCAGTTGTGTGCGGGTGTGTCTTGTGGTTTGTGCACATCTGCTTGCCCTTGTGGTGGCCCGTTCATAGACATAAGTCGTCGCGTTGCACCATTGCTTTCAGAAGTCTGGTGTGGCATCGACGTTTCACCTGGCTCCTTCGCTACTGTGCCAGCTGCAGCGACAGTTTCGTGAGTTTGTGCCTCGGCTTTCACAGTTTGATTACCCTCAATACGCTTCAAGACGTCGGCAAGGGCAGCTTTTTTCGCCTCTAACATCTCTTTTTCCTCGAATGTTTTTTTGGCTTGAGGTTCATACTGCTCAATTGTTTTGCTGTGCTGCTCAATCGCCGCTTCCAGTTTGGCTGGCCGATCATCCAGACTGCGAACAAGACGTTCAAGCTGCGGAATCATACGTGCTTTGTTGGAATCTAGTAGCTCTTGCACTTTGAACTTTGTCTGGCAGAACGGTAGGTCCGTTCCGTTGATCTGAAAGGTCAGAGATGCCATTCGGCGTGGACCACCAGCAACGTAAGCATCGAACGAATGGCCACCAACTTCAACAAGGTTTGCAAATGTTTGATCTTGAACCATGAAGTCCCATTGGCCACGCCCTCCCGTGAGGATGGAGCGGAGTTTACCTTCCGCTTCAGACCGGTCGGTATACGTCGAATCTGTAAACCGTGCGGCGAACTTATCGCCACGGGTATCAACACTTTTTTCTAAAAGAGCCGCAACTTCGGGCTTGGCGTTTTGAGCAAATGACAGTTCAGTGCGAGCATCTAACAGCTTTGTTTCCGCCATATGCTTCTGACGACGGAAGCCGCCTTGTCGTCTCTCAAGACGGTGAATGTCGTGTTCGAGTTCTAACTTCTCAACAACGAGCTTATCTCCCGTGGTTGAAGCCATCATGCGTTGCGCATCAAGCGCTGTATCGCCTGGGTCGTCGAGTTCTCGAACGTCGATCTTGCCTCGCATCACTTGTTCAATGGCAGTGGCTTTTCGAGAAATAGTGTCCCAAGAGTTCACATCGAAGGAACGCTCTGTTGCATAGCGCTCAATGTGAAACTCTGGGTTTTGGTTCCCCTGTCGCTGAATACGTCCTTCGCGTTGAGTAAGATCAGCGGGTCGCCAGGGGCAGTCCACGTGGTGTAGAGCTATTGCTCTGTCTTGGATGTTAGTACCCGCGCCCATCTTTTCTGTGGAGCCGATGAGCACGTCAATATCGCCCTTGCGGGCTTGTCGGAAAAGAGTGGCCTTTTCTTGGTCGTTTTTCGCTTCGTGAATGAAACGAATACGGTCAGCGCGCATACCGTGGTCTTGGACGAGTAGTGTCTTGATCGCGTCGTAAACGTTCCATTTATCTGGCTTTGGTGTGGATTGGTCGCAGAACACCATCTGGAATGCTCCACGTTGGGGTGACACCTCGCCGGTCTCTGGGTCGATATATTGGTTGTCTTTATATGCGTCCCACAGTTCGGCGATCCGATCGGCTACTACATTGACTTTGACGCGCGCGCCTTCGACTTCCATGCCGACAAGCCGGGGGTCGAGCGCGGCCGCGCGACCGTCGTTGTAGATCGTTAAGTGGTTATCTTGTCCACCCGGTTTCACATTCTCCAGGCGGTCTTTGAGCAAGTCCATGTACTCGGCAAGTTGAGGTGAGCGGGGCACAACATAGTTGCGGGGCCGTCGTTCTCCATCACTATCTTTCACGAGAACTGGTGGAGGGGTCTTAAACTTCAGATCATCGCTGAGTTTTACATCGGCGAACTGTTGCCAGAGACCAAGAATTTCGGGAACATTTTTGAATTTGGCGAACCTATCACGTGCTTTGAGTGTTCCGCCGGCATCAGGTTCAAACCGGGTGACGACTTCTCCAAACGTTGTGGCCCATGAATCAAAGTGACGAATGCCTTGTTGGTCGAGCAAATCGGGGCGAAGGTACCGCATCATGACGTGAGCCTCTGCAATAGAGTTCGCAATCGGTGTACCGGTAGCCATCGTGACGACGCGCTCACCATATGTTTCACGCAAGTAGTTAAGTTTCATATCAAGGTCGCTGGAACGCATCGAGCCTTGAATGCCTGCTCCTTGGATACGTGAGGCGGTGTAGAGGTTCTTAAACAGGTGCGCCTCGTCCACACACAGGTAGTCAATTCCCGTTTCTTCAAAAGTCAGTCCAGCTAGGTCACCTTTAGCTCGAACAGACTCCACGCGCGCTTCGAAATTGCTAATGGCTTGTTCAATGTTCTTGATTGTTCGGGAACGATTCTGTGCACCTGCGTCTTCTTCGGCCTGCACATGCACAAGAGCTTCTCGAAGATCAGCAACTTGAGCTTTCGTATACGCTTCAGCGGTTTCTGGTTTTACCGCCAGCGATTCAAAAGCGTTGTGAGTCAGCACAACGCCGTCCCACTCATTCGCAGCTGCCCGGGCGACAAACTCTCGGCGTTTATCTCCTTTGAGATCCTCAGTGCCAGCAGCTAGCAAAGCAGCACTTGGATAAGCCTGTTGCCATTCTCGGGTAAATTGCTCCAGCATGTGATTGGGTACTACAACGGCGGGTTTTTTGACCAGCCCACGCCGTTTTAGTTCCATTGATCCCATGACCATCGCGAGAGTTTTACCCGCTCCGACTTGGTGAAACAGTCCTACGGACGGTTCAGCGACAATACGAGCGACGGCTGCGCGTTGGTGGTCATGCGGAATAATGTCTTTAGACAGTCCTGGAAAGGTAAGCGTCTGCCCCTCTTCCGAGTAGTCGCGGGCCACAAAACAGTTAAATTGACGGTTGTATTGCTCATGTAGTTTCGCTGCACGGTCGGGGTCCTCCCATACCCATTCGCTGAAGCGTTCTTGAATGAGATCAGCTTTCATACGTGCGGCTTCAGACGCTTCTTTGTCCTCAACATTGTTCCGTCGCACAACAATCTGGCGTTTGTTTAACAGCGCGTTGTAAATGTCATGTGCTGGTCGGTCTGACGTCCCCCACTGAGAGGTGGCTTCTACGGATTGCCTGCGACCATTGGAGGTGTCAGTGCGCACGTCCCACTGGCCAGCCGCCGGGTGAATAATCTCCACATCATCGTCAAAGACAAGCTCTTTGAGAAACTGCTCATGAATCTCCGTCGAGATCCATGCCGCACCGACGATAGCCTCAATGTCGGTTATATCGACATCTTGGGGAATCACTTCTCGGAGGGCTGTAACGTTTTCTGCCCAGCGACCGTCTGGGTCAGCTTCACGCTTGGCTTCTGCAACTTCTAATTTTTCACGCACATTGCCTGACAAATACTCTGCTCTTGTGACAATTTCGCCGGTGTCCGGATCATCAAAGACTATGCCGGTAAGCGCCTCGCGCGTGGTCTTAAGGTCTGCCCCATATCGCTTAGCGACTTCGTCAAGGTCTGCTCGGCCTGTAGCGTTGATCGCAAGAACGAGTGCTTCTTCGGCCGTATCAGCACCGAGCAGAGGGCGGGTGAACGAGATCGTGCGACGCAGCAACATATCAGCAGGCTGAGCTTCTTGTGTGACGTCATTGAATTTCTCGGCCGCGTAGACAAGCGAGATTTGGTTGTCTCGTTTTATGTGTTGAATGGCGCGGGGCTTTTGCCTTCGCATCTGGCGATCTTTGAGTGTTTCGCCAGTCTCAGGGTCTTTGGCAGGTCGCCCGGTTTCCTCGTCACGAACAGTGACAGTAACCCATTTTTCTTCAAACCGATTTACCGGCCCGTACTTATCAACGTAAGACTTCCAGAGATCATGCGCATGTTGCCTCAAACCCGCCGATTCCACGGTGTCATGAGGATTAGCTGTCTGATCGACAATGACTTCATACAGCGCGTCTCGTAGCTTCAAAAGTGCGCGCACTTCTGGAGCGTGCTTCTTTGGCACCGGGTGCGGTATCAACACTCCGTCGGCATCAACCTTCATAAAGTCATCACCGCGGGCCAAAATCGTGCCTGGTTGTTCTTCTGTGCGGTTCAGCTCCCGCTCACGACGCTGACGTTCTGCATCCGGGTCTAACGGAATATACGTTCGGCCATGATCGCGAGCAGTTTGGGTGATGTCAGACACCTGTTGCGCAAAAAGAGTCGGGACGCGATCAAGGTCATCAGTTTTGACTATCAGGTTTTGGAATCGGCCACCAATACTATAGTCACCAAGCACACGTTCGGGGTGGTAAAGGTAATACCCATTGACCCGTGGCTCGTGGCTCTCACCTGTTGAGGACTTAACTGTAATGGGATATGTGTTAATCCATTGTCTAGTCTCTTCGGCGGGTTCCTCCCCTGCTGCACGTTTACGAAAAAACAGAACATCAGTGGTGACGTCGGTGCCTGCTGTGCGCGCATGCGTGCGCGCGGGCAGTCGCACTGCACCCAAAAGATCGGCCTCGTGTGCGACTTCACGACGTAAAGCCGGGTTTTGCTTATCCATCGTCCCTGACGATGTGATGACAGCCATGACGCCACCTTCATGAAGCGACCCAAGCGACTTCCGAATGAAGTAGTCATGGAGGTTAAATGCTCGGTGTGGATTCCACTCCGGGTCATACAGCTGGGTTTCCCCGAATGGCACATTACCGATGACGGCATCGAACTGGCCGGGCCTAATTAGAGTCTCAGAAAAGGACTCAGCGCGGACGTCTGCGTCGGGGTAGAGGCCCTGAGCTATTGCAGCAGTGAGAGGGTCAAGCTCAACTCCGGTCATTTCAACCCGGTCTGGAGCAACACCCATAAAGTTACCGCTCCCACAGCCAGGTTCTAGTACACGACCTTCGGTAAAACCGAGTTGCTGCAACCCATCCCATATTGCTGAGGTTATAGCCGGAGATGTGTAGTGCGCATTAAGAATGGTTCTGCGCGCCTGGTCATATTCTTTTTCTGATAAGAGGGACTTCAGTTCCTCGCGTTCACTAGCCCAGTTCGCCTTACTATCATCGAAAACATCAGCGACTGCCCCCCAAGATGACCACGCGGCCAGAACCTCTTGTTCTGACCGCGTGGCAGGGCGCTGTTCAGTTTGAAGCGTGCGAGCGACACGAATGGCCGCAACGTTGGCAGCGAAGCGGGATTTTGCACCCGACGGAGCATATTCATCACTCGCGTCGAGAGTGAACCTCTCCCCCGCTAGTCGAGTTGAACTGGTGCCGTGTCCTCTGGATTCTCCAGAGGCTTCCCGGTCTCGTCCACTTCCGGCGGAAACCGGTCGTAGACGATCTCCTGTTGGGCGACTTCGTGTATCCGTTTGATTTCTCGCTGATGCTCCCCCATGAACTGCAACGGGTTCTTCAGCTGCTCGTCCGTCGGAGGATCGTCCGGAAGCTGATCCACCAACCGATCGATCAGTTCCTCCCTCTCCTGCGCCAAGTTCTGAAAATAAGTCTGGGGGTCCTGAATCTGTGCGTACTTCTTCGGAGCGAACCTCCGCACGTAGGTCTGAATCGCGTTGATGTCCTCGGTCATTAGCTTGTTCCTCTTCTCTGCCCGTGACCTCTGTAGATAGGTGTGCTTGTTCCTGTTCAATCAGCTCAAGCTCGTCTAGAAGGTCACCCTGATGTGGAATGCGTTGATGTCCTCGTCCCATAAATCCACGGTACTAAGTTTGAAAGCTACGTCACATAGTTGTAGGGACTTTTTACGGAAATGAACAAACTATGTCATGTGACGTAGCTACACGTCTTGTTCGTCGGTGTCCGTTGGCTCGTCGTCGTGTTCGTCGTTGGTTTTACTTCCAAACTGCCCAAACAGGACACTGACCGCGAAGTCGTCGGCTGTAACCTCCCATGCGGTACGTTTTTCACCCTCCTCCGTTTCATAGGTACGCGCATGCAAAGTGCCAGTCACTACGACGCGCTCATTCCCCTTAAGGGCGCTTTTCGCAATGTTCTCACTCAGACGGTTCCACGCGGTGACGTTCCAAAAGAGGGTGTCCTCTTTTGTCCACTCCCCTGCTTCTCGGTCATATTTTTCTGGCGTTTCGGCGATGCTGAACCGCACAAGCGTCTTTCTATCGGCAACCTCGCGCACCTGCGGTGGTCCGGTAAGGTTTCCTGCGATCGTTACTTGGTGTTGCCGTGCCATGATTCACTCCTTTTTTGTATTCGGCACTTACTGGGAAAATCGGGCAAGTAGGTTGCTTATTTTGTCGGGCCTAAACCCGCTCCATGCGTCAAAGTCGTCACTGGACATATCCCCCACGACAACGATTGGTGCGGCTCGGAAGTCGTGGTCAAGCGCCCATTCGAGAGCGTTGGCGTTCTGGGTAATGTCCAGAGTGAGGTAGTCAATGTTTGCAGCGTCAAGTTGCCGGGTAGTCATAGAACACTGCATACAGTTTGGCTTTGTCAGAAGTGTCACGTCGAGAGGCATATCATCACCGCTTTGCAGCTTGCTAGCGCGATAGCAAGCTAGGTAGCTATCAAGGTATCTATATCGACATCGCCAGCGATGTATGCCCGAAGCAACGTTTCGGCGACGTGTTGGACAGATGTTCCATCTTTGGCGACCTTCACACGGAGCGCAGTATGGTCGGTAGCGTCTAGCCGAAGCATGACCTGTTTCTTAGGCTCGGCTGACGACGCCCGCGTTGCGGGCTGAATTTGCAGCCGCTTGGCGGCTTTCTTCGCACCCCGCTGTCGGCCTAAAGCTCCTTGCACAGCGTTGCCCATCTCAGACCTCCTCTATCGCTGCCATAATCATGTCAATCTCTCCCAGTATGCGATCAAAGCCATAAAGGTCGCTTGGGAACTCAGCGCCATAGGCACGTGCGATAGCAACGCGCGCTGGAATCGGCGTAGCGAAAACTGGAAGATCACTTAATTTCAGAGACCGTGCAACTTCAACTGCGTCCATATGCCTCTTGTCATACCGATTAAGAAGAATGACGGATGCCTTGTCCTCAAGATCAGACATCACCGCAACGGCCCGCTCAATCTCGTCTCGACCAGTACCAGTCACCACAACGACTAGATCCGCTAGATCAACAACGCGGCGCATAATCGCAATATCACCCGGCGGGGTATCAATGACGATATGCCCGTCGAAAGCGTCTGCAGTAGCTGCCGTGATGCGCTTGGGATGTATTCCTTCGACCGGGAAGGCAAGCGGGGTTCCATTCTCCTCTGAAATATCTGCCCAGGAAATCGCACTGCCCTGCGGGTCTGTGTCCCACACGGTAACGGTGCGCCCCTTCCGGTTAATGGCCTCGGCAAGGAACATGGCACTGACAGTCTTGCCCACGCCACCCTTACTGGCCACTAATGCACAAATCACGATACCCCCAAAAGATAGCAATATATAGTGCTCTGTTACTGACAGAGTAACACACTATCAATACATAATGCTAGCAAGCTCTCACAATATACCTGTAGGGGGTTGCAAAAAGGGTGCGTCCGGGACATAATAGTAACAAGTAACAAGCGTGACGGCGTTACTATTCGGGAGGAAGAGATGACTAGCAGCGATAAGACACCTGAAGAACGAGCGGAGGACGCGGCCCGCGACTTGTCCGACCGTGGACAGCGCGTGACAGCGCGGGCTGTACGTGAGCTTGCGGGCGTGCAGATGAGCGTTGCCAACAGTGCAGCGAAGGCATGGAATGAGGCCCTGAGCACTGACTCGGTAGACATTCCTGAAGTCCCGAGCGATGTGCAGGGACGTTTAGCGGGGATCTGGGCTGATGCGTACCGGGCCGCCTACTACGAGGTCACACCCGAGCGTGACCGTCTTGCCACACAAATCAAAGAACTACGCAACGAGTACGACAGCCTTGTAAATGAATTCGCTGACCTTGAAAGTGAATACAAGACGGCGATAAACGCGAAAGAAGAAGCATTGGAAGAAATGGAGACCCTGCGCGATACGGTAGCCAAACTAAAGGATGAAAGCAGAACAGCCACCCGCGAACACGAAACCCTAACGAAGGAAATCAACCGCTTGCACAAGCAGATCGAGTCCGAAAAAGACGATCGTCTACGCCTTGAGGACCGTCTAGCACTCCTCATTAAACGAATACCTGAGCGTGAGTGATTAACTGATAAACCATCTTTCCTCTGCATCTCACCCGACTACAGACAGGTAAGCCTGTATCTCGTGACACGACGCACACAGGTAAGGGACTGACGTGAGTACACGGGTAGTCGCGGTAGCCCCTCCCTATGGCAACCGAAATGACGGAGCGGAGCGGAGGCATTTTGGGCGGCAGAGCAACCGGAGACCCAAGCGAAGCGCCGGGGTGACTGATGCTGTGGTCAGGTTTACCGCTTCATGCGCCTTTTTCGTTTGATGCGTTCGATGAATGCCAAGGCGTTTAGGTATGCCTCGTGCTCTTTGAGGGTGCGTGGTCCAAGCATCGGTGGATCGCTTTCATTTGTCTCTGGGATGATGCTGGACGGCCGGGGTTTCTTCTTAGCCGGGGGAGAGGTTTGAAGTGCTAGTGCTGATGGCAGGATATGTTTTAGGTACCTAGCGGGATTGTGCACCACATCTGGAGTGGTAAGTCCAAAGGTCCGATTTCGGTGGTAGATCGCTTCATTGAGTTGGTATGACGTGTATTCCAGGGATTCTGGGTGCGCGTCGAGCACTCGGGCTATTTCGTCTGGGTGTGTGACTCTCCGGTTCCACATGGGTAAGTCGCGTAGGAGTCGCGCAGCGAGCTGTTTAGCTGGCAGTGAGACTGAGCTGAACTGCTTTGATGTCGCTGTCTTTATCTGGCGCGGAGCGCCTTTCGCGCGCGCTTGCGCGTGCGTTGGTGAGTTAAGACTGTGGTGAGTAGAAAGATTACTTAACCCTTTACAGGGTAGGGGGGTGGAGCTGTGTGGGTGTGTCAGTGCGCGTGTGGATGCAATGCGTCGTTGGTCTCCGCCATGGGTTGCGGTCGCTTGTGCCCGTTCGTCGTTTGTGAGGTACCGGCCGGGTACGACGGTAGTCATGAAGCCAAGCTGAGTAAGAATCCAGCGGGCTTTCTTTACGTCATCGCGGCGGCAATGTGTCCTCATTGCCACGGTGTCGTGACTGGTGCGGACGTTGCGCCCGGTGCGGAAGTCAGCGGTGGCTGCGTCGCATCCAGCGATACGGAGTACGAGATTGCGGCCGAGTCGCTTTTGGGCGAGGTAGGTGCGAGCGTGAGAGCTTTTCAAAGCGCGGGCAACGGCTCTGCACCATTTTTTGCGACCATTCCATGCGATCACACGAGAGTATGCGCCTGGAGCAGGTTCGGGTGCCCAGGAACGTGGAGTGGTATCTGTCGGGGTGCCAGGAATCGCGTGTGGGGTGTCCTTGAGTTCAGACACGAAATAGCGGTATCCTGGATCTAGCTTCACCAAAGCTGATCCTTTCGGGGATATGGAGTCCCGGTTGCCGCCGGAACTCGCTGTTTATGTATTTATGCTTGTGCCCTCCGCGTGGTAGCGCGGGGGGCTTTAGCGTTTACGCGACTGTCATGTCGAATGCTCCTTGGGGATCGTCAATTTCGGGTAGGTCTGGTGCCTGGTCTTCCATGCCAAGCGCGTGACAAATCAACACTTCAAGGTAGGTTCCGCGGGGTACGCCGTAGGCGGCGGCCCGCGCTTCGAGAACGTTTACTACATCAATCTGCGGGCGACACGCCACAGGCAACTTGCTCCGTCCGGGGCGTGGCTTCGGGCCAGTTTTACGCTTCATGGTGATCACACTACGCGAATAAGAATTGGGAATTAAGGTTTGTCGTGGGTGTGTCGCACATTGCTGTCGCACTCTCCACACAGGTATTTCTGCGCGAGGTCGAGAAGCTCGGCAAGTGTTGAATGCTTGACGGTGTAGCGCAAAGCGCGCCCTCTGCGTTCTCCTGGGGGAATGTCACCTTCGATGACATCAAGATCTTCGAGGCTCAAAAGAAGTCGGCCAAGGTTCTGCCCACGAATACCGGTACCGTTTCCGATATCGCGAGTAAAACATGCGGGGTGCTGTGCGATCCAGGCAAGGACCGTGAGACGCTGCCGACTGGAAGCCAGCGCGTGCAGACGGTCTAAGGTGTCAAGCTGTGACTGCGACATGGTGTCCTTACTGTCGAAACATTAAAGCGCGTCTATGAGAGTCGCTGCCAATTCCAGATACGCCTGCCGCGTGGCTTGCTGCAAATCGTCTAGAGCGATGAGATCACCGCGTGCGACGGCTTTGTCGAATGGCACTGTATGCACTGCTCTGCATAGTCCTCCTAAAGTATCAATTATTGTGTCTTTCTGAACGCTTTTGCTAGATGCTCCGGTATCGGTAAGAACCACGACAGCATTCCGCGCAAGGTCGCGATACTGCCCGTCATGTGCGTCGTGAAGCCAGCGCAGGGTGCGTTCTGCGCGTTTAGCTCCCGTTACCGCCCAGCCAGAAGCCACCACGATTTGCTGCGTTCGCTCCAGAATGCCTTTCATGGCGGGGTGCGTTACTCCGGTGCCGCAATCGGTAAGCGTAAGGGGGTAGAACTTGTCTGTGGTGGCACGTACTTGTGCGTATTCATCAGCGGTGAGCGATTCACTCACAGCGGGGTCTTGTTCACCTGCTAAGAAGTGCAGTCGCCCAGACGTTTGGGTGAAGCGGTTCAGCTCAGTGAGGTCGTTAATGGGTCGCGTGGCAAGAGCACCCACAAGGTCAGTGATGGTGCGCGGTGAGACTTGTTCAACTTGATCATGACCAAGTAGGCGATCTGCTAAGTCGCCGGCGTCGGGGTTGGCATCAATAGCTAGCACAGAGTCCGGGCGCACATCTGCGAATGTCAGCCCAAGACCTACAGTTGTAGACGTTTTACTAATCCCACCTTTAAGGCACATCATCGTAACGTTGCGGGTGCCTTCAATGGGCTTAGATACGCGGTCGCGGAGTGAACGCCGGTAGGTTTCGCGGCCTCCTGGACCAAGATTTATTGCTCCTCCAGTGAGTTTGTAAATCGTGGCCTGCATGCCTTCTTGAGGAACAGCTTTAGTCTCGGTAACAAATGATCGTGTCGGCGCATCTTCATGCGGGGTTACGGTCGAAGGAGCCGTCTGTGGCACCTCGGCGGGCGGTTGAGGGAGAACTGGTGGGTTCTCCGGTTGAGGGTCTTCAACGGGAACCGGCATGGTATCCGCTACACGTGGAGGTGTCGCGGGCATCTCGGGGTGTGTTTGCTCGATGCGCCCGTCGGGGTACACGGTCATGGTCAGACTCAATTCCGGGTCGGTCGCATATACCTGCACTGGATGACCAACTTCACGAGCGAACTGGGTCAGAAGGTCTGTTGCGGTATCGCGGGCTTGCGATAGAGAAGCAGCAGAGATGGGGTAGGCCCCGTCGGGTAGCTGCATCATTCCGTGTCCATCTGCATTCAGACTCACGGATACAGTCGGTGTGGGTGCTGTCATGATGTCTCTTTCTCTCGGCGGGAAACTCGGTAAATGTAGGTTGTATCCACCTTTTCAGCGACGACATACGCTGCGCGATCAGTCACAAGAGCAGGTGGCGGGTCGTTAGTGGAATACGACGACCACGTGGTGTCCTTGACGTTTGTGCCGTCAATGGTGATTTCTTGAGGGCCTTTCGAACTCGCGGCATAAATGGTCGTTCCATAAAGCGTGGGTTTGCGGTATTTGTCGGGTAGCTCTACCAAGGCAGGGGCGTTGTCAAAGCGGACAAAGAGTTGCCCGATCACTGCGGTACTCGCGGCATGGTCGATCGTCACATCACGCACGGTTGGTTCGTTGGTCACGTCCGCTGACATGAGCGTTTCGCCACTAGCGGTATTGATCAGGGCCACATGCGTTTGTGCTTCCTTTTGCCAGGTTGCGATAGCGCGGGATTGGCTTAAGCCGAACGCTGTATGAGGTTTTCCGGATACGCCTTTGGGTGGGGTGAACCCGATATGGGTAGTCTTTCCGTTGGTGGTGGTCGTGTGAATGGCGTCTGCTCCGACTGAGACGACGGATTTACCATCGAAAGCTGTCGCAACGCTACCGGGTGGGATCGAAAGCCGCTTAACACCGTCCTGTGTAGGCACAGCGACGGTGTAGTCGCCGAGGTCCATAAGTGGGGATTCTCCGGCATACGTGACGGTAGGTGTGGCATCAAGTTGAATCTCTGCCGGTTTCACGTCTGTGCGCTGATTTCCATAACGCGCCCATAGCTTGATTTCTTTTCCGCGGGTCTGCATGAGTACGGGTTGTCCGCGCCATGTGGTTTCGTGAACCTGACGTAAGTCGTTGGGAGCGTCGGTGCCCGTCCACGTTTGCTCTGCGGTTTGTGTGTTCAGTGCTATCAACATGTCATCGTCATTAGCGACGAGAACGGTGCCGTCTGAAAGCAAGGCGGGGGAGAGGTTGCGTGATACGGGTAGCGCCCATGTTGCCGTTGAGCTGAATGTCTCAGGCATTTGCACGGGAACAGGAGTGTTAGCTCCGGGAATAGAAGGTTTTGCTGCAGGTGGTGGCGCGGCTTTGGGTTGGAGGAGGAATATCACAGTGAGCGTACCGAGTACGAGGAGTAAGACTCCGATAAATGCTGTGATCAGTACTGGCCACTGTTTGTACAGTGGTTTCTTCTCAACCGGGGGAGGAGTGAGGTCATACAGCTCACCGCTGGCTCGTACAACAAATTTATGGTTTGAGCCGTTGTAGTTGCCTTCAACACGCACGGCATCAAGGTTGCGTGCTTCCGCTTCGCGGGCGGCCATAGTGGTGACCGCGTCAATCGGATCTTCTTCAGGGTCAAGCTCTAGAGCCGTCCCGTTAAAGCGCGGTGGGTGACCGTCTTGCACAGAGAGGTGAAAGACGGGAAATGTTGGCACAGTTGTGGGATCAAACTGAGTGTCCGACATGTGACACCTCCTTGATGTGAAGTGAGTGAATCGTCATTTTCATTCAATCCCCCAGAACTCCCAGTGCCACGGTTCTTCATTTGATCCGCCTTGTTGTGCCCAGTCAGGGTTTATCCATCCGAACCGGGGGGCGTTTTCCAGCATCCAGTTGTAGGTTGGAGTGCCATAGTCATCGACTCCATCTCCGAGGTCTACAGCAAGTGCCCACCCGTGGTTTGACTTACCTGGGGTTGCGGCCTTGCCACCTTTACGCTCCTTCAAGAGCACTTGAGTGTCATAGTCGCGAAACGAGTCGGTCAGAGATATGTCGCGTCCGAACTTTTCCCGGTAAGCGTTGTTAAGCTGTACGAATGCTTCAAGGGCATCGGGCCGTAGGTGGTGCCCTTTCGCCCACGGAACAGGTTCGAGCGCATCGAGGGGAATTTTGCCATTGCTGAATCCACCCCATGGACCGGGCTTTTTCTTTCCTTTAGGAATGTCGATGTTATGGGCCCCGGGAGTACACCCATAAGCCTGCGTGTCGGAAGAAGTGTCGTTGTTGCCGTTGCCTCCACCTTCAACGTTGATCTTATGAATGTCGATACCGCCCCACCGCTCGGCATATTTCGTGATCTTGGGAATATACGTATCGCGAGTGAGACCAGGAATGTTAGGCCAGCGTTTAACACCGCCAGTAAATCCCGCATTGTGGGCGGCCAGCAGAAGAACGAGGTCAGAGACCTCACTGATAGCTTCACCGGAGGTAGAGTCGCGATACTCTTTGATGTTGTCGGTGTTCTCGTCATAAAGTTGCGCGGCATACTTCGAGTGAGTCTTGGGATCTTCGATGTCGCGCGTTCCATTGTTATCGCGATCTTCGTCCCAAGACTTAGAACCGTAAATGCGATTCCACTCAGACTGATTGATTTGCAAAAGGCCGATAGTTCCACCGTTTCTATCGCCGGTGAAATTATTGGGGTTAAAGCTTGATTCCATCATCATGTTGGCAGCGATAAAAGCAGGTGGGTACTTGTATTTACCGCTGGTCGACGTGATCGTAATCCATTCAACGGCTTCAGACGGAATCTTGTCTGGACCGGAACCGACGGCATCAGGCAAAAGCCCTTCAACCTTTTGCGGTTGAACGCTATCTTCGTTGCTTGTGGTCGTCATATTGCAGTCGTCTCCGCCGAAAAACAGGATGATGAACATGGGAATGGTGAACAGAAGAACCGCAAGGAAAGCAACAACACCACGCATAGGCAATCACGCTCCGTCCGGGGCGTTGATCTTGTCAATAAGCCATTGAGATGAGTCGTCTTGACTCATCTCAATACTGAACTGGCCTGCGGTTGTGTTGATGAGGTAGGTGCGCCCAGCCTCGTTTTCACGGGTGAGTTCGGGTTCACCGGTGACTTTCCCGTCGGGAATGTTTGTCATGATGGGGTACTCGTAGCGGTCGGCTCCGTCGCCCGTCAGATACGGTTCCATTGCAGCAAACCATTCTTCGGGAGAGCGGTCCTTCTTAAAGTATTCGCCCATCGCTTTTTTGACGGTATCGGTAGCGTTATCTTCCACTTCATCACTGGAGTCTTCTGTAGACCAGTCGGGACCAGCGTGTTCTGGCGAAGCTACCTGCGTTGGGGAAGGAGAATCGGTAGCCTCCTCGTGAGAGCCACATGCCGATAAACAGAGAGCTGTCGTAATCATTACTGCCATACAGGTTCGGATGCTCATACCTACTAGGCTAGTGACTAACGGCACATAGCGTCAATAGGCAAGACTGTAATAAATGCCGGGACTATTGACACTACGTGTGGTGATACTGCACACTAGAAGTGTTGCCGACGTTAGGACATTACCGATGACCGCAACTGAAAATCCGTTTATCCCCCCTCGCCCAAGCGAACCACCACCGAACCCGTCATTCGATGACGAGCACGATGACATGGTGCTGTGCGGGCCGTCCACTCCAGATGTAGCACCTACAGCGCACCCACAGGGCGAAGCATGGCCAACAATCGAAATTTCACATGCAACTCCCGTGATGGTGATGGGGTTACATGGGGGAGCGGGGGCCTCAACCGTCGCTCACCTATTGGGCGATGTGGCAACGGATTGCGGTACACACTGGCCTCTTGCCGGTGGCTGGGTACGCCCTCGCCCGTCACTGTCAGTGATCGCCGTGTGCCGAACGCATCGGTCTGGCCTTGACGCGGGATTTGAGTTTGGGCGGCAATGGGCCTCGCGCATGTTGCCCGAAGCGGACCAACTCGCAGGGATTGTAGTCATTGATGACGGGCCAAAGCTTTTGTCGGTACAAAAAACGGCAGTGAAGCAAATTCGAGCAATGACACGCAAGAGTTGGCATTTACCGTGGATTGAGGAGTGGCGCGTGGAGCGTCCCGACCTGAATGCACTTCCATCACCGGCCCGGAAACTAACAAAATCAATCAGAAAAAATCTCCAGCTCTAGAAAGGACAACAGCATGCTGGAACTCATTGCATCTATCCCCGACTTCATTAACGCTGGCGGCATCCCAGAAAACACGCCGGAACAGCCACCAGGCACAGACGGGTTCACCACGATCATTAATTGGATTACGTGGGGTGTCCTGGTCCTGGGACTTGCAGGGTTCCTTGCGTCAGCGGGGTATCTCGCCTTCGCAAGCTTCACTGGTCGAGAAGTTCAGGGCTTTAAGGGACTTGTCATCTGCATCATTGTTTGCATTTTGGCCACCGCCGCATCCGGCATTATCCAAGTCTTTGTCTAACTAAGAGGAGGGGGTCATCATGGCCCGAGAGAGCGACAGCCCATTTAATGTGTGGTGGGCAGGGTCAGCGATTCTGCTTGTCCTGGTGCTTATGGGTGGGGTGTTTCTTGGAGTACAGATTGCTCGCCACTCGGGAGACGAAAACACTCAGTCCGAAGCGCCGAAAGACAGCGGGCCAGGTAGCGCCGAAACGGGAGAAAATAAGGCTCCATCACCCGGAGACGGTTGTGAGGTTCCCGCCGAGGATACGTCTTATCCCACCAAAGCTCCCCCTACTGACTGGGAGTTGTACAACAACACATATAAACAACCTGTATCGGACGACTTTGGACCAGTAAAGCGCGAAGGCACCATGTGGCAATGCTTTGCCCATAGTCCGAAAGGTGCACTGTTTGCAGGTCTCGGCCTACTCGTCGACTTCGCGGTAGGAGAAGAGAAGGAAGCAGCGCTTGAAAGCCCGAAGCGCGATCGGTTGTACGAAGAACAAGTGAACGCGACCGTTGAGGCTGGATCACTAGCCGAAGTAGCGGGGTTCAAGATTGTTTCCTACGAGGACAACAGGGCGCAGATTTCTTACCTCATGCAGGTGGGCAATACGAAAGGCGCTGTAGACGTTGTTGTGGTGTGGAATGAAGAAGCAAACGACTGGCGTCTTGATTTCGACGCTCAAGACCCAGACCCAGAACAGGTATCCGAAGCTGAAGAAGATACGTACACGGATTGGGGATAAGCGGTGGCCGATTGCAATGCACTGGACTTCGGGTGCAAGCTAAAGGAAGGCGCAAAGGACGGCGCAAACAACGTCATTGTGGATGTCGCTCAAGGGTGGTACGACGCTTGTAAGAAGCTCATCGAATGGTTTGGAAGCTTCTGGATTCACACCCCAGGACCAGACTTTGATTCCCCGGCAATTGCATTACTCACGGGAAAACTTGGATGGTACACCGGAGCATTCGCAATTGTCGGATTACTGTTCGCTCTCGGGCGAACAGTAATCACGCAGGATATTAAAACGCTCACGGTTGAGGGGTTGCGCCCCATCGTCAACCTCATCATTGTGACAGGCACCTACACAGTCGGGCTTACAGCCCTGATGCAAGCAGGTGATGAATTTTCGGTCTGGATCATTGAAAAGGCACAAGGGTCAGGTAACGGAGAGCTAGAGGCAGGATTCATGCTGGGGCTTTTGTCTAGCCCTGGGCTACTGGGAGGAGGGACCTTCTTGATTGTTGCCTTGCTACTCCTAATTGCGTCGATCATCAACGTCGCTTTTATGCTCTTTCGCAATGTGGTGATGGTCTGCCTCCTTGTCCTGCTTCCCACGCTTGGTGCCGCATCTGGAACTGAGACGGGCAACCAAGCATTCAAAAAGGCTAACGGGTGGCTTCTCGCGTTCCTCCTTTTTAAGCCCGTTGCTGCACTGATTTTTGCTCTCGGTCTAGCTTTAATGAAAGACCCGATTAAGACGGGACAAACAGTCGAAGAGACTACGCAGTCACTTGTGACAGCTATTACCGGCATACTGATTCTCTGTGTTGCAGCACTTGCTCTACCCGCCCTGGTGAAATTTCTTGTGCCAGTGGCCGCTTACGGCTCAGGCGGATTTAGTGGTGGCGCTGCAATCGGAGCTGGCGCAAGCGTTGCAGCAGGGGCGGCGGTAATAGCCGCTTCGGGTGGAACGGCAGCAGCTGCCGGTGGAGGAGCCGCCGCCTCTGGCGGTGGCGCGGCCGCCAGCGGAGGAGCAGGAGGAGCCACGGCAGGTGGAGCCTCGACCGCCGCCTCTGGTGGAGGCGGGGGCGCTGGTGGCGCGGCCGCCAGCGGAGGAGCAGAAGCTGGCGGAGGTGGAGGCGCTGGCGCGGCCTCGGCCGGTAGCGGTGGAACGTCGTCTGCCGGGTCTGGGACCGAAGCAGGCGAAAGCGCGTCAGGCTCTTCCAGTGGTGCAGAATCTGCCAGTAGCAGCTCTGGGGAATCAAGCACTTCATCGGACAGTTCGTCAGCAGCTGGGGGCAGTTCCACCACAAGTGGGGCTAACTCTTCTGAAAGCTCAGCTGGAACCGGGTCGGAAACGGCAACATCTGGTGCCGGGCCGGAATCAGCAACACCTGGAACCGGGTCGAGTAGCGCAGCTGCAGAGGGAAGTAGCTCAAGCAGTACCACTTCCTCGTCGGGGAACACACTCGATGCGGCCAACACCGCGGCAACCGCACAAGGAGCGTCAGAAAATCTGAAGGTAGACCTCGATGACGATGATCTTGAAAGGGATACCAGGTCATGAGCACGCGAGCTGTTGAAGTAGAAAACGACGTTTATGGCAATATCACCAAGCCCGGCTTGTCGGGAATTCTTGGGTTACCTCTCGGAATCTCGCTTTTAGGTGTGCCCATGATCGTGCTCGTGATCGCGTGCATGGTCAAGCAGTGGTACCTAGCAGCATTTCTTGTCGCCGTTCTGTCCGTCGTAGCGGCTGTACTGACGGTGGTTACACAAAAACAAGGCCGATCAATCTATGGACGACTCATGCTGAAATTTATGCAACGCAGAAAAGAAAAGGCTGGCAAACACGTTTACATCGGAGGACCCACAGGACGGACCCGCGAGGGGTCCGTAAGGCTCCCCGGAATGATGGCCCGAAGTGAACTGACCGAACACGAAGACCCATATGGCAACAAGTTCGGCCTAATCCGCCTTGTCGGGCCTGGAGTAAAAAACTACTCAGTCGTGATCGAGGCATATCCAGACGGAGATGATCTAGTCGATCAACGGCGCGTAAATTCCATGGTGGCACATTGGGGTGCGTGGTTGGCGCAGCGTGGTGTTGATGAAGGTATCCGCGGGGCATCTGTAACGATCGAGTCAGCACCAGATACAGGTCTACGGCTTCAGCAGCTCATGGAGTCCAATACGACAAACGAAGCCAGTGCGTTCTCCCGTGAAGTCGCGGAGTCGATTCCGCGCGAATATTCTGGAGGCGCTCCAGTTCTAACGACACGTCTGACAGTGACGTTTAGCGGAGGAAGTTTCGACGGGCGCGGCAAAGACCGTGGCACAAAAGAAATGGCAGACGAAATTGCCACGCGCTTACCAGTGATTCTTTCTGGTCTGTTCGATACCGGCGCGGGAACGTCGGTGCGCATGTGCACAGCACAAGACATTATTGATAACACCCGCACCGCTTATGACCCGACAACCGCAGCCCAGATTGAAGAGGCGCGGGCCGCCGAGGGTACGGGCCTGTCATGGGAGGACGCTGGCCCGGTGTTCGCCATTGATGCTTTCGATCATTACCGACATGACCGCGGGTTCTCAAAATCGTGGACAATGTGGGAAGGCCCGCGCGGACACTTCCACTCCGACTCGCTACGGCGGCTCCTAGAGCCAGTCAATGGCGTGCTACGTAAACGGGTGACCTTGCTTTACCGGCCCATTCCAGCAGCACGGGCAACTGAGTTGGCAGAACGTGGGATTAAAGATTCGACGTTTGCCGCATCACAAAAACACGGGGTCTCACCGAAAGCACAGCAGCGCTACGCAGCGGCGGTGAAGTCGGCCGCAGAAGAGGCACAAGGTGCTGGGTTTGTTCGTTTTGGAATGATTGTCACAGTCAGCGTCGATGACCCAGGCAAGTTTTATCGCCTTGACCAACAGATTCCAGCACTTGTGAATCACGCACGTCTACGTATCCGCCCAGCTCTAGGAAATCAGGCGGTAACCTTCCAAGCTGGTCTGCCACTGGGAATGGTGCTGCCGGATCACATGACGTTGCCCGATGAACTACGGGACTGGTTCTAATGTTTAACTCGGAAAAAGCCCCCCTGAAACAACCACAGATGATGCTTACCCGCCGTGAGGCGAAAGCTTTACGGAAACAGGGGCACAAAGAAGCACGACAGATGCATAAACGCCCGAGTTGGTGGAGGCAGTGGCTACAAAACAGTCGTGAGGCACACGAAAAAAGCCTAGACACACCTGGCCCGCGCGGATGGAACGTCCGAGGCGGTGGCCCGGTCGGGTACGTCGAGCCACCCGTGGAGTATCAGGGCACGAGCGTGCAGGTGTGTGGGTTGTGGCCTTTCATCGCTGGGTCGGGAAACCCAGTAGTGGGGGTTCCTCTGGGGTATCACTTGCGCCGAGGGTCTCTGGTGTGTGCCGATCCAATCAGTTGGTTTAGGTCAAATCTCGTGCTAAACCCCTCCTGTTTTATTCTTGGCCGCCCAGGTCTAGGAAAAAGCTCACTCACTCGCCGCATGGTGACAATACTTGAAGCGTGGGGCATTGTGCCGATGGTGTTGTCTGACACGAAACCGGACTACGTGGACTTGGTAAAGGCCATGCAGGGTCAGGTGATTCGCTTAGGTCGCGGTACTGGCCACCTCAACCCGCTGGATATGGGGCCACTGGTCGGACAAGTGCGTGCAATCGCAGACACAGAGCAACGTCGCCAAGCGCTGGTGGACTTGCGAGGTCGCCGCTTGACGATTGTGACAAGTTTGCTCGCCCTGGTACTCAATCGTGCCCTTGAAGCACACGAACATAGCATTCTGTCCGAAACACTCCGGTTACTTGATCCAGAATTCGAAACGACGCTGCGAATCCATGAGCTACGAGAACTCATTGCATCCCGTCCAACGGAACTCAGAACAATTGCTTTAGCCCCAGAGGATGATCGAGGTTATGACCTGCGTGTGGCCGGTTTGTTGGACGGGCTTACAGCACTGGGAGAAAACGGCCCGTTTGGGGATCTGTTTTCTGAACACACAAGCGAGCACATCATTCCGGGAAAGCCGATGGTGTTTGATATTTCTGGAATTGATGACGCTGACGGGAAGTTTCAGGCCGCTGTGCAGTCAGTGTGCTGGAACTACGGCTCAGCGGTCGTTTCCGCTGAAACCCACCTCGCAGAAGCCGAAGGTCGAGAACGACGACACTATTTTTTGGTCATGGACGAACTGTGGCGCATGATTCGTGCAAGCGATGAAATGGTGACATTTATTGACGCTCTTACACGCCTAAACCGCCAGCGCGGTATCGGGCAGGCACTCATTACCCACACCATGTCCGACCTTGACCTTGCTAATGACCACCTCACAAAAATTGCGTGGGGATTCGTGGAACGCTCCGGCATGGTGTTTCTCGGTGGCCTAGCCCCCCGCGAGATGGGCAACCTCGAAGAGGTGTTCGGACTCTCGGCCGATGAAAAAACCATGATTACTGACTGGCAGTCAGAAGGTGGAATTAACCCCGAAACAAACCGGGCGGCCGCGCCTCCTGGCCTAGGAAAATTTCTGCTCAAGATCGGTAAGAAACCGGGCGTACCCTTCCGCACAGTAATGACAGAGACAGAACGTCACGTCAACGATACGAACAAGGCGTGGGCAGAGTCGATGACCCCGACGGAAGAGTGAGAACGACATGGGACAGCGTGCAGGTCGTCAAGGACAACCAATGGGAGAAGATGCCCTGTGGCTAGCACTCGGTGGGGTGATCGTGCTGCTAGTGCTCATTGTGGGCGTGTACTGGGTGTCTGCTGCGCTTTCTCCAGACATTATGCGCACAGCAACTGGGCGTGACCCTATTAGCATTTTCATAAGCCAGGCGCGTGGCATTTCACCAGTCACGGGCAAGCAGGTTGCCATAGGCATTGCTGGGCTAGTGCTCATTGTGAGTCTTGGTGGACTCATTGCGTTTGCAGGGTGGAAGAACGGGCGAGGCGGCAGTCGAGTCGATCACCTAGCAAAGTCAATGGCACATGGTCGCGACTTCGCCCCCATGATGGACAAAGAAGCGCGTCAGGACGCAGAACGTTTAGGTGCGGCCGAGGCTTCAGACGGAGTGCCACTTGGAAAACTGGTGAACAACAACAAGATGCTCAAAGCGTCATGGGAGTGGGTGCAAATCTGGCTATGTGGCCCCCGCGCGGGGAAAACATCGTGCGTGTGTGTCCCACAGATCATGGAAACGAATGGGCCTGTGCTTGCAACATCGAACAAACGAGACATTGTTGATATGACTCGCGGGCCACGTTCCCGGCACGGGAAAGTGTGGGTACACGATGTGCAAGACATTATTGGTGAATCAGCGTCCTGGTTTTGGAACCCGCTCAGCTTCGTGACAGATAAAGAACGAGCACAGAAACTTACGGATGTGTTCGAGTCGGCGGTTGTACGTAAAAACGACCAGGGAGACGCGTACTTCGGGCCAGCAGCGAAAGCGTTGTGCTCAGCCTACATCTGGGCGGCTGCCGTGGGAGACCGCCCCATTACCGACGTATTCAAGTGGGCCAATGATGAAAAAGACTTCACCGCTGTAAAAATTCTCCGTGAGAATGGGGAACACCAAGCGGCTGAAAGTCTCGAACAGACACAAATGCTCACGGACAAACAGCGTGACGGTGTGTATGGCACGGTGCGAACATGGTTAGAAGTATTGGGCAACCCAACCGTAGTTCCCTGGTTGCGACGTGACGCTAACCCTAAGCGAGAGGAATTCGACCCAGAAGCGTTTGTTCGTTCCACCGATACGATTTATCTGATCAGCCGTGAAGGTGGGGGGTCGGCCCGCGCGATCACCGCAGCACTGGTCATGGCAATACTCACAACGGCCGAAAAGGTTGCAGCGCACCAACGAGGAGGGCGACTCGCGCCCCCTATTATGGCTGTGCTAGATGAAGCCGCTAATGTTGTGCGCTGGCCTGAGTTGCCTGACTTGTATAGCCACTACGGGTCGCGTGGCATTGTTGTTTCCACATTTTTCCAGTCCTATGCTCAAGGTGTCGAAGCGTTCGGGGAGCATGGAATGCAAAAAATGTGGTCAGCAGCGAACATTCGAGTAGCAGGGTCCGGTCTGTCCGAAGATAAATTCTTACCCTTCCTGTCGAACTTGATCGGTGACCGAGATGTGGTCAAACGCACGAGCACCGCACAACGTGGTGGGCACTCAACCTCAACGTCCGTTCAACGCGAAAGAATCTTAGAACCGTCCGACCTCGCGCAACTGCCGCGTGGACGAGCAGTTCTGACTTCTTCAGGATTTCCCGCCGCACTTCTTAACCTGCAGCATTTCTCACAGAAGCCATATGCCCAGGATATTAAAGACTCACAAGACTATTACGAAGGACTTGTTGCGGAAAAGTACATGAAAGAAAGTGAGACCACACAGTGACGGACACCGAAGAATCTAAGGAAGAAAAGCCATGGCTGTTTGATGACGTGGGTCAGTGGGTTGAGGAGTTTCTTCTGCCCATGTATCGACGACCACTCGATGACGCTGCCCTTTTCAGGTGGGACCCACAATGGTGGCGATACCCAGAGGTGTGCATGCGGTTGGAAGCATTGTGGGGAACATGGGAAAAAATGCGATATGAAGGCGCACCGGGTCTAGCCGTGTGGTTCCGTGACTACCTCGACCCGATGATGCGTGAAATACTTTCTCCGGTTGGACCCTTTCACGCATACAAACCACATGAGGACGACGGTACCGAACGAGCACTGCCAGCTCAGATGCCGTCGGCTCCAATCCCAGAGGGGCTGTTCCGGCTTCCTGACCAAAATTAACGGCTCATGCTACGTTCGCGGTCCGCGGTCTTAGCCTTCGTGTGAGTCTTAGCCTTGGACTGTTTACTATCCATAGTGGACTGTTTGAAATTTTTTCCACCCTCGGGGTGAGCTTTCATCTGTGTTCTACGTGATTCGGCAGCCTGGGGGTCCGTCTTAGCAACTGTATCGAGGTGCCGGTCCATATCTGTATCAAGTTGCTCGTCGGTGCTGCGCGGGCGTGCTTCTGACATGTGAGTGGTTTCTTCGACACGCTTACGGTCTGCGTCTTCGCTTTCTTCTTTCGCTTCACGCTCTTCATGGTCAGCGCGAGCATTGTCGCTGTCCGCTTCGGCTTCGGATTTCTCAGCAAGGCTAAGGGCCACGCTGTCGAGTCGTTCCTGTCGTAGATCAGAATTATCAATGTCGTTTCGGAAGTCGTCCACCATAGATTCACGCTGCTCAGGAGATAACGCGTCCAGATACTCCTCGGGCGTAGCATCTATTTCAGCGGATTCGTGACGTGCAGCTTCTAACAGGTCTTCTGCCTCTTCGCGCTCCGCTCCTTCGCGGTTACGCTCTTCGGCAGCGGACATGTCACGGCGGTATGCTTCGTCACGTTGTCGTCCAGCCGCGTTAGCGTCATCAAGCGCTGCAAGTAATGCGTCGTAACGGTCTCGACCATCGAGGTCATGCCCAACAGCTTCCACTGAGAGTCCGTAAACATCTCTAATTTTGTCAGCCATAAGCATGTATGAGGAGTTCGCTTTGGCATCACCTTCAGTGGCTAAATACTGAGCAACCGTAAGGTTATCGGCAATGCGACGGTTACCAGCGTGCTGCCAGAACATTTCCGAATGAACATCACGGTGAAGCGTATGCGAGACTTGTTCGCGTCGCTCGCGCGAAAGCCTCTCGGCCGCTTGACTCTGTTGGGCTTTGTTTTGTTGTTGTCGTTCGCGACTTTCACGGATTTGCATTCCAGCCATGGTCGCGCTGCGGACAATACGGCTAAAGTCTTGCAGTATTTCTGATTCTTCTTCTGCGGGTGTCTGGCTCATGATTACCTCCTATTGAGATTTCTCTTGTTCAGTGTCTCGGCTCAAGGTTGGAGATTCGTGTACTGATCGTGGTTGAGTGCTGGCGCGTGTTGTGGGTGCACCCCGATTAGGTGCAGCCGTCATACCCATCAGGGTTTGAACAGGCGAACGCGTAATACTCTGAGGTTGCCGTGCAGGTGTCGTCCTCTGCGGCAAGATCTCATCCATAGCTGTTGCGATCGGGTCTATCTGGTCTACCAACTCAGGACGCGGAGCAAAGACTTCGCTCTGAGCCATAACCCGGCCAAGTCGCGCCGCTTGCATGAGCAAGGCACGCCAGCCCTCGGCCGCGTTGCGACTGCCCGCGCGTTCGCGCAGTCGAGCCAGATATGCATGCGGTGTAGGTGAAAGCGCAACTTGAGCGAACGCGTCACTCATCGCTGTCAGTTCTCCATGCGTGTCCCTTTCGAACTTAAACGCTCCAGCAGCAAACACACGTGACAAATCGACCGCCGTGGCATCGCCGTTGTAAATACGTGTTTTAACAGTAGACGAAACACCGAAAGCAGCAGGCTTGCGTGTGTGAGTACGGGTCGTCGCGTGGTGTTCTTGCCACGCGCCCAGCGCAGCAGGGTCGCCACCTTCAGGCGCTCCGAGTGCTTGGCGCACAGCAGGCAAAGATAGATTCTTATCGAGCTTACTTGGAGAGTAGAAAATCAAATCTCGCTCAGCGCCTGCGGGAGCGGGAAGAGCAACGGAATAACCAACAACCTTTTGGCGATTCCCTCGCTCGAAGCGTGGACGGATCACAATTCCTGAGCCAAAGGCTTTCTGAACGAACTCAGCCTCAGAGTTAGACGCTGCTACAACGGACCGGAGGCGGCGGCGTAGCTCACGCCTATCAGTCCAACTGCGACCCTCGCGACCCGCTCGCTCCAACTCGCCACGCTTATCACCACTCAGGGTTTGGTTGGCCGCCCGTCCTTCAGTAATGCTTAGCCCGAACTCACGCTCCAACTCGGCACAGACTTTCTGCGCCCGTGAGTAATCCTTATGAACGTTTGCCTTTCCCCCGCTCTCAGTGACCATCTGCATGACGATGTGAATGTGGTCGTTGCCGTTACGGTTCGCGCCGTGATGAATGGCTACCCATCGGCTACTGTTTGCACGATCAGGGTCGGGAAACCCCATGCGCTCCATGAACTCTTCCGCGATACGTTGCCACGCTTCGGCGGATAATGGCTCATCCTTTGCCCCATCGTTAGACAATGAACACTGCCACATATGAGCCGGGGTCACCTCACCGGTCCAAACCTTCCGTTGCTCTTCCTGCGACCACCGATACACACGACGGTTCACTTCGACACCGCTTGTCTTGCGCGGGTGCTCTAACACTCGTGCAATATCAAGCGCGTCATCCATTGAAAGCGTTGCGAACTGATCAACCATCGCTAGGACTGTGTCATCTCCAGCTACAACCATCGGGTTCGTGTGCTCGTTGAAACGACCAGGACCAACACAATAAGCAACAAACCCAGCAAGCTTTCCGCCACGCGTGATGTTCGGAATCATTCGCGAACTCTCGAATCAGCCACAAGACCAGCAACATCTTGCACATCACGAATCTGTCGACGAATCTCCTTCAACGTCCCACGCACGTCGCCATGCAGCTCACCAGTAGCGTTAAGAAAACGAGCAATCTGATTGAGATTATTACCAATCTTTGCCAATTGAAACTCAACGCGGTTCAACGCAAACAACAACTCAGACCGCTCACTCTGAGTCTCAACACCGCACCGCTTCAACCCAGACTCAACAAGAAACGCTGGCACAGACATCTCCACGGCCTCTGCCGCAGAACGCAGCCGCGCACCCTCACTCACAGTCATCGTCACATTGGCGCGAACAGGACGACCATCAGCCGCGTTAGCCTGACGCTTCCGCTTCATCTGACATCACATCCTTTCAACCCAGCCCAGTGCAACGACACACGAACGACAGTTCCAGTGTGACCGACCGACAGCGATAGCGCAAGGTCTACAAGCGAGTTATGACACATAACTCTATAGCTTGCTCCGCCTGGGGCGCCGCTTGGGCGCTCGGCAGAGCAAGACCACAGTCATATACAATTGGCGCGCTTGCGCGCTCCGTATGGTCACGCTTATTCACCACCCCGTGGTGAATAAGCGGAAAATTTGCGACACTTAAAGTGTCACAGTGCAAAGAAGGAGCAGGTATGAGTGAAGCGTCAAATCCTATCGAGGTCCTACAGAAACGACAGAAAGAACAGCTTGCAGCTCTGAAGGCTGTTCACGACGCAGACGAAGCTATCAGCAAACAACTCGCGAAACTTAAAGAGCTGGAAGAGAAACGAGACGAGAGATATAACAGCCTTCTTGAGAGTGGCTTCTCTGTGCGTGAGTTAAGCAAGATGGGCGTAGCGAAGCGCGCCACCTCCACTGTCAAGAGGCGGTCCCGTAAGCAGTCAAGTGAACGTGTGGAACAGCAGCACACACCCGCTGACATTGGTCACGAGCACACAAACGAGTAGTACACGTAGCGAACACATGTAGGGCCGGAACGGAGTCGTTCCGGCCCTCTGTATTTAGGTGCCTACATGTTGCGTGGAGACGTAAGGCCGACAAGCTTGTCTGGGCGAAATCCCGACCACGTGTCGGTGTCCGTCACAACTACTGGAGCTTGCATGTGACCTTGAGCCTTGAAGCGGGCAACCGTTTCTTCGTCGTCAAGTGTCTTGACGGTAAAGTCTACGCGTCCTTCGAGTTGCTTGATCGTCATCTTGCAAGCTTGGCAGTGAGTCGGAAGTGTGTAAACGGTGACTGACATTGTGTCCTCCTGTTGTCTTGAAAGCGTGTGATTGCGCTGGCGATCAACGCCGTGGACAAGGGAGTGTGCAAGCAGGGGCACCGACATGAAAGGACAAAGTTTTTTCAGTGAGGAACAAACGCCCGGAAAAAAGTTTTCCGTCATGTCGGCGACTTGTCGCCCTGCTTGCACATGAGTCTGACACGGCGTAGCTTGCGCAAATAAATCACACGCAAGACAACAGGGGGCACATAGTCACATAGACGTATTCCGCCTCACGCCTGCAAGAATGACACGCAACTCGAAAGGACGACTCCGCACCTCCACGACTAAACGGTTGCCCGCTTCACGGATCACACACGACAACAAACACATGTGACGGACACCGACACGTGGTCGCATGGAGCCTAAGCAACACACTAACGCCTGCACCGACACATACGCACCGACAGTTGGAACATGCTGTTCCGGCCCCACATGTGTTCAGTTAGCTCGGGTGTGTGCGGGGGTGTTCTGTGGTTTGTGCACATCTGCTTGCCCTTGTGGTGGCCCGTTCATAGACACGAGTCACCGCAGTCTAGCGTTGCGCGTGCGCACAAGAACGACACACGGCATGGCAAACTACCGCCCTTTGACCCGGCGCTTCGCTTGGGTCTCCGGTTGCTCTGCCGCCCAAAATGCCTCCGCT
>ERZ1031273.190-NODE-190-length-32423-cov-21.368543_pt1 | contig 32423 bp, 24 predicted proteins | sample MGYA00516575_ERZ1031273 | MGnify/ENA primary metagenome ERZ1031273 (study PRJEB33718, sample SAMN03159816) | human skin metagenome | collected 2014-02-25 | study: EMG produced TPA metagenomics assembly of the PRJNA266117 data set (Human skin bacterial metagenome... | reverse complement strand
TCACACCACCGTACGTGCCGTTCGGCATACGGCGGTTTAATTCGTTTTCAAAGAGAGACTAATCATATTCGATTAGTTTTCATCTCCCGTCTTTCTTAATTTCCGCTTCCAATGCATACGTGCTTAGCTCTATGTGGGCGCTCGCATTGACGTTTTGAACGTTGCCACTCGTCAGCAAAGACATCGGAACATACATTCTTGATTAACGTTACGAATTATTCGGTCCTTCGCCTTGTTCTGCGCGAGAACGGCTACTTCGACCTCTGCTGACTCCTCGACATTCGTTGTTACTATCCTTGAGGACTGCCGAGGCCTCACGGGATAAGCCATACATCTTTCATCGTTTACCTGCCTAATTTACGCATCAAGGTTACGGTTGCCTTTTGGAACTTCACTGTCTTAGGCCAGCTTGCCGCTTGATACGCCTTGGTATTAGGTTTCTGTTCGTCAGGCCACGAATTCGCTATTGCTTCTTCTCTCCCAAGGGTCGCCCCTTGAAACTTGCAAGTCGCTATGGGGTTCGTTGGCAACTACGCCCCGAGTGGACTTCCACCACAGATGTATGACATGCCCGTCATACATAATAAGAAGAGGGGTCGATTGCCAATGGCAGTCGACCCCTCTCTTTTTTACTTTAAAGTAATTAGACTACAACAACGGTATTCAGAACACCGCAAGTCACAATCTCAATTTACTTTGCAGGTGCATTCTCAGCAGCACCTTCCATCACTTGCTCAGCAGCCTCAGCGCCTTCCTTTACCTCGTTCTTAAGGGAATCAAGAGTATCAACCACTTGGTCAGCACCTTGTTCAACACCTTCCTGAACAGTCTCGATAGCCTCTTCAGCTTGTTGTTGCTGGTCGTTATTGTTAGACTCAGACTTGCATGAAGTGAAAGCGAGAGCAGCGGCAACAGCAGCTGCTGCGATAAATAACTTCTTCATAATACAATCTCTAAAAATGTTGTGATAAATAAAAGATAAGTTCTTGTGAACAATTCAATTTGTTTTATACTTAAGCCCTTCTAGAGCTTGGAGCTCCTTATTGGCCTTAACTATTTTCTGCTTAAGATTCTCTTTGTAAGCTGCATACCTACTAGCTAAGTCACTATCAGCTAATGATAGCATCTGGACGGCTAGCAGTGCAGCGTTAAGAGAAGCATTGATACCTACCGTTGCCACAGGCACTCCAGGAGGCATCTGTACGATAGCAAGTAGAGCATCCATCCCCTCAAGGGTCGACTTGATAGGCACTCCAATCACTGGGAGTGTGGTGAAAGCTGCAATAACCCCACATAGGTGGGCCGCCATACCAGCTGCAGCGATGATCACTTTAATACCACGCCCCTCAGCTTGCTTAGCAAAAGTCTCTACCTGCTCTGGAGTCCTATGTGCCGACAAGGCGTGTACCTCATAAGGCACCTCCATCTGCTCTAGTAGGTCAATTGCTTTTTGCATTACAGGCAAGTCACTAGTACTGCCCATAATAATGCTTACTCTTGGCTGTAAAGACATCTCTTACTAATATATTAATAGGGTGTAAACAGAGCTATGGGCTCTCTTACTTCTGGATAAGTGCCTTGTACTCCTCAGCACTCATCAGATCACCAACCTGATCAGGATCCTCAAGGGTCACCTTAATAATCCAACCTTTTCCGTATGGATCGCTATTCACAAGCTCAGGAGCGTCCTCGAGCTCTTCGTTAAACTCATCTACAGTAAATGCTACTGGAGTAAGAAGGTCAGAAACAGTCTTCACTGCCTCAATTGAGCCAAAAGCCTCACCCGCTGCGATGTCCTCACCTACGCTATCCTCCACATCTACATATACGATCTCACCAAGCTCGCTCTGAGCGAAGTCTGTGATACCTACAGTGGCCTTGTCGCCTTCTATAAGGAACCATTCGTGATCCTTGCTGTACTTCAAGTTCTCTGGAAAATTCATAACTGCGTCTTTTGTTTTTAGTTTTGTTTTGATTTACAACTTTTATTCGCCAAAGTTACCAAACTTTTCTCAATCTCGCAATAGGTATGCCCAAACCATCTCTATACTTAGCTATTGTTCGGCGTGCTACGGTAAATCCCTCCTCCTTTAATTTGTGTCGGAGAGCTTCGTCGGAAAGGGGATTATTCTTATCCTCCTCCTCAATCAATTGCTTCAATAACTGCTTTACCGAATGCGTAGTCACCTCATCTCCGTCATCATTGGTGATACCCTCAGAGAAGAGTTGTTTCAAAGGGATGATCCCGAAATCGGTTTGCACATACTTGGTACTAGTCACTCTGGAGATGGTACTGACATCATACCCTACTATATCGGCCACATCCTGAAGAATCATCGGCTTAAGCAACGCCACATCACCCGTAAGAAAGTAGTCGCGCTGCAATCGGACAATCGCCATCATGGTAGTAATGAGGGTATTATTGCGTTGCTTGATCATCTCCACAAACCCGCGAGCGTCATCAAGCTTCTGCCTAACAAATCGACTTGCTTCACGCTCCTCCTTACCCTTAGGTTCTCTTTGAGTAAGTTCCTGTAGCTGCTCCTCAAACTCATGGCTTACTCTTACCTCGGGTATATCACCACTATGGAGTGTCACCAGAAGTTCCCCATCGCGCTCAGTAACCTCAAAGTCGGGTATCACCGTCATCAGCGTATCCTGCAACTTACTAGAAAAGTCTAGCCCTGGACTGGGATTGAGACTAGTAATCAAACGGATAGCTGCCCTTAGCTCCTCCTCACTTGCTTTAGTACTTTCTGAAAGACGGTCAATCTGCTTGTGAGTCAACTCATCAAAGTGGTCTCTCACAAGCTTTCGCGCTAGTTGCACCACTTCGGTAGGCTTACGACGCTCCAATTGTAGCATCAGGCACTCCTGTAGAGAGCGAGCTGCTATCCCTGCAGGCTCCAAACTCTGCACTACACTCAATATATATATAAGGTGTGCTTCCGATATTTCTACACCCTGGTAGATTGCTAAATCGTCCGAAATACCCAGCAGTGATCGCCGGAGATAACCATCATCATCTAGGCTACCAACGAGGAAACTAGCAATTTGCTGATCTCGTTCACTCAATTCGGTTAGTGGTAATTGCTCATTCAGAGACTCTTGGAGACTCTGCTCCTCTGCAAAAGGAATCTCATCAGCACCTTTCTGCCCTTCATAGTAGCGACGCAGAGTGGTCTCAGGGATGTCATCCACATCTGCATAGTCATCCATGGAGATCTCCTCCTCTGATTGCATCTCGTCAGACTGGCTGTCAAGAGGCTCATCAGGATCCGAGTCATGCCCCTCCTCCAATGCTGGGTTTTCGATCAGCTCCTGTTTGACACGCTCAGCTAGCTCCGTATGAGGAAGCATCACCATATTCATCACCTGTATCTGCCAGGTGGAGAGGTTTTGCGCGAGCTTTTGCTTTAGCTTACTACTATGACCATCGGTCGTCATAATTCTGTCACTTTGACTTGAGTTCCTCTACAATCTGAGCCACCCTCTCACCAATACCGATGGTATAACCTTGGGAGATAAATACCACTCTATTGAATGTATCTGCAATGATCACCACTGGTTTATCCAACCTGCCAGATAGCTCGTTGCTCTTCACGAAGTCGTACTCTATATCCCATTTATCCTCACCCCAAATTGCTTCTGGTAATAGCGACTTCAGCTCAGCAGAGGGATCATTGATAAGTACCACAGTAGGCAACAAAAGCTTTCCATCAGCCCCCTTTATCGCTTGCATATCTCGCAGGATGTGATCGGTAGGCTCATGATGGGCACGTCCTAAAATAAGGAGATAATACCCACGCCCAGTAGAACTAATAAGTGACTTATCGCTATCGCTAGTTAGATCGTGGTAAAGAGACTCGGCATTAAGGCTTCCTATTACACCAATTGCTGTTTCATCTCGATCAAAAAGGAGAGGAGCGACCTTGCCACACTCCTGTTTTCGCAGTGCCATCAATACCGCACCATTGGCAAGCCTTGTACCAGTAAGAAGGTAATTTCTATCATGGAGAAGCTTAGCTCCTGAGACTTGATCATATGGAAGCTGCCAATCAAAGCCATAAGTAGATAGCTGTCCCCCATCATCGACATAGCCTACTGAAAAGTTGGTCTCATACTTAGGTGTCTTAAGGTATCCTTCAGGCTTATAGGAGAGCAGAAGCTGGCAGTCGGCACTGACCTCTTCACTTTCAGTTTTTTCTTTGAATGGCAAAATCTCTGCACGCTGTTGCTCGTCCTTGAAAAGAATCACACCATTAGCTGTGTCGTACTTCGCAGAGATACCCGCTGTACGAAGCAAACGCACCAATAGCACCTGAAGGCTACGCAAATCACCAACTTTATACTGCCACACAGTTGCTGGGCTCATTACAATTCCCCTCGGATTATATGACTCATCAACCTTAAATCCATCAACTACCATTGCAAGCGTCTTGGCCTTTTGAGCTATAGTGAGAGTTTTCCACTCTGGGTGAGCACTCTTTATCTCCTTGATCGCTTCATCGAGTTGCTTCTGGACAGGATAGAGATGCTCCAACATCACTCTAGGAGAGAATAGTTCGGCATCACTCCATTGAGCAGAGGTGAGATCACGCGACAAAGTCTCTCTCAGCACGTCAATATTGACATCATGGAGATCCTTATCGGTCAGGGAGGCTAATATCGCCATCGCTTCTTGGACTTTACCCTGCTGTGCCGAAGATCTCAAGAAGTCGGCAATTTCCCTATGATAGCCACGACTTTCCTTATACAGACGTGATAACTGTGTTGCTTTTTCGCCAGAAAGTCCCAGCTCTTTAGCCAATGAATTTGCCTGTTCATCAGTAGGGAAGGTATCGGTATATGATTGGCGAAGGGCATTATTTTCCTCCATTCGCTCAGCGTTGATGTGCTCCATCTCCTCCGTGACGGCAATTTGGGGTACTCTCTCAATAGGAGGTGTGATGGTCAGATGCATCTCAGAGGGGACCTCACTCCAATCACCTAGAGTAAGCTTCAGAGTACCACCGCCCTCTTTATTAGTGAGTTTGCCTATCGCCATCTCCTGCGGACTACGACTAGCCACCACCACTACATCACCAAAACCTAGCTCTACCGAGGCTTCACCCAATCGATTGGTAGTGCGAGTTACAGCAGGATAGAGATCGGCATAGTTATAAATTCTAAAGGTCACCTTAACCCCCTCCAGTGGCTTTCCCTCTTTATCCACTACGGTCACCATCGCTGGAGCTACAGGGATATAATTCTCAGAGACGTTGAGCTCAGTCGTATTGAGATCAGCGCCAAGCCACTCTTCCTTACCCACATACGGTCCGAAAGCCCTGGTATGCAAGAGCATCGCCCTAAGCACTGGAGCATCAAACCAAGCGTGGTCTAGTACAGGAGCAGGCTCACTGGCTCCTAAATAGTGCCATTCGCCATCTACCCACGCCTCGACCCAAGCGTGATTATCATCAGTATGTGCCCACCTTGGAGTGTATACTTGCCGAGCGGGGATACCTACTGTACGCAATACTGAAACAAAAAAGGTACTCTGCTCCCCGCACCGCCCTAGCGCATTTCGAAGAGTAGCCAAAGGCGAAGAGGTACGACCATCACTAGGAGCATAAGTAATGTGTTGATGAGCCCAGTGATTGAGCTCTATCACTGCCTGCTCCATGGTCATATCCTTCACAAGATCTCTAAGCTCCTCATAGTAGGTAGTGCGAAAGTCGTCAAGAATTTCATTATTCACCCTTAGTGGTAAGACAAAAGCTCTCCACTGATCGAGTGGCACGCTACTTCCCCATGGAAGCTCCTGACGCGCTTTGATTGCCACATCGATATTGGCTCGATAAAACTCAGGGGAATGATCCAATATATCAGGAGTATAAGAATAGGCATAGAGCCAAGTCATTGCTGCCTTTTCATTTGAAGTGAGAGAGTCACCAAAGTCAATAGCTTCAATACCCAAGTATGCCAACTTATCGGAGAGTGCACTTTCGGCACTACGCACTACCTCACTAGAGAATAGCGACTCATTTTTACTCTCAGCTCCCCCACAAGCCACAAGAGCTAAAGAAAGCCATAACGCTGAAGTCACAGCAAGACATTTAAAATTCCTTATAAGCTTCATAAGTATCATTTACGATGACAAATTGATCAAGTGCTCAAATGTACTCATTTTTAATGACACTCCAAGCCACCACCCCAAGTAAGTAGAGGCTACACCTTAGAAAGGCCATTATCGTACGACGTTCATAGTGGCAGAAGTCTCTTTGTTAAGAAAAAGAAAATCGAGATGTCAGGGGAGATTATCTGCCGAAGTTTTTGTATATTTGAAAAGCAAATCAAAGACCAGAAACAGATACATATGTAATGATAAACGACCATAAACTACCAACCAAAAAGGATCAAGCCGACTTTGAAAAAGAGCTCGTTGGCCTACAGCCAAATATGTACAGCTTTGCTCTCTCATTAACCGCTAATCCCACAAATGCCGAAGACTTGATGCAAGAGACCTCGCTCAGGGTGCTGGATAATAGAGACAAGTATCGACCCAACACCAACTTCAAAGGGTGGGTATTTACCGTGATGCGCAACCTCTTTATTAATAGCTACCACAGAAGCGTTCGGACCAATAATATTATTGATGACTCTGCCGACCTCTCCTATATTGGTAGCCAAAGAGATACAGAGGGTCTTGGGGCTCCCGATCACGAGCTAAGTCTTAAAGAGATCAATCAAGCAATAGAGGCATTAGACGAATTGTATCAGATCCCATTTTCACTCTACCTTTCGGGCTTTAAATATAAGGAGATAGCCGATCAACTTGATCTCCCAATAGGGACAATCAAAAGCCGAATATTCTTTGCTCGTAAGCAGCTTCAAGAGCAATTGAGTGACTATCGGTAAATCCACATTATAAGTGACCTAAAATGGCACCTTAAGAGTTTATTCTTAGGGTGCCATTCCTTTTAATGTTAGAGAAACAGAAAATTTACAAGTCAAAAGTCTTTGCAATTGAAATTTTTAGTGTATATTTGCCAACAAAGGGAATTAACGGGAGTGAATGAGAGGTCATTGCTCCAAGTGTTGCATAAGCTAACTAGCATATAGTATGAAGATATAGCCAACTTGAAAGCAAAATAGGCGCCTCCAAGTTTGGACAACGATAGTAAGGGTTGGCAAGAGCCCTTGCTCGGGTGTTGACCTTGGTTGACATTCGATACATTTGGGATTTTAAATGATGATTGCAGTCACCTCGACGCCTGGAAGGCGTCGGGGTGATTTTTTTCTGTATCATGGTAATGCTCAATAAGTGCACGATAATGTTGCACGAAGTGCCATTCTCCAATTAGCCTCTTTTGAGCCTAGCTATAGAGCTTCATAACCCGATGGTATATCAAGGCAAAAAATTAGATGCAACTAAGCATTTGCTTAGATGCATCTAATCATTTGCTTAGTTGCAACTAACCGATTGCTTAGTTGCAACTAAACTAGCGCCTTTATACGACACTGAGTATCAACCTATTACAAAAACATCTTTTAACGCCCTATTTTTCTCAAGAAGTTCGCAGGTAAAATTGAATTATTGCCACCTTATCAGTAGAGCTATAGTAGGATCAACTCTGCAACTAGGTTGCAGAGAAAAGGGTCTATCTTTGTGGAAGTAATAACAATCAAACAGGTACAAGAATTATGGGAGATAGTCATAGTCACGATCACGGACATGAGGAGGAGGAGGTTAGTCTGAAGCCAATTTGTATATCGGCAGCCATCCTAGTGCTCATTATTGCGGGTCAGCACTTCTGGAGTTGGTGGCCACAGGGCTGGCTACAAAATGTGCTATATATCCTTGCATTTTGTCCGGTCGGCATTCCAGTGCTGGTTGAGGCATGGGAGTTATTGAGGAGAGAGCACTCCTTTTTCAACGAGTGTGCCTTGATGTCAATTGCAGCCATTGGCGCATTCTTTATTAACCAACAGACAGAGGCGGTACTCCTAATGCTACTATATCAACTAGGAGAGTACCTACAAGATAAAGCTGTCCATAAGGTACGCCACGATATCTCCAAGATTGCCGATGTACGCAGTCAAACCGTCTTAAAGATTTTAGATCAAGGGACCCTAGAGATCCCAGCCAATGAAGCTAAAGTAGGCGACCACCTGAGGGTAATACCTGGCATGCGGGTATCGCTAGATGGGAAACTTCTCTCAGAAGAAGCCCTCTTGGATCTCTCCGCTCTCACAGGCGAGAGTATGCTTGAGGAGAGAGAAAAAGGCTCAGAAATCCTTGCGGGGAGTGTCGTAAGTGCACGCCCTATAGATATTGTAGTGACCAAACCATACGAGGATAGCACATTGGCACGTATCCTTCAGATGACCGAAGAGGCGAGCGAACGAAAGCCTGAAACAGAGCGACTAATTCGTCGATTTGCAAGAGTCTATACCCCAATTATTTTCGGGCTTGCTCTCCTTGTAGTATTAGCACCATGGATATGGAGCTTGGCATCTTCTAGCTTCCAATACGAGTTCTCTGATTGGCTCTATAAGGCATTAGTCTTCTTGGTAATCTCTTGTCCTTGTGCATTGGTCATCAGTGTTCCTCTGACCTATTTTAGCGGCATGGGTGCTACCAGTCGTCATGGGCTACTATTCAAAGGTGCTCTCTACCTAGAGGAGCTAAGAAGGATTACAGCAGTAGTTTTCGATAAGACCGGCACCCTCACAGTAGGAGAGTTTGAGGTAAAGAAAGTACTCACCTCAGGGATCAGCAGTGAGGAAGCATTGGGTTACATAGCAGCAGTAGAGGCACATAGCAGCCACCCTATGGCACAAGCTATTCTTAGGCATACCACGGAAAGTATCCACAAGCAGGTAAAGGATATCGAGGAGGTAACGGGAATGGGGCTGACAGCAATAAGCCAAGATGGCGAAAAGCTACTTGTGGGAAGTGAACGGATGATGCACAAGGAGGGACTTGAGGTACCTGAATCTCTATCGCCAAGGGGGAAAAGTGCTGTATTACTTGCTATCGGTGGTGTAGTGAAAGCCACGGTAATTCTCTCCGACCGAATCAAAAAGCAGAGTAAGTCGACCATCAACGAGCTACAAAAGCTTGGGATAAAGAAACTGGTGATGCTGTCGGGCGACAAACCAGAAGTGGTCCAAGCAACAGCCAAAGAGATAGGGATTAGTGACGCAAGAGGCGCCCTACTCCCTGATGACAAGATGAGAGCGGTTGAGGAATTGATGGAAAAAGACCGAGTAGCCTTTGTGGGTGATGGGCTGAATGATGCACCAGTGATGACTATGAGCCACATAGGTATAGCAATGGGAGGTATTGCTAGCGATGCAACTATAGAGGCTGCAGATGTGGTCATTCAAGGCAACGATCCATACAAAGTGGTCCAAGGGATAGAAATATCTCGGAATACCCATAAGATTGTGATTCAAAATATTATCTTTGCACTAGGCTTCAAGCTAGCGGTAATGATTTTGGCACTTATGGGATTTGCGTCGCTGACGCTTGCAGTGCTCGCCGATGTGGGGGTGACGCTCCTTGCAGTACTCAATTCACTCCGCGCACTCTACTTTAGAGCCAAACCATTTAATTAAGAAAAGACTATGGAACGAGAAAGACTATCCAAGCTACTCAGTCACTTTGGGGTAAGAGTAACCCCTGTAAGGTACCTCCTCTACCAAGCCCTTGAAGAGGCTACTGTAGCAATGAGCCTTAGCGACCTAGAGGTAGAGCTACCCACGGTAGATAAAAGTAGTATCTTTCGCAATCTACAGTTATTTCTCGAAGCAGGTCTTATCCACCAAATACAGGATGGTAGTGGCATCGCAAAATATGCCGTTAGTCAGGTAGAGAGTGCCGACCACCCCTTGACCCACGCCCACTTCACCTGCCGCAAGTGTGCCGAGACAATTTGCCTAGAGGGCATCACCTTGGATCTTACACAGCTAGCTATTCCAGAGGATTTCCAAGTAGATGGATACACCCTCATACTCAAAGGCATTTGCCCACATTGTAAGCGCTGAGCAGTGTAGCTACCGATCCGCTACCCCTAAAACCTCCTTCCCCAGCTCTTTTATTAGCTTTTTGGGGAATAATAGATAATTGATTACCTTTGCTAGTGTGAAAAAGTTGACTTCATAGAGCAATAGATGGGAAAGGTAATAGCAATATCTAATCAAAAAGGTGGTGTAGGTAAAACAACAACGACGATTAATCTCGCAGCATCACTTGTGGCCTTGGAGAAGAAGGTGCTTATCATTGATGCCGACCCTCAAGCCAATGCAACAAGTGGCTTGGGAGCAACGCCTCTATCACCCGATAAGACTGTCTATAATTGTATGCTAGGCGAAGCCAATCCTCGTGAGTGTCTTGTGGAGACCTCCGTGGAAGGGCTCATGATACTTCCCTCTCATAGCGATCTCTCTGGGGCAGAAGTAGAGCTAGTCTCTGTCCCTGACCGTGAGTTCGTAATGCGTAAGATTACGGATCAGCTTCGAGACGATTATGACTTTATATTTATCGATTGTTCTCCAAGCTTAGGACTCATCACGGTATCGGTCTTGGCTGCAGCAGACTCTGTAATCATACCTGTACAGTGTGAATACTTTGCACTGGAGGGGATCAGCAAGCTATTGAGCACCTTGCAGGTAGTTAAGCGAAGAATCAATCCAAAGATAGATATTGAGGGCTTCCTTATGACCATGTATGATGCCCGTACTCGACACTCCAATCAAGTGTACGAGGAGGTTAAGAAACACTTTAAGAGCTTAGTATTCTCCAGTGTCATACATCGTAACGTGAGACTTAGTGAAGCTCCTAGCTTCGGGCAGTCGGTGCTAGACTTTGATATCGACTCTCGTGGCAGTCAAAATTACCTTCAACTAGCTCGCGAGCTTCTGGAGAAGAACAAACAATTATGAGCAAAAACATCAATAAGAAAAATAGCCTTGGCAGGGGACTAGATGCTCTGATCACACCAACACTCAGTGATGTGGATGTGCAGGGCTCTTCCTCCTTTAATGAAATAAATCTTGAGGATATCATACCTAATCCCGAGCAACCGAGAGAGGAGTTTGACCCTGAAGCCCTTGAGGAGCTAGCACAGTCTATTAGGCACCTAGGTATTATTCAGCCAATCACCGTGCATGCACTCACTGATGATATAGGGAAGTACCGTATCATCAGTGGAGAGCGCCGGTATAGAGCAGCTAAGATAGCTGGGCTCGAGCGCATCCCTGCCTATATACGCACCGCTGAAGATGAGCAGATTATGGAAATGGCTCTGATTGAAAATATTCAGCGCCAAGACCTCAACGCCATCGAAGTAGCACTCGCCTTTAAGAAGCTGATCGAAGGCTACGACCTTACACAGGAAGAGCTGAGCAATAGAGTGGGCAAGAAGAGAGCCACTATTTCCAACTACATCCGGCTCTTAAAGCTCCCTGCAGAGATACAAATGGGCTTAAAGGATAACAAAGTCTCTATGGGGCATGCCCGTTCTCTTCTAGGCATCGACGATCCTGAGGTGCAACTAGCTTTCTACGAGCAAGTAATCGCAGACCACATCTCAGTACGTAGCCTAGAGCAGATGGTCAAGGACTACAATGAGCCAGAGGAAGAGATACCCAATAAACCACGCTCCTCCAACAACGGCAGAAGGAAACCCACTAATAGCGAAGAGGTAGAGCTACTCACCAATCGCTTCAGAAGTCTCTTTGGGACCAAGGTGACCATGACGCTCAGTGAGCAGGGCAAGGGGAAAATAAATATCCCATTTGAATCCAATGACCAGCTTGAGCATATTCTTGCACTGCTAGACCGACTATGAGGAGAGTTCAGCAAATCTCATTGCTAGCACTCTTTTGGCTGGCACTATCGCTATCGGCCAAAGCAGCCCTTGTGCCAACTGATAGCATACCTCCCGACTCCGTCGTTCAAAGTGCCACTAGAGACAAGGTAGTAGAAGAGGTAGTGCCAAATAAAAAGAGTAAAGAGGTCAAGAGCTTTCAACCCAATTCCACAAAAGCCGTACTATTTAGCATCATCCCTGGTGGTGGACAAGTGTACAACCGAGTATATTGGAAACTCCCTATAGTAATTGGTGCCTATACGGCTTGCTACTATGCTATCTCTTGGAATAATAATAACCTCCTTGATTACGCAACTGCATTTAGGGACATCAAGAGCTCCACACCTATGGAGCATCAAAGTTGGAAAGACTTTATCCCCTACGGTGCAGACCCCAAGAGCTATGTCAATAATACAGGCTTTCACGAACAACTTAGGAGAGGTCGTGACTTCTATCGACGCAATCGCGATCTCAGCATCATCATTACTGTAGGTATCTATGCCCTATTTATGATTGATGCCTATGTTGATGCTGAGCTATATAGCTTCGATATTTCGCCTAATCTCACCCTTTCCTATGCCCCAGCCTATATCCCCTCCACCCCACAAACGCCCGACAGCGGGATAGGCGTGCAATTAGCACTTACATTCTAAGCATTTTAGACATATGACGATGAATAGACTTCTTCTTACAGCTACCCTATTACTTGGTTTTTGCACTGCACTTTTCAGTCAAGAGCCCAATAATGGGGAGGAGGTAAACATAGAGGATCTTGGCCGACTTCCCGAAAGCTTTGAGATGAGCCTTGATTCACTATTCAATCGTAGATATAAAGAATATTACAATCTCTCCAAGAGAGATAAGCCCAATACCCAAAGTACTCGGACACTAGATCAACTCTATCGCAGTCGTCTACACGCTATGGAGAGTGCCATTCCCCTCACATACAATCCCATAGTTCGCGAAGCCATTGAGCTCTATGTCAATAAGCGAAGTCGCCTGCTCAGCCTAATGCTTGCTAAGGCCACCTACTACTTCCCCATCATAGAGTCGGCCTTGGATAAGTATGGAATGCCTTTAGAGCTAAAATACCTCGCCATCGTAGAGAGTGCCCTCAACCCAACTGCTGTCAGTAGGGCTGGAGCTACGGGGCTTTGGCAGTTTATGCTCCCCACGGGCAAGGCTTACGGACTTCATATCGATAGCATGGTCGACGAACGATGCGACCCCTACAAGAGCTCCGAAGCAATGGCACGCTACTTTCAGGATATGTATGCTCTATACGGCGATTGGATGCTCTCCATTGCCGCCTATAATTGTGGTCCAGGGAATGTCAATAAAGCTATCCGCCGCTCAGGAGGTAAGACCGATTTCTGGCAGATTTATCAATACCTACCTCGTGAGACCCGATCATACGTGCCCTTCTTCATTGCTGCTTTCTATGCTATGGAGCACTACGATGAGCACGATATCCGACCCAATATAGTCAATGTCCCTCTCGCCACCGATACCGTACATATTAACTTCCGACTCAGCTTCGATGAGATACAGCATGCCAGCGGAGTGGATATGAAGGTGATTGAGGATCTCAACCCAATGTATAAAAAGAGGATTATCCCCGGTAATAACGGTACACAGATACTTAGATTACCCACTGCCGATGCTACTGCTTTTAGTATACAAAAGGATCAGCTACTCGCCAAGCGACAGTCGGAGCAGAGTACCGCAGAGCTTAAGGAGTCTAGCAATGATACCGCTGCCCAAGCGATCACCCATATCGTAAGGCGAGGTGAGACGCTCTCCAAGATAGCCTCTAAATACGGGGTCACAATAAATGATATCAAAGCGTGGAATAACCTCTCTAGTAACAGCCTAAGGGTTGGGCAAAAGCTCTCCATCAACGGCTCCAAAGGTAGTAGCCAAAGAAGCTCCAAACAAAGTAGTGCTTCTCCAAAGGTCAGGTATTATACGGTAAAGAAAGGTGACACCCTAAGCGGAATAGCTCAAAAGCATAAAGGAGCCACCGTACAAAAGATAAGGCGAGCCAATAACATTCGCGGAAATAACATACGGCCCGGTCAGCGATTAGTTATTCCTTATTAGATCCACTTATTAACCCCACTTGTCACGGCAAATATCAAAGACAATTATGTCTAAGTGCTATCGATTAATAGTATTGCTCATCTCGCTACTTGCATTGGCATGCGATAGAGTACCAGAGCTACCTTCTATCCAGCTCTCAAAGGATAACCCACTCCAGTTTCTAGTAGTCAATGAAGGGCTTTTCACCACCAATACGGCAGCACTCTCCGCTGTCTATAAGGATGGTACCATTTACTGGGATGTCTTTGAGCCAATCAATCAGCGACCACTTGGTGATGTTGCCCAAAGCATCACCCTCATCAATGGCAAGCTTTTCGTAGCCATTAATAACAGTCGACGTATAGAAGTGCTAGACCCCACCACCTTTAAGTCCGTTGCTTCCCTACGATATAGCCAAAGTGGCTCACCACGTTACATCACTCCCCTGACCAATAATACCGCACTGGTTAGTGACCTGTACGGTCAGCTAGTGAAGATCAGCACCACCCCACCCTATGAGGTACTAGAGTATATCTCACTCCCCACTGCAAGTTCAGGTATAGAGCAGATGGTTACAGTCAGAAACAAGGTATTTGGCGCCTACCTCAATCGAGGAATTGCCATTTTAGATGCCGAAAAGCTATGGATACCCAATATGCGACTTATAGATGGGCTAGATATTCCATGGGAGCTTGGTGGTTGCCAGTTGCTAGTTGACCACCGCCAAAGAGTGTGGTGCACTAGCCTTCTGCCCAATGGAGTAAAGCTATCGGCTATCGACTCTCAGAGTGAAACGATCGTAGCTGAGGTGGTACTACCCTTTGATCGCTCAGAGCCTCAGGAGGGCGATATCATCGGTATGCCCAAAAACAATCGTGTAGATATAGACCCCACTGGGCAATATATCTATATCAATCTTTACACTCAGTCGAAAGAGGGGCAACCTCTACAGACCCTATTCACCATTGATGTAGACAGTCACAAAGTCTCCAAATATCTCGAGCTCCCTGGAGTTAAGATGATGTATGGCATGAATGTCTCCCCCGATGGAGATGTCTTTATCTGCGACTGCCTCGATTACTCCGCACAGCGTGGGTATATTCGTCAGTTTCCCAAAGATGGTGGTGAAGTACGAAGTTATAAGGTTGGTGTATACCCCAATCGCATATTCTTTCCACCGAAAGGAGGTTGGCAATGAAGCGAATTCTTAGCATCGTACTTACCTTTTGTGCTGGCGCCATAGTCTCTTACGCACAAGAGCAGACCACCGTATTAGATACGCTATTTGTGGTCTCCAAATCCATTACCACCCGTTCCGAAGTTAATACAGGAGCTAAAATAGAGCAAATACCTATTGAGCTACTACAGATCAATAGCTCTAGAAATATGGCGGAGTTACTTGCCGAAAACACCTCTATCAGCGTCAAGAGCCAAGGACTTGGTGCCAATGCTACCGCCTCCTTTCGTGGGGCCAGTGCAGCTCAGACAAGAGTTAATTGGAATGGTATCAATATCACCCCTGTGATGGCAGGGATATTCGACTTTTCCCAGATGCCAGTCTTCTTTGCCGACCAGGTAGCCCTCTATCATGGTGCCAACGATATTAAGAGTGGTTCAGGAGCGGTTGGCGGAAGCGTCAACATCAATAACCTCCCCTATTGGGACGGAGCTTCTCACTTTGACCTTGGTGCCGAGTATGGCTCATACAACACCTACACTGCCAAAGGGTATGCCCGGTACGGCACCCGTCGATTTTCTGGTAAAAGCAGAGCCTACTACCAGCACTCCGATAATGACTATCAATACATCAATAAAGTCTCAGGCCTTGATGCCTTCAAGGAACGTCGACAAGATGCAAGCTTCTCAATACTCTCGGCTATGCAGGAACTACACTTCCGCTTAGGCGATCAAGCCTTTCTCTCCTCTGCACTTTGGTATCAACGTGGCAATCGAATGCTACCGCAGCCACTAGGTATTGAAACCACAGTTCACGAGCGTCAAGAGGAGCAAAACCTAAGAGCATATATAGGATACAATGGCTACTTTGGAGCTAGTAAACTGGAGGGCAAGATAGCCTACATCCAGTATGGTATGAAGTATCATCGGTGGTTCGATAACGACTACTTTCCACCGACCAATAACCTCAATGGCTCACGGACTGTACACTCCAGCATTGACTTTAGCCATTCATTTAGCCCAAAGTGGCTTTACAATACCACCCTCACCTACCGGCACGACCGTGCCAAAGCAGAGGATAGCAGAGAAGAGGATCCCATCGCAGGTGCCACGAGAGATATGCTCGCATGGCACCACGCACTCCGCTATAAGCCTATTGAGTGGCTAATTACCGATGGTCGATTGATGATTGAGAGTATAGATTGGCGCCGCCCTGTCCTCACCTACTCCCTAGGAGCATCCGCTACGATACTCCCCGAGATGCTTCATCTACGCTCTTCCTTCTCCTACAACTACCGACAGCCCACTCTCAATGAATTGTACTGGCACCCGGGGGGCAATCCCCACCTTCGTCCTGAAAAAGGATACACTTATGATGCCACTCTACTATTCAAGATCCACCCTTTCAAAGCCCCAATAGACTTCTCAGCTGAGGCAACTGGCTACTTTATGGATATAGACGATTGGATCCTCTGGCTACCAGTAGACGAAACGGTACGGTCAGGTCAGAGCCACAATCAATGGCTTTGGCGACCACAAAATAAGAGAGACACGCGCTCTTACGGCACGGACCTGCTCCTCAAAGTAGCCTACACTGGCGAGAAGGTCCGAAGTTCTCTCTCTTGGAGTTACGCTTTTACCCGTGCCTTTACTCGCACCAAGCAACATAATGATGATGGTGCTCTCCTCCACCAACTTCCCTACGTGCCTCGCCAGAAGTGGAGCCTCCGCTTCACACTCGATTATGCACGCTGCTTTCTCAACCTACAGACCTCTTATGTCGGTGTACGATACATTACCACCGACCAAAGCTACTTCACCCGACCCTACAATGTATCCCACCTACTCCTCGGATATCATTATACCATCGGAAAGTACGCTATCACCCCGCAAATAAGGATAGACAACCTATTCAACACTTACTACGAATCGACCAAGTACTACCCAATGCCCCGACGCACAGTACTTGGCTCACTACAAATAAGGTTTTAATCATGAAGAAAACTATCATTTACCTACTAGCCCTACTATCGTTGCTCCTAACAGCATGTAAGGGTGAAAAGTCTACCCCTGATACTGGAGAACTTGAATTAGAACTCTCCATGCCAGCAATGTTCTCCGGCCAAGAGATAAGCAAAAACTTAAGCTACTTCTGGCAAGAAGATGATCTAGTTACGCTAGAAATTCTCAGCGGTGGCAAAAGCATCACCCTCCAAGAACTGACCCCCACCCGCCATTCTGATGGACTGAAAGCGACTCTTTCCATCACCCTACCTGAGGATATGCGTACCACACGGCTAACCATTCGGGGGGAGGTGAAAAGAAAGGGCGACCATTCGACCCCTTCTCTACTAGCCTATCAAGCGCCACTACAAGATAATGACAAGAACCCCTCCTTCAATCTTCGCGAGAAGGGCATTAACCCACCAATCTATCTACCAGAGACGACTCTACACAGGTCATCAGGCAAACAATCCTTACAGCTCTCCACGCTTGGGCACTTCTCTATTATTGAGCTATCCAATCAGTCTGATCAACCACTTACGGCACCAAAGGAGCTGCAGCTCACTTCCGATACACCTTGGCTATGGGAAGGTTCCACTTATGATTATGTAGAGGGCAAATTAAAAGGAGAAAAGAGTCTCTCTTCCCTGCCACTCAGTTTCAACGTCCAAGAGCTACAACCGAAGAAAAGTCAAAAGATCCTACTTTGGCTTCCAGAGGCAAACAAAGAGACCAAGGTTCATATCACTGCCAACGACATTGAAAGTAACGCCGTTCCTTTCAGCGACGAAATGGCCATTGGCCTTGAGACTGCGGATAAGATCTCACTTAGTAGACAGCTTTTTAATTACGACCCAGCAAATAGCTCCGGTGGCGGAGATCCTTACTTCGCATTCAGAGATATCAAGTATTGGATTGGCACAGGAAGCAAAAAGGTAGCACTAGTGATTGATTGGCACGATGGAAAACAACCCGAAGCACTTGTATGGGGCTATCATTTTGATGGGAAGAAGAGTACAGGTGAAATGCTAGAGGAGATTGCTAATCAAGATCCTAGACTACTGATTGCTATCGGTGAAGGTATGAAAAGTGGCACTTGTTTATTCAGCATTGCTTATCGTCCTATCATTGGTACTAGTCCCTATGAGATAAGATACAAAGAAAAGGTCCTCACACTCAAGAGCCAAGGGGTTCATATCGTGGACTTTGATCCAAAGAAGGACGATGCTGCGGACCATTTCACCATCAGCGACCCTACCGCTAGATGGCAGACAGGTTTTTACAAAATTGGTTATTGGTCTTACTTTCACAAAGAAAGACGTCTCAACCCATTTGGCTACTCCAGCACTGGTATTTGGAATACGCTACTAATAGATGGCAGCTGGCACGGAATATCCTGGAGCCCATTAAACAATGGCTCAATGAAGGGAGAACTACTCAGCACCACCTTTACTGCCGCTACTATACCAGATAAATAAGTATTCATTAATTTATAAACAACAGAACAATGAAAAGGCTTAATTTACTACTACTCACGCTACTAAGTAGCTTAGCGCTATTTAGCTGTATCTCCGATTCTGACAAGACTCCAGACTCACAAAAGAGCAAAAATGATGCTCGTGTATTTGTCCTCAACGAAGGAGTATACAATAAAGAGACTGGCTTCCTTGACGTCATTAATGCAGAAGGCGGCTACCAGTCTAAGGTTGATAAATCAAACCTAGGAGGCACAGCACAAGATCTCGCTTTCTTCAGTGATTATACCTACGTTATTGCCAAGGATCCAATAGAAGGAACGCACAAAGGTCGATTGGTTTCTCTAAAAACTGCTGATTATAGCATAGATAAGGATTACTCAGAACTCATCTCAGATCTAGAAAAGCCTTCACACATCGCCATTCTCGACCTACACAATATTTTTATTCGTGACGCAAAGGCGATCCATCGTCTAGACCTCGTGAATGGCAAACTCACCAAGGTAGAGGGCACTGACGGTGCTTCCGAGATGCAAATGGTAGCTCTAAACAATAGAGTAGTAGCCGCAGTAGACAAGAAACTAGTCTCTATCAATAGGAACGAAGATAAGGTTACCAAAGAGCTTACACTAGATGCTTCCATCAAGGGCATAGCACAAGCTTGCCGTAGAGATGTGTTTGTAGCAGCTCCTGCAGGTGAGAAGAGCACCATTTACAGAATCAACTCCGACGACCTCTCTATCATTAAGCAAAATGAAATTACAGGTGCAGAAGGTAAGGCAATGGGCGATAGCTACTGGGGTAGGTCATCAGTGATCGCTGCAAAAGACGACATCATCTACTACGCCGGTGCTGGCTCAGTCATCTACCGCCACAACTTTGCTAAAAACGAAACAAAGGCAATGGTCGATGTCGCTAGCGAAGGCTTTTATCCTGAAGGAACTATCACCTACAATAGCCTAGGAGTACACCCACGCACAGGTCACGTCTACATCACTCGTATCAAAGATTGGAGTGAAAACGATGTGAATGCCATCCTTGAGCTAGATCTCTCTGGCGACACTGGTAAGCTCGTTAAGAAGTACGAAAATAAGGTAGCTTATCCTGCCGGTTTCTACTTCCCAGCTAATAGATAATCAATAATATCGCCTTCGTGCGATAGTATCAAAAGGGGTGCATACAAGCGTATGCACCCCTTTATTTGTCACAAAGCAGATAGCTTATAGGATCTTTTCAATAGACTGCTTCAAAGAGTCCTTGCTTTGGGCACCTACCTTACGGTCAACTACCTCGCCATCCTTAACAAAAAGGATTGTAGGAATATTGCGAACTCCGAACTGTGCTACCACATCGTTATTCTCATCCACATTCATCTTACCGATACGTACCTTATCACCGTACTCCTCAGCAAGTTCATCAATGATAGGTGAAACCATACGACATGGACCACACCAAGGTGCCCAGAAGTCAATCACCATTGCACCACCTTTAGCTACCTCCTCTTGGAAGTTAGCATCTGTAAAAGTTAAAGCCATAATACTTATCTCTATTAAAAATTATACTGTTTATATTCTCTCTTCTACTATATTCAACACATCACTCGCCTAGATAGTTCATTTCAATTCAAAACTAACCCCACTCTCTTCATAAAGAGCCAGTTTGTCTAGTAGCTCAGTAGAGACCGATACTCCTGAGAGCTGCGACGACTCTAGATTGACATAAACATCTTGAGTGCTATCAAAGATATAAAAACCTATGGACATAGGTCCCTTTGTCTCTCTACAATTATTCAGCGGAGGCATAATATCCTCATAAAACTGCTCAGTAATAGCCCATGTGGGGATAGTAATCTGCAGATCGCTCAGTAGTGAATCAGCCACCTCCTCCAGTAGTTGTATGCTATTGATCTTAAGGAAAGCACGGTCACCCGAGTAGCCCATCTCAGCCTCAGCACGCACCAATATAAATAGTCCCTCACGGCCATACATAGAGTACTTAAGGTAGGAGTCACCAAAGAGAGCCAGCTCCCCTTCACCATTGTAGTCTTGTATCTTAATGAAGCCCGCCTTGGTATTCTTCTTGGTCATCATCTCACGGAACCCAGTCACAATGCCACCGAAGATCAGCTCCTTCCCCACATAATCCATCACGTCTCGTAGTTCTGACACTCCAATATTGCACTTATACTTCAGTGGAAGTGCATACTGGTCTAGTGGAGAAGCTGTGAGATAAAAGCCCAATAATTCCTTCTCCTTATTCAGGCGGTCCATATCATTCCACGCTGGAGCATGCTCCGAGAGCGTTGGCTTCGCCATCTCTTGAAAGAGGTCATCACCAAAGAGAGAGCCCATTGAGTGTGCCTTCTCCTCCTGAGTTCTATTGCCATAGTTGATCAACTTATCCAAGAAGGTCTCCTCTTTATTGCCCTCCATTTGATAGTAATCCTCACGAGTGAAAGTCTCGAAAGAGTCAAATGCGCCGCTCAGCACTAATGCTTCAGAGACCTTCTTAGTGGTCGCTTTTCCTTCGACCCGAGCGAAAAAGTCATAGACATCGGCAAAAAGTCCATTCTCGCGCCGTTCCTCAATAATCTCCCGTGCCGCCGAACTACTAAAGCCTTTAATAGCACCCAGTCCAAAGCGGATATGCCCAGCCTTATTCACCGAAAAGGCGAAGTTGGATTCGTTTACATCAGGATTGAAGACCTCAATCCCCATCTTCTTACTCTCATCGATATACTTCGTAATCTCGGTGATGTTATTGAGGTTTCGGCTCATCACACCTGCCATAAACTCTGCAGGATAATTAGCCTTGAGATAAGCCGTTTGATACGCCACCCAAGCATAGCAAGCAGCGTGGCTCTTATTGAAAGCATACGAAGCAAACTTGAGCCAGTCGCCCCAAATCTTTTCTAGAATCTCCGCAGGGTGACCATTCTTCTGACCTCCCTCCATAAATAACTCCTTCAGCGAAGCCATCTGGTCGATTAGCTTCTTACCCATCGCCTTACGGAGAGAGTCCGACTGCCCTCTAGTAAAGTTGGCAATCTTTCGGGAGAGAAGCATCACCTGCTCCTGATAAACGGTGATACCATACGTCTCCTCAAGATACTCCTCCATCACAGAGAGGTCGTAAGTAATTGGTTCCCGACCATGCTTACGGGCAATAAAGGAGGGGATATTATCCATAGGACCCGGTCGATAGAGCGCCACCATAGCAATCAAGTCCTCAAATTTAGTGGGCTTCAGCTGCATCAGTGACTTCTGCATACCAGGCGACTCAAATTGGAATACAGCCGAAGTCTTTCCAACACTAAAGAGCTCATAAGTCTTGGCATCATCCAGAGGAATCTTAGAAATATCCAGATCTATCCCATGCCGAAGCTTGATATTATTGAGCGTCTCACGAATAATGGAGAGGGTCTTAAGACCCAAAAAGTCCATCTTGATCAAGCCGGTTGACTCAATCACACTCCCCTCGTATTGTGTCACCAAAATGTCCTCACCTGTATCCTTATCAGTGGTCACAAAGGTCGGAACAACGTCCGAAATATCAGTCTGACCGATAATGATACCACAAGCATGCACGCCTGTATTACGCACGGTTCCCTCTAGCTGCCGTGCATATTCTATCACATCATGTTTGAGAGGATCACCTTCGTAATAGGCATCCCTAAACTCTGGTATCTGCTTCAGCGTATTATTGATATTGACCTTGCCACCCTCGGGCATACGGTCAGGGATCATCTTTGCCAGTGCATTGGTCTCCGAAAGAGGCAATCCTAGTACACGACCAAGGTCTTTAATGGCCATCTTAGCTGCCATCGTACCATAGGTAACGATATGTGCCACACGCTCCTTACCATAATGCTCCGTCACCCACCTCAGGATATCTTGCCGACCGTCATCATCGAAGTCTATATCAATATCAGGCAAAGAGATACGGTCGGGATTTAAGAAACGCTCAAAAAGCAGGTCATACTTCAGTGGATCCAAGTCGGTAATCCGCAGGCAATAGGATACCAATGAGCCAGCGGCAGAACCTCTACCTGGTCCCACAGCCACGCCCAGTTTGCGAGCTTCGGCAATGAAGTCTTGCACAATCAAGAAGTAGCCTGGGAAACCCATATTCTTAATGGTAGAGAGTTCAAAGTCCAGTCGCTCCGTCACCTCAGCACTCAGCTCCTCACCAAACCTTTTATGAGCCCCTTCATAGGCTAGATGACGGAGGTAGTCATCATCATTCTCAAACTCAGTTGGGATCTCAAAGTGTGGCATCAGAGGTTTATTCTCAATAGAATAGGTCTCAACCTTATCAAAAATCTCCATGGTATTGGCTATCGCCTCAGGGATATCGGCAAATAGCTCCACCATCTGCTCCGTACTCTTGAGCCACTCCTGCTTAGTATAGGTCAGACGGTTAGGATCCTCGTAGTTCTTTGCCATGCTCACGCAAATCAGCCTATCGTGCGCCTCTCCATCCTCCTCTCGTACAAAGTGCACATCATTGGTTGCTACCAGCTTTACCCCCGTCTCCTTAGAGAGTTGCACCAAAACCTCGTTCACCTTCACTTGATGAGCATAAGTTTCCTGATTTCCCCTTGGCTTATCGGTCTTGTGTCGCTGCAACTCTAGATAATAGTCCTCCCCAAAGACCTCCTTGTGCCATAGCACTGCCTGCTTAGCCTCTTCCAGCCGACCATTCATGATCAACTGCGGAATCTCTCCACCGAGACAAGCACTCAGCACAATCAATCCCTCATGATACTCCTCCAGCAGCTCCTTATCAATCCTAGGACGACCATAAAAGCCTTCGGACGAAGACCTCGAAACCATCTTAATGAGGTTCTTGTACCCCTGCATATTCTTCGCCAACACAATCAGATGATAGCCACTCAAGTCCTGCTTCCCCTTCTTGCTCAGGCGCCCGTTCCTTGCCACATAGCACTCACAGCCAATGATGGGCTTAAAGTTCCAATCCTCCCACCCTTTTATCTCCTCAAGGATCCTTGGCTTCTCCTCCTCCGAAGCCCCTTCGAGCTTTTTCGTAAGGTCCTTGATCTTTTTCTTCTTCATCGATTTAGGGGCGTCCCAAAAAGACTTAATCCCCAGCATTACCCCGTGATCTGTAAGGGCAATCCCTGGCTGTCCATTCTTCTTTGCCTGCTCCAGCAACCCCTCTATTGACGACTGTCCATCCAGTACAGAGTAGTAAGAGTGGACATGTAAGTGTACAAAGTTCTGCATCTATATTACCTCCCCTTCAATTCATCATACTTAGCGAAAAACTGCTCTTCGCTCATCATCTCAATTCCTAGCTTCTCAGCCTTCTCCCGCTTACTTGGCCCCATATTCTCCCCAGCGATCACCAGCGACGTCTTTCCGCTAATACTCGATACATTCTTACCTCCATTCGCCACAATCAGCTCCTTCAGTTCGTCACGTGTAATGGTATGGAAAATGCCACTCACCACAATGCTCATCCCCTCCAGTAGCGAACCCTTTGGCTTAGGAGCAGCCGCTTTCGTAAAGCTAAATTGTAGCCCCACCCTCTCCAGTCGCTCCAACGTCTCCACATTGTGGCTTTCCACAAAATACCTCAGGATATTCTCCGCAATCACCGGACCAATATCCTCTAGCTCCAAAAGCTCCTCACGGCTTGCCGACCGCAGCGCCTCCAGTGACCGAAAGTGATCGGCCAAATGTGCTGCCACCGTACTCCCTACCTGACGAATGCCAAGGCCGAAAAGCACCCGATCAAAGGGGGTCGCCTTAGAGGCCTCGATACTTTTGAGTAGATTGGTCGCCTTCTGCTCCTTAAAGCTAGGCAACCTCAGAAGCTCTCCCTCAGTAAGGTCATACAAATCCGCCACGCTCCTCACCCCCAGCAAAGTGCAAAGCAAATGAATGGTCTTAGGACCAATATTGATATCCATCGCCTTACGGCTACAGAAATGCTCTATCTTACCCTCGATCTGAGCCGGACAGCCCCACTCATTGGGGCAAAAGGTAGCACTCAACCCCTCCTCACGCTCTAGTGGAGTTCCGCAATCCGGACAAACCTTAGGCATCGTCACCGCAGCACCCGTCTTCTCATCCCTAAGGTCGTACCTCACCGAGGTGATTTTCGGGATAATCTCACCCCCCTTCTCCACCATCACCAAGTCCCCAATGTGCAGATCTAGTTCACTAATGATATCTGCATTATGGAGCGTAGCCCTCGAAACAGTAGTCCCAGAGAGCTCTATCGGCTCCAGATTCGCCACAGGCGTCATCACCCCCGTCCGTGCCACCTGATAGCTGACCGATTCTAGTCGCGTCAACGCCTTCTCAGCCGAAAACTTATAGGCCATCGCCCAACGGGGCGACTTCGCCGTGGTGCCCAAAAGAGCGTGCAGCGCATAGCTATCCACCTTCACCACTACCCCATCAGTTGCCACTGGTAGTTGATGCCTATGGGTGTCCCAATAGTCCAGATAAGCCTTCAGACCTTCTAGCGAATCGCATACCTGGCTATGCTCATCCACAGGGAGCCCCAGCTTCCTCATCAGTGCCAAGCGGTCGTGATGCAGGTCGGGCAACCACTGCTCATCATCACTCAGTAGGTAATAAAAGAAAGCGGTTGGGCGACGACTACGGATCACCGCCTCCACATGCTCCTTCGTCTTAATGGTTCCCGCCACTGCATTTCGAGGGTTAGCAAATGGAGGAAGCTCCTCCTCTTCACGCTCCTTATTGATTCTCTGAAATTCCGCCCAAGGGAGTAAGATCTCTCCACGCACCTCAACATAGGTAGGTAGATGCTCGCCCTCAAGCCTTTTCGGCACACACTCCATCGCTTGGATAGCCCTCGTCACATCCTCGCCTACTGTGCCATCACCTCGCGTCAAAGCCCGGCTCAAGACTCCCCCTTCATAGATAATAGAGATAGAGGTACCATCGAACTTCAGCTCCGCCACCAAGTCGGCATCCTTCCCCGCCAATTGATGAACCCGTCGGTAGAAGTCCAGCGTATCCTCCCACGAGTAACTATTGGCAAGCGAAAGCATCGGGTAGCGATGCTTAAACGTAGATCCTTCAGACTGGCTCACCCTCCCCAGTTTACCCTCCTTCCAAAACTCACTGCCCACCCGCTGTGTGGGCGAATCGGGAGTCACACGGTCGGGATATTGCTCCTCCAGCGCCTCCAACTCCTTCATCAAGAGGTCAAACTCCTGGTCACTAATGGTAGGAGCATTCAGCACATAGTACTCCTGCTCATATCGCTCCAGAAGCTTCCGAAGCTCTGCTATCCGATCATAATCTGCCTGAAATAAATCCATAGATGCTTATGTAGAGGGATCTGAGATATTTATGGGTTTTCTTTACTTCACTAGATACTCCGCAGTGACCGTGATGCTCACCGTCTTCTCCTTGCTAGAGGTATTGAAGTTACCACCCCACGAATAATCCTCATTAGAGTGCTTACCTATTATCTGGAAAGTACCTAGGCTCGCCTTCCGTAACCCTCCCAGGCGTGCCTTGCTCTCATCAGCAATCTGCTTTGCCCTCATACGAGCATCCTCAGAGGCGGCCGCCACCATCTGTAGCTTCAGGTCGGCCAGCTTAGTGTAGTAATAACGAGGGTCCTCAGAGTTAGCAGTCACATCCTGGGCAATCAGCTCACCCACCTCACGCACCACATTCTCTATCTCATCCACTCTCTGACTAGTCACCGTAGCAGTTTGCTGTACGATAAAGCCATTCTTAATCTCAATATACCGCTCCTGCTTAGGATCGTAGTAGCCGGTGATATCCTCCCGATAAGAGACTGGGCCAAAGACCACCTCACTCTCCTGCACCTTACGAGTGGTGAGAAAGTTGGCCAATATCTTTTGCTGACGCTCCACATCTTTCAGCCCCTCCAATGGAGTAGACGAATGGCTCTGAATCGTCACATTCCACACCACCAAGTCACTAACGAAGTCTTGTTCTGCCCCACCCTTCACACTGAGTGTCTTAGGCCCATCATTACGATGCACAAGAGCATGTCCTCCAATCGCCACAGCCACAATCATCGCCACTGCTATAGCCAACGTCCCGATCAATTTTGCCTTTCCCTGTTCCATACGTTCCAACTCTAAATAAATGGTTATTGGATAGAATTACCTTTCGTGCAAGATACCAAAAACTACCGCCACCACAAAGCCCCCACCAAAGTTTTTCCACACAAAAACCAAGGTAGAACTTAATTAAAAGACCAACACCAACTTCTTGTACCAGAGCTATCAAGAAATCGCATGGTAAAATGAAAAACAAAGACAGAACACTTACTTACCTGTATAAAAGGTGATTAGCTTCAATCATTAAATCATAAAATTTTTCCTTTAAATCAGATGTACATTTACGAGGAGAAAAGGATTTCACATTACAATTACTCACATCAGTAATCTGTGCAAATTCAGGGAAATAATCAACGCGACAGCCTCCTCCACATATATACATCAATTCACAAGAATTGCAGGGTTTGAAATTATCAATTCTAGAAATATCTTGTGCTTTTTTTGAAAGCATAACAATCCTAGAGAATGGAGTATTTTTCACATTGCATATTGGCTTCAAAGATGGAACGCGTGCACATAAATAAACTTGACCTGTTGCGTCAATGGAGAAAACACCATACATGCAATTATCCATAATCGTTGAATCACGAAAAGCGTTTGCAAAAGATCGGATTCTTATATCATATCCTGCTATCTGTGCTTTTATTCGAGAAACTGAATTAAAATACTCCATTTGCTCTTCTTGAGTCAAATGGACACTTCTTCCGTCGATGATCTGCTCAGAAAACTTGACACTAAAATTATTATGTGGAAGAATCTCGAATAACTCCTTACAAAATTCCACATACTTATCTTCTTCATGATTAATAACCACTGAAAAAGGGGGAGTAATTGCAATCTCAGAATGTACCCCATTGCTTGCAAACCTAATAAGAGTATTAATCGCTTTCTTAAAGTTTCCCTTTCCTCTCACAAGTGCATTTGACTCTTCTGAATATCCGTCAATAGATATTTGAACTGAATTAATAATGGGGCTAAATTTATCAATCATAGACTCATCCCATAAGACGCCATTAGTCATAAGCCTAACATTTAGTTTGCACTCATTAGATGCAAAAGCAACAATATCATACAAATCTTTTCTCATCGTGATCTCACCACCTGAAAAAGTTACAGATGACCCGTACTCAGAATAGCTAGTTAGAACCTTCTTAATACATTCACTGCTCAATTCCTGTTCAGATTTTTTCCCTGAAAACATATAACAGTGAGGACAAGTCATGTTACAACTGTTAGTAAGATAAAAATGCAATTGCTTAACGCTATCATTAATACAACTCTTAGTCTCGGTATTGCAAAAATCCCGAGCTACTATCTGTGTAACCGTATATTTTGCGTTATCAATTCCTCCTGTATACAAAGCTAAAGCTTCATCTAATTGGTGTTGAACTAATAGTTTAAAAAAATCAAACTGTAGATCATTTTCTAATACAATCCAGTTAGCTGTATTTGGGGAAATAACTAATATCTTTCCCTTATAATCAACCTTAACTATATTTGAGGGGAATATAAATCGGTGACAAGGATCAACACTTCTCTTAATATTCATATATCATAAAACAACAAACATCCTTTAAAAAGAACAAGGGTGACAAACCCTTGTTCAAACATACTTAATAGAGACTGCTTATGCTATGGTCTAGTCTATAGTAGTACAACGTTTAATGGTTACCATTCTGTATTACCATAACCACCATGAGTGCAACAGTGCCCCCAACATGCAGCGGCTAAGACTCTTCCATTCTCAACATAATTAGAAACTTCGTAGCATATTTCCATATTAACACATAATTTAATCTCACTTGCTCAAGGTGAATAAATTTGAAACAAAGCAGATATTGAGCATTCCTCAAAAATACAACATACATTAGAAGATATCTGCCACAAATACATATCTTAAGAATGCCTATAGCTCAAACAATATATTAAATTACATTCATACACAACACAATTAATCATCTTCTAAGAATTGCGCAACTTTCAAACTAGCACTTTTGAAAACCTCTTCAATTTGGGCACGAGCTTTTTCGGCATCTTCTTTAGTCAAGAAGAAGTTATTCCGCAAATTTTCAATCGTCTTTTCCCAAGCATCAGCTTCGGATGGCACCGTCCCCTCCTTCACATTCATATTGCTTTCCCAAGTCATGTATCGTAAGACTATGTAGTAATACTTTTGACCTGGCTTCATCTCTACTTTTTTCATCAGCCATTATTTTCATTTAGACATTTTGATTGGAGCTCCAATGCTCGCTCTGCACTGATATCTAGCAATCGTGCGAATCTTACGAGAAGTCTATCACTTCCTTCTGCAATGGCACCATCAACGATATATTCCGAGACAGCCTTCATATATTCCTTTTCATTTTCTGTGTAAGGATCAGAATATTCTGCAATCAATGTATCTGCTACCTCTTTGGAGAGACCAAGCTTACTACGAACTTGCTCGAGAAAAACTTTATGAAGAGAAGTAATAGCTCCATCCTCTTCTATAGCAAACTTAATCTCATCAATAAAAGCTTTTTCCGCATCAGAATGCTCTCCTGTCTCAACAATAGAGGCTTCTACAATAGGTGCCTCCACCTCTAGCACTTCTCTATTGACTTTTTGTAATTGGTCAACCGACTTGAAATTCACAGATATCACGATTTCTTTCTCCTCAATATTACTAAAGGTCTGCTCAACATTCCGCTCATACGATGGGTCCACTTTAGATATCAAGTTTGAAAACGAAGCCTTTAACTGTCGATTGTGTGAAGAACTCATATTTGAAGAGTCATGAGATGAAATACGCTCCGTATAGCTAAGTAAGTTACCTCCATTCGTACGCTGACGCACAAGGTTATTCCACTCCTCATTATTCTTCAGCCAAACTAAATCATTAGGAACGTATGGATTGCTAGTTGGCTCATAAGTGTATGTAATCTCGTGTTCTCGTTTCGTCTCTGAAGCATTTTGCTCCAGTATATTTTCATCTGACGAACCTTTTACTCCAAGAGCTTTTCGCCCTACTTCTAGCTCAAGTTTATTCAAGATAGCAGACTGACCATTTGAAGAACTACCCTTAGTCATCACAAACTTGATTTCTGTAGCACCAAGACATTGGCAGAGATAGCAAAACTCTTTTACCATTTCCACAAATAAAACATCGTATGCAGTTTCAAAAGGAAGGTAAACATCAGAATTAACAGGATGTGCGAAATATAGTGTATTTGCTTTGGGATGACCAATAGGTAGATGAATAGAACGAGGATAGTCTTTTAGAGTACACACAAGAGGTATATTTCCCTCATTATCAACCATTCCTGCAAGTTCAGCCTCATTCTTAACGAACAACATCACGTTTCTATCGGCATACTCTAAAACCTCACCTAGTGACTTGTATTCATTTTCTTCAGCACCCTCTTTCTTCAATAGCTCTCTGAATGACAACTCACCATTTAACATTCTATGTGCATCATTAACCTGAGCCTTATTTTCAAGTACATAGAAAAGATGATTTCGCTCATCAACGAATGTCCAACCGACGTCATTCCTGATAGAAGGATCGCTGTTTACACATTGTATTAGAAGATACGAAACTTGACCTCTTAACCACAATATACTTTGCACGAGATTCTCATTTACTTTTATTTCACGCTCAAATTCACGGAGCAGACTTCTACAAACATTTACCGCTTCCTTCAATAAATATTCTTTTTTTATACGTTGCTCTTCAGGTTCATCATTATCACAGCACAGCGTTTTGCTCTCTTCATAGAAGCAAGAAGCATAAAGATATTGATAAAACCATTTATTGTATATAAGTTTTGCTGAGTTGATAGTTGAAAGCATATGACTTTTTGCCTCATCAAACTTTTGCTCATTTATCAATTTATAGTACACCTTGTCTGGTGATTCACTGTCTGCAATTTTAATTATACTATTTAGTGTGTCACAAAACAGTGTCCCATATCCTTTCTCGTCAAATTCATTGATTTCAGATTCTGTACGTAGCGAGAAACTCCTAAAATAAGAACACAAAATATCTCCTTCCTCAATCTGTGTACCACTAGAAAAATGAGTATAAACAACTCTATCCTTACAACTAAAATGATCAAGAACATACCAATCCAAATCAACCATATCTTCCTCCTTGGTGTCCACATCAAATTTACGGATATAACGCTTGTTAGTAAGTAACACTCCTGCCAAGCTATTAAAAGATTGGATGAAAGCCTCTATACCAAATCCTTTCGTCTTCCATTTACTTCTGAACATCAAAATTTCCTCATCTGAGGAAAGATAAAAACTGCTTCGCAGTCGAGTTGCTAGTTCACTTGGAATATCAATGAGAAAAGTATAGTTATTATCAACATAATCATAAAGACCAGGCACTACATCACGCCCTAGCCTAGCTACAAACTCATCATAAATCTTGCTCATATTATTACTTATTTAAGATAGCATATAAACCGCAGTTAATTAGTCTAAAATTGTACAGTCAAGAGAGTAGAAATGCTAGGAGATAGCTTGAGGCTCCTTGACATCGTTGTAATCTGTGCATACACTCATCGCATTTAAATGTTATGTTCCCCGAAATCATAGTGCTACTTCTCTTAATGTGTTTATTCTTCTGAGGCAAATATAGCATTAGATACTGCGAGATCTCTGCAGTATCTCAAACAATTATTCATTCTAATAGTTAAAAATGGGGTTGACCCATTAATTTAACATTTGAGAGATAGATATAGTCATCCGAAAGAGAGGAGAGGGTGGTGTCTACTATGGGGTCCTCGGTTATCAGGGGTCATCCGCAGGCATCCGTTTGTGGCTTACGGGGCACTCGACTAGCCCGTTTTTCAAGCTAATAAATAATGTTCAAAATTTGAATAAAATAGGGGCGTCAAGACCTCCTTCGCAATCAATTGGAATTCAATACCATACAAAAGCGTTTGCCGAGATGCAACTAAGCGATCGGCGAGATGCAACTCGGCAAATGCTTAGTTGCAACTCGCCGATTGCTTAGTTGCATCTCCACTTTTGCCTTGCTCGTAGCGGAAAATGTGCGGGCTGTTTATTGAGAAGAAAACACCTCAAGGAGAGGGGGATTGCAAGAGTCTATTTATCAATGATTGATGGAAAAACCCGAAGAGGGTTTCATGGTGTATTAACCAAAGCTTCCCCCTGAAGGGGAGCGTTAGCGAGCCCGAAGGTGAAGCTTGGGTGGGGAAAGGACTATAAATAAGCTACCCCAAAGGGGTTGCATATACACCATCGCTTATGGATGTAAAAGTGCAACCCCTTCGGGGTAGTTGATGATGCCTTGCCCCTCTCCCCAACCTTCTCCTCCTCTAGGTACGCTTCGCCTACCTACGGAGGGGGAAGGCTGGGTTAATAGACCATGGAAGCCCTTCGGGCTTCTGCTATTCCTGCTTGAGGAGCTGAAAACCATACGTTAAGGACTTTCTCACGTGCCACCCGCGGGCGATGCAGGGGTTATGCATTATAAAGGATCTATAAAGGCATAAGAGCACCCGCCAGAGTGCCACTCAGATAGCCCCCGTGTCGGAGGGGCGAAAGCCCCTAACGACCGGCGGGGAAGAGGTGTACACCAACCATACGACCCTTGTGGTCGCACCCCCAATAAGTTGTGCGACCACAAGGGTCGATTGATATTATCATACTATTTCCCCGCCGGTCTTCGGCTCTACGAGCCTTGACCGGGGGCTATCTGAATGGCACCCT